>Ga0209380_10000805_pt1 | contig 22174 bp, 23 predicted proteins | sample HubBroMetageWFT6_FD_188347 | JGI IMG/M metagenome (GOLD analysis project Ga0209380, IMG submission 188347) | Warmed and freeze-thawed soil microbial communities from the Hubbard Brook experimental Forest, New Hampshire - Hubbard Brook CCASE Soil... | ecosystem: Environmental > Terrestrial >...
TATGCGTTGTAGTATTCAGCCGATGAAATTCATGCCACCATTCAAGGTCTGATACATCTGATGCGTGGTGTCGTATTATATAGAGTCAGAAATCAGAATCTTTGGGAAACGTTAGGTGATTGATGCTCCGCGGGAACAATACAATTCATGTGGTCTGCGTTCTAGGCCTGCTGGCGACAGGATGCGCCAAGAAGGATCCGCCGGCATTTGAACGGCCACCGTCCCCTGTGACGGTGGCGGCGGCTGTCTCGCAGGATGTTCCGCTGTACCTGGATGAGGTGGGTCACACGGTCGCTAGGGAAGTTGTGTCCGTGCAGCCTCAAGTGTCCGGGAAGATCACGGAAATACACTTCGCGGACGGGGCCGATTTGAAGAAGGGCGATCCGCTGTTTACGATCGATCCGCGGCCCTTCGAGGCGCAACTCAATGCGGCGCAAGCCAACCTGGCGCAATCGAAGGCGGCGCTGGATTATGCTCGGATCCAATTTGCCCGCGTGCAGGACCTTGTCGAGTCGAAAGCTATCGCGCGGCAGGATTATGACTCGCGGAAAAACGCGGTCGACATAGGCGAAGCGCAGGCCAAGCAAAACGAGGCGGCAGTGGAGTCGGCGCGGCTGAATCTGGAGTACACGTCGATCCGCTCGCCAATCGATGGCCGCGCTGGGCACCGCCTGGTCGATAACGGGAACGTGGTGACGGCAAACGTGACCACCCTGCTGACCATTGAGCGCATGGATCCGATCTACGCGGATTTTACGGCCACAGAAGGTGATTTCTCCGAGGTGCAGCGCAACTCGGCAAAAAACTCGCTCCGAGTGGAAGTGCGCCTGCCGGATGAGACGAAACCCGAAATTGGGCAGCTCACCTTTCTCGACAACTCGGTGCAGAGCAGCAGCGGAACGGTCATGCTCCGGGCCACCGTTCCGAACTCCGCCCGCCATCTCTGGCCGGGCCAGTTCGTGAATGTGCGGCTGGTGCTGGCGACTCTGCCGAAGGCTGTCCTCGTACCCGCGGCCGCGCCGCAAGATTCAGCAAAGGGTACTTTTGTGTACGTCGTCAAAGAGGACTCGACCGCGGAACTGAGGCCTGTGAAACTGGGGCAGAGGCAAGGCGATTTGGTGGTAATCGAGCAGGGGCTTCAGCCCGGCGAACGCGTGGTCATGAATGGCCAGCTCGGCGTGCTGCCGGGCGGCAAAGTGCGCGTGGTTACGGGCGCGGCCGCAGCGCCGCCAGCGGGATAAATATGAACCTATCAGAACCATTCATTCGCCGTCCGGTCATGACCGCGGTGTTGACGGTTTCCGTCATCGTATTCGGCGTGTTGAGCTATCTGCGCCTGCCGGTCAACGATCTGCCCGTAGTGGATTACCCGGTGATTTCGGTGCAGGCGAACTATCCCGGAGCAAGCCCCGACACAGTCGCCAACAATATTGCCACGCCGCTTGAGCGGCAATTCATGCAGATCAACGGGCTGGAACTGGTGACCTCGCAGAGCACACAAGGCCACGTGAGCTTCACGCTGCAGTTCGCGCTGGACAAGAGCATCGACGCGGCCGCGACGGATGTGCAGACCGCTATTTCGCAGGCCACCGGCAGCCTGCCCACGGATTTGCCGTCGCCGCCGACCTACTCAAAAACCAATCCAAACGACCAGCCGATTCTGTACATTGCGTTGACCAGCGACTCGGTCACGGGCGGGCAGCTCTACGATTACGGGAGCACGCAAGTAGGGCAGCGGATCAGCATCCTGCCCGGCGTGAGCAGCGTAAACGTTTTTGGCACCAAATCAGCAGTGCGCATCAAGGTCGACCCTTCGAAAATGTGGGCGCGCGGAATTTCGATTGACGACCTCACCAACGCTGTGAAGAACGGGACAAGCTACACGGGTGCTGGCCAGTTTGACAGCTCTTCCGGCACGGCTCTGCTGAAGCCGAACGGGCAGCTGGAAAACGCCGAAGGGTACGGGAATCTGATCGTCAGCAGCACCAGCGCCGGCCCAATTTATTTGCACGATGTCGCCGACGTCCAAGACACCTTGCAAGATGAACGTATCCGCATGAAGTTCTGGGTGCGCGGGTACGGTGAACCGACCGCGACGGTCGTCGTGGCCGTGAATCGCCAGGCAGGCTCAAACGTCGTGGCCGTGGCCAAGAGCGTGCGCGACTTGCTGCCGATCATCAGCGCCGAGTTGCCCGGGTCGGTGCGCGTCACGCCGATCTACGACCGTTCGCAGACGATCGTCAATTCCGTGGACGACGTGCAAGCGACGCTGATATTCGCGTTTGTGCTCGTCGTCGCAGTGATTTTTGTGTTTCTGGGCAGGGCCACGGACACGCTGATCCCGGCCGTCGCGCTTCCCTTGTCGCTGCTGCTGACGTTTATGGCCATGCGCCAGTTCGGGTACAGTCTGGACAATTTGTCGCTGATGGCGCTGACGCTGGCCATCGGATTTCTGGTGGATGACGCCATCGTGTTCCTGGAGAACACGGTGCGGCTGATGGAAAGAGGAATGAAGCCGCTGGAGGCGTCCCTCGAAAGCGCGCGTGAAATCAGCTTCACGATTCTTTCCATGACGATCTCGCTCGCGGCGGTATTTTTTCCGCTGGTTTTCATGTCGGGGCTGGTGGGCCGCATTTTCCGCGAATTTGCAATCACCATCGTGGTATCGATCATCGCTTCGGGCCTGGTCTCGCTGACGCTCACGCCGCTGATGTGCGCAAGGCTGCTGAAACCGAGGGGCGAAGGCGTGAAGCAAAACTTGGTCGAGAGGACCGTGGGGCGAATTGAGAAAGCCGTCCTCCGGGTGTACGGCAATTCGCTATGGTGGTTCCTGCGCCATCGCTGGATTTCGGCGCTGACCTGGGCGGCTTGCATGGCGGGCACGATTTTGCTTTTCATGGTGGTTCCCAAGGCCTTCCTGCCGATCGGCGACAGCAGTTTTATCTGGGGCGTCATGATCGGGAAGGAAGGCTCTTCCCCAGACCAGATGCACGCCTTGCAGGATCAGGCGGGGGTACTCATGCGCCAGGATCCCGCCGTCGGGGCCACATTTACGATGAGCGGGAACAGTCAATTCCTGGCTTCCAATCAGGGACTCCTCCTGGCGTTTTTGTATCCGCCGCAGCGTCGCGCGCCGATTCAGGCCGTGGCGGGCGGATTGATGGGCCGGCTGGCCACTATTCCCGGGATTTTCCCTTTTCTGCGGCCTTTTCCTGTGTTGGAAATCAGCACCGGGGCGACCAATACGAATCAGGGCCAGTATGCGTACTCGGTTTCGGGAGTGAATTCGCAGCAGGTCTACGACGTGGCGCAAAAACTGATGGGCAAGATGCGGGAATATCCGGGTTTTGCGACGATCAACAGCGATTATTTCAATAATACGCCGAATCTGGAAATCAATATCCGGCGAGATCAGGCGCGCACCTACGGCGTTTCGGAAACGCGAATCCTCAATTTGCTCCGCAACGCGTATTCGCAAAATTATCTTTATCTGATCAAGAAGCCGGAGGATCAGTACCAGGTGATCCTCGAGGTGAAGGATTCCGAACGCGCCCATGCCAACGATCTCTCGCTGCTTTACATTCGGTCGGACGACGGGAAAAATCTTGTGCCCCTCAACGCGCTCGTGGATTGGAAAACCACGCTGGGCCCGCAGAACGTGAATCACCTCAACCAGTTCACCGCCGTGACGATTTATTTCAATACCAAGCCGGGCGTGGCGATCGGCGACGCCACAGATTTCATTTCCAAGGCCTCGGCGGAAGTCGTGCCCCTGACGATTCGCGCCAGCCTGCAGGGCGAGGCTCTGACGTTTCGCGACACGGTGCGCGATTTGACCATCCTGATGGGGCTGGCCGTGTTCGTCATGTACGTGATCCTGGCGATTCTGTACGAGAGCTACGTCCATCCGCTGACCGTGCTTTCAACGCTGCCGACCGCGCTCGTGGGCGGTTTGCTGACGTTGTACTTTTTCGGCGAAGAGGCGTCCCTGTACGCGTTCGTGGGCATGTTCATGCTGATGGGCATCGTGAAGAAGAACGGGATCATGATCGTCGATTTCGCGCGGCAGCGGGTGGACGCCGGCGAGAGCGCGGAACAGGCCATCCATGACGCGAGCATCGACCGCTTCCGGCCGATCCTGATGACCACGCTCGCGGCGGTGATCGGGGCCGTGCCCATCGCCGCAGGATACGGAGCCGACGGAGCTTCGCGCCGCCCGCTGGGCATGGTAATCGTGGGCGGGCTGGTGGTCTCGCAATTCATCACGCTGTATGTGACTCCGGTGATTTATTTGTACCTCGAAGAATTCCAGGAAAAAGTGTTGAACCGCACGTCGTTCTTCCATTCGGGACAAACCCAGATTCCTTCTGCGGGTGGCCGGGTCGCCGCGCAGGATGGGGCGGCGGATTGAAATTTTGGTGGCACAGGCTTCTGCCTGCGGGGGTTAGACCTTGCAAGGACCAAACCCCACAGGCTGAAGCCTGTGCCACTGGTGGTTCGCAATTCATGAGAAATTTTCTCGTCCATCGGAACGCGGCGTTTGTTTCGCCAATCGGGGTGTGCGCGCTCATCGCTTTTCTCGGCGGATGCACGGTTGGCCCTAATTACAAGAGGCCGAACACCGACGCCCCCGCCGCCTTCCGCGGACTGACGCCGGAGGAGACGGCCAACGCCTCCGCGCAATCCCTCGGCGATCAAAAGTGGTGGGAAGTTTTTCAGGACGAGCAGTTGCAAAAGCTGATTCGCACGGCGCTGCAGCAAAATTACGACACGCGGATCGCGGCGACGCGCGTGCTCGAAGCGCAGGAGCAAGTCGTCCTGGCGCGCGCAAACCAATTGCCAACTTTAAATGTCACCGGCACCGGCACCGGCCAACGCAATCCCGCGATAGGCCCCATCCCCTCGTACAGTTTCAATTTTGGCCGCATAACAGCGAACGCGGCGTGGGACGCCGACTTCTGGGGCAAGTACCGGCGGGGGACGGAAGCGGCGCGCGCGAATCTGCTGGCGACGGGTTGGGCGCGCCAGGAAGTGAATGCCACGCTCGTGGCGAATGTCGCGGCAGGGTATTTTCAGCTTCGCGAGCTCGATCTGGAACTGGACATTTCGCAAAAGGCGGTGGCCTCCCGCAAGGAATCGCTGGACCTCACGAAAACGCTGGAGGAACACGGCATCAATTCGATTCTTGATGTGCGCCAGGCGGAGCAGCTCGTGTACACGGCCGCCGCGGACATCGCCGACGTGCAGCGGCGCATCGGCCAGCAGGAAGATTTGCTGAGCGTCTTACTGGGAAATAATCCGGGGCCGATCGAGCCGCGTGGAAAAGAGTTGATCGATCAGCCGCACGCTCCGATGGTTCCCACCGGCCTTCCCTCGTCGTTGCTCGAGCGGCGCCCGGACATCCGCCAGGCGGAAGAGTTGCTGGTTGCGGCGAACGCGCGGATCGGCGTGGCTCGGGCCGCTTATTTTCCCGACATTTCGCTGACCGCGCAGCCCGGATTTCTGAGTTCGTCGCTCACCAGCCTGTTCAGCGGCTCGGCAGGGCTGTGGACGTTCGCCGGAACAATCACGCAGCCGATTTTTGAGGGGGGAACGCTTCGGGCTGGCGTCCGACTGGCCGAAGCGCAACAGCAGGAAGCGCTGCTGACGTATCAACAGACGATTCAAGGCGCGTTTCGCGACGTTTCAGACGCGCTGATCGCCTACCGGCAAAACCAGGAATTCCGCGCGCAGGAAGAGCTCTTAGCAAACGCCGCGCAAGACGCCGCACAGCTTTCCGGCAAGCGCTACCAGGCCGGCACCACGAATTATCTGGAAGTTCTCACGAACGATACGAATTACCTGACCGCCGCACTCGGCCTCGCGCAGGCTCGCCTCAACGAACTTCTTGCTCTCGTTCAAATCTACAAAGCCCTTGGCGGCGGATGGCAGCAGTAGGATTCCGGTAGGACGGGCTTCAGCCTGTCGGGTTTGCGATTTGCGTAAATCCAATGGAAAAGCGACAGGCTGAAGCCTGTCCTACTTCTGAACCTCACGCAAACGCCGCTCGAGGAAACGGCGCTCGCTTTCGTTGGTGACGAGGGCGAGGGCTCGCGCGTAGCTTTGCGCGGCTTCGCCAAGCAAGCCTAGGCGGCGTTGCATATCGGCACGGGCGGCATGCAGCAGGTGATAGTCGTTCAGATCGTTTGCGGCGGCCAAATCCTCCATCATGGCGAGCCCCGCGCCGGGTCCATCCGCCATGGCTACTGCAACCGCACGGTTCAGGGACACAATCGGGGAAGGCTGCACGCGCTCCAGTTGGCCGTAGAGGCGGACAATCTCGGGCCAGTCCGTGTCTGCGGGACGAGCGGCCTTACAGTGCACTGCGGCAATCGCGGCCTGGAGAGCGAAGGGGCCGGATGCAGCGCGCGGCGCATCCTTTACGAGCAGCAAAGCCTCGGCGATCTGCTTCTGATTCCACCGGCTGCGGTCCTGTTCCTCCAGAATTACGATTTCTCCCGCCTGGTCTAGACGCGCATCGCGCCGCGCATCGTGCAGGAGCATGAGCGCGAGGAGGGCCTTCGCTTCGGCCACGGGTTGCGGCTCCATCAAGGCGACGACCACGCGGGCCAGGCGAATGGCTTCGGCGGAGAGATCGGTCCTGAGGAGCGACGTACCCCGCGTGGCCACGTAGCCTTCATTGAAAACCAGGTAAATCACGGTCAGGACGGCCTCGAGACGCTCGGCTATGTCATTCTTTTCAGGGATGATATATGGGATGCCCGCGTCGCGAATCTTCTGTTTGGCGCGCACCAGGCGCTGGGCCATGGTGGTCGATGAAACTAGAAAGGCCCGCGCGATCTCGTCTGTCTGGAGGCCGCAGAGCGTTCGGAGAGTTAGTGCGACCCGCGCTTCCGGCGCGAGAGCGGGGTGGCAACAGGTAAAAATGAGCCGAAGGCGCTCATCCTGAATTTCGCTGGCCTCGTACTCCTTCGCTGGAGTGGATCCGGTGTAATCGCGGGCCAGCTGAGGCTGGATCTTTTCCGTGAATAGCGTTCGCCGCCGGAGCCGGTCGATGGCCTTGTGGCGCGCGGTTTGGGTAATCCAGGCTCGCGGGAGATCCGGGACGCCGGACACTGGCCACTGCTCCAAAGCAACCGCAAATGCTTCTTGCGCATACTCTTCGGCCAAATCGAAATCGCCCAACAATCCGATCAACGTGGCCACAATCCGGCCCCAATCGGAGCGATAGACCTCTTCCACGGCTGCGGCGGCGTTCACGTATGCAGGCATGCCCGATTGTATGTATTTTTTGGTATAGATGTCGATCTGGAGGGGCGCCGTTCGATCTTATCTGTAGAGGCGAGTTACAGGACGGTCGGGTCATTTGCGCGCCCGCTCGTTCCGAGAGCACGCAGGAGGCATCATGGCAACTGGTCGGGCTACTCCCAGGAACATTGACGAGTACATTGCGTCTTTTTCGCCGGATGTTCAGACGATCCTGCAAAAGATTCGTATGACAATCAGGAACGCCGCACCCGGGGCGCAGGAAACAATCAGCTACAAAATTCCAGCGTTTAGGCTAAACCGTATTTTGGTGTACTTTGCTGCCTTCAAGAATCACATCGGGTTATATCCGCCACTGAGGGGCGATGCCAGCTTGATGAAGGCGATCTCAGCCTATGCAGGGGAGAAGGGCAACCTACAGTTTCCACTGGATCGGCCGATTCCTTACGGCCTAATCAAAAGGATTGTGAAGGTCAGAGTGAAGCAGAATTCATCGAAGGCGCGCAGTTCTACTTGATCGCCGGAAGGCGACTCCTACTCGCCGCGGAAAGGGTGCTGAAATGAAATATATGTTGCTGATTTACCTTGATGAGAACGGGCTGAACGAGACCGAGCGGGCGCAATGTTATCAGGAGTCCGCGCAGTTCGCGGTGCAGCTCAGCAAGAGCGGGCAGTATCTGGGCGCGGGACCGCTCCATCCGACTTCCACGGCGACCAGCGTCCGGGTGCGTGACAACAAGCGGCTGGTGACCGACGGCCCGTTCGCCGAGACGCGCGAACAGCTCGGCGGCTACTTCTTGATCGACGCCAAGGATCTCGACGAGGCCATCGGGATCGCCGGGCGGATCCCGGCGGGGCGCTGGGGGACGGTGGAAATCCGGCCGGTCATGGAAATTGCGGGTTTGCCCACGACATAGCTGGGCGAAGTTTGAAACAGTTTGGATAACCGGGACTTAAACAACCCATTGAGGAAAGGCGGCTTAACATGCAATTCATGATCATCGTTAAATCCGGCAAGGATTGTGAAGCGGGCAGGAAGCCCAGCGACGAGATCCTTGCCGCGGTCGGAAATTATACGCAAGAACTGAGGAGGGCCGGCGCATTGGTCGAGCTTTCCAGGTTGGAGGCCAGCTCGAAGGGCGCGCGCATCAAGTTTTCTGGAGGGAAACCTTTTGTCATCGACGGGCCTTTTGCCGAGCCTAAGGAGCTGATCGGCGGGTACTGGATCATCCAGGTGAAGTCGAAGGATGAAGCGATCCAGTGGGCCAAGCGCGTTCCTGCCCTCGTCAGCCCAGGAGATGAATGCGAAATCGAACTTCGCCAGTTTCTTGAAGTTGAATATTTCATTCCCAACTTTGGATTTCATGGTCCGGCGGAGCCGACGACTGAATTCGCAAAAATCAAGACGCAAGCGCAGTGAGGCTGTCGATTTCGGCCTCGGCCGTTCGACATACCGGTAGAGCGGAGGCATGGCCCGCTCAGGAAGATCAGCAAAGCGCTTCCACTCAAAGGACAAAGGAGACTCAAACGTGAAATTCCTAAGCGTTTACAAGACCGTGGAAAGAAACGCGCCCCCTACCCAGGAAGAAATGGACAAGATGGGCAAATTGATCGAGGAAGGTATGAAAGCCGGCTGGCTTCTGGCGGTGGAGGGCTGCATGCCCAGCGCCACGGGTGCGCGCGTTCGAAAGTCCAACGGCAAGACGATCGTTACGGACGGGCCTTTTGTGGAGACCAAGGAACTGATTGGCGGCCTGGCCATTCTTCAAGCGAGCTCCAAGGAGCACGCCATCGAATTGGCAAAGTATTTCCTCGGCCATGCCGAAGACGGCGAATGCGAGCTTCGCCAATTGTGCGAGGCCACCCGCGTCGAACTAAACGCGCAGCAGCAAACCGCGGCAACGGCATGATCTCTCCGGGGCAAGCAGGAGACCGCAGCAAGTCTCCTGCATCCCTGGATGGGGCGGGCTCGATGATGTGCCGGACCAGGGACGGACCGGAAATACATCCTCTGGCGCAAAATCAAGGGAGAGAATCGACATGCAAAAAATCACTCCGTTCTTGTGGTTCGATGGGAAGGCTGAGGAGGCGGCCAGGTTTTATACTTCCATTTTCAAGAACTCAAAGATTGGAACGGTGAATCGCTACGGAGACCATGGGCCGGGGCTGAAGGGAACGGTGATGATCGCGACGTTTCAATTGGACGGGCAGGATTTCATTGCGCTGAACGGAGGGCCGCAGTTCAAGTTTACTCCGGCCATTTCGTTCGTGGTGAATTGCGAGACGCAGCAGGAAGTGGATGACTTCTGGGAGAAGCTCTCCCAGGGAGGGGAAAAGCGGCAGTGCGGCTGGCTGCAGGACAAATTTGGCGTCTCCTGGCAAATCGTTCCGACGGCTCTCGCCAAATTGATGAGCGATTCGGATCGCGAAAAAACCAGTCGGGTCATGCAGGCGTTGATGAAGATGACCAAGATTGATATTCAACAGTTGCAAGATGCTTACCAGAGGGCGTGATTCACGTGGCGCACGCTTCAGCTTGCGGATTTTGGTCCTTGCAAGGACTAAACCCCGCAAGCTGAAGCGTGCGCCACTAAAAAACAGGAGACAATTCCATGCGATTCATGATGATCGTCAAAGCAAATAAGGACTCCGAGGCGGGGAAGATGCCGGGCGAGGAACTCCTTTCGGCCATGGGGAAGTACAACGAAGAGCTGATGAAGGCCGGCGTGCTGGTCGATCTCTCGGGGCTGCAAGCGAGTTCGAAGGGCGCGCGCGTCAAGTTCTCGGGAGAGAAACGCACGGTGATCGACGGGCCGTTCGCCGAGACCAAGGAATTGATCGCGGGCTACTGGATCATCAACGTGAAATCAAAGGAAGAAGCCATCGAATGGGCCAAGCGCGTCCCCAATCCCGCCGGCGAAGGTAAGGAAGGCGAGATCGAGATTCGGCAGTTTTTCGAGTTGGAGGATTTCGCTCCGAGCGAAGCGATCGATCGCGCGGTGGAACTGGGGAAAGAGCTGGCGAAAACGAAGAAACAATCGCAATGAGGCTGTCGATTTTGATGTCGACCGTTCTACTAACGAATGAAGGCGCGGAACGGATCAGCCGCAAATTTTGAAATCTTAAGGAGACTGCGATGCTACTGAATGCGTATCTACTGTTTCATGGCAATTGCGAGGAGGCGTTCAAGTTTTACGAAAAATGTCTTGGCGGCAAGATCGAAGCCATGATTACACACGCGGGCACGCCCGCGGAACAACATGTGCCGGCGGAATGGCGCGACAAGATCATGCACGCGCGCCTGGTTGTGGGCGAAGCCGTATTGCTGGGCAGCGACGCCCCTCTGGACCGGTTTGAAGAACCCAAAGGCTTCTCCGTGGCGCTGCAGAACAATGATCCGGCGGAGGCGGAGCGCATATTCAAGGCGCTGGAGGAAGGCGGGAAAGTGCGCATGCCCCTCCAGCCAACTTTCTGGGCCACGCGTTTCGGGATGCTGGTCGACCGATTTGGCACCCCGTGGATGATCAACTGCACGGAAGCAGTGGAGCGGGCCGCGTAGGGTGGTGTCGGCCGGGAACGCCAATCTCCTGATTGGCGTTCCCAAGGGTTCGATCTTGTTTGCTTGAAAGGAGAGATATAATTTATGCAAGCTGCTGCTCAACCTGCGATGCAATCTGCCATTCAACCCGGTTCCCTGTCGAAGAAAGCTCTGTGGGGCGGGCGCATCATGAGCGGACTGGTGACGGCGTTTCTGCTCTTTGATGCGGTTATACATTTGCTGAAGCCGGCGCCGGTGGTGGAGGCGTTCGCGAAGCTTCACCTCCCTCTGAGCCTCGCGGTGGAGCTCGGGATCGTCGAGCTGTTGTGTCTGGTTCTTTACGTGATCCCGCGAACGTCGATCCTTGGCGCGGTTCTGCTGACCGGGTATCTGGGCGGCGCGGTGGCTACACAGATGACCACTTCCAATTCGTTATTCGGCGAAATTTTATTTCCGGTATATGTAGGAGTCCTGGTCTGGGGAGGGATTTACTTGCGCGACGACCGGCTGCGCACACTCTTTCCCTGGCGCAGCTAAACTGGGCCGCGATGGAATAATATTGGGGAGTTGATCGAAGACCTCTGAATCATAATGGCGGGAACTTCTAAAAGGAGCGAGACAGATGAGCAAAGTCCGCGTACTAGTTGGCACACGCAAGGGCGCATTCATTCTTTCCGCGGACGGCAAGCGGGAAAAATGGGAGGTCAGCGGTCCCCACTTTGCCGGCTGGGAAATCTACCATCTCAAGGGGTCGCCCGCGGACCCGAATCGGATTTATGCATCCCAAACTTCCGGTTGGTTCGGGCAAATCATTCAACGATCCGAAGACGGCGGCAAAACGTGGCATCAGCCGGGAGCGGATCCGCAGCAACCGCCCGCACCCGGTACAGCAGCGGGCGTGAGCAATAAGTTCGTCTACGACGCAACGGCCGAAACCGGAAAGCCGCTGACGACGCACCAGTGGTATGACGGCACGCAACATCCCTGGGAGTTCAAGAGGGTCTGGCATCTTGAGCCGTCACTGAAGGAACCCGACACGGTGTACGCCGGGATTGAGGATGCCGCCCTATTCCGCTCGACCGACGGCGGGGAAACCTGGAAGGAACTGCCCGGTCTGCGCGGCAGCGACACTGGACCTCGCTGGCAGCCGGGAGCCGGGGGAATGTGCCTGCACACGATTCTTCTCGATCCGAAAGATCCCAAGCGAATGTTTATCGCCATCTCCGCCGCTGGCGCGTTTCGCACGGACGACGGAGGAAAATCCTGGAAGCCGATCAATCGTGGATTGAAATCCCAATATATTCCGGACCCCAACGCCGAGGTGGGACATTGCGTCCACCGCATCGCGCAGCACAGCGCGCGCCCGAAAACGCTGTTCATGCAGAAGCACTGGGACGTGATGCGCAGCGACGACGCCGGCGATAACTGGCATGAGATCAGCGGGAACTTGCCGACAGACTTCGGTTTCGTGATTGACGTGCACGCGCACGAGCCGGAAACCGTCTACGTCGTTCCCATCAAGAGCGACTCGGAACATTTTCCGCTGGAGGGGAAACTGCGCGTGTATCGCAGCCGCTCCGGCGGAAACGAATGGGAGCCGCTGACCAAGGGCCTGCCGCAAAGCGATTGCTACGTCAACGTATTGCGCGACGCGATGGCCGTCGACTCGCTGGACTCCTGCGGCGTGTATTTTGGCACGACCGGCGGACAGGTGTACGCTTCGGCCGATGCCGGAAACAAGTGGGCGCCGATCGTACGGGATCTTCCGGCGGTGCTTTCCGTCGAGGTGCAGACGCTGCCATGATTCGAGTTGTATTGCCGCAGCACCTGCGGACGCTGGCGCGCGTGGGCGGTGAGGTGACGGTGGAAGTCAATGGCCAGGCGACACTGCGTTCGGTCCTTGACGCGCTTGAAACTTCGTATCCGGCGCTGCGCGGCACGATCCGCGACCACGTCACATTACAGCGCCGGCCGTTTTTGCGTTTCTTCGTTTGCGCGGAAGATTGGTCCCATGAAGCGCCCGATGCGCCCTTGCCCGCAGAAATCACATCCGGCAAGGAGCCTTTCCTCATTATAGGCGCCATCGCCGGAGGCTAATTGCCGGCGTTAAAGGGACGTGGATTAGGACCTGGGGGAAGTCGCCGATTTTTTATAATGGCACACGCATGCAGACACGGGCTTTGTGCAACCGCGACTTGGATATACCCGCTGAGCAAATTCTGAATCCGGGCATTGGGCAAAGGCGCACCGGAGTGCGCCCTTGCCCGTGCCGTTTTTTTTAGTTGATGGAGATGGTCACTGGGGCGGACTGAGTTATTGCCCCGGATGTTCCCGTCACCGTCATGGTGACCTGAGATCCGGATGTGGGCGTTTGGGCATTTGAAGTGCCACCGCATCCCACCGCCAACAACGAGAACATTGAGATGACAAGCAGTATGACGAATACACTCATCGACAGACTTCTCTTGCGTGTGGGCGGTTTCCGTTTGCCAGCCGCGAAAACGGTCCCGAAGAGCCCCAGAGCAGGTAGCAGGCCCCCGAAAACCGCCGCGTGGTAGCCGCCCATCGGCGGAGTCGAGGCGGCAGAGATGGTCAAAGTGGCCGGCGCGCTCGATCCGGGAGTGATTGTCGAAGGATTGAAAGCACAGGTCAGACCTGAGACCGAGGAGCAGTTCAACGAAATTGGACTGTTGAATCCTCCAACTCCTGCGGCACTAATCATGAGGCTGGCAGAACCGCCCGGTGTGACGGATACACTTTTGGCTGAGAGGCTCAGAGAAAAATTTTGGCCGGTGACCGCGGCTGCGGGGATCACGCTGGCAAACACGCTGGTGGTGCTGCCTCCGCTCGGAAAATTCGGCTGGTTGCTGCCTCCGGCCGTCAGATAAAGAGTGCCTGGAGCGCCGGAGGTGCCGCCTCCGCCAAACACCATATCCCACAAGCCGGGATTCACCAGTACCTTATTCGACGCGTCGGTGAGCTGACCGAGAAACTTCCCGGTTGTGTCGTACGCGTTGATGGCGCCATCGCCAAAATTCCCCACCAAGATGGCGTTCGGGAACGCGCCGAAAGTGGCTGGGGCAGCCACAACGCCCCAAGGGGCATTGAGGTGGCCGCCGGCAGCGACGAAGGTGCTCACGAAATTGCCATTCATATCAAAGATATCAATCTGGCCCAAGCCGGCGCCGGGCATGGCATCGTGCTTGGCGGCATCCTGCTTGGCATAGGCCACGTACACCTGGTTATTGATGACGTGAATACCGTGCGGCGCGTAACCCACGGGAAGGTGCGGATCGGTGAACGAACCGGTCAGCGAAGTGAGGGTGAAGTTGCTGCTGAATACGTCGACTTTCCCGCTGTTGAAGTTCGCCGCCAAAAGGATATTGGCGTTGAGTACGGTGAGACCTTTGTAAACTGCGCCGCTGGCGGAGTTATCGAAGGCCACTGCCGCCGTGTTGCTGGCGCCGGTCCAGTTGGCGATCAGGCCATCCTCGGTGTCAAAAATAAATTGCCCGCCGCCGAAGTAGGTGCCGTTGCCGTTGGCCACGTTTCCCGTGGGGCAGCCAGGATTGCAATTACCGTTTGGATTTTTTGTGGCCCCCGGTATGGTCACCACCAGCGCGGTATCTTTGGTGCCATTCAAATCATAAAGCGTGGAGGTGCCGCTGTTGTTGTTGGCGATCCAGAAATCTTGCCCGGGAAGAAAGGAAATTCCCCAGGGATTCAAAAGCTGCGTGTCCGTAGTCGTGGCTATGCCGGCAGAATTGGAGACCAGGTTGGTCTGGAAGTAGCCGCTTTGCTGGGCCCACAGCCCGGAAGGAATTGCCAATATCATGAGTAGCGCGAATGAAAACATTGTCCTTTTCAAATCATCCTCCGTGTCCTAATTTTGTAATTTCACCGAGATCACACTCGATTCGTATGCGATTCCAGTGGTGAGCGATTCGTTGTAAGTAGAATAGATAAGTTACAGAATAGATACAATTCCGTGACTTTTAGATGAAAACGGCTCTCTGCTCTGTTGGATACGGAGCACGGTTTTGATTCAGGATTTAACGCACAGGAGGTCTTTCTCTTCCGGCGCCCTCAGCGCGGCCGTTGATAGGCGTTTCTCCCGCGCGCGGCTGCGAAGCTCTTCCTGCAGCAGTTCACGAAGCCGGAGGCGGGCCTTGTACAGTTGGGATTTGGAATTTCCAGCCGAGCATCCCAGAATCCTGGCAATTTCGTGATGTTCATATCCTTCGACGTCGTGAAGGATGAACATTTCTCTGTATCCATCCGGCAACTGCTCGATGGCCTTGATTAGATTTATGCGGTCGGCCATTCCGCTGAGCCGAAGGTCAGGTCCGCCAAGTTCCATGACGGACCTGGAGTCTTCTTCTTCGGATTCATGCGTGGCGTCGAGCGGCACCTCCGGGTGCCGCTTCTTGCGAAGCCGCATGAGCACGAGGTTGGTGGTGAGCCGGTGCAGCCAGGTGGAGAATTTTGCTTCCCCGCGAAAAGTATGAATCTTGCGGAATAACTGTAGAAACGCCTCTTGAGTTAAATCTTCGGCCTCGCCCGCATCCTTTAGGATCCGAAGGCAAATGGAGTAGACGTGCCTACTGTGTCGGCGATAGAGCTGCTCGAATGCCGAGGGATTGCCCTCCTGGGCCAGCCGGATTGCGTCTTCTTCAGGAACGTCTTTGGTTTTAAGTTCTCGTTCTACCGATGACGGCATAGCATTCAACCTCTTGAACCCTGTTCTATAAATTGTGAGCGGAACCCAAGCATTTCCACCAATTGGAACCTCAATCCGGATAAGTCTCACGAAATCAGCATATCTACGGGATTTCCCTGGCGTGTCATGGAGATGTCGCGGGTTTGTAACAATCTTGCCGAAATCGCCGCAACAAACACCGTGCACAAAATCGAGTTTTTTCAGGCACTTGACCGCCAATCCGGCGAAAGCCGAATGGTAAATCCATCAGAAGCTTAAGTCGGTCCGTTGACCCCGCTGACGAATCCGCCGACGTGCCCGGTCAGCAGGGTTAGGGCGACCGTCGCGAGTTCAACGGTTAAACGGAACCCTGGCGAGGCATCCTGTGGTTTGCGTTGCTCCCGGATGTGCAGCCAGCAGACCAGCCAGATCAAGACGCTCGAAGAGAGCGCCAGGAACATATGCAGCTTGAGGTTTCCCCGCGGCGCTTTTCCCTCGAATTGCAGTTGCCAGGCCAGGAGGCCGGTGGCGACGGTGGGTACGGCGGCAATGGCCGCCGCAACCACCGTGTAGTACGCGGCACGAAGCAGAGCGAGATTCTGCCTCCGAAGGGAAAGCAGGTCGAAAGCGACGCCGGCAAAAATCAGCGCAATGGGAAAGTGGACCATGGCCACATGCTGCGCATGTTTGGCGAGGAGCACCGATTTCAAATCAAACGGATTCATTCGGATCTCCTGGCGTCACTGCACTTCGATTTTGGCCGTCATCTTCGGATGAATCGCACAGTAGTAGTTGTAGGTGCCCGGTTTGGTGAACGTAAACGAGAAATGGTCGTTGGTATCGAGCGGTTTCGATTTGAACATCTTGTTATCGTCACTGGTGACGACATGGGGAACATCGTCGTTGTTCGTCCACGTGATCGTGCTCCCGGCAGGAATGGTTATGGTTGCCGGGCCAAAGCTGAAGTTGTCGATCTTGACTGTGGCGCCGCCGGCGGATTTGTCACCGGAGGCCGCAGCCAAGTCGGGCCTGGTTGCCGCGGTCAGGACAACCGCGATCGCCAGGATTGCAGTCGATCCAAAGATCCATTTGATACATTTCATTTTTTTCTCCCTTGAAATTTTTATCGAAAGCCGTGCATTGCAGTGGATCACGCTAGTGGTGAATCCACGATCGCGAGCGAGTGGTTGCCTTGCACATAGTTCACATGCGAGATGCCCAGCACGCTGCGCAATTGATCGGCGGGCACTTTCATGGGGCCCGGCGAAGGGGCGGTGCCCGGCGCGGGCTGCGGGAACGCGGTGGACAGCGCCGTGTGGAACGTGACGTTGCCTTCCACCTTTTGCATGATCTGATGGATGTGACCGTTCAGGACGGAGACCGAGCCGAAACGCTTCAAGTATCCGAGCGCCTGCTCGCTGTCGTCGGTGCCCCAACCCCACTCGGGGTAAACCGCCCACAGAGGAATGTGCGCGAACACGATCACCGGCGTGCTGCTCTTCAAGTCCCGCACATCGTCCTGGAGCCATTTGAGCTGGTCGGCGCCGAGCGATCCCAGGCCGCCGGCCTTGAGGTCCACCACGTTGACGAGGCCGATGAAGTGCGCGCCCTTGTGGTCGAAGCTGTACCAGCCTTTTCCTTTCGTGTCCTTGCCGAAGCGGTCCAGGTATTGCCGGCCGTCGTCGGTGAGGACGTCGTGCTCGCCGGGCACGTAAAAAATGCGTCCCGCCTTGGCGCCCTTGAGGACTTGTTCGGCCGTGTCAAACTCGGACGGCTTGGACAGCTGCGAAATGTCGCCCGTGTGCAACAGGAATTCCGGTGGCGCCGCGGCGCTGTTGATGCGATCTACGGCGATTTGCAGCGTCGCGGTGACGTCGGGATTGGCTTCTTTACTGAATCCGATGTGAGAGTCGCTGATCTGGATGAAGCTGAAATCGGCGCCTTTCATTTTGGCCATGTCCTTGCCGCTCATGCCCCCCTGCATTAAGGGCAACGATTTCAGAATGCCGCCATGAAGCGAGTAGAGCACTCCGGTGCCGGCCCAGGCCATGCACTGTAAAAATCCCCGGCGGTCGATGCCGTCCTTGTTGATGTTGTCGCGAATCAAGTCAGCCATGATGTCGTTTCTCCTCCGGCGGGCGTGGGCTGTAGAATGCTTGCCGCACGCGGCCTTCGAGATGTAAGACTTGTCCGGATGGCGCTTATTCCCGGCGAAGAGCCGATTTCAGGGCCGGGAATAAAAAAGTGCCGGCCGCAGTCTTACTAGTGCCAGACTAGAAAACGGAATAGAGAACGGCGAGAAGCACACGAGTGCCAGGCGCAGCAACACGCGAACGCTTCGAGCAAGCCGTCCTGCCTCATCTGGACGCGGCGTACAACCTCGCTCGCTGGCTGACGCGCAACGAACACGACGCGCAGGACGTGACGCAGGAATCCTTTTTGCGCGCGTTCCGATTTTTCGACGGCTACCAGGGCGGGAATATGCGGGCCTGGCTGCTCACCATCGTGCGCAATACGTGCTACACGTGGCTGCACCAGAATCGCCCGGCCGATTCCTCCGTGGAATTTGACGAGGAAATTCACAGTGGCGAATCGCCGGGCGGGGCCGACCCTGAACTTCAGGTGCTCGCGAGCGCCGACAAGGAAACTGTGCATCGCGCGCTCGAGGAACTGCCGGAAATATTTCGCGAAGTTCTGGTGCTGCGCGAAATGGAAGGAATGTCTTACAAGGAAATTGCCGATGTCGCTTCGGTTTCGATTGGCACGGTAATGTCGCGCCTGGCGCGGGCGCGGACGCGTTTGCGGCAGTCCCTGGGCGCCGCGCTTGGCAAGGAGTCTTGATCGTCAAGGAGTCTTGAGTTGAGCTGCAAGCTGACACAACGCTTTGTTCCCGGCTACCTGGATGGCGAGCTTGATCTGTCTCGCACCATCGAGATGGAAACGCACTTGCAGGTTTGCGCGGAATGTGCGCGGGAACTGGAGAGGCAGCAGGCGTTGCGCGCCGCGCTAGAGCGCGGTTCGCTCGCGTATGCTGCGCCGGAAGCGCTGCGGGAGCGGATTCAATCCTCGCTGCGTGCCGCCGCTCCAGCGGCAGCCCCCGAACGAGCGGGCGGCTGGCACGGGTTTCCATTTTTGCGCCCGCTGCTATTCTTACGGTGGGCTGGCGCGTTTGCGGTGCTCGCTTTGTGCGCCGTGGTCGCTTGGCAGTTGGTACCCGGTCTGCGCGGCCCCTCGAACGACCAGCAACTTGCCGCCGAAGTCCTCACCAGCCACGTGCGTTCGCTCGAAGCGAACCACTTGATGGATGTGGCCTCCACGGATCAACACACGGTGAAACCGTGGTTCGACGGCAAGCTCGATTTCTCGCCGCCGGTCGAAGATCTGGCGAGCGACGGCTTTCCGCTGGTCGGTGGGCGTCTCGATTATCTCGATGGCCGCCAGGTCGGCGCGCTGGTCTATCAGCGTCGCAAACATTTCATCAACGTGTTCGTGTGGCCCGACGCGGCTGGATCAAGCTCCACGCAGACGATACAGCCGCAGCAGGGCTACAACATGTTGCGCTGGTCGCGCGGCGGTTTCCAGTTCTGGGCCGCGTCGGATGTAAACGCGCAGGACCTCGCGGATTTTGTCCGCATCCTCGAAGCTCGCACTGCTCCCGAATCGAAGTAGCGTTCTGCTCGATCTGCTTTAGGTTAATCTATCGGCCGGAGATTACTTCGATGAATAATCCGACGACCAAGCACTCCATCATTCGCAGGGGAAAGAAAGACGTGCATGCAGGCCGCATCGTCTCTCATGAAAAAGCGGTGCGGTGGCTGCGCTCCTGGGGCAAGAAACGAGAACTACCCCCGCCATTGAGCAGATAATCTGAACCAGGACGGCGATTACCAACCTCATCCGAATATCGTGCCAACTATTCTTCCAGTTCATCTTGAAGGTCTTGAAACATGTCGCTCACGTCGTCGGTGGAAGCCGGGGCCGCCCCCCAACCCTCGTCATCTTCTCGGTCGTAGTCACCGTCCGGCTCGTACCTGGCCTCCTCAATATCTTCCGCCCGCTTTTCCAGTTTAGTCGTGATATCTGACACGTCTACTTCAAGCCGGTCCGCGATAAAATCGAGCTCTCCAGCGAGCTGGCGCAACCAGTCCGCGTCATCGTCCCAGCCCTCCGAGTATTCAGTCGCAAACTCCAAAAATTTGCTTCTCAGCTCCTCAATCTGATCGGTTGAAAGTTCGTCGGGGTATGCTATAATAAACTCAGCTGCGCCGCGAAAGCCTTCGATCTCTTCAACATTTGTGGTTAGGCATCGTTTAGCCGGCAAGAAAACTGTGCCCTCCCTCCCGAATCCATGTTCCGCCAATCGCGGGAGCAAACGAGCCAAATCCTCTCTGTCCGCTTGTCCCTGATTCCAAAGGGCTTCAAGCTCATTTGCGATAAACCCAAAAAGCTCTTTCCCAGCTTGACTCCTTACATCCTTGGAAACTTGAGCTACAAACCCTGCCCGGCTTTCGTTAGAAATCTTTGTATGACTGAGACCTATAACTTCGCCAGCCGCGTTTACGGTCCTGACGACCCTGCAACTCGGCCGAAAGATATTGGTGCGAAGATGACGCAGAAACTCACCGTGATTGCGCTCAATCCCCTGGTATCTGTGGCCTCCCTTTCCTTGCCACAGTGCCACATGCTGATCGTAAAAATACGCTCCTCGGACTAAGTCGACCACGTCAGATTCCGAATTTGATAGAAAGCCTTCCAAGAAATCCCGAATCGAGGGGTTATGGAAGGAGATAACGATGTCTTTGCCAATCTTCGTCGTCAAAATAAAATTCCCGTCGAGTTCCTTTAGCGCGTCATTCCGATCTCCGCTCCTCGTGGGAAAACCGAATTTGGCCTGACGAAACCTGTAGAAAGTCCAGAACGCATTTTCGAGGTCCACCATCAGGACCTCATCAGGCATGGTACTTAGCACAAGAAGCAAGTGCCTCGCCGCCTCGGATATTTGGTGCCGAAACGCGTGGTCCCAAATCCTCGTAGGATGGTCCAGACTGTCAGTGAACTCGTGCAGGTACAAAGATGGTGGAACAGCACAAGCGTGTCGCATATCGGTCATATACTCGATGACCCGTGGGTTGTAGTTGCGATGAAGGATGATCCCCTCATATCCTTTGTTGCGGATGACTGCAAGTTTGTGAGTTTTGGGAAGGTCTGAGAAATAAATGTGGTTATAGAGGATGCGCGCACGTATTGGGCGCGTATATTCATCGAGTTTGACGACACATAGAGTGAGATCGACTTGGGGATGTGCGAAGGCTTCATAGCGAAGGCGCGCTGCATTTAATATGTACTCTCTGGTTGTAAGTATGAATCTCCAATTCTCGTTGGTTCGTACTTCCTCAATCAGATCGATCAATCGGTGGTCTTCATTCTTCTGTAGTTTGTCCACAGAGGTCGTTCCGAGAAAATCATCGAAGTAGAACACCTGCTTGCGCTTGCTATTCTTTATTGGGCCGATCTCGTCCAGCCCGTGGGAAATGCGGAAGGCCTCGAAACCTTTGCGATCCACGAGATCTGCGAGGAGGACCTCGGCGAGGGTGGTTTTACCGATTCCTGGAATCCCCGCTATTATGCAATGATGCGAACGGTCTAGGACCGAACGGGCGCGGCTAAAGCTTGGGTTCTGGACGTATCGGCGCAATCGCAAACGAATGCGATCAAGGTGAGCTTCCGAGTCATGGAAGATTCCGGCGTTCAATACTCTTTGGAGCACGGGCTCACTCGTTAACCACAGCTTAAAATGTTTCCCCTCGATTTCGGGGTGCCGGCCGAGAAGATTGTTCAGATCTTCGCGCCCGTAGATGTCGGCCGTTTCTAAGCAATGAGGTCCCAAAATGTTTTTGATTTCATCTTTTCTGTTCGGCGTGAGTGGGACCGATGTCGCTAGGATATATCGAGTTGGAGACAGGCTGTCGATTTTCGGCCGTTCCTTACGGTGTAGAACACTGAGGAGCGCTGGAAAGCCCGATTCGGCATAGTGCTTACATTGGACAATTAAAGTTGTATCCTTGTCCCGGTATCGAAAATCTATTCCGGAATCTGGACCAGCAGAAAATGATTCAAGGCGGATTCCGGTCTCGGCCTGAAGCAAATCTCTAGCCAGTATTTCAAACTCGTAACTAGACAGTGATGTGAAATCATAGTTCGGCATAGTTATGATCAAATAATACCATGTGTTCTGAAAGGTGCTTTGAAACGTGCTGAATGAGAAAAGACAAGAAGCTGCGAGGGACGGCACTGGGCCCGAACTGCTCCGGGCGAGAGAGTCGAAAGATTTGTCATGCCGCGCAAGCTAAAGGCATGAAATTGCTTACAGACACTATACGATAATCCCCGCCGCCCACCTTGCGTGCATCCTCCCATTGGCTGTAGCATGCCAGAATCAGGCTATCGAGCCGGGCTGCCGGTGAAACTGCGGCGGCTGACGGACCGTCTATTTAGGAGCTACCTTTATGAGGCTCCTCGCACCTATTTCGGCGTTACTGCTTCTGGCGGGCGTGAGCACGGGCCTTTTGGCCATGCAGCGCGGCGGGCAGCAATCGTACGACGAGTACGGCGCCCGCGAAGCGTTTGGGAGCTCCCAAGATCTCGGTTCCGGGAAATACGAATACTCGTGG
>Ga0209380_10000806_pt1 | contig 22113 bp, 20 predicted proteins | sample HubBroMetageWFT6_FD_188347 | JGI IMG/M metagenome (GOLD analysis project Ga0209380, IMG submission 188347) | Warmed and freeze-thawed soil microbial communities from the Hubbard Brook experimental Forest, New Hampshire - Hubbard Brook CCASE Soil... | ecosystem: Environmental > Terrestrial >...
TCTGCCGTGGTGACGGCCCAGCGGGCGCTGGCCGACACGTCGGTGTTCATCGGCCTGGAGGCGGCGCGATTCGATGTCGCCAGGTTCGCCGATTTTGAGTGGGGCATCTCGGCGATCACGCTCGGTGAGCTGCGACTCGGTGTGCTGCAGGCCAAGGGCCCGGAGGCCGCGTCCCGCAGGCTGTCGACCTATCAACTCGCTCAGCGGTTCGAGGCGCTGGCCGTCGACGAGGCCGTCTCCGAGGCTTGGGCGCTACTGGTATCGCGGCTTCGCGCGGCAGGTCGTAAGGTGCCGATCAACGACAGTTGGATCGCGGCTACGGCCATCGCCCATCGTGTCCCGATCGTGACTCAGGATTCTGATTACGACGCCATGCCCGATGTTCAAGTCATCAAGATCTGACGCGCGAGTGATGTACCTAAATTTAGTTCGAACCCAACACGGCTCGCCCCCGGAACACCTGTATCCGCGAAGACCAGATCCTGCACGGGGCCCGCTGCCGCTTATGGATAAGGGCTCCAGGATCGCCTGGATATGTCACGTCGTTACGGAGGCCGGCGAGGATCTTGCCGAGCCCCAGAACATCAGCGTCGACATAGATGCGGATCTGCGCCGCACGCGGGCTCATGCCTCGGCGTGCTGCGATAGCTCATAGCTTTGCGCCCACCGCACGGCGTCGATATCCAGGCCGAAGTCGTCGGCGACCTCCTCCAGGGGGCTCCGCCGTCAGCTCGCCCGTGATGGCCTCGGTCGAGATCCCGCCGACCGCGGGCGGCCCGGAACGCACCAGCGGATTGACCGGATCGGTGATACTGGATCCTCGTGAGGCCGCCCGCTCACCGGCTCATCCCCGGACCAGTCCACCCGCTCGTAGAACTCCTCTCCCGCCGCGGTGAGCACAATCTGCCCGTTCGCGACCGCCACCAGGCAGAAGTCAGGGTCGAGCTGGCTTGCGGTACTTGAGGCACCGCGCGCGCCGCCTGCTCAGTCGAAGGTACCCGGCGGCGGGTAGAGCGGATCGACCCAGCCGCTCAGCCAGGTGCCGAGGTCGTCGTGCCGGTCATCCATCGCGTTCCCCGAGCGCGGTCTTCAGCCTGGCCCGCGCCGCGAACAGGTGGGCCTTGATGGTTCCCTCGGGCTGGTGCAGCAGGGACGCGACCTCCTTGAGCCCGAACCCGCCGTAGTAGTGCAACAGGAACGGGTCGCGCAGGCGCGGCGGCAGCGAGGCGATGAGGTTCCGCACGTCCACGTCCTGGACCGGGAAGGCCACCGGGTCTCCCGCCGAACCCGCCGTCACGCTGCGCAGGGTCCGGCGTTCCCGTTCCGTCTTGCGCCAGTGGTCGCGGATCAGGTTCGTCGCCATCATGTACAGGTAGCTGTGCGGGCTCTCCACCATGGTCCACCGGGCCAGCAGCCGGACGAACGCCTCCGAGGCGATCTCGCGCGCGGTGTCATCGTCGTCGACCAGGCGCCGCACCCAGCCGGCGAGCAGCGGGTAAACGCCCTTGAACAGCTCCTCGGCGGCGTCGGCGTCGACCTCGCGCCGAACCCTCGGCCGGTGCATACCGATCCGCTCCACTGTTCTCATCTCCTTGGCCAGCCACCCCCTTTCTTGGGCCTAGCAAGCACACCGGGTCATGGCCCCGGTCGCGCCGGGCTGGGTGTCAGGCATCGCCTGACCGGTAGGCGAGCGTGAGGCCGATCGCCACCAGAGCCCATCCGGCGCGGTGCCTGACCGAGCGGCGGCGGGGCACGTGGGGGCTGCACCGGAGCGCTGACCTGCGCAGTTCACTCTCGCGCTGGCGGGCAAGCAGGCCGATCATGGACGGGTGCATCGTGTTCACCTATTGAGTGCGGTTGCTGCGGGATGAGCCGGTCGGCCGGGAACGGGCGAGCGCCTTGACCCGGACCACATCTGGGTCCCGCGCGTCGGGCGGAAGGACCTCACGTCCGGGGTGCTCGCGCCTGGCCCTCAGCCTCTGGATACGGATTTGCTTCACTGTGATCTCCTCGGCAGGCCGCCATGTCCGGGCCCGGTAACAAGGGGGCCTGACCGTGGTGGGGCTGGTTCTGGGAGGGATGTTACGAACCGGCGCCGCGGGCGGGCGTCACCCGAAGGTGCGCATGCGGGTGGAATCTTCGGGGCACCGCCCGCTGGCACGGCAGTGCCGCCGGTCCGGCGTGGGGCACGGCGGTGCCGGCGGGGATCGGCTGAAGGGGCAGCTAGGGGATCAGGTCGAGCTGGCGGGCCCGGGTGACGGCCTCGGTGCGGTTAGCCGCGCCGAGCTTGCCCAGCAGGTGGCTGACGTGCTTTTTCACAGTGTCCAAAGTGACCACCAGCTGCTCGGCGATCCGCGGGTTCGGCATGCCCGCGGCCAGCAGCACCAGCACCTCCATCTCGCGAGCGGTCAGCTGCTCCACCAGGCCCGGCACCACGGTGGCGCCCCGCCCGGCGCCTTGCAGGTCGTCCTTGCCGTCGAACGCTCGCAGCACCTTGGCCAGGCAGCCGGGTGGGACGCCGCGGGTGGCGGCGCGTTCTGCCTTCTGGGCGGCGGCCAGCCGGGCCAGCAGGGCGGCCATCGGCGCGCTTTCGTCGGCGAACACCCGCACGTAGCCCTGCGGGCAGCCCAAGGCGAGCGCCCGGGCCAGGGCGTTCACCGCGGCGTCCTGGTCGCCGCAGGCCGCCAGCGCCAGCGCCCGCAGCGCGCCGATCTCGATAACGCTGCCGGTTCTGCATTGGGCAGAGGCTGCGGCGAGCATTGTTTCCAAGAGCGTAAGCGCCTGAGCCGGGTGGTTTTGGGCGAGCAGCACCCGGGCCAGTACCAGATACTCCGGTTCGCGGGGGTAGCCCGGTTCGTCGCCCGGGCCGAGGCCGCGTTCTTCTGTCCAGCGGGCGGCCGCGGCGACGTCGCCCTGGGCCAGCAGCAGCCGCGCCCTCTGCGCGGGGACGGGGTTGAGCAGGCCGGTCACGCCTGGGCCCAGGGCGGCCCGCCCGGCCTCGCCCATTGCCTCCAGTGCCCCGTCCGGATCACCGTGGGCCTGCCGGATCCACGCCAGGGTCACCAGGCCGGTGCCCAGCGGAGCGGGGTAGAGGAACTGCCGGCAGAGCGTGATGCCCTCGGTGACCAGCCGGAGGGCACTGTCGAGCTCGTTGCGCTGGTAGGCCACCTCGGCCAGGCCAACGTACGCGGGGCCAGCGGGTGGCGCGGCCGGCGGGCCGGACGCTGCGGCGATGTCCAGTGTCTTCTGGTAGGTCTCGGCGGCCGCGTCCAGCCGGCCTTGGGCGCGCTGGACCTGGCCGAGCTGGTAGACGCCCCATGAGATGGGCTGGCCGGCGTGCCACCCGGCGATGCTCGACACGAAGGCCTGCTCGGCGTCGGCGAGTCGGCCGCGGAGCCATTCAGCCGCGGCCAGAAGTCCCTGGACGGTAGAGCTCAGCAGCCGCTCACCATCGCCGAGCCTGGCGAGGGCCTGCGAAGCGAACGCGGCCGTGCCCTCGGCATCACCGCGGAGCTGGGCGAGAAAGCTGCGATGAAGCGCGATCAGCGCGGGGATGTTCCCCAGCATGCTGGCGGCCTTCCCGACCGATGGCTCGAACGGCTCATCGACCGCAGGTGCAGCGCCTGCCAGCGCGCGCTCGGCCGCGTCCAGCGGCGGCTCCATAGCCTCCGCCCGGCCGAGGGTGGCTGCAAGCAACACCTGCGCCAGCAACAGCCGGGGCCGGGTCTCGACCAGCTCAACGGGCAGCGCCGCAAGCCACCGCTGCGCCGTCGCCCCCTCGCTGCGCAGGTACAAGGTGGCATCGAAGTGCTGTTCGATCAGCCGGGCCGCCCAGGCAGTGTCCCCGGCGCCCAGAGCGTGCCCGACCGCGTCATCGGCCAGACCATGCTCCTCATACCAGGCGGCGGCGGCCCGGTGCAGCACCGCGACCCGGCCGGGTCGTTGCTGCTGCAGGCGGGCGCGGAGCAGGTCGGCGAACAGGCGATGATAACGCCACCAGCCGCGAACCTCATCCAGCGGCATCAGGAACAGGCCTGCCTGCTCCACTTGCTCCAGCATCGCCTGGCCATCGTCCCGGCCGGTGACCGCATCGCACAGCCCGCCGCTGAGGCGTCCCAGCACCGAGGTTTCCAGCAGGAACTCGCGCACCTGCTCCGGCTGGCCGTCGAGCACTTCCTGGGTCAGATAGTCCAGGATGAAGCGGTGGCTGCCGCTGAAGGCCGCCACGAACCCGGCGATGTCGGACCGTCCCCGCAGCGACAGCGCAGCCAGCTGCAGGCCGGCCGCCCAGCCTTCGGTGCGGGCCACCAGAGCCGCCACTGCCGCGCCGGGCAGGGCGCCCCCGGCCGATTCGCGCAGCAGGGCCGCCCCCTCCTCGGCGGTGAACCGCAGGTCGTCGGTGCGCAGCTCCGCCAGCTGCCCGCGGGCCCGCAGCCGCGCCAGCGGCAGCGGCGGGTCGGACCGGCTGGCTAGCACCAGGTGCAGCCCCGGCGGCAGGTGCTCGAGCAGGAACGCCAGCGAGACGTGCACCTGCCGGGCGTCGACCAGGTGGTAGTCGTCGAGGACGAGCACTATCTCGTTCTCGCCAGAGAGGGCGGCCAGCTCGTTGATCAGGGCCGTCACCAGCCCTTCAAACGAGGACGGCAGCGGGCCGGGCAGCGGGGCGACCCGCTCGCCGATCCCCGGCCGCGCCCGGTCCAGCGCGGCAACCACATGCCGCCAGAACCGCACCGGGTCGTTGTCGCCGACGTCCAGCGACAGCCACGCCACCGGCCGGCCGCAAGACCGGAGCCAGTCGGCCACCAGCGCCGTCTTGCCGAACCCAGCCGGGGCACACACCAAGACCAGCCCTGCGCCGAGCGCCCTCGCCAGCCGCGGCCGCGCCACGAACCCCAGCCGTGGGCCGGGCATATGCAGCTTGGTGGCCAGCAGGACATCCTGTTCGGACGCGGCAACCCCCGCCGGGGCCGCCGCAGGCGGCTCAGCCATCGGCGACCTACCACTCAGCGCATCCAGCGATGACCAGCACCGCTGCCGGGTCCGGTCATTCTAACCGCCGGCCTGAAAGGCCGCGCTCCCCGATGGCGTGGCCGCCCTCGCGGGCCAGGGCATGCGCCCCCGGGCGGCACTATCGTGCCCGCCGCCTCGCCCGGAAATTCCACCCGGATGCGCACCTTCGGGTGACGACCGCTCCCGGAGGGGGTTCGTAGCATGCGGGTGAACCAGACATGCACCGGCAGGAGGGATAGCAGTGGCGATTCTCAGGCTCGACCGCTTCAGGCTCGGCCCGGCTGGCGCCGGGAATTGCTCACCGGTCACGCCGCCCTGGCCGCCGCGGTCAAAGATGCCAGTCCCGGGCTCATCGACAAGCAGGCGGCACCGGTGTCTGGCGCTGGGGACTCACTTGCCAGCGGCGCGCAGGCAGCGTTGCGGGCACGCCCCGGATCCCCGGGGGCCGGGGCCGCATTCTCACCTGCCAAAGGCATCAGGATCAAATACGCGGGCGTCGATGCATGATCGCGCCCGGCCCGTTTACGGAAAGGACGTGGCAGAGTCCTGCCGCGAGCGCGATCCGCGCCGCCGGGCCTGGCCTGCCCAGCCGCCACCGCAGTTGCGGCACGGCATGGGCCAGGCGGTTGTCACGCGAGGAGGCGAACAGCCGTGAACGGCTCGGGGTGGCCCGCCCGCTACGAGATCCGCGTCGACAGCGTCCTCGATGACCAGTGGGCGGACTGGTTCGGCGGTCTCCAGCTCAGCAGCGACGGCGCCCAGACAGTCATCATTGGCCTGCTCCCGGACCAGCCCGCATTGCACGGGCTGCTGACCAAGATCGGTGATCTCGGGCTGTCCCTGATCTCGGCGCGCCGGCTGGACGCCGGAGATACCGGAGACCAGGCGCGGCAATGACACGCGATCCCGATCTCGGACCCACCGTCCCGGCCAGGGCTTTCCACCGTACCGACGGCACCTTCGTGCCGGCTCGGCGGCGAAAGATTCCACCGGCGCGGGCACTTTCGAGTGACGCCGACCGTAATGCCAGCTCGTAACGTCTTCGCAAGAACCATCCGCAGCCCAAACCGGAGGTGCGCAATGTGTCCGCACTGGCCCCCGTGCCCGCCCGCTGATCGCCCGGATCACGACGCCGCCCATACCGTGGCATTTCACCCCGAGCAAGGGTGGAGCTTGCTGTGCAACGGGGTGATCGTATTTGACGACATGGGCGAGATCCTGCCAGACGGCCGGGTGGTTCCCCCGCCCCCGGCCCATGTCCGGCTGCCCTGCGCGGCGTGAGCAACGCGAGAGGATCCTGTCGGTGTGCCCGGTCAGGGTCCGCAACCCCGCCAGCATCTTCCGCGGGCCGCAACCTCGCCGCTGGCCAGGCCAGCCAGGTTCGGCAGGTGAACGGGCCGGCCGTCAGCGAGGTGAGCATGGCAAATCAGTTGGTGGTGGCCGGTTCGGCTAGCGCGCTCCCGGTCGGCCTGGATCTTCCGTGCGTGGAGGACCCGGAGCTGTTCTTCGCCGAGTCGCCGGGGAGTGTGGGGCGGGCCAAGGCCACGTGCCGGGGGTGCAGGGCCAGGATTGCCTGCCTGATCGGTGCGCTGGAGCGCAGGGAGCCCTGGGGTGTCTGGGGCGGCGAATTGCTGCTGCGCGGCGCGATCGTGCCACGTAAGCGCCCTCGCGGACGTCCTCGCAAGACTGAGGTGGCCGCGTAGCCGCGGTCATGAGGACCACCGTGGCCGCGTGGCGAACCAGGGCCGCGCGGCCGGCCGCGTACGCAATGCACACACCACGGAGTGGTCGGCATGTTTTTGCTGAGGAGCTCGCGAGAGAGCGAACTCGCGGGAACACCGAGCTAGCGCATGAGCTGCGATATTGACGCTCCCTGCCGACGGCGGCCAGGGCTGGCACCTGGAATAACAGGGAAACGGGCCGGGAGGTCATGCCTGCCTCCCACGCAGGAGGCCCGGGGCCAGGGCGGCGGCAAAGACCGGCCGCCCGGCATGCGCGTTGCGTGGTTTAGGGTAAATCGCACCGGTTTGAGTGTCCGAGGGGCGAGACGCCAGGTACGTACGTGTCAGCTATCACGGGTGAGCTGCTCCTCGGGGGGCAGCGGTGACCGGGCGGGCGGGTCGCTGGATCAGGTGGACGACCGGATGCGGGGCGCTGATCGCGGCCTGGTCGGCGCGGCGGGGCGCTACTGGTGGCGGGGAGCATCGCGAGTCTGGTCGCCAACGTCGCGGTCGCCGAGCCGACCCTGACCGGGCGAGTGATCGCGGCCTGGCCGTCATTCGCCCTGACTGCGCCGCGGGAGCTGTTGACCGTTCAGGTACGCGGTGGCGCCCCGGACGATGGCAGCCAGGCCGATTTCATGCGGATCCGGGAACCACCTCCGGTTGAGGAGTGCACGATGGAGGACCGCTTATCGGACGGTTGTGATGCCGGCCAGGATGAGGTCGATGCCGGCCAGGAATTGCTCGCGGTCGTCGTGCCCGGGCAGTTGCGCCGCCACCTGACGCACGAACGGGTATTCCGTGGGGTCGAGCTGCGCCCACCGTGCGGCGACGGTCGCGAGGAAGGCCGATCGATCCGTGTCGCGCGCGAGGAGGCGGGTGGCCGCGGCGTACTGTCCTGCCAAGCCGAGGACGTAGTTCAAGAGCGCGGACGCGCAGTCGAACTGCGCTCGTTCGGGGACGCCGAGCGTCTGGAGCTGCCCGCCGAAGCTCTCGAAGATCTGCAGCACCGCGGACTGCCACGGCTCACGGGAGAGCTGGGCGCCCACCCAGGGATGGGCGTCGATCGCGTCGAACGCCCCAAGGGCAATGGCACGGATCGCCTCCCGCGGCTCCGCACCGCTGACCACATCGGTCATTACGCGGGCGATGACGTCGTCGGTGGTCGCCGCGAGCAGATCGTTCTTGTTGGCTACGTGCCAGTAGATCGCCCCGGCCCCGGTGGCCAGGCGAGCCGTGAGCGCGCGGAAGGTCAGAGCGCTCTCACCGTGGGCGTCGAGGATCTCGATCGCGGCCTCGACAATCCGCTCTTTCGAGAGCGCGTCCGCCCGCCGTTCGGTCCGCTGAGTCTTGACCGCCATGAGCACCATCTTGACACGGCTGGAACATTGTTCCAAGATCTATTTATGGAACAGCGTTCCAACCGGTTTACTGGGAGCATCATGACGACACCAGTCACGATCGTCGGTGCGGGCCTCGGCGGCCTCACCCTCGCACGCGTCCTCCACGTCCACGGCATCCCCGCGACGATCTATGAGGCGGAGCCCTCGGCGCAGACCCGGACGCAGGGCGGCCAGCTCGACATCCACGAGCACAACGGACAGCTCGCGCTCGAAGCGGCCGGCCTCACCGACGCGTTCCGCGCGATCATCCACGAGGGTGCCCAGGCTACGCGGATGCTCGACCCGCACGGCGCGGTGCTGCTCGAAGAACCCGACGACGGCACCGGCGGGCGTCCGGAGGTGCTCCGCGGAGACCTTCGTCGGATCCTGATTGAATCCCTGCCGGCGGAGACGATCCAGTGGGGACGCAAGCTCGCCGGCGTGCTGGCACTCGGCGACGGCCGATACGAGCTGACCTTCGCCGACGGGTCGACCGTGATCACCAGCCTCCTCGTCGGCGCCGACGGCGCCTGGTCGAAGGTCCGGCCGCTGCTGTCGGACGCCAAGCCCGAGTACGTCGGCACGACCTTCATCGAGACCTACCTGCACGACGTCGACGAGCGGCACCCCGCGACGGCCGAAGCGGTCGGCGACGGCGCGATGTACGCGCTTACCCCGGGAAAGGGGATCGTCGCGCATCGCGAGGCGGGGAACATCCTGCACACGTACGTCGAGCTGAACCGCCCCGCCGAGTGGATCGCCGGCATCGACTTCGCCGACGCCGACGCCGCGACCGCTCGAGTCGCGGCCGAGTTCGACGGGTGGGCGCCGGAGCTCACCGCGCTGATCACCGACTGCGAGACCGCGCCGGTCCCGCGCACGATCTACGCACTCCCGGACGGGCACCGATGGGACCGCGTACCCGGGGTGACGCTCCTCGGTGATGCCGCGCACCTGATGCCGCCGGCCGGCGAGGGCGCGAACCTGGCGATGCTCGACGGCGCCGAACTCGGGAAGGCGATCGCCTCACGCTCCGGCGACATCGAAGCGGCACTCACCGCCTACGAAGAGGCGCTGTTCCCGCGCAGCGAGTCCGAGTACGCGGACGCGGACGAGCTCCTAGAGCTCTGCCTCGGCGGCCGCGCGCCGTTCGGACTCATCGCGTTCTTCACCGGCGCCCCCGCAGGGGAGCACGAAGGAGCCGCGCAGTCCTAAGCCACACCGCCCACGGTCCCGGTACGATCGCGGCCGGGGAACGCGACGTCCGTGAGCCTCGCATCGGTAAGATCCTGATCCGCGTTCACGCCGCAGCCGTGAACCCTACGACGTCGTCATGTGGCGCACGCTCGGCGGCGGTTCCGTGGCGGGCAAGACCCGCTTCTCGGTCGAGCTAGCCCGGGTCCTGGCGGACGAAGCGGACGGCGGCACGGTGTTCGTAGCGCAGGCAGCAGTACGGGACGCGGGATCGAGAGGCGCTCGCGCGCGGTGATCGCGGGGATGTGCCTCGCTCGCAGGCGCCGAACGGCACAGCCACCGGAAATACGGCCGTCCAGTAGTTGGCATGGGAACCGATGCGCACGGCGAGCATGGACACGACCGCGCACACCAGACAGCCCGCACTATTTGCGGCCGGGACCGATGTGCTGGGCGAGCCGACCGCTGGCGCCAGACAGCAGCAAGGTCACGGCGGTGACCGGCACCTCCGCTGCGAGTGGCAGGGCGGGCCGGCAGCCTTGCTCTCGTCGATTTGCAGGAGTCCAGCCTGCCGATCGAGCCTGTACGGGGTTAACGAACAAGTCCGAGAGGGAGTTGAACCCCATGCCTGTGACCTGCGGAATTGCCGGAGTGTAGGTTCCGGCATGCTACGAACACGCAGGTCAGGGGATATCGACTTGTGTCCGAGGGGCGACTGCGCCAAAAAAAGCCTATCCGGCGCACCGTTCCTGACCAGTGAGTTTGCGATTGCCACCCGGGAAGGTAGAAGGTGACCGGGGCCGCCCGGCTACCGCTTGTGCCGTGGTGGTGGATTGCTGGGGCGTCCCGCGACCTGGCTGTGCAACCGTCCTCATCCCGTAGGACGGTTGCCCCCTCGGCGTGCTGGTCTGGCGCACCCTTGATCGCGATCGCCGCGCGAGACTCCAGAGCCGCGTCGAAAGCTCGGCTACCGACTCCCGGATCTCCTGGCCCAGAGCCGCTCTGTCCTTGCTGAGCTTTTCGATGTTCCGCTGAAGGAACCTCGCGCCGAAGGGCGGCGGGCGGGAATGAACAGGGCGCCGGATCGGCTCTACCTTGCGGTGGCAGTTGTCTTGTGCGTTCGTGTCGTCTGCACGCTCGCGGCGAACGATGTTGCGGGCTCCCTTCAGGGATCCGGGGAAATCGCGTCGAGAACCGGCCTGGACCCCAGGGTCCGAAGGGCCCGCAGGCCGTGCACATCGCCTGAGCCTGCTCAGTAAACAGCAGTTAGTCATGGGCCGACCACATGTTGGCGTCGACTCACGTCATGTCCGTCGCGACGGTAACTCGTCGCGACGGTGGCCGGGCTCGATGTCAGCGCCGTCGCCGCGATGTAGCGAGTGGCGGGGAAGTCACCGCGGCGCACGATGAGACCTCGGCCAGGCGGCGCTGTCATAACGTGGCCGGGGGCAGGAACCAGTGGGGAGTCAGAGGCGTTTGTGGAGCAAGGTGGTTGTACATGATCGAGGGTAACGGCGGAGGTGCGAGCGGCTTCGCCGACCTGACGCTGGCCCCGGAACTGTGCCACGTGCTTTCTGGCCTCGGTTATGAGGAGCCCACACCGATACAGCTTGCCGCCATCCCGCCGCTGCTTGAAGGCCGTGACCTGGTCGGGCAGGCAGCGACCGGGACGGGGAAGACGGCCGCCTTCGCGCTTCCCATCCTCCAGCGGATACTCGGGGAAGGCGGGCAGGCAGAGCCGCTCGCCCTGGTGCTCGTCCCGACGCGCGAGCTCGCGGTGCAGGTCTGTGCGGCGATTCGCGGCTACGGGCGCGATATGGGTGTGCGTGTTCTGGCGGTTTACGGCGGCGAGCCAATCGGCCGTCAGCTGGGGCCGCTCAAGCGTGGCGTCGACGTCGTGGTGGCGACGCCAGGGCGTGCGCTCGACCACATCAACCGGGGAACGCTGAAGCTGAGTGGCCTCGAGGTCCTCGTCCTCGATGAAGCGGACGAGATGCTCGACATGGGTTTCGCCGAGGAAATCGAGGCGATCCTGGCCAGCACCCCCGGGGAGCGGCAGACCGCGCTGTTCTCGGCGACGATCCCGCCGCGGATCGACGGCATGGTGCGCCGCCACCTGCGCGACCCGGTTCGGGTCGAACTCGGACGCCGGGCGTCGGCGTCAGCCGACGGATTGCTGGTGCGGCAAACTGCCTACCTCGTGCCGCGCGGGCACAAGGCCGCCGCCCTCGGTCGCGTGCTTGACCTGGAGCGGCCGACGGCCACGATCGTCTTCTGCCGTACCAGGGACGAGGTGGACCAGCTCACCGAGTCCCTGAACGGTCGTGGCTATCGCGCCGAGGCGCTGCACGGCGGCATGGACCAGAAGCAGCGCGACCGGGTCATGGCCCGGCTGCGCAGCCGGGCCATCGACCTTCTCGTGGCCACCGACGTGGCCGCCCGCGGTCTGGACATCGACCAGCTCACGCACGTGGTGAACTACGACGTGCCAAGCGCGCCGGACTCGTATGTGCATCGCATCGGGCGCGTTGGCCGGGCCGGCCGCGAAGGCACCGCCATCACCCTGGCCGAGCCGCGCGAGCACAGGATGCTCAAGACCATCGAACGGGCGACCAAGCGGCCGATCGCGATCGAGAAGCTGCCGACCGTCGCAAAGCTGCGTGCCATGCGCTTGGAGCTGATGCGCACCGAGCTCCGGGAGAGCCTGCTCAAAGACGACGGCGACCTTAATGCCTTCCGGGCTGTTGTCGGGCCGCTCGGTGCGGAGTTCGACCTCTTCGCGGTGGCGCTGGCCGCGGTCAAGCTGGCTCATGAGGCGAGCGGAACACCTCGCGAGCAAGAAGAGATCCCCGTGGTCGAAATGCCGCCGGCGGACGACCGCCGCGACGGTCGAAAGCCCAAACCAGGTGACCAGTGGCCGCCCGCCGGCCATGACCAGCGGCGTGGTCGCCGCGCGACTGCGGCCACGACACGCCTGTTCGTGGGCACCGGCCGTTCTGCCGGAGTCCGGCCGCAAGATCTTGTAGGCGCTATCACCGGCCAGTCGTACCTCTCCGGCAGGGACATCGGTGCGATCGAGATCGCCGATCGTTTCTCCCTCGTAGAGGTTCCCGAGTCAGCCGCCGACGACGTGGTCGCGGCGCTCCGGCGGACGAGCATCAGGGGCCGGAGTGCAACCGTTCGCAGGGAACGCTTCTCGGCGCGATAGGACAGGCCTTCCCAGCCGGCGGCGGCCAGCGCCGACGCTGGGATGACGGGCGCGATAGGCCCGGCGATCATGGCTTTACCATGGTCGGCCGACCGCTCCAGTACCTTGCCGAGATATACGACGACGCGACCGGCTCGGTGGAGTGCTTCATGAGTACCAACATGCAGCATGAGCTGCACGGATGAGGTTTTCGGCAAGGGCAGTGCCGGGGAAGCCGGGCCGCTCGGCGACGGCCTGCTCCAGGGCTGCCGCTACGCCGTTCACCGCACGCCGTCCGACGGCTTCGAGCAGCTCGTCCTTGGACGTGAAGTACCGGTACAGCGTGGCGCGCGAGACCCCAGCCTGGGCGCAGACCGACCCGACGGTGAGACGGCGCACGCCGCGGCGCCCCACCGCGGTCAGTGCCGCGTCGAGGGCCCGCGCCTCGGTCTCCGGATTGGGTGCGGTCATCGCCGTCCCCGGCCCGTACTGGCCGCATCTGCCTGCGCCTCGATCCCGGCGCGCGGACCCCAGAGCGCTGCGAGGAGATCGGGTACCGAGGTGGCGCGGTAGTCCGGCAGGAGCAGCGTCGAAATCACGATGCGCACGAACGCCTCGGTGAGCCGGCGGCGCGTCAGCTGTTCTTGCACGATAGCTGGTGTCTCCGAGAGCGCCGGCTCCAGGACTCCGTCCTCAGCTGCCACCAGGTACAGCGTCTCGATTCGGGCGGCGCACCAGCCTGGACCGTCGCCGTCACCGCAGACGATGGGTAAGACAGCGCGGTCAAGTCGGGCCCGGGCGAGCCTACGTTACGGCTACAACAGGTCAGGTTGTGAGAGCCAGGCACATCTCGGTGATGTCATTGGTTTCGATGAGATCGGGCTCGGTCGCGGCGCGTACCTCTGCAACGGAGGTGCCAGGAGCTAGTTCGCGCAGGACCAGCCCGTCAGGGCCGACGTCGATCACGGCGAGGTCAGTGATGATCCGCTGGACGCAGCGTACGCCGGTCAGGGGCAGTGAACACTGGGTGACGATCTTCGGGCGGCCGTCTTTGGTGACATGTTCCGTCATGGCGATGACGCGCCTGGCTCCGTGGACGAGGTCCATGGCACCGCCCATGCCCTTGATCACTTTTCCCGGGATGGTCCAGTTCGCGAGATCGCCGGTGGCCGAGATCTGCATGGCGCCGAGGACCGCGACGTCGATGTGGCCGCCGCGGATCATGCCGAAGGACGTGGCGGAGTCGAAGAATGACGCGCCTGGGAGGACGGTGACGGTCTCCTTACCGGCGTTGATCAGATCAGGGTCGACGCCGGCGTCGTCGGGGTACGGCCCCGTACCGAGAATTCCGTTTTCGGATTGAAATACAACGTGAACTGAAGGCGGGATGTAGTCGGGGACAAGGGTCGGAAGGCCGATGCCCAGGTTGACGTACTGGCCGTCGGCCAGCTCACGAGCCACCCTGGCGGCCAGTTGCGGCCGAGTCAGGCGGTTCACGCTGCCGCTCCTTCGCCGTCGCGGCCGTCAATGCCGGGGTCGCGGGTGGTCCGTTTCTCTATGCCCTTGCCCGCGGTGCCGACTTCCACGACGCGCTGGACGAAAACTCCGGGCGTGTGGATCTGCCCCGGGTCAAGCTCGCCGGGCTCGACAAGCCGCTCGACCTCGGCGATGGTGACGCGCCCGGCCATCGCGGCGAGGGGGTTGAAATTGCGGGCCGATTCGTTGTATACGAGGTTTCCGTGCCGGTCGCCTTTTGCCGCGCGGACTAGCGCGAAGTCGGTCACGATACCGTATTCCAGTACGTAGTGTTCTTTGCCGAAGCGACGGGTTTCCTTCGCTGGTGACGCGACCGCCACGGTGCCATCCGCGTGGTAGCGCCAGGGCAGCCCGCCCTCGGCGAGGAGCGTTCCGACGCCGGCTGGCGTGTAAAACGCGGGCATGCCGCAGCCGCCGGCGCGCAGCCGTTCGGCGAGCGTGCCTTGCGGGCACAGTTCGAGTTCCAGCTCCCCGGACAGGTACTGGCGGGCGAACTCCTTGTTTTCGCCGACATAGGAGCTGACGGTGCGGCGGACTCGTCCGGCCCGCAGCAGCAGCCCCAGCCCGGCGTCATCCGTGCCGCAGTTGTTCGTGACGGTCTCCAGCCCGCGGGCGCCGTGTTCATACAGCGCCTTTATCAGCACGTGCGGGATTCCGCAGAGCCCGAAGCCCCCGACGGCCAGCGACGCTCCGTTCCCGATGTCCGCTACGGCCGCTGCAGCCGCTTTGATCGTCTTATCCATGGATCACCTCAATGCCTATGCGGGTTGGCCCCGGCCCTGCGTTGTGTTCGGGCGGGCACCGGTTCCGGACACCCCGGCTGCGACCGGGACCCGCCCCTGGATCCGCACCTCGGCCGGCTCGCGCCCCGCGCACGCCAGGCACAGCCTGGTCCATGCGTGCTCACCGAGCCGCCAGCCGTCCGGGACGTCCCATGGGTCGGTGACCGGGTCGGCCGGTTCACGGGCGAGCAGCCTTCCAGCGCCGCCGCCGGGGCGCCGATGAACACCAGCCCCGCGCCGGCGAAGGCGGCATTCTCGGCGAGGAATCCGTACCCGGGATGTACGGCCTGCGCGCCGGCCTGGCCTGCCGCCTGCAGGATGCGCCCGATGTGAAGGTAGCTCTCGGCGGCCGGAGCCGGGCCGATCCGGATGGCGACGTCGGCCTCGCGTACGTGCCGGGCGGCGGCGTCGGCGTCACTGTGGACCGCGACGCTGCCGACGCCGTGGGCCCGCAGCGTGGCGATGACGCGGACCGCGATCTCGCCCCGGTTCGCCACCAGAACCTTCCCGAACATTGTTCTCCTCACATCCGGAACAACCACCGAGCCCGCCGGACGCCCTATGCGATCACGGTGTTGTGCAGCGATCCGATGCCCTCGATGCGCACCTCGACCCGGTCCCCGGCCGCCAGGTAATGGCCGTCGGCGAGGCCGACCCCGCTCGGTGTCCCGGTGAGGAGGACATCACCCGCGCGCAGCTCCATCCGGCTGGAGACGTACGCGATGATCTCCGCGAGATCGAAGAGCATCTCGCTGGTGCGGCCCTGCTGGCGCAGCTGGCCGTTCACGAAGGTCCGCAGCAGGAGATCGGGCTGCTCCGCGAGGTCGTCCACCATCAGGACCGCGGGGCCCAGGGGTTTGAAGGTCGGGAAGCTCTTCGCCCTGGCGAGAGTCTCGACGTCGTGGATCGTGCCGGCCCGCATCGCCGAGAGCTGCACGTCGCGGGCGGAGACGTCGTTGACGACCGTCAGGCCCGCGATGTGCTCCCAGCCCCGGGCTACCGGGATGTCACTGCCGCGCGCCGCAAGCACAACGGCCAGCTCTCCCTCATAATCGACCTGCGAGGGCGCCTCCCGGGGGAGACGGATGTCGTCCATCGGCCCGGCGAGCCCGGTGTCCGGTACGAGCAGGAACACCGGGGCCTCGGGGGTCGGCATGCCAGCCTCCGCCAGGTGGTCGGCGTAGTTCGCGCCGACCAGCACGAGCCGCCCGGGAGCGGCCACGGGCGCGAGCGGATCGGTGTCGGAGACCGGGACACGCTGGCGGACGGGGGCCTCGCGCAGCCGCAGCATCGCGCCGCGGCGGTCGCCCGCGTCGGCGAGCAGGGCGCCCAGGTCGCGGTATGGCAGATCGAGCAGCAGGAGCTCGCTGCCCTCGCCGCGGGCGAGGCCGCCGGGGGTGCGGTAGATCAGCACGTCAGCCCGCACCCGTCAGGACCCTGACGTCGCGGCTCCGCAGCAGCCACCGGTCACCGCGGCGAACCAGCACGTCGGTCGCGGCGGACAAGGACTGCGGGACGAAGGCGCCGGCGCCCGGCGCCGAGAGCAGGTAGAGGGTGAGGATGTAGCGGACATGCATCCGGTCATCCGCCACCTGGTCGGACCTCAGGTTGGTCACGACGTGGAGGGTTCTGCGGCTGGGGTCGGCGTCTCGGGCGGCGAGCATGTCCCGGATGGCTTCCCGGCCGGCGACGGTGGCGTCGGCGAGCGTGTGGCTGCCGTCCTCCTCGAACAGGTCCGCGATGCTGTACCGGCGCCCGGCATCGGCCCTCGCGTAGGTGTCCACGATGAGGTCCTCGCAGACCAGCAATGCCCCGACCGACGCCGGGTCGAGCTCGCGACCGACGTCCCGCTCGATCCCGGGGACCGCGCTCACCGGCCGGCCCCCGGGGTCGCCACGGTGGGCAGCGGCGTACCGGACGTGCCGTCGCGGTCCGGTGCCGGTTCGAACAGCGACCGCTGGCGCGGCACCGGCGAGGGCCGCAGCAGCGACGTGCGGCTACCGGTGACCTCATTGCGGTACCGCTCCGTAAAGGCCCGCCAGGCCGGATCGGCGCGACGGGTCTCCTCATACCGGAGGGCGTGGTCGGCGTCGGCGAAGGCGCGGTAGGCGTAGACCCGGTGCAGGGGTCCCACCATCGTGACGAGCATCCCCAGGTGTCCCTCGGCGGCGACCGTCGCCGAGGCCTCCCGGTAGGCGCCGTAGGCGGACCAGTAAGTCGCCAGACCGCCGGGGAAGAAGTCGGTCGCCTCCTCAGTAACGACAAGGCCAGATCCGTCGCCGGCCCGGATTGGCTCGATCCCCCCGGGTAGCCGCGGCGGCTCGCTCGTCCACAGGTCGGTCAGTCCGGCCATCGGCGGCGTGGTGAGCAGCGAGTTCTCCTGGGCCAGCGCCCACGGCCTGACGCTCGTGAAGTACTCCGGCACCTGTTCGGCGTAGTAGCGCTGGTAGCTCTCCTGCCAGTGGTCGACCGAGTCGAAGCGGTACAGGTGGACGATCTGGTCCGTCGTCCCGGCCACGGTGCTGAAGTAGGAGAGGTTGGCGTCCATCAGCGCGGCGGACGCTTCGTGGACGTTCCAGCGGCGCTGAGCCGCCCAGAAGTCGTCAACCCGGCCAGGGCGCAGTGTGTACTGGCGGCGTTCGAAGATCACAGCACAACCTGTCAATCCGCTAGGAGTTTGCCGGCGAAGACCGCGAAACGCTCCAGGTAGGCCCGGAGGAACGCCTCGGTTGTCGGGTCCTGCAGGCGTCCGTCGCTGCCGATGAGATCAGGTTTGTAACAGATGTACGCCTCGCCGCCGAGGACCGCGGCTCCGAGGATGCCGAGGATCTGCCTCAGGTGCTGTTGCCCGACCGCCGTCCCGATCGCGCCGGGCGATGTTCCGGTCATGGCGACGGGTTTGTCCCGCCAGACGTTCTCGGTTACGGGCTTGGAGCCCCAGTCGATCGCGTTCTTGAGGACCGCGGGAAGCGACCTGTTGAACTCGGGCATGACGATGAAGACCGCCTCGGCGCGCCGGATCTCATCGGTGAACCTGCGCACCGGCTCGGGCCGGTCGACCTCGAGGTCGCCGTTATACATGGGCAGTTCACCGAGCGGGATGCCGAAGAACTTCAGCCCGGGTGGCGCAAGCTGGACGATCGCGTCGGCGAGCTTGCGGTTGATCGACTCACGGCGAAGGCTACCGACAATCAGGCCGACATGGTGGGCAACACTGGTCATGGGTGAGCTCCTGGGGTTACGGACGATCCGCCGGCACGGCAGTCTGTCCAGACGTTCTGTGCACCGTCGGGCAGAAGGCGGACGGCCTGTTCGGTCGGGGCGGCGCGACCTCACGCCGACCGGGCCGACCGAGGGGCTCAGCCGCCAGCCAGGACAGCGAGGGGGTTGGGCAGGTCGGGACTGGCGGCGACCGCCCACTTGCGGTTGATCAGCTCGCTGACCGGGGTGCCGGCCCGGCGCGCCCCGATCATCTTGTCCGGGTCGAAGGAGACGCCGACCGGGTCCTCCTCGAACTCAGGACCGGTCATGTAGGCGGTGGCATCGTCGACGTCGGGGAAGTTGTCGACCTGCATCTCGACGAAGTTACCGTCAGGGTCGCGGTAGTAGATCGAGGTGGTAACCCCGTGCTGGACCGGTACTAGCGGCTCGAGCCCCTGCGCCTTGAGATCGGCGTAGCGGTCGAGCAGATCGTCGAGCGTGGCGAAGGTGTAGGCGACGTGGTGCATGCCAGCTGCGGCCGGGGACTTCGCCTCGAGCGTCACCGGCGGCGACAAGAAGGCGATCCGGTGGTGCTCCTCGTCGTAGGTGACGAAGGACAGACCATGGCCCTCATAGACGACATGTCCCTTGAGCAGCGCGCAGTACCAGTCGCGCATCTCCTCAAGCTTGCTGGTCTGCAGGACTACGTGAGCGAACTTCGGTGTGGTACCCATCTGACACCTCTCATGGCAGTGGTTCTTCGGACGATCGCAGAGGTAATACTTGTGGAGTGCGGCGTGCACCACCATGGGCCGACGAGCCAAGCCGATCCCCATCGCCTGCGCTGGCATCCCAACTCGTGTCGCGGGTGCGGACTCTGCCGGTTTTGCTCATAGGCCAGGACCGGTCCGGGCCGGGAAGGAGCTGACGTGGCGGGCTGGGTGACACTGCTCGACGGTCGGCGCGCGCACGGACCGGAACTGGATTGGGTGGGCGCCGACGGTGACCGCGTCCGCTCGGAGCTGGGCGAGGGCGCGCTGGCCTGGGCGGTGGAGACCGGCGAGAAGCTCGCGGTGGAGGTCACCGGTCTCGTGCCGGCCCAGGGCGAAGGCGCACACTTCAACGCCCTCCGGCGGGCAACCACGTCCACGACGCTCCGGTCACTCCTGCTGATCGCGGGCACCGAGACCACCCTGATCGGGCCGGAGACAGTGGAGGTGGCGCGGGACTTCGCTCGCCGGGGTGTCAGCCTCGAAGACCTGCTACGCGGAATCCACATCGGCCTCCCCATACTCGCTGCGGCCCTCCTCGACGCGGCCGAATCCCTGGCGGAGCACGATCAGAGCAGCGAGCTGAAACGCATCTCCCTGCTGCTGTTCGGGCAAATCGACAGCTTCATGGAAATCGCCTCAAACGAGTACCGGCAGGAGAAGGACGACGACGCGGCCACCGTCTCTGCGGCCCGGCTTGAGGCCGTGCAGCGGATCATCTCCGGTGCGGACCCCGCCGACAGGCGCTCGACCGAGCGGCTCCTCGACTATCCACTGCACGCGCCCCGGCATCTGGCCCTGGTGGCATGGAACCCGGCTCCCGGAGAGAACTCCGAACCCAGCCTGCGCTCGACCGTCGACCAGATCTACCGCAACCTGGGCGCCGCCGGACCGACCCTGGCGCTGCCGGTCGGTGCGCACGCGATGTGGTCATGGCGGGCGCTTGAGCGCGCCCCGCTGCCCTTGTCCCGAGCCGATCTCCGCCTCGACGGACGCCGGGTCGCGCTCGGCCAGGTCGGCGCGGGGCTCGCGGGCTTCCGGAGGAGCCACCGGCAGGCCAGGGCGGTTGAGGAACTTCTCACCCGCCGGCCAGAGTGGACGGGCACCGTGCTCGCCCACGCAGACGTCGAGCTGCCGGCCCTGCTGACCACGGACCTGGCCGCCGCCCGCGAGCTCGTGACGCGGCACCTGGGTCCGCTCGCCAAGGATGATCCGCGCATGCACGAGATCCGGGAGACGCTGCGGTCCTATCTCGATCATGAGCGGAGCACCGCCAAGGTCGCTGCCGAGCAGCACATCTCGCGCAATACGGTGACTTACCGCGTCCAGCAGGCGATGCGGCTTTGCGGCTACCGGCAGGGCACCTCGCCGCTGCGACTTCATGCGGCCCTGTCGATAGTGGATTGGCTCGGCTGAATGCTGCTGTCGCCATCGCCGCCCTCCCGCTGCGGGGCCGGGCCTGTGTGCCGAGAATCGCATCCACGGCTCTGAACAGCAGAGTTGCTCGCCCGGCGCTCCGCCCGTGATCACCTGATCATGTGCCTGCGGTTTGTGTTCCTCCTGATCACGCGACTAACCGGGTGGCTGCGGCTATCCCGGCGTGAGGAGACGTGGAAGACCGCCGAAATCTTGATCCTGCGCCACCGGCTCGCGGTCCTGCAGCGCCGGCAGCCGCTCCACCCGAAGCTGAACTGGGCAGACCGGGCCCTGCTCGCGGCACTGCTAGGCGCGATACCGCAGAATAAATCCGAGGGTGGACTTGAACCCCCATCGTGGTGGTACATCCCGAACCGGGGATCTATCACCACTCCGAAGTAACACGCCGCCGACGCCCGGCCCGGCAATTCACGATGCGAGTCAGCGGTTCGCGGCAGTCTTCGCTACCGGGACCCGAGCCCGGGGAGAATGGCGAGCCCGCAGCATGAAGAGGACGACCAGGAAGGCTGCCGTAATGCGTCACCGGCCTCGGTGCGCCGCTCCACCGGGACCGCGTCAGCTGCGGCACGATCTGCCATGTGTTAGCGACTTCGCTATATGACGATCCTGCGGCTGGAGTGTGTGGCGACGTCCCGGCAGGGCTCGATGACCATCCCGAGCATGGACTGCGAGTGCTGACGAGGCTCCGGGCGCGCGCGTACCTGCCTCGTTCTGCGCGGACGTCGGCACGATGCTGATCAAAACGTGGGTAATGCAGATTTGGGAATTCTGCGCGCCCGTGAGCCGGTACGGATAGCGGTCAGTGGCCTGCCATGGTGCCGTCTTACTCAGGCGGGGAGGGCCGGAGGGAACCCGTATTCAGGCTGGAAGCCGATACGGACGCCGGATATCAGGATCTCAGTGAAAGCTGTAGGCGCCTGAGACGACGTCGTCCGGGTCTTGGCCCGGTCGAGCCGGGGCGAGAGCCATCCCTGCGCTTCGGCATGACGCTGGCTGGCTCGCGGCGGGGTGGCCGTGTCACCTTGAACCGTCGTTGGCTGGCGCCGTACCATCCGGTACCGATGGGGAGCCCTGCGCTGCGAGGTGGGACTCAACCCGGGCGGCGGGGATGCGTTCCTGCTCGCAGGCCAGCAGGGCCAGCGCACGGGCGTCGGCTGCAGTGGGGCGGTTCGGGTCCAGGGCGCGTGGCCACAGCCGGGCATAGCGGACGGCTGCCACTTCGGCCGCATACACCAGCGCCTGACCGACCAGGTACAGCAGGGCGAACATGCCCGCCACGGTGGCGAAGCTGCCGTAGACGGGGCCGGCCTTGGCCACCAGCTTGGCCAGCAGCAGCGGCCCGGCGTTGAGCACGACCGTCACCGCCGCCGCGCCCAAGACGGCGCCCGGCCAAAGCGCCCGGACCGGAGCGGGCCGCGCCAGCAGCAACTTCGCACCAAGCAGCAGCACCGCGAAGACGACCAGCGCCGAGCCAAGCACCGCGGCCACCCGCTGCACACCGGACTCGCCGGGCAGCGCGGTGGCCACCACCGTGAGCGCACCGACTGCCACCGCTCCGACGAGCAGCATCGCCAGCACCGCGAACACCCGGACGTACCGTGAGACGAAACCGGCCCGACAGCGGAACCGGACCGCCGCGACATGGTTCAACGTCTGATAGGCCGAGAACACAACACCGGTTCCGGACAACAGCAAACCGGCCAGGCCAGCCACGAACGGGATTGTCGACGTCGGCAAGGTGGTCAGCGAATGCTCGACCGTGGACTGCAGCGCCTCCGGCACGCTCGCGGTGATCAGCCGCTGACGCAGGTCCGGATGATCGGCCAGCACCCGTGACAGGACCGCCACCCCGAGCAGCAGCAGAGGGAAGATGCTCAGGAATCCGTAGTAGGT
>Ga0209380_10000807_pt1 | contig 22107 bp, 15 predicted proteins | sample HubBroMetageWFT6_FD_188347 | JGI IMG/M metagenome (GOLD analysis project Ga0209380, IMG submission 188347) | Warmed and freeze-thawed soil microbial communities from the Hubbard Brook experimental Forest, New Hampshire - Hubbard Brook CCASE Soil... | ecosystem: Environmental > Terrestrial >...
AACGCCGCTGTACCTCGGCCACCTGCCGGAAACTGTTCAGCCATTTCGAGCTCTCCTTTTCTTCGATGGGACGGCGCTTGCGTTCGTGCTTTTTGCCGAAGGCGGCCGCGTCTCGCGCCCAGCACTGCACATCGAGCAAGCCCAGCGGCGTGCCCTCCAGATTGAAGCTCATCGTCGAATGCACCAGCAAACCGATGATCCCTTCCTTTTGCGACGCAATTGGCCCCAGGTTCTCCGTGGCCGGATGGGGGCTGTAGTTCAGGCTGGTGGTGTCCTGCACCGCCAGCACTACCTTTTCCGCAGCGATACGTTGCTGGGTTGCTTCACAATGCGGTTTGAGCAAAACGTCCATCTGCGTCTCGGGGTGATCAAAGAAACGGTAAGCTGCTTTGGTCTTGCTCCGGCTCTGACAAGCCACGGGCATGCTGGCTTGCGGACGGGCGTAGAAATCACGCGCCAGGGTCAAGAGCCGGCGTTCCAGCCGCTCATCTCCCAACACCGCCCCGCCAAATTCCTGCTCCGCCCAATCGCTTGGAGAAGGCGTGGTCGGCGCAGGCGGCGCAGGCGCACCTCCCCGCAGCCGCTCGCGCGCCTGCCGGTGTAAAGGATATACCCAAACTTTCTTGACCGGCTGTGCGCTCTGGTGTTTCGCGTCCTGGCGGCCGCGACCTTGGGTCACGCCGACCAGCTCCCAGTTGGCCGCCTGATAACAGGTCCCGGTAAAGCGCTCCGCATCGACAAATGTTTCCACCAACAGGGGCTCATAGCCGTAACGCTCGCGCCAATCGCTGGTGACCCGCCGCAACGCCAAACCCAAGGCATGCGAAGCCAGATTGGGCGCGCGCACAGAGGGCCGAATCAAAAACCGGCTGTTGGCAATCACTTCCTGCAGATGTTCGCGGCGCGCTTCCTCGTTCCAGCCAATCCAGCGGTCGCGCGCCTCGACACGCCAGGCCGAGGCGCTGAAGGCCAGCCCGCCCAGCCACTCCCCTGTGCCGCTGCGCAGCAGATAACGGATCTGTGCTCCGCACAACGGCCCTGCGCCCAGATAGTGATCCTGGTTCATCAACTCATTCCAGATTCGCGAGAGGGGACTGTCAGCACTGTCGATGCGCACCAAACTCACCGGCTGCCATGCCTCCAGGGAGGACTCGACCGAGGCGGGCTCCAGTCTCCGCGGTTCGCTGCGAACTCGCCGGGGCCGAGGAATCGAGCGCTGATCGACCTTCGGCAGTCGCAGGAGGCCGCGACGATGCAACTTCAGCAGCGCCACCCGGCAACTGACTTCCTTGAGCTGACCCAAAGCCGTGCGCCAATTCAGCCATTGGCAGACCAGCCGCGACAGAACCCCTCGTGACAGAGCAGGCTCTTCATCGATGGTCTGCTGAATGCGTTGGAGAATATCTGGGCTAAATTCCTGCCCGCAGGCCGTCACACGGGCAGCCTAGAATATCGACGCCCCCTGTGTCCAGCGAAAAATGTGGAACATGTTCAGCCCTTTAGGGAGGGGAGGATCTCAAATGCCGATGGCCCGACCAGAGGCGCTAGCTCAAGCCTCGACACCAAACCCCAGGTAAGCTCCACACACTCCACAAGTTCCGCCTGACGAGCAGGCGAGACGGGCGTATAATCCTGCTGTTCTGGGTCTCGGAGACTGTCCCGGTTTAGGTCTTTTATCGCGCGAGGGTGACATGAAACAAGAACGTCGCGGGTTGTTTCTGGTGATTGCTGTAGTGCTTTTATCGGCCGCTTTGGGCGGAATTTATGGTCCCGACGTGCGGGCCACTGCGCCCTCGTTCGACGACGCTCAGAGTTCGGTGCGAGATTTTACCCGCGTGCTCGACGTGGTGCAGGCAAATTACGCGGACAAGGTGGATGTGGACAGAATTGTATACCAGGGTGCGATCCCAGGGATGCTGCGCGTACTCGATCCCCACTCCAATTTCTTCGATGCCCGCCAGTGGTCCTTAAATACGGAAGAGCGCCGGGGCAAATACTACGGTGTTGGTATGACGGTGATGACCCGCGGCGAACGCACCGTCGTGATGTCTCCCTACGTGGGCACTCCGGCTTATAAGGCCGGAATCCGACCGGGGGACGAGATTGCAAAAATCGACGACAAATCGGCGGAGGGCCTGACTACGACAGAAATCGCCGACCTTTTGAAGGGCACCAAAGGCACGGTGGTGAAGATTACGATCTCCCGAGAGGGCTACACCGATCCGCTGATTTTTGCGGTAACGCGTGATGAAATCCCGCATCACTCCGTGGAGTTGGCGTTCGAGATCAAGCCTGGCGTCGGCTACATCAGACTTTCCGGATTCAACGAAACCACAGACGCCGAGCTCGCCAACGCGATGAAGGGGCTGAATGCGTCTTCTCTCGACGGCTTGATCTTGGATATGCGCAGCAATCCCGGCGGGCTGCTGAACGAGGCCATCGCCGTGGGCGACATGCTTCTTGACAAGAACCAATTGATCGTATCGCATCGCGGACGAGCTTCCCGTGAGCGACGTTACTATGCCTTACTCGGAAATCAGGGCGAGAACATGCCCTTAGTAATCTTAGTCAATAACAATTCGGCGTCCGCCACGGAGATCGTGGCAGGTGCCGTTCAGGACCATGATCGGGGCGTCATCGTTGGCGAGAGGACGTTTGGCAAGGGTTTGGTGCAAACGGTTGAGCCCCTGAGCGAAAACACGGGTTTGGCACTAACGGTCGCGCGCTACTACACGCCGAGCGGCCGGTTAATTCAACGGGATTACAAATCGATTTCGCTGTATTCGTATCACTATGAGCGCAAGGTTCCCGAGCATCCGACAGAAGTAAGACTGACTGACAGCGGGAGGCAGGTAAGCGGGGGAGGCGGAATCACGCCTGACATCACCGTTCACGAACCGGAGTACACCCCCTTTCAAAAGGCGCTGCTCCGTGCTGATGTGCTTTATCCGTTTGAGACCAGCGTGGGCGGCTTTACGCGGCACTATTTGGGAACTCGTCCCACCATCACTAAGGATTTTGAAGCTGACGACGCGGTGATGACAGACTTTCGCAAATTTCTCACGACCAAGAACGTTCACTATAGCGAGCCGGAACTGGCCGAAAACCTGGATTGGGTGAAACGCAAGATTAAGCAAGAAATTTTTCTATCCGTCTTTGGCCAGGCGGAAGGCTTCAAGGTTCAGCTTGCGGCCGATTCACAAGTACTAGCAAGCATCGAGGCGGTTCCGCAAGCGCGTGTACTGTATGAGAATGCACGCAAAATCATCGCAGAGCGCGCCGGCACCGCAATCTACAGACCATGAACTGCCACGCCTCGGCCGCTTGTTCTCTGCGAGCAAGACTCCGGACCGAGGGTCGGTAATTCGGAAAGTGGGATGGGTTCCCAGGCGACTTCGGGATGCCCGGTCATTCGCTTTAAACTGGTCGCACGCGCTCAGTTTGAAGAGGACGGACGCGCATCATCTGGTTGCCACCCCGTTGAAATTCGTATGGCACCGTTTCAAGCGAAACTTCCAAAGAGCCGCTGAGATCGTCCACAAGCCTTGCGACATATGGCGAGGCACCCCCATCCAAGGCAAGTAACGGAAAAATCCTAACCTCGCCGGCGACACGGCACAATTCGAAAAGTGCGGACCGATGGAAGGCTAGAGAGAGGTGCTCCGTGTACAGAAAGAGAAAATGCGAGCAAGCGCCAAGTCAAATGATTTGTCCGGGAAGGCGACAGAGGGGAGTTCAGCGTCAACGTAGCGCCCTTCGCGCTTTCCCAAATCGTAGTCGTCCAGGAATGCCTGCATGGCCTCTATCCGGGTGCGGCCCAGTTCCTCTACGGACGGGATCATATCCCAGACAAACTGCTGACGATTACGTTGCGCCTGCTCCAACATCTGGTCGTACGTCGCCGCAATCCGGTCACGAATCGTTTTGGTATCCAAGCGATACAACGGATCAATCGAGATGACCACAGTGCCGCGCCGAGTCGATTCGGCGTTGAAGCTCGCTGGACCGTCAGCGCAACCGAGAATCCTGAGTTTGAGGTCCGCGTCGCTTAGAGCGAACATGCGCCGATATTCCGGGAATGACCGGCCCCAGGGAACTACTTGATGGAGTGTGAACATCGCCGCCTTCCTACGCTTTCTGTTACCGGTCTAGATGGATCCCGGGAGTAGGTGGTCAACAAAATATCGCAGCGGTCTTTTTCCAATCCCACAACTGGGAACATGGGCAAAGCTGTTTAGAGTGCCGCGCCCAAGCCCACCGCCGCCATGACACGTCCACATAGATAAAACATCGCAGGCGTGAGTTTATTCCCGCAAAACAATAATCTGTTTCGGGAAATGAAGTGCAGGTTGGGCAAGACAAACACCGCAATCATGGCGCGCCATGCGCGTCGATCCCATAATCTGCCTAAGCCAAGTTCTTCCAGGAGAAGACGTGGCGGCGCCAAATCCATCCTGCGCCCGCCCGACCTCGAGGGGACACAAGATCTGCTCTCTCGAGGTGGCCGAGGATTTTCGCCTTACTCACTCTCCTTCACGACGCGTCCGTTGAGCGGCTGAGGGGGCCGGACATCGTGTGGATAAAGCTTGGCGAATGCGCCGATCTCCTCTGCTGAAATGTCCACCGGACTCTTCAGCACAAACCACGTGACTCCCTCAGTGCATGGCGGAGCCGTTACCGACCCCATATACGTGTAATAGGAGGTGTCGCGGGGCAGCAGCCCGGTGGGATCAACCTCGACTCCGGCAATCTGCTGCTCTTGGCCCGCGGTCTTTGGCATATATTTCCAAAGCTGTTGAATCGTGGCGTTCGCGCTGCCCGCCTTCAGAAGAACTGCGACTGCGGCAACCTTCCCGTCGCTGGCTTGGTGCATCAAGTGGATCACCATATCGTATGGCTCACCGTGAATGTACTCTTCGCTGGGGTGGTGAAAGTGGAATTGCGTTAGTTCGTAGCGCTGGTCTCCCACAATCAGAAAGTTTCCGTTTCCCGGGGTGTAGTTCACACGGACCGCCGTGTAGCCGTTATTAATGATTTTCAGTGGGCCGCTTCTATATTCGAATCGTACGGCGGGGAGTTTGGCTTTCTCGGCATTTCGAATATCGATCGGAGACTGTTGCTTGCCACTCTTACAGGCAGCGTACTGCGAGTCCAGGTCACCCCAGTGTTCGGGCCCGCTCGTCCCTTCGTAGCTCCAGTGTGTCCTCCACTGCGCTGGTGGACCTGCAGGCACCAAAACCGCCGCGACCATTGGCAATACATAGGTTATCCAGCCTTTTCGCAAATCACACCTCGCTTTGCCCTCCAAGGCTTATCCGCTTGGTTAGAGAGCGCAGACGGAACCATGGCGGTCAGGATGCCAGTTGCCGGACACCAACAATTCGTTCATCGTCAAAGTATGAATGTCGATGCTACACGTCCAAGCGGTTCGCGCCAGCGACACGCCCGTACCACAGGCCGGAATCCTTTATCGTGCGCTTCTGGTCGCGGAAGTCCACATAGGTAAGACCGTAACGCTGGCTGTAGCCATCGGCCCACTCGAAGTTATCGAGCAGGCTCCACGCGTGGTAGGCGCGCACGTTCGCTCCGTCAGAAATGGCGCGCGCCAGTTCCGCCAAATGCTCCCGGAAGAACTGGGTGCGGCGCGCGTCGGGGATGCGGCCATTTTCCTTTTGGTAGGGTGCGTCGAGATAACTACAGCCTTCCTCGGTGATCTCGATGATGGGTCGGTTGTATTCACGAGTGATCTGCATCACGAGGTCGTATATCCCGCGCGGCCATACCTCCAAGCCGGCGTCGGTTAGAGGACCTTCGGTGGGCATGACCGCCTGGAAGCCAGTATAGCGATCACGGCTGGCTGCTTCATCATTTTCAAGTTCGGTACCGAAGCTGGCCGCGCCAGCGGAGCGAGGGCTAGCGCTTGCGTCGGAAACAATGCGGCGTGTGTAGTAGTGAAACCCAATCCAATCCAGCGGCACTTGCATGATCTTGTCATCGCCGAGCTTGAATCCCATGGCGTCGTAGGGAATTTCGCCGACAAAAGCCTTGGGGTACTTGCCATGGATTGCGGTATCGAGGAAGTACACGTTGTTCATGGCGTGATAACGCGAGGCAGCAGCGCGGTCAGGTTCACTGTCGGTCTTCGGATAGGCAGGAGCCATGCCGTAGGCGCTACCTACGGTGGCCTTAGAAGAAGCCGCCTTAATCGCGCGAAATGCCTGACCTTGTGCGAGGTTGACTGTGTGCGCGGCTTTCAGGAACAGATTGTAGTCGGCCTTACCAGGCGGAAAAACGCCGACGCCATAGCCCAGATATGTAAAGGACCAGGGCATGTTAAAGGGAGCCCAAGTAGTGATGCGATCCCCGAGGTTCTTTGCCAGGATTCCAGCGTAATCGGCGAAGAAACCGGCGAGGTCACGGTTGGGCCAGCCGCCCCGGTCTTCCAGCGCCTGTGGAAGGTCCCAATGATAAAGCGTGCAGAACGGGCGGATGCCCGCTTCGAGCAGCGCGTCAACCAGGCGGCGGTAGTGGTCCAGACCGTTCTGGTTGGCGGCGCCCGCGCCAGCGGGTTGAATGCGCGACCACGAAATGGAGAAGCGGTAGCTCCTCTGATTCAGGCGCTTCAAAAGAGCGATGTCCCGCGGGTAGAGATGATATTGGTCGCAGGCGATGTCGCCGGTGGCGCCACCTTTGATTCTGCCAACCGTGTGCGAAAAACGGTCCCAAATGGATTCGCCCTTGCCGTCGAGGTTCCACGCGCCCTCCACCTGGTAAGCAGCTGTGGCCATGCCCCAGAGAAATCCATCGGGGAAGCGGGCCCTGGCAATCTCGCCAAGGGGAACCGCGCCGGGCATCTGCTGCGCTACAGGCAAAGTTTCGGCGAACCCGCGGCTGGCAAGCAGAGCGCTGCCGGCAGTGGCCAGGGAATTGGTGAGGAACTCGCGGCGGTCCATTTGCACGAACCCCCCCGTATAGCGCACAAGATGGGATCACTTTAGTTACAGTAGGTTTGCCCCGCGGTCAATGCGATTCTGGAAGAGTCGTCCACGGAGCAAGTTGCCCAGGGACCCCATCTCCAAGCGGTCACATTGACGCATAGTGGCGGTACAGGAGCTAGGTACCAATTCACGTGTCGGATTGCCGCCTTTGCCATGCACTGCGATTTTCAAGAGATTTCCGACTGCCGGGCACAGCCGCGCGGGCGAGAGGTGCGAGGGAGCGCCCAAACGTCATTATATTGCGACAGAACGGTACGGAATCGCCTGAGCGAGGGGTAGAATCGGGAGTCCCGGGTGGCGCTCGGAAGAAAGCAAATGCGGAAGAATTCATGGATCTGGATCGCGGCTGGGTGGTTCTTCGTCGTCAGAGTTTCGGAATACCACGCTCTGCGCATCGACTTGGGGCATCAACTGACGTGGGAGGGAAGCCTCCGCTATACCGTTGTTGAGTTGGGCTTCTGGCTTATCATGACGGCGGTTATAGCCCGGTGGGCGGAAAAATTTCCGCTGGAACGTCCAGCGCTGGTCAAAAATGTGGCCGTTCTGCTTCTCTTGAATGTAGCCACCGAATTGCTGTACTCATCGTACCGCGTGAAATTGCATCACTTCGTGTATCCCGATTTTGTTCTGCACTCCTTCTGGCGCCAGAGCCAGACATACCTGATCGACAATTTCGTTATAGTCGCATGGTTCTTTTGGGCCATTATCGGCATTCACCATGCGATAAAGGCTGCGCGGAAATCTCAACAGCGAGAGCAGGAACTCGTTAAAGCTCAACTTGAAATGTTGAAAGGCCAGCTGCAGCCTCATTTTCTGTTTAACACGCTTAACTCGATTTCGTGGCTGATGCGGGAAGACGTGGAAGCGGCGGATAACATGATGACGTCTCTCGGCGAGTTGCTACGCACGACCTTGTCTGTTTCTGCCAGCGAGGAAGTTACGCTCGGACGGGAACTGAACATGCTGGAGTTGTACCTGGCGATTGAGCGCGCGCGTTTCCAAGACCGGCTGAAAGTTTTGGTAAGCGCCGATCCCGAAACGCTAAACTGCAATGTGCCATGCCTTTTGTTGCAACCTATCGTAGAAAACGCCGTTCGACATGGCATTGCCCGGCTCGATCGACCGGGCTGCGTGGAGGTTCGAGCTGCGTGCGTGGGCACCGAGCTATCCATATCGATTCTGGACGATGGTCCCGGAATATCAACGGAGTCTACCTGGAGGGAGGGCATAGGACTGGCCAACACTCGGGCGCGCCTGGAAAAGCATTACGGCGAGATGCAGTCTTTGCGCTACAGCAATCGGAACGAAGGTGGACTGATGGTAGAGATTCGTCTTCCTCTGCGGGTGCACAAGGCCGTCGACGAGAACGGCGACAGGAGTCGTTTACGTGAAACTGCGAACGCTGATCGTTGATGATGAATTGCTCTCTCGGAAGAAGATCCGCGCTTTCCTGCAGGAGCATGCAGAATTTCAAATCGTTGGAGAATGTGCGGACGGCGAGCAAGCGATTGCCGCTATCAGCACCCTAAAACCGGATTTGCTGTTTCTCGACGTGCAGATTCCGGGGCGAAATGGATTCGAGGTTCTCGACTGCCTGACAGAGAAGACGCCGCCAGAGGTTATCTTCGTCACGGCGTTCGACAAGTATGCCGTGCGAGCATTTGATGTGCGGGCTCTGGACTATCTTCTAAAGCCGTTCAACAAGACTCGCTTCGCGGAAGCATTGAAGCGGTTTCACGAGCGAAGAACGCGCGCGAATGGCGCAGACCGCAAAGAGGAATTAAAGGCCGCATGGCAAGAGATTCAGAGAGAGTCCCGGGACAGCGAGCGTATCTTGATCAAATCCGGGTCACGCATCATATTTTTGCGTAAAGGATTGATCGAATGGGTCGAGGCGCAAGGTGACTACGTAAAATTCCATATCGGTAAGGAAAGCCACCTGCTGCGCGAGACGATGACAGCAGCAGCCGAACACCTCGATCCCAACCGTTTCGTGCGCATTCATCGCTCCCGAATTGTTAACCTGGACCACGTTCGCGAGATTCGTCCCCTTTGGGGAGGCGATTATTCGTTGTTGATGCGCGACGGTACGGAACTCACCATGAGTCGCACGTACCGAGCAAGTCTGCAAGCCGTGCTGCGCGGGGAACACTCCTTGAGTGCGCGAACAAATGGGTGAAGCAGGTATCGCCTCCGCCCGGACTGCCGCACGAATATTTCCGACGCATTAGACGCGCCCCCTGTCGCGTTCCAATCTCTGTTGGTCGCAAACCCATTGCGCGGGCCCCGCTGACATCCTAGTTTTCCTCGCGTCGAATCGAATTCTTCTTTTGGCGAACGCCTGGTGAGTTCGGTCACAGGAACAACGGAAAAGCGGATCCTAAGAAGGAGACAACATGCGAGCCAGAGTTTTGACGTGCATGATGGCGATCGTTTTATGTAGCGCGCTGGCCGTGGGGGTTCGGGTCGGCGCACAAGACCAGCAGAGATCCGGGATAGCCCGCTATCGAGTCATCAACCTCGGCAATCCGCTCGGCGGGACGAGCAGCATTGGCAACGCGATGAACAACCTGGGTTGGGGAATGGGCACCTCGAACCTGCCAGGGGACACCACCCAGCACGCCGAGCTCTGGTTGCCCGGATTACACCTCGATCTCGGTACGCTGGGGGGACCCAATAGCGCCGTTATATTCGCAAACCGCAGCCATCGGGGCCAAATTGTGGGCATCGCCGAGACTTCTGATATGGATCCGCTCCAGGAGACCTGGAGTTGTGCGGGTGCGTTCTTCCCCACTGCGACACAGCATATCTGCTTGGGGTTTGTTTGGCAGAATGGCGCGATGACTGCTCTGCCAACGCTGGGGGGCTATAACGGTGTCGCGGCTTCCGTTAACAATCTAGGGCAGGTGGTCGGCTGGGCGGAGACGGCGGTCCATGATCCGACTTGCGCACCACCGCAGGTCCTACAGTTCGAAGCTGTCATTTGGGGCCCGGAGAAAGGCGAGATCCAGCAACTTCCAGGGCTCGGGGATGACCCCGACACAGCTGCTACAGCAATCAACGACAATGGTCAGGTCGTGGGCATTTCTGGCATTTGCCAAAATGCCGTAGGAGCACTCAGTGCCAAGCACGCCGTGCTTTGGCAAAACGGGCGGGCCACTGACCTTGGCAATATCGGAGGACATGGGTGGAACACGCCGACCTTCATCAACAACCAAGGGCAAGTCGTGGGATTCGCCAACCAGAGCGGGGACCTGATCAACGGGCAGCTCGCGCTCAATTTCCACGCGTTCCTATGGACTCAAGAGCGTGGCATGCGCGACCTCGGCACGCTCCCGGGAGACGCCATTAGCGAGGCCCTGGGAATCAACGAATCAGGTCAGGTCGTGGGCGTGTCTTACGGTGCGGGCTTTAGCCATCCGCGCGCCTTTCTTTGGCAAGATGGGGTAATGATGGATCTTAATAACCTTATCCCTGCCGGCTCGAGTCTCACTCTCGAAGTGGCTGGCGACATCAATGACCGCGGCGAGATCACCGGGACGGCCTTCGACAGCACCACCCAGACGAGTCCCGCGTTCCTTGCGATCCCGCGAGAAGATAGCACTCAAGACTAATTCCGATGGCGGCGAGCAGGCTGTCTCGCTTAGCAAGGATAAATACGGTTATCCATACATTTACACCCCAAGGACGCGGCGAAGACAAATACATTTCGTTCTTCGCCGCGCCCACCCCTCGCTGACAGGCCATGTCGATTACGAATTGAAACAAAGGAGCCACGTAAAATGAGGCAGGCAGCCTGGTGGCCGAAGATCAGTTTCGTTCTAGTCCTGGCCTTGTTTCTAACAATCGAGGGCGAGACGGCCGCTCACATGTCTACGCAGCAGTTCAGTAGACCAACCCTCTGTTCAAGCCCCGAGTACCGGCAGTTTGATTTTTGGCTCGGTGATTGGGACGCGTTTGAAGCTGGCAAGGTAGAAGTCGTCGCGCGGACTCGCGTGGATCGCATACTCGATGGCTGTGTCTTGCGTGAAGACTATCAAAGCGCGAACGGTCTCGAAGGGCAGAGTTTCAGTTTATACGATGCCTCGAGAAGGATTTGGCATCAGAGCTGGGCGACGAATAAAGGTCAATTGCTTACCATTGAAGGAAGACTGGAAGACGGGGCCATGGTGCTGGCCGGCGCGGAGCGAGTGGCGGATAGCGCCGAGAGGTTGGTTCGCGGCACGTGGAAGCCCGTAAGCGGAGGCGTTCGGGAGACGGCCGTCACCTCGCTTGACGGCGGTAAAACCTGGCAACCGTGGTTCGATCTCGTATTCTTTCCTCATTCATCCGGGGACGGAGTCAACCCACCCGCTGATAGGGAGGCCACGATCGTCGCGCGTTTAGACACTGAGTACCAAGCAGCCGTGAAAAACAACGATGCGGCCGCGATGGATCGGCTTCTGGCCGATGATTTTGTACTCGTTACAGGGTCCGGCAAGATTTATACGAAGTCGGATCTGCTAGAGGAAGCGCGGAGTGGGCGCGTTGTCTATGAGCGGCAAGAAGATACTGCCCAGAAGGTTCGCGTTTGGGGCGATGGCGCGGTTATCACCGCTAAGTTGTGGGAGAAAGGTACCGACAACGGCAAGCCATTCGACTACACACTGTGGTTCACGGACACTTATGTACGCACTGCCACAGGATGGCGCTATGTATTTGGTCAGTCTTCCTTGCCGCTGCCAAAAGCCGCGAACTAAAGCGATGAAAATCGTGCTGACCGAGGCTCATATCGAGCGGCCCGTTTTCTTTGCGCAACATCTCTAAAGCCTCTGAAAAAACATCGCACGATTCTGTTTTGTGCCCGATTCGTCGGACCGTTGTCACTCAACGACGCGTAAACGATCAGCGCCGCCGAGACCAGAGAAAATTGCTCGAAAAAGTTGCCCCAGCGGCCAAAAAACGCGCGGTTCCGCCGCAATGCGCGGCACCCAGAGCAAGGCAAAGACAAGATAGATGGAGCCTAGTGCGAAAGCGCCGGCTCGCGCGGTTCTAGGCCATTGAATCGCCACCAAAGATCTCGGTCGCAGCCGCAATGTATACGAGAATCTCGCGGTGAGGAACGTCACCAAGTGCCTGGATCTGTTGCCAGTTGTTAAAGTCTCTCAGGAGGCTTTCGTTGCGGTAAGGTTGCACGTCATGTGGCCGAGTGGCCTGACGGTATGCAGTTCCCAAGAAACCAGGACCTTGAAATGACTCCGCACTTGGCGTATTTGTTGAGAGCTGCTCCGAACCTTGAATTTTCTGGAGGACAACAATGGGAACCTTCTGGCAGAGCCTGCGCTACACCCTCCGGGTCCTGGCCAAAAGTCCCGTCTTCACAAGTGTCGCCATCCTCTCTTTAGCCCTTGGCATCGGCGCCAACACCGCCATCTTCACCCTAATCAACGCCCTGCTCCTCCGCGACCTCCCAGTCCGCCAACCGGAGCGCCTCGTCGAGCTAACTGCGGTCCGCACGGAGGGCAGAGTCCCCTTCTCCTACCCGATGTTCCGCGAAGTCGAACGCAACCAACGCGTCTTGACCGGCCTCATTGGCTGGGGCGCCGCCGGGATGCTAAATGTGGAAGTCAACGGCGTTCTTGCGCAGAACCACGTGATGACCGTTACGGGCAATTGTTATTCCGAACTCGGCGTAACTCCGCTTCTCGGCCGATTGCTAATCCCGGAAGATTCCAATCCAAGCAGCGCCACGACATCGCAAGCAGCCGTCATTGGCTACGAGTTCTGGCGAAGCCGCTTTGGCGCCGCGTCCGACGTCGTCGGCAAACAAATTCGTGTCGAAGGCCATCCTTTCACGATTATCGGTGTCACTCGAAAATGGTTTACCGGAATGACCACCGGCGAGCCGCCCGACATCACGATTCCCATCACTGCCTATCCCCAACTCACTCAGGGAAACGAATTCACTCTCGATAGCCGTTCCATACTCTGGCTTTCTGTCACCGGCCGCCTCAAGGACGGCATCTCCATTGTTCAGGCTCGCGCGCAGCTGCAATCGTTCTGGCGGGACGTCCTGCTCGCTACCGCTTCCACGGAAACTCCCGGCCCTCGCCGCCAAAGGTTTCTCTCCATGAGTTTGCAGGTCACATCGGCCGCAAGAGGTTTCACCCGCGGCTTGCGTTCTGATTTCGCGAGGCCGCTCTACGTTCTCGCCGGCATCGTCGGATTGATCTTGCTCGTAGCTTGCGTAAACCTCGCCAATCTGATGCTCGCTCGCGCAGCCGCACGGAGCCACGAAATGAGCGTGCGTGTAGCCATCGGCGCCAGTCGTTGGTCGTTGGCCCGCCAGGTTTTGAGCGAAAGCCTGGTGCTCTCCGTCTCAGGAGCGCTGCTGGGCCTCGTCTTCGCTTACTGGGGAAGCCGCCTGCTCGTGGTCCTCATGACGGAAGGACATTTATTCCCAGTCAACTTGAATCTGAGCCCCGACTTGCGTGTCCTCTCACTCACGATCTCCGTAGCACTCGTCACCGGAATTCTTTTTGGCCTCGCACCCGCCTGGCGTTCCTCGCGCCAAGACCCGGCCGCGGTGTTGCAGCAAAACGCGCGCAGCTTGAGCGGTGGGCCCACCAAATTGAGCAAGTCACTTATCATCACGCAGGTGGCGCTTTCGCTTGTTTTACTGCTCGGCGCTGGCCTGCTTGTGCGCAGCTTCGCGCGCCTGCGTTTCCTCAACCTCGGCTTCGAAAAAGAAAGCGTGCTGGAAATCAACCTCTTTCCCAAACCCGGCGGTTACCAAAACCTAGACATGAACAGTTACCACCAACAGCTCATCGACCGCATCTCCAGGGTGCCCGGTGTACACTCCGTTAGCTTCTCGGATGCATCCGTCCCCAGCGCGGACATTTGGCACGACACGATTTCCGTTACGGCTTCTGATCCGATCACTGGCCCGCGCCTCATGGCCAATGCGGCAGTGATCTCTCCGGGCTTTTTCCAAACGCTCGGAGTCCCTCTTCTTCGCGGACGCGAATTCGTTCAGGCCGACGACAAACAGCATCCGAAGCTCGCCATCGTGAACGACAGTCTTGCTGACCGCCTCTTCCCGAACGGCGACGCGATTGGAAAAACCGTTCGCTTCAGTTTCATGCCGGACTATCAAAATATCGAAATTGTGGGCATCGCCCGCAACACCCATGTTTTCGATCTCCGCGATGCGAGGACACCCGTCATTTTCTTTTCTTATCTCCAATATCCGCCGCAATGGGGCAATCTGATCGTGCGAACCAACGAATCTCCTGAAGCGCTCGAAAAAACAATTGGCCATGAGATCGATTCGCTCGGCCACGAATACGCGCTGCGCACAAGAACAATCGCGCAAACGATCAACGCGGAGCTAGTCGAACAACGCGTCACCGCCATGCTCTCCGGTTTCTTCGCAGCTCTCGCGCTCCTTCTCGCTTCCATCGGCCTCTATGGCCTGATGTCCTACACCGTCACGCGCCGCACCCGCGAAATCGGCGTTCGCGTCGCCGTCGGCGCGCAACGCCAAGATGTTCTCTGGCTCGTCCTCCGAGAAACGCTCGCCTTGGCCCTGTTCGGCATAGCTATTGGCATCCCCTCCGCCCTCGCCGCCACTCGCCTGATCGCCACCATGCTTTTCGGCCTTTCCCCCAGCGATTTCCCAACCATCGCAGCCGTCTCTTCGCTACTCCTTCTCGTCGCATTGTTCGCGGGCTATCTACCAGCCCGCCGCGCTTCCGCCATCGCACCGATCGTCGCGCTCCGTGCAGAGTGAGAGCGGCTAAACGGCCTCTAGCACAGGCGGGGCGCACCGCTCCCCGCAATAGAACGATCTGAAAAGAGCGAGACGCTGGTCCGAACAGGCTAGCTCCTGATCAATCCTGCAGTTCATAAGCCAACTTTCAAGCAGCCGCCAAGGGGACCAAGGCCACCCTATATCCTGATTAACGTCAGTGCTAACGCCGTGTCGGGCAACTCTAGATACTCATGAATGACTCTACTTGGTCTTGCCCGGACCCCAGAGTGCGCGGCCGGGTTTGCCGCCGGTGTGCTCGCCGTTTTTGAGAACCTGAACGCCGTTGACAAAAACGTCTCTGACGCCGATGGCGTATTGGTGGGGCTGCTCGAAGGTAGCTCGGTCGGCGATCGTTCGCGGATCGAAAACCACTACGTCTGCAAACATGCCTTCCTTGATAAATCCGCGGTGATCGAGACCGAGGTTTGTAGCGGGCAATCCCGAAAGCCGGTGCACGGCTTCCGCAAGGGGAATGACCTTTTCTTCGCGGACGTATTTGCCGAGCAGGCGGGCGAAGTTGCCATAGGCGCGTGGATGTGTGGAGGACTTGAGGAACACGCCTTCCGGGGCCATCGACGCTGCATCTGAGCCAAAGGAGACCCACGGCTGGCGAATTTGTTTCTTGACGTTTTGTTCGTCCATCTGGAAAAACACCGTGCCGATACGGGAGCGGTCTTCCAAGACCAGATCCATGATCGTCTCGCTGGGGTCCTTGCCGCGCATGCGCGAAACTTCGGCTAGCGTCTTCCCGGTCAGAGGCTTGAGCAGGTCTGATTTGAACCCGACGAGCAGGACGCGGTCCGGCGAGCCGGCCAGCATGCACAGATTTTCCCAATCGTTCGACTGGGCGCGCATCGCATCGGCTATTTTCGTTCGAGTTTCTGGATCTTGCAACCGCTTGTAGGCAGCCTCGGCACCACCGTCGTAAACCCACGGCGGCATACACGAATTGAGTCCCGTCGCGCCGGCGGTGTAGGTATACATGTCAGCGGTGATTTTCAGTCCCTGGCGACGCGCCTCCTCAATCATGGCGATTACGCGATCGAGCTTGGGCCAGTTTGCTTGCCCGGCAGCTTTCAAGTGGTAGATTTCGGCCGGAAGACCTGCTTCGCGGCTGATACGAATGGTCTCTTCGACCGCCTCGACGAGCTGATTGGCTTCACTGCGAATGTGCGCGATGTACTTGCCTTTGTACTTCGCAGCAACCTTCGACAGCTCGATCAATTCATCGGTCTTGGCGAAAGTCGCAGGCGGATAGATCAGAGCCGTAGTCACACCGAGCGCCCCTGATTCCATTTCTTGGCGTACCAACTCGCGCATCCTGTCTAGCTCCTCCGGTGTCGGAGGTCTATCTTCGAGGCCGATCACGTACTCGCGGACGGTCGGCGCGCCGATGAACGACGCGACATTTTGGGACACGCCGCGCTTTTCAAGGTAGGTGAGGTAATCGGCCAGAGTTGTCCAAGCGATTTCATACTTTATGTCCCCCTGCTGATCCATGCGGCGCTTCTTCATCTCATCGGTGAGCGGCCCCATCGAACTTTCGCCGAAGATCTGCGTTGTAACCCCTTGCTTAAGTTCACCCATGGAGCGGCCATCAACAATCAGAGATACCTCGGAGTGAGAAAGCATGTTGATAAAGCCGGGAGTGACGGCAAGGCCGGTCGCATCAATGACGGATTTGGCGTGCGCACGCTGTAGGTCACCGATTGCAACAATTCGATCACCGCGAATGCCGACGTCGGCGCGGCGCTGCGGCTGGCCCGTGCCGTCGTAAACCGTGCCTCCTTTGATCAGCACATCGAAAGAATCGGCGCGCGGTGGTGTTTGTGGCGCACAGATGCAGGGTGCGATGAGTGCGGCCGAGACGATCAGTGCCGCCGCTGAGGCAAAGAATCTATAGCGTCTGATCATTCTTTTGTGCTCCCCCTTCGATGGGAACTACCGAATTACACGACCCAACCCGAAATTCCAGTCGACCGAGAGACCCGGCCAAGCCCATCGATGTTAATACTAACGGCCCATTTTGAACCATTGCACTTGTCGGCATGAGGTCGAAACCGGACACGTGACGTTGGGCGATAGTGGAACCATCGGTTTGCGGATGGGAGTGCAGCTGTGTGGCAATTCAACTGGCACAGTTTTTGAGACTGTCGAGCGCCATTTGGGTATATTGGCCGACCTCGATGAGGTAGCCGTCGGGATCACGCATGTAGCAACGCCATTCCCAGCCGTGATTGTCTAGCGGCTCGGTAAGGAAGAACGCTCCTTGGCGAGCCATTGTTTGTAGCAGGCCCAAATGTCGGCTACGCGCAAGTTAAGGAAGCTATTCACTCGGCTGAGATCCGAAGGCGTATCGAGGAGGACCTCTGGCTTGTCGGGAGTCGGACCACCGCCGGAATTGAGAATGATCCAGGTGTTAGCCAGCTTGATGTAGCAGGGATTCTCCGACTTGATCACTTTCCCGCCCAGGATTCGGACGTAGAAGTCCTTCGATTTTTCCTGATCCCTCATGGTGAAGAAGTGCGTCACGAAGAAGCCTTCGTGTGCGATCGGTGCATCAGGCAGATTCATACGGCGCCTCCCGTTGTCGACAATAGGATGCGGCCCGAATCGGCTTAGGTTTAAGAGCAGCCATACGCTTCCCGGCGACAATCGGAGAGGCCGAGCCGATTCTGATCGGCTTCGATACTCTCATTGTGAAGGTTTAATCGGGCACTGAGAATTGGAATCCTTTGCTTGCTGTCATTAGCGGCGACAGTGCTACGGTGCAGAAAGCAAGGCCGCCCAGAATGCACAGTGATGTGACGTGGCAAAATCAGTTTCCTGCATCGGCGATGGCGGAATCAGCGATTGGAAATTGCCGGCGATAGGGTTGAATCCCTGCCAGACGGGCACGCCTGTACCATTCGGGACCCCGAATTTGGCAAAGTTGGTCCAATACTGCTGCATGGCGCTGGAGAGTTGCAGTTGTTGGGCGTTGAGCGGTGCTCGCGGCACAGTGACGGGCAGAGTGAAGAGATATTGAACCTCCGAAGCGTGGGCCGCGGCGTACGGGAACGAAACCGGAGGCAGAAAATCCTGCGGCGCGTTCTCGTCATTGAACTCATACGTGGAGAGCGGGACGAACTGAGACATCGAGAGGTCGGCGCCCAAAGCCGGACAGGCGAAGACGACATCCGTACCTGCTGTGGCGAAGGCGATATCCGCAGAAGGAAAACTGGCGAAGGGATACTGCACGGCGACGAGCGGAGCTGCGGGTCCGACCAGGGTGGCGAGGGCTGCTTCGTACGCGGTCTCGTTGTTGGGGATGGGCCCGGCGGCGGTGAGATCGAAATCGAGCGCGGTGAAGAGCCGCCATTCATCGTGATTGCTACCTTGGATCACCGGTACATGGTGGAATTGGCCGGTGGCGAGCGCCGTGTTCAGAGAGAGCGGGAAAAACTCTCCGTCGATATTGGGCGTGTACCCAGCAGGATTTTCGTTGGCAAGGATCGTGGTGACCGGAAGCGCACGCAGGCAGGCTGCGGACTGAGCGCTGCACCCAGCCGTAGCGGCGAATGCCGTGCCAGCCGCCTCAGCGGCGGCAAGCGTCTGCGTGTTAAGCGCATAGGCGCCGCTTTCGATGATCGCTTTGTGAAAGAGGCCTTCCGAGCTAGGCGAGGCGAGCTGCGTGAAGACGCTGAGGCCACCCGCAGATTCGCCGAAGATGGTCACATTGAGCGGATCACCGCCGAAGAACAGAATGTTATCGCGGACCCAGCGGAGAGCGAGTTGCTGGTCCATGAGGCCGTAATCACCAGCGGAATTGGGATCGATATCGCCGTCCCGATCCGGATCAGTCTTTTCCCCGGCAAAAGCGGGATGCGCGAGAAAGCCAAGAGCACCGAGACGGTAATTGATGGTGACGACGATGACCCCGTCCTGAACGAGCGCCGTAGGATCGTAGTCGTTGCTTTCACCGAAGACCAGGGCGCCGCCGTGGATCCAAACCATCACCGGGCGCGGGTGGAAGAAATCGTTGGAGTTGGGAGTGAAGACATTGAGAAAGAGACAATCCTCGGTAACGGACGCGATGCCGAATGGCGAGGGCGGCTGTGGACAGTGGTTGGCAAACTGAGTGGCCTCAAGCGGCGCGAACCATGGAGCGTGATGAACCGGCGGGCGCCAGCGCAAATCGCCCACCGGAGGCGCGGCGTAGGGAATGCCCAGGAATTCAGCTACACCTGCGGAATTGACGGATCCTCTGACGGGACCGCTGAAGGTGAAAACAAGCGGCTTTTCTCCCTGCGCATGAACGACCAGAGGCATGCAGCAAAAAGCGACGGCGGCAAAGAAAGCTGCTAGAAGTGGGACGAGTTGCTGCTCATGACGAGACTTCATGTTTTCCTCTCTGACCGGGGAACAACCACTTCAGGAGCTGCGGAGCAGTTCCCCCGATTCCCCGTCGATCCGCGTTCCGGCGCGGGGCAGGGATCGAATCATGAGTGTCTATATCATTGTTTTGTTACTGTCAATATCAAGGTTTCAAGCTGCAGAGAAAATTGGCGACTCAATGGAGGAGCGACGGGTCGAGTGCACGCGCCCTCTTCTGCGTTTCTGGTTCACAAGGACTCGCGTCCCTTGCCAACCGAAAGAGCAAACGGCGTGTTCCTTGAGGCCGTTACCGGTAATCGCGGGATTAACTAGTGCGGAAAGTTCACCGAGTCCCGGACTCGTTCTGCCTGCACTAGATGACGGCGTTCGTGGCCGGTAATGATCTCCAGTCCAGTCCCAACCGTGAATCGAATTCCCGGGACAAAAGGATTCCAAAACCGAATGCGGTTTATGTCCTTGCCGCAAGTTCGGACGATGAATTCGCGGCACGAGTTGTTGCTGGATAGGAATCGATCGAGAACATCAAGATCGACGCGTGCTGCCGGTCTGATTTTGGGCGGCGCAGAAACCCGCTTACTGTTCGGCGAGGGCTCGACAATGCTGCGGATAAACCAGCGCCCGAACCACCCGGGAGTGATCTGCTCCACCGGAGAATCCGGTTTCCCTTTGAGCGCGGCGGAAATCGATGCCAGATAGGCTTCGTTCGTCCTGCACAGATGTTCCAAACACTGTCCTACACTCCACGAGCCCATTGCCGGTTGCCAATTGAACTGTTCCTCGGTGAGTCCTGCTGCCAGCGCTTGCGCGGTCTGATCATTTGCGCTTAGCTCCAAGGCCAGCCGGACGGACCAAGCAGGTGCAGGTGTTTCCGGTGGTGCAGTCATAGGGTGACTGCAAGGGATTATAAACTAATCGGGACTTGACCATCACGAAAGGGAAACCGGCGTCAAAATCACTCTTTCGTTTCCATGCTGGACTCGTCGAAAATCTTCCTGGCTCCTCATTTAACGGCGTTACCGGAAACCTGGGTACGGAGCCACTGGCTCGGTCTTAATCAGACGTTGGGTCCGACTTCCTCCCACGGCTCAGGAAAAGGCCGCGGTTGTACCAAATCACTTCCAACTCCACTAAGAATCTCTCGTTGGTGTGAAGAAGAACCACTGGGCAGTTTTAGACGCCACCGTTTTAGTGCGCCTGATCTTGCCGAGACACAGATAACGAGTTACGTTGTCGCGAGTCCAACTGGATATGGCGTCTTTTGTTCCGAAACAGGTGTCGCGCGTTAGAAAACACCCAAGATTCCCTGCCACGAGACAGCACCGTGGATGGTGCCGAGTCTTCGCCCTTGCCTTCCTTCTTCCCCTCACCGCCTGCACTCAGCGAGCCTCCAACGATACCGAGAAAACTTCCGAGACAAGTACAGTCACTGAGGAAGCTGTGCATTTTGTTAGCGGAAGGATAAAGCTCGCAGGAACGCTTGTGCTTCCAGCCGATTCCCATCCGCACCCGGGTGTCGTGCTTTTCCATGGCTCCGGTGCGCAGGAGAGGGATTTGTTCACAGCCCGCTGGTTTGCAGAACAGGGCATCGCAGCGCTGGCCTACGACAAACGGGGCGTTGGCAAATCCACCGGAAATTTCCGCACGGTCCCGTTCATGGAGCTTTGCGACGACGGCCTGGCTGCTATCGACTACTTGAAGTCGCGGAAGGAAATCGATGCGAAGCGCATCGGTGTGTGGGGCCTCAGCCAGGGCGGCTGGCTAGGACCGCTCGCAGCATCGCGCTCCCCGGAAGTGTCCTTCGTGATTGCCGTGTCCGGTCCTGGAGTCTCTCCCGGCGAACAGATGATCGTTTATTACGCGAATGAGCTGCGCTCGGCGGGCGTGACTGAAAGTGATGTTCAGGAAGCAAGCGTTTTGCGGAGGGACATTTGGAACTACCTCTCCACCGGCGCGGGATACGAGAAGGCGAAGGTCGAGTTGGAGCAAGGGCGAACCAAACGCTGGTACAAACAGGTGAGAGCGCAACAAGACGATTTGTTCGGGCCGCTTCAGCCCCCCGCCGAACTCAGCAACCCCGAGCATCCCGGTTTCAATTGGTTCCAGCACGAAATGAACTATGACCCTGTTCCCACTTTGCGAATGGTGCGAGTGCCAGCGCTTTTTTTGTTCGGAGATAAAGACCGGCTGATACCAGTCGCGGAAAGTGTCGCTGCGATTCGACGAGTTCTGGCAGAAGAAGGCCATCACAACTTCACGATTCGGGAGTTTCCAAACGATGACCACAGCATGCGGCTTATGTCCGGCAATGACTATGGCGAGATCGATCCCGAATATCTGCAGACAATGAGGGTGTGGCTGGCGACTCATGTTCAGAACGCACCCTGATTATCTAGAAGGAAATGACAATTTGCTGGGCGTCCGGCAGGCGATATATCCCCTTGTGGTTGACTCAGATGGACGCAAACCGGTCGAATCAGTTCCTGGTTAGTCAGATATATCGCTTTTTATCTCTTATTACTCCGAGCACTAAATGAGTGACACTTATCAACTGGCGGCGTATCGGACGTGGCGTTCGCGAAAATAGTTCTTCACCACCGTGGGCCTCGCCTGTGTAATCCGGAGATAAGCACGAACGTAGTCCATCATTTCATGGACGTTGATGGGACGCACACGGCCCAGTGCGTTCGTCTTCACATCCTGGTTCAGCATTTCATCGGGATTCAGTTCCGGGCTGTAGGACGGCAGGAAGAAAATCCGAATTTGCTTACGGTGTTCGGCCAGCCAACGAGTCACCGAACGCGCCTTGTGTACCGGGTGCCCATCCACAATGAGAAATACCTTTCTCCTGGTCTTCCGCGTCAGCCGCAGGAGACGGCCAAGAAAATTCAGGAACACCCGCGCCGTGAAACGCTGCCGGAAAATCATGAAGGCCAACCG
>Ga0209380_10000808_pt1 | contig 22102 bp, 14 predicted proteins | sample HubBroMetageWFT6_FD_188347 | JGI IMG/M metagenome (GOLD analysis project Ga0209380, IMG submission 188347) | Warmed and freeze-thawed soil microbial communities from the Hubbard Brook experimental Forest, New Hampshire - Hubbard Brook CCASE Soil... | ecosystem: Environmental > Terrestrial >...
AAGACCGTGGGATCGTGGTACTTCTTGAGCGCGGTCGAGGTGCTCGCGCTTGCCGACGTCAAAGGAGCGGTGGTTGTGCTCGGCGACTCGATCACCGACGGCGCCGTTACCCAAACCGACAAAAACGAGCGCTGGACGGACGTTCTGGCGCGGCGCATGCTCGCCGCTCACATCGAATTGGCCGTGCTGAATGCGGGCATTGGCGGCAACCGTGTGCTGACCAATTCGCCGTGCTGGGGACAGAATGCGCTGGCCAGACTCGGTCGCGATGTTCTGGCGCAGGCAGGAATCGAAGCAGTGATCTTATTCGAGGGCACCAACGATATTGGGCAGCCGGATAGTCCCGCTGCTAACGCCAATCCTTGTCTCAGCCGCACACAAGTGACAGCGGGTGAAATCATTGCGGGATATCAACAGATTATCGCCCGCACGCATGCTCGCGGCCTCAAGATTTTCGGCGCCACGATTCTTCCCTATCAGGGCCTGGCGGCGTGGACGGCGTCGGGCGAGGCGAAGCGCGTCGCCCTCAATCAGTGGATTCGAACGGCGGGGGCTTTCGACGGCGTCATCGATTTCGACGCTGCCTTGCGTGATCCTGCCGGCCCCACCCACTTGGCTCCGCAATACGACAGCGGCGATCATTTGCATCCCGGAAGAGCAGGTCATGAAGCGATGGGGAACGCAGTGGATATAGGTTTGTTTCGTTGAAGAGTTCACGCGCGGCCGCCGGTTTCGGCGATTGTCTACAGAGGACGACTGATGGTGTCATGGCAACCTCATCTTATTTTCTGGAATTCAATGTAAGATGTGGTGCCGCTAGTTTCTGAGGGGCAGCGCCAGCGCTGCCCGTCAGAGAAGAACTGAGGAACGGGTCAATGGAGCCAAGCGTCGGTAGAGGAATCCCAGCGAAAACAGCAGTTAGGGCGCCATCCACATCGTATCGCGGGCCCCTGGTCATTCTTACCACGCTCTTCTTTATGTGGGGTTCGCTGACCTCCTTGAACGACGTACTGATTCCCTATGTGCAGCACGTCTTCAAGATCAGGCTCGCGGCCAGCATGCTGATTCAGACCGCCTTTTTTTCGGCCTACTTCGTTTTTTCCATTCCTTCGTCCAAAATCATCGACTGGATCGGATACAAAAAAGCGATCGTCGTCGGATTGATGACGATGGTCGTGGCTTGCCTCGGATTCTATCCAGCCGCAAGAATCCCTTCGTTCCCGTTCTTCTTGTTCGCACTCATTGTGCTCGCCACCGGAATCACGATTCTTCAGGTTGCGGCGAATCCCTATGTTGCCGTGCTCGGTGAACCGCAGACCGCGTCGAGCCGCCTCGTTCTCACGCAGGCCTTCAATTCGCTCGGCACCGCCGTGTTTCCCTGGGTTGGAGCGACCATCATTCTCGGATCATCTGCCGTGGTGGCGCAGACCGCATCGCAAGAGGCAGACGCAATCGTCAAGCTCTATGTCTATTTTTTCGCGGTGGTGCTATTTATTCTCGCCGTCGGCATCGGCGTCTCACATCTCCCCAAGATTGAGTCGGCGGAACGTCACATCGGGGAAAAGGTTAACGACTCCGTGTGGAAGCATCCGAACCTCGTCTTCGCAGCGATCGGAATTTTCATGTATGTCGGCGGGGAAGTGGCGATTGGAAGTTCGATTGCCAACTATCTGGCGTTGCCGAACATCGGCGGATTCGCCCCAGACATCGCCGACCCCGCGACGCGCTACCACGCGGCATTGGGAGAGGCGGCCAAATACATATCGGTATACTGGCTCGGCGCCATGATCGGTAGATTTATCGGCTCGGCCATTCTGCAAAAAGTAAAAGCCGGCACGCTGCTCGCGCTGTTTGCGGTCATGGCCGCGCTCTTAGTTGGCATCTCGGTTCTGAGCGGTGGCCATGTCGCGATGTGGTCGATCCTCGCGGTGGGCTTATTCAACTCGATCATGTTCCCCTGCATTTTCACCCTGGGCATCGCCGAACTCGGACCGCTCACGGGAGACGCGTCGGGCATCTTGAATACGGCGATCGTGGGCGGCGCAATTGTTCCGTATCTGGTCGGCAAAGCCGCAGATGTGATCAACCGAACCTACTATCCCGCCATGACGCAAGGCGAAACGAGCTGGGGACAAGGTATTCACTATGCGCTTCTCGGGGCTATAATTTGCTACGTGTACATTTTGTTCTTCGCCGTGAGCGGATCGAAGCCTAATAGCGAGCGGCGCGTCGGTACATAATTCTTCTTGATCACACTGCATTCGATACTCGTAAGAAACTAGTAATACCGGATGCACTGTATCGCCAACCCATAACATGTTTCTTAAGATTTGCGAGTTTAGCATCGCAAATAGAGAGGAGTGGGGCCTTGAATCGACGATTTGGAAAAACAGCAGTGGCAACTCTAGTGGCGGGGGCGCTTTTGCTATTTCTCGCGGCACCCCTTGTGCATGCCGATGAAAGAGACAAATGCCGTCATGCGATCGAAAAAGCCGAAGCCCGGTTGGACAAAGCGATCCGCGACAAGGGCGAACACAGCCGCGAAGCCGACGACCGTCGGCGGGATTTAAACGCCGAGCGGGAACGTTGCTGGAGTGCCTACCATACATGGTGGAACGGCAAAGACGGTCGCTGGGAGACGGAGCATAACTGGGATCAGGGTCACTGAGTGACATCGATACCCAAGAACCCTTAAAGGCTGATTAAACAAGCGCCCCGTGACTCGATGAGTCCGGGGCGTTTTCGTTTTGTCGGAGCTGCATTGAAGCAACGTCTGCCTGGCAAGGGATTAATGGACCTGAGATGTTGCTTTCTCCAACTCATCCGCCGCCTGGTCAATCGCGGCCGCGACATTTTCCAGCACCTGTCCAACCATCGGAACCTGGGCATCCGCTTCTGTCCATTTTTCCTGATCCATATATTCGCGAACGGCCGCGATTGGCTTGGCGCCATAACCCGTGTACGCACCGGGAGCATAGACCTGATGCCTGAACCAGGGACGCTCGGGCAAGCCTTTCTCAGTCAGAAATGTCCGCTGAATTTGCATCAGGCGAGTGTTGAGAGCGGCCGCCGTCTGAGCGGGCAATTCGCTCCCGCCAGATTGCCATTTAGAAAACGCCGACTGATAACGCTCCGCGCTCTTCTTGATTGCCTCGACTCCGTTCTTCAGCGGGGCAAAGTTCATGAACGGCGGAACCGGCTTCGCGGGAGGAGGGACGGAGGTCTTTCGCGGATCGCTGGTTGCCGAGAAGACGCCTTCTTTCAGCTCCAGATTGCGCTCGGTGATTTCATCCTGCTTGTCTTTGAGCAGCTTCTCCAGGTCCTTCACATATCGCGAGATGGTGTCAGCCTCGGCGTTGTACTCATACGGAATCAGGTCGGCATCGGCCAGTCGCATGACTGCGGTGCCTCCTGTCTGGGCCAGCGCGCGCCCATAGGAAAAATCGGTATCGATAAACTTCGTGTACCAGGCGAAGTCGTCATAAACAGAATGATAAGCATTGGCGTCGTTCTCACCGCCGTAGCCGATGTTGAGCGCGGAGATGCCGGCGTGATCCATAAATGCCGTAAAGTCCGAACCGTCTCCGAGAGCGTTGATGCGCACATCGTTGCTTTTTCTGATCTCGCCGCGGTCTTCGGCGTTCGGCGCGCGCGCGATTCGCTGCAAGCGAGCGCGTTGCTGAACCGAGATATGCTTCTCAGGATCTTGAATGTCGGAGGCCACATCATTAATAAGGTGTTGCAGATCATGCGTGCCACCGGCATAGAAAAAGCCGCGGCCATTGCTGTCGGAATTTATGTAAGCGACGGCACGCTTCTCCAATTCATCCTGATGCGTTTCAACCCACTCCGTCGAGCCAAGCAGCCCCGGCTCTTCGCCGTCCCAGGCGCAAAGGATGATGGTGCGCTTCGGATTCCATCCTTGTTTATGCAGTTCGGCGAGGACGCGTCCTTCTTCCAGAACGGCGACCATCCCCGAGATTGGGTCATCCGCGCCATTGACCCAAGCGTCGTAATGATTGCCACGGATCACCCACTGGTCGGGCGCATCCGATCCGCGCATGGTGGCGATCACGTCGTTGACTGGCTTCAAATCCCAGTTGGACGCCACCTTCAGATGAACTTTCGCGGGGCCGGGGCCGACGTGATACGTGATGGGCAGAGCGCCGCGCCAGGCTTCGGGAGCGACCGGTCCTTCGAGAGCGGAGAGCAAAGGCAGCGCGTCGCCCCACGAAATGGGCAGCACCGGAATTTTAGTGATCGTCTTCGCGTCTTTGAGATCAAGGCGCTTCGCATTCTCAGTCGCGCCCACTCCGGGAGTTAGAGGATCGCCGGGATAATCCGTATCCATGACGCTGCCGCGCTGCACGCCTTCGCGCGGACGCCACCCACCCTTCGGATAATCGTCGCCGTTGAAGAAGCCGTCTTCTTTGGGATCTGAATAGATGATGCATCCGATCGCGCCGTGCTCAGCGCCGACTTTGGGCTTGATGCCGCGCCAGCCTTCGCCATAACGCGCGATCACGATTGCGCCTCTGACGGAAATTCCCAGACGGTCGAGCTGTTCGTAATCCTCGCGGTTGCCGTAGTTGACATACACGAGCGGCGCGGTGACGTCTCCGTCGATGGAGTAGGCGTTGTAAGTAGGCAACTGCTCGGCAGTTTGATCGGAGGTCGGATCGCCCGGAACGGGAGGCTCTTGTAATTTGGCGCGAAACTTGGTGGGCTCGATCATTTCAACGACGCGTTCTTTAGGCGTCGGAAAAAGCACTTTGAAAGTTTCGATATGAGCGTCAAATCCCCAATCTTTGAATTTGGCGAGAATCCAATCCGCATTATCTTTGTCGTAAGCAGAACCGACGTGGTGTGGACGCGCGCTCAGGCGTTGCATGCTCAGGCGCAGATTTTCGGCGACGATCCCCGCCTGGAATTTCTTCTCCCAGTCACGTTCTGTGCTAGATGATTGCGACGTGTAACCTGCTAAACGAGACGCGTCGTGAGCTGCATTCTGCGGCGCTTGCGCGAAACTGAGAGGAGCGCCGGCCATCACGATCGCTAAGATCGCGAGATATACGGCCACGGAGCGGAGCGAATTTGAAAGAACGGTCAAGAGAGCCTCCCGAGGGAATTTGACGAAATGTTTGCAGCGGAAATGTGATTTTGCGTCATCGATTGTTTCCTGAGCAGCGATTCGGGTGACAGTCCGCGAATCGAAGCGTCCGACACTTCTATTCTGTGAAGCGTAGGTGTGCCGTTACGAGGTTTCGGTGATCAGGCCGAGGCCAACCATGGCGCGGAATTGCTCGAGGATGCGCGCGTCCATGGAACTCCCCTGGCCAAGCCCCGATGGTCTTGGCTGCGCCTTCAAAAGTCTGCAAAGATCGACCGCATTGTTATATCAGATGTCGATGGAGCGGAGGCGAGCTTGATGAGGGGTGGAAATCCGCGAGAGCCGCGACAACATCAGCAAAGCTTAGAGTGACGGAGTCGGGATTGGACCAACTCCGTCAGCTCTGCGAAACCTAGACTGCGTTCTAATGCGTTTCTCGGTTTGTGGTGGTCGCGGTTGCTTCACCTTCCGCAGCGGTGACATTCAGAACTACGGGGATCGTCATCGACTGCGCCGGGTTGGCGTACTCAGTGATGTTGATATCCCCGTAATAGGTTCCCACCGCGAGCGAACTTGCAGTGGCGCTGACCGTAAGGTTCGACGGCGTGTTACAGCAATCGAGGTTGTCGGGAGAAACCGACAGCCAGTTACCGCCCTTGCCCGACCTCGCGTAAGGCGTAAAGCCCATCGCGTTCCCAGTACTGTCGATCGCAACCACCTGGGGCGCTGGATTCGAGCCCCGGGTGGTGTTGAAAGTAATGGTAGGAACCTCCACGAAGACGGGATTGCCGACCGTCACCACGACCGGAATGGTGACAAGGCCAGTTGCCGCCTTGAGCACCTGCTGGCCGAGGAACGTGCCCGCGATCTTCCCCTGGTTGGGCAAGTTCTTGGCATTAACCGATACCTTGTAAGTTCCCTCGTTCGACCCCTTCGTCGGAGTAAGCGTGAGCCACTTGCCGGTGTCGGCCGTGTTAGTGGAAACGGTCCAACTGAGCGTCCCGGCTCCGCCGTTTCCGAGTTGGATGGTTTGAGCCGCCGGATTCGCGCCGCCGGGTTCCAGCGAGAAACTCATCTGGCCGGGCGTGTTGTCGAAGAACGCCTTGCTGCTCGGGAGTACGGTTAAAGTAACCGGGATGACCGCCGACATCTCCGGATTAGCATACTCGTAGATATCGATTTCTCCCGCGTAGGTTCCTGCCGCAAGTGTGTTTGCATTGACGCTCACCGTCAGCGGAAACGGCGTGTTGCAGCAATCGAGGTTGTTGGGAGAAACCGACAGCCAGTTGCCGCCCGTCGCAGCCGATGCTACAGGCGTAATGCCCAGAGTGATGCTGGCGTCGTTACTCGCAACCGTCAGGATTTGGGGCAATGGGTTGGCCCCGCCCACCGGCATGACGAAGTTCAGGGGATTCAGCTGGGTAAAGACTCCGTCTCCCACGGTGACGGTCACGGGTATGGTTTCTGTGTCGGTCCCAGCCTCCAGCAGGAGTTGACCGACGAAAGTTCCGGCGAGCGCTCCCCCTCCTGGCAAGCTTGCGGGTGCGATCTCCACACTGACCGTCTTCGGAGCAGAGCCGGTGAGGACTGATGTCGTCAACCATTTGCCGCCGTCAGAAGTGCTCGGCGCGATTGTAAACTTCAGCTTTCCACTTCCGCCGTCCCCGATCTGGAGATTCTGCGGCGTTACTTTCTCGGCTCCCTTCGCCATAGAAAAGCTCATGCCGCCGGGGGAATTTGCGAAGAACGCGCCCGAGGGTTCGATGGTTAGCGTGACCGGCACATTCATCGACATCGATGGGTTGGAGTACTCGTAGATGGTGACTTCCGCCGTGTAGGTTCCTGCGGCAAGCGTGCTGGCGTTGACGCTGACCGTAATTGCATGCGGCGTGGCGCAGCAATCCAAATTGTTGGGAGAAACCGACAGCCAGTTTCCGGCCGTCGGGCTGGCGACGGGAGTGAAACCGAACTCGGAGTTATTCGTGGTCGCGATATTCAAAACCTGAGGCAACGGATTCGCCCCGCCGAGCGGCATGGTAAAGGTGATCGGGTTCACCTGCGTAAAGACTGCGGTTCCCACGGTGACGCTCACGGGAATACTCGTGATATCCCCCGCGGTTTCGAAAAGTAGTTCTCCGAGGTAAGTCCCAGCAATCGCGCCGCCGTTAGGGAGCAAGCTGGCGTTGACTTCCACCGTGACGAGAGAGGGAGCGGTCCCGCTGGCGGAGGACACGGTGAGCCATGCGCCTCCGTCGGCCGTATAGGGTGTTGCAGTCCAGCTCAACGTACCGGAGCCGGCGCCACTGATCTCGATCACCTGCGAGGTCGCCGCGCCATTGGTCACCATCGAGAAGCTGAGCGCCCCAGGGAGGGAATTGAAATACGCGCCCGACGACTCGACGGTCAGCGTCACCGGCACGTTGATCGTCAACTGCGGATTGGAATACTCGTAGATGGTCACTTCTCCCGTGTAGGTTCCGGCAGCGAGAGTGCTGGCGTTGACACTGACCGTAACCGTATTCGGCGTTGCGCAGCAATCCAAGTTGTTGGGAGAAACCGACAGCCAGTTACCCCCCGCGGCGGTGTAGGCAACGGGAGTGAACCCCAACTCAGAATTGTCGGTGGTGTCGATGTGCAAGATCTGCGGCGGAGGGTTCGAGCCACCAAAAGGCATGGTGAATTTGATTGCGTTCACCTGCTCAAAGACGGAAGTGCCGATGGTGACCCAAACTGGAATGGTGGTCGCGTCTCCGGCGGTCTGAAACAGCAACTGCCCGAGATAAGTTCCGGCAACCGCGCCGCCATTCGGTAGGAGGCTGGTATTCACTCCAACGGTCACGACCGACGGAGCCGTTCCGCTGGTCGAAGACACGGTCAGCCAGGGAGAAGTGTCGGCCGTCGTGGGGGTGACGGTCCAGTTCAACGTGCCCGAGCCGGCGCTCGCGACCTGTATGACTTGTGAGGACAATCCGCCATTCGTTTTCATGGAGAAGCCGAGCGCTCCGGGAAGATCCGCGAAAAATGCCGCGCTGGAGGGCTCGACGGTCAGTGTTACCGGAATCGTCATCGACATCTGAGGATTGGAGTACTCGAAAACCGTGACTTCTCCCACGTAGGTGCCCGCCGACAAAGTCCCGAGAGTGACGCTTACCGCAAACGAATGCGGCGTAGCGCAGCAATCAAGATTGTTTGGAGACACCGACAGCCAGTTGCCGCCCTTGCCGTTGGCAGCAACGGGCGTGAAGCCGATCTCGGAGTTGTCGGTAGCGTCAATATTCAGGATCTGCGTCAGCGGATTGGCGCCGCCGAACGACGCGGTGAAGTTGAGGGGATTCACTTGCACAAAAACGCTGCTCCCGACGGTCACGGCCACGGGAATGGTGACGCTGTCCCCGCTAGTCTTAAGGAGCAGTTCACCGACGAAAGTGCCAGCCGTTGCACCGCCTCCGGGAAGAGCCGACGGTGTGATGCCGATGGAAACGAGGGATGGAGCGGTTCCGCTGGAAGCAGTCGTGGTCAACCACGTTCCCCCGTTGGCCGTGCTCGCGGTCAGAGTCCAGCTCAGGGTGCCCGCTCCGCCGTTTAGGATCTGAAAGGGCTGCGAGGTGGCCTTGCCGCCAGGTAGGAAAGAGAAACTCAGCTTGCCGGGAAGGCTGTCGAAGAAAGCGACCTTCGACGCCGCGACGGTTAGAGTGACGGGGACGGTCATCGTGACGGTGCCATTTTGGTAGTCGGTGAAAAGAATTTGCCCTTGATAGGTCCCAGCGGCCAGGCCAGAGCCGTTCACACTGACCGTCACCGGGGAGGGCGTGTTGCAGCAATCAAGGTTGTTCGGAGAAACCGACAGCCAGTTGCCACCCGAGGATGTGCTCGCGGCGGGGGTGAAGCCAAAGGACGCGCCGGTGCTGGCAACGGTCAAGACTTGCGGCAATGGGTTGGCGCCGCCGAAGGGCATCGTGAAGTCGAGGGCCGGTATAGTTTGGAAAGTCTGCGCGTGGAGCGGGGCAGTCCAGGACAATAGCGCTAAAGCGAACAGAGAAAGGATGAGCGAAAGTGCAGTTCCACGGTGCTTCATAAAGACTCTCCTCGTAACGAAATTCGTGTGAATCATGGACGGCCCGCGAAAAAGACCGAGGCTCAGCGGGCGGGTGCCGGGGGAAACACGCTTTGGCCGGAGATCGCGATCGTCTTTAGCGCAAGTGGCCCGGTCAAGATGGATGTTCGGCGGCATGAAAATCCCCACAGATCCCTTAGGCCAGCTGAGGTGCCCCCCGGGAGTGAAGCCTTCCCGCATCACCCCCAGCTTGGGCATCCCTTTTGTGAATTTGCGTGCTCGGCAGCACCAATTCGTGGCAAAATGTTTCCACTTACCAGTGGCCGTTGGACGACAGTCTGCACGATCCCCCGCTGCATGTCCTGACGGAATTCTTAAGAACTCTAAAGCGTGGCTAAGTTTATGAATTACAAAGAAGCTGTTGGAGAAGTCGCCCAGACTTCCGGCCGCCTCTGGCGCTTTGCGGATTGCGAATTCGACGAGTGGGGACGGGTGTTGCGGGTCAAGGGCAGGGCAGTCGACATCGAATCGAAGCCCTTGGACATCCTGCTTCAGCTTCTGCTCCATGCCGGCGAGGTGGTCACCAAAGAAGAACTATTGGAATCCGTCTGGCCGGACGTAATTGTCGTGGACGCTTCGCTGGCCACCGCCGTCTCGAAACTGCGCAAGGCCCTCGGAGACGAAGAGCATCCGGTAATTGTTACGGTTGCTCGCGTCGGCTATCGCCTGGCGGTGCCCGTCTATTGCAAAACGGTGGCTGCGGCGGCCGGTCCCGACCTCGGGTTCAAGGCGGGCGATTCCGTGCCCGGTCGCGACCAGTGGCGGCTCACTCGCCCCATGGATGTCTCCGGCTCAAGCGAAGTCTGGCTGGCCGAGAATCCGAAGACTCGCGAGCAGAGAGTATTCAAGTTTGCCGCCGATGGCGTACGGCTAAAGGGATTGAAGCGCGAGATCACTGTCTCTCGTTTCCTGCGAGAGTCGCTCGGCGATCGGCCAGAATTTGTTCGCGTCCTGGAATGGAATTTCGAGACATCTCCTTTCTTTCTCGAAAGCGAATATGCCGGACCGAACCTGGCAGAGTGGGCAGTTGCGCAAGGCGGATTGACGCAGATTCCTCTCAACGTTCGATTGCGCCTTTTGACCGATATTGCCCAGGCCGTAGCTGCGGCGCACGGCATTGGCGTGCTTCATAAAGATTTGAAGCCCGCCAACATACTGGTCGTTACCGGTGTAGCGATGGGCGGCGCCAGCGCTTGGCAGATCAAGATTGCGGACTTTGGCAGCGCGTCGCTGTTTGATCCCTCGCGCTTGCACGCCTTGGGCATTACGAACCTGGGGTTCACTCAGACCGTCGCTCTCGAGAACTCATCAGGAAGTCCGCCGGGGTCCTCGGGAAGCTCAGCCGCGGCTTTAACCGGAACGCTGATGTACCTGCCGCCCGAAGTACTGGCCGGTCAGTCTCCAAGCGCTTCCGCAGACGTTTACGCTCTCGGGGTCATCCTTTATCAATTGCTCATCGGCGATTTTCGCAAGCCGCTGGCTCCCGGGTGGGAGGCAGGGATTCAAGATCCGCTGCTACGCGAAGACATCGCCGACGCCGCATGCGGCGATCCGGCGCGTCGTCTGGGAAGCGCCGCCGATCTCGCCGAACGGCTGCTCACTCTCGAAGCGCGCCGCATCCGGCGCAACGAACTGGAAACCGCGAAGCAACGCGCACAGGTTGCCGAGCGCAAGTTGGCAGCGGCCCGGGCGCGGCGCCCATGGGTTGCGTTGGCGGTAATTGCCTTGGCCGTCGGTCTAGGATTCAGCCTCACACTTTATCGCCGAGCCGCCCGTGAGCGCGATAATGCCAACCGCCAGACCGCGATTGCCAGCTCTGTCAGCCGTTTTCTCTCCGACGATCTGCTCGGTCGCGGCAATCCATTTTCCAGCGGCAAATCGAGTGAGACGCTCATGGAAGCGATCCAACAAGCGTCGCCGAGCATCGACCGTCAGTTCAAGGATGAGCCGATGGTCGCCGCTCGCCTCCATCAAACCATCGCGCGGGCTCTCGACAATCGCACCGATTATCCCGACGCTCGCCTGGAATATGACCGCGCTGCGCGTCTTTTCCAGCAGGTCGATGGCGAACTGTCGCAAGACGCAATCGTCATACAGTTGCAGCGAGTCACCCTCGAGGCGCGCGCCTATCAATCTGGATCCCTTCCGCTCGCCAAATCCATCCTCGAGCAGCAAAAAGCGCTGATCGCAAGGCTCTCGGATCCGCGACCCGACCTGCCGGTCTGGCTGGCATCAGCCGAAGGCATGATTGCACTGGTCGAGAACAACGCGAAGTCTGCGGCCGAAAACTTTCAAGCGGCTGTCGAGAAGGCGGACGTTCTTCCCGAGTTTGACGAGAGCGCGCGCCTGACCTTTAAACAACGGCTGGCGTTTTCCTACATCCGGCTGGGCGAAGGCGCAAAAGCCGAGCAATTATTTCGCGAACTGATCGCCGCTTTCACCCGCGTGGCCGGTCCTGACAGTCCTCACGTCTTGCGGGTGCGCCTGAATTTGGCCCAAGCGCTCATGATTCAGAACAAGCACGAGGACGCGGTTAAGGAAGCAAATGCCATCTATCCTGAATTTGTGTCGCGACTGGGCGCGGATCACGAACTGACCATGCAATTGTTAACTACGCGCGCGCAGTCGGAAGGCAGCCTCGGCATGTGGGATGACGCCATTCGCGACGATCTGACGATTCACGATCTCGCCGTTCGCAAGCAGGGACCGCTTTCATTTTTCGCGGCGGCGACGCTAGCCGATGCTTCATTAGCTCAATGTCGAGCGGGCCGCTATCGCGACGGCGAGGCCAATGCTCGCCAGTCATACGCTGCATCGGCGAAGGCTTTTGGGCCGCGCGCGGGACTGACCGGAGGTGCCGCGTATTCCTTGGCGACTTGCCTGATCGGCTTGAATAAACTAGACGAAGCCGCCGCGCTTTTGCCGCAGATCGACGCGCAGGCGGTCGCGCAACTTTCGGGCGATCCTGATTGGGGAGCCGGAATTTCCCTGTCCCAGGCCGAAATCGCCTACCGCCGTCACGATTACGACGCGGCGCGGAATGATCTGCAAACGGCTGCGCCGTTTTTCACTCGTAAAGACGCGGAGCCTTATCAGAAGCACGCATTCGAATCGCTGAAAGCGGCTCTCGACAAACTTCCACCGCGCAACTGAAATGGCAATGTCTCCATCGATTCGATTATCAGTTCGTCACTGCGCTCGACTGTTACTGATTGCGGTCGCCGTCATTCTGTTAATCGCAAGCGGCTTCGGAGGCAACGCAGAACTCGGCCACGCCCAGACCGCGCCGCCCGCCAAACGATTCCGGCCACCGGCAACTCTTCCGCTGACCGGCTTTTATGACGCGCCTCATCCTCTGCCTCCGGGCAAGCCTGGAGAACTAATTCGCCTCGAGCCCATCGACCAATACAACCTGCCATATGAGTTATCCGCCTTGCGTATCCTTTATCATTCCCGCACTGTGAGCGGAGCAGACGCGGCCGTATCGGCAGTCGTTCTGATTCCGGATCGCAAGCCCCCGGCGAGTGGATGGCCGGTAATCGCGTGGGCGCACGACTTCAGAGGCATGGCGCGCACGTGCGCTCCCTCGCTGATGAGAAATATTGGATCGGGACCGATCCTCGCGATGTACGCCAATCTCGGCTACGCGGTGGTCGCGACTGACTATTCCGGACTGGGCTCCGATTCCGGCAAGCCCATGCTCGACATGCAATCGAATGCGCTGGACATTATGTATTCCATTCCGGCAGCGCGCTTCGCAGTGAAGGAGATCGGTTCAAAATGGATCGTCGTCGGACCCGTTCAGGGAGGCCTAGCCGCGGTGGCAATCGCAGAAGGCGAAGTGCGCGACGCAGGCTATCTGGGCAGCGTTAATATCTCGGGATTGGCGGACGCGCCGGAGGCCTTCGATCGCCTGGCGTTACGCTCATCGAATCGCGTGCTGTTAGCGGTAGCATCCACCGTGAAAACGCTTTATCCCGAATTTCAAATCGGCGACATGCTCAAAGACAGCGCGCTTCCGGCTTATGAGCATGACTCTGCAACGTGCGCCGTCGAAGGCCAGCCTGAGTTCTCGAGCCAAATGCTCACACCCGGCTGGCAGAACAACCGCTTCGTGAAAGAATTCTTCGCTCGGAATACTCCCGGCCAGAAGCCAGCCCACGGCCCGCTACTCGTGATCAGCGGAGAGGTTGATCCGACGATACCTTCCGACATGACGGCGAAAACCGTGTCCCGCATGTGTCGGCAGGGGAGCCGCGTACTTTTCCTGAAGTATCGCGATCTCGACGCCAGCGGGGCGATGGCCGCCTCCGCTTCAGATCAGATCAGTTGGATCAAGGCAAGATTCGACGGCCATCCGGCACCGGGAAACTGCTCGGCGACTCCATAGAGCGCGGTAAGATTCCGCTACCAGAAGGATATTTTTGCCGCTACCACTCGCGATTGGGGTAGTCGGATGCAGCGTCAGTTCCCGCTTCGTCGTCCCTGAACTGATTATGTTTGTGCCGCATGATAAAAATCATGCAGACCGACATAAATGTCGGTGGGACGATGAGAATGAGAATTCCACTGCGCAAGGCCTCGATCATTCGATGGCCAGCGGACGCTGCCTGCGTGTAACAGAGCGCGCAACTCTGCGAGAAAGCTGGCAGGGGAGCGGCAAGCAGCAGCAGTGCAACCAGCGCAATCGTCATAACCGGCAGCGATCTCGCGGGTCTCATCTTCGACTTTGCTTTTGCTCGCGCCATGTTTTTCTCCCAGCTCGCAATTCTACCGTGATTATTTGGAATAGGGTGCCGCGCCAACCAGCATGCGGAAGCTGTCGGTCCATCCATATTGCATCCCCAGCAGAACCGAGACGGTAAAGATCACGACAAACCAAAGAAAGATCCGCTTCTCTGACCACAGATGCATAAAGAACAATTCTGCCAGCCCCGCCTCAACACAGGCCACGATCAACATGCGAGTCAACATCTGCGCCGGATCAATGTTCTGATACGCGATGACGAACTGCAGGCCCGCGAGCGCGAGCAGGCAAACATAAACGATTAAATATTTGCCGGTTCCACCGCTCTCATGTTTTGCCGCTGTTGTCGTTGTCATAGGATTCTGCTCCTCGAGCTTCCTGATCTAGTGCGCTGATCTAGTGCGTAAGATTCAAAAGATAGACTAAGGGAACGACAAACATCCAAACCAGATCCACGAAGTGCCAGTACAACCCTAAGACCTCGATGTCATCGGCGTTGTAGCGGCCGGTACGATAGCGCAGACCGACCGCGACCAAAGCGATTACGCCGCTGGTAACGTGGGTCAGGTGCAAGCCCGTGATGCTGAAAAATGACGCACCGAATAATCCCGTTCCCCACGGGTTCTTGAACATGGTCATGCCTTCGTCGATAAGCCCCAGCCACTCGCGAATATGAAGCAGAGCGAAAAGAATACCCAACGCGGCAGTCATCAGGATCCAGCGGAAGGCCTTGGCTTTATCTCCCGCCTGCGCCGCGCGCAGCCCAATCAACATTGTCAAACTGCTGGTCAGAAGAACGACAGTCATGACCGCGACGTTGGTGATGCTGTGAAAGGGCCGCGGCCAATTTTCAGTTCCATTGCGCAGAAATCCATAGGCCACCAGGCAAGCGGCGAAGGTCATGGTGTCCGCGATAATGAACAGCCACATTGCTAACTTCTTGGTGGGGATCGAAAAGGGTGGCTCGATCGTAAGGCCGGTCGAGTGTGCTCCCATGGTCAAGTCCGCTTGGCTCACGGCGCCTCCTAATGGTCGAGTAACTGGAATCCGTCGCTTAAAAATTGTGGCTTACAGTTTGAACGTTTACAGCTTGAACCAGAGCAGCAGCATCAAGTACAACCAAAGGCCGCCCATAAAGTGCCAGTAGCGCGCTGTCGCTACCATCGCGTTCCTTCGCAATGCCGACTTACTCAGCTTGCGAATGACATAGAGGAGGCCGCCCAGACCGCCCAGCACATGCACGACGTGCGTCACCGTAAGCACATAGAAAAAAGAACTGCTTGGATTGGTGGCAAGATACAATCCCTGCGCCCGTAACTGCGTCCACGCAACATACTGCCCGGCCACAAAAAGCAGGCCGAGAGCCCAGGTGACATACAGCCAGCGCGCGGGGTTCTCGGCGTGGCTTTTCACGCCGCGCATAAACGCCGACACTCGGCGACGCGCGACTTCGAGCGTCACGCTGCTTAGAAGAAGTATCAGCGTGTTCAGATAGAGGATTGGCGGCAAAGTAAAGCTCTGCCAGTCCTGCGATGAGCCTTTGCGCACCACCAGAGCGCTGGTGAAGGCCGCGAACATCATGGTCACCGCGAACAGCACCACCCAGATGGCGGTCGACGACGGAGGCGGCGAATAGTCCAGCGTTTCACGCAGCTCACCGCCGCTCGGAACGAAGTTCCCCCGACCGCCGTTACCCGTATGTCCTTTCTCGGGTAAGCGGTCCTGATCGATTCGCGGTGGCTCGTGTATTGTGGTTGCCATAAATCCGCCTAACTCCCTTTGCAAACAGGCGCCGATGCTGTTACCGGCTACTTACAGCGAGTTATGTTCTCGAGTTACTTCTCTTCGTGCTCCGTCGCCACCTGCTCCGGCGAAGCTTGCATAACATAATCGCCGACCGAACTCTTCACTCCATATTGAAAGGGATCGTGGTAAACCACGGGAAGCTTGCCGCCAAAATTATCCCACGGTGGCGGCGTAGCCGTGCTCCACTCGAGCGAAGTCCCCTCCCACGGGTTATCCGGTGCCGGCGCGCCCCAGAAGCGGCTGTGAATCAGGTTATAGACAAAAACAAGCTGCGCCGCGCCCGTAATAAGAGCGGCGACGGTGATCCACCGATGCACCGGAATCAACGGTTGCAGGTAGTCATCCACGAACGTCGAGTAACGGCGCACGTTCCCGGCCATTCCCAGGTAATGGAACGGCATGAAGATGCAATAGGCGCCCACGAAGCTGAACCAGAAATGAATTTTCCCTAAAGTCTCATTCATCATTCGGCCGGCCATCTTCGGGAACCAGAAGTAGGTTCCAGCGAAGATGCCAAACATCGCCGCCACGCCCATTACCATGTGGAAATGCCCGACTACGAAATAGGTTCCATGCAGCATGATGTCGATCGAGGGCTGCGCCAGGAAGAATCCGCTTACGCCGCCGCTGACAAACATCGAAATGAAACCCAATGCGAATAACGAAGCCGAGTTGATCCGCAGCTTCGAGCCGTACAGACTGAAGACCTGGATCAGCACGATGATGGTGGCGGGGATGGTGATGACCAGCGTCGGGAAAGAAAACACCAGCGACGAGATCGGATTCATCCCGCTGACGAACATGTGATGCCCGTAGACCATGTAGCTGAGAATGGCGAGCGCTCCCATGGAATAGATGAGCACCCTTTGGCTAAGCATCGGCCGGCGCATATTGGTGATCAGAATATGGGAAACGATGCCAATGCCGGGCACGATCGCGATGTAGACCTCCGGGTGCCCGAAGAACCAGAACAGGTGCTGCCAAAGGAGCGTCGAACCTCCCGAGTGGGGCAGCAACTGGTCATTCATTACCGTACCCGACGGCACGAAGAAGCTGGTGCCAGCCACGTGATCGAGAATTACCAGGATGCACGCCGGCAATAATACGGCGAATGCTGTCAGGCCCATGCAGGAGGTAATGAACCAAGCCCAGGCACTCAGAGGAAGGCGCATGAGGCTCATGCCCTTGACGCGAAGATCGAGCGTGGTGGTGATGAAGTTCAACGAGCCCAACAATTGACCTATACAAAACAGCGCGATCGAAGTCATCCACAGGATTACGCCCATACCTTGACCGGGACCTGCGACCGACCCGACGGCATTCAGCGGGGCGTATTGGGTCCACCCACCAAGAGTCGGGCCGTCGCTCACGAAGAACGACGCCATCAAAACCAGGAAGGCGGTGAAGGTCACCCAGAACGACATCATGTTAAAACGCGGGAAGGGCATGTCTTCGGCCCCCACCTGGATCGGCAGGAAGAAATTGCCGAAGGCTGCGAAGGGCGCCGTCGTGAGCACGAAAAAGACCATGATCGTGCCATGCATCGTCATCAATTGCAGGTAATACTCTGGCGTCATGACGCCGCCGGGAGCGCCGTTTGGCGAAAGCAGTTGCAACCCGGGAATCGCGGCATTCGTCCAGGCCAGGTGAATGCGCATCATCCACGACAGCGCCATTCCGCACAGCGCGGCCACCAGGGCCATCGCGTAATACTGCTTGCCGATCACTTTATGGTCGAGACTGAAGACGTGCTTCCAAATGAAACTCGTCGGAGGAGCGTGGTGGTGCACCGCTTGCGCTGACATGTCGTGCATGGCCTCACCTCGAGGAGAATCCGCCCGCGCTCACTGCGGACGGTCCGAGCTTTACTGCATTGCCGCTTCTTTTTTCATCCAGTCGTCGAAATCCGGTTCGGACATTACTTCCAAGTACGCTTTCATGTTGTAGTGCCCCAAGCCGCAAAGCTGGGTGCAGACAATTTCGTATTTACCGACCTTGGTGGCGGTGAAGTGCAGAGAGACATCCACGCCAGGAACGAAATCCTGCTGCACGCGCAGCTCGCGCACAAAGAAGGAATGTCCTATATCCTTCGCGTGCATGAGGAGATGAACTTCCTTGTTTACCGGAATCGCCATCTCGGCGGCTACAACATCGTCTCGCGAAGCGGGATCATGCTCGGGGTCGAGGCCGAAGTAGTTCTGCGATCCTTCATTAATCAGTTCGGGATGAATCGCACCGAACTTGCCGTCCGGGCCGGGATAGCGGAAATAGAAAGCGAACTGTCCGGCTTGCACCTGGATCGGCAGGGCATCCGCCGCCGGTGGCGTGAGATAGACGTTAGCCCACGCCTTCACCCCGAAGACACCCAGAGCCAGGACTTCTATGCCAACGACCAAAAAGGCGGCAATCACCAAGCCCTTGGCGCCGCCGGGAAACTTCGTAATCTTCGCGTCGGGGCCACGGTTAGAGAACATCCAGATGAAAATGGCCAAAACGAACTGCGCGGCGAGAAACGCGATTCCGGCCTCAGCCATTGTCTCCGACATCTGCTCATCGATCAGAGCGCCATGCGTCGAGATGTCCTCGGGCGAATCCCAAGTGTGCCGTAGGATGGGAATCGCGGAAAGGATCGCGATAACAATGATGGTGACAGCGAAGAATTTTGCCATGATGCTTCCCTCGACCGGATTCAACCGGCTTGACTAGCCTGCCTTGAGGCGACTGCTCGCCTTCGAATCAAACCTCAGATCCGAAACCTGGGCGCTAGAGACTCGCCCAACACCTAGGTCGAACTTCCAAAGGACTTGATTGCGCTCGACTCGTCTTTTTGAATATCAAAAATCGTGGACAGCCGCGTCAACTCCAGCAAATCGTGTACGCGCTTGTTCAGGTTCGCGAGCTTCAACTGCCCGCCGTGGCTTCTGGTCGTGGTGTGCGCCTTTACCAATTCACCTACCCCTGAGCTGTCCATGTATTGAACTTCACCCAGGTTCAGCACGACCGCTTTCTTGCCGTTGTCCGCCAGATCGCGAATAATCTCGCGAAGAATCACATTTCCTTCGCCCAACGTAATTCTCCCCACGATGTCTACGACGGTGACCGCGCCCACCTGGCGAGTCGCTGTTTGCATCTTGATGGGGGTCTGGCCTTGCATGCCGATTCCCAACCGGTCAAGAATCGCGCACGCCGAAGTTGCCAACTCCTGTGATTCGGTGCGAACCACGATCAGAGAACGTCCCTCTTTAAGCACCTCACGGAAAAATGCGATGTCCTCAGAGGATTTGTCTTCCCTTGTCGGTTGTGGCGCATTCGCATCGTTCAAAGCCGCCGATCCGGCGGAAGCGCCTGCCCCCGCGCCGGCAACTCCGAGAAGCGCGGCTGCGCCGAAGCCCAGCGCGAACACCGTGCCAATACCTGGAAGCAGAAGAGTTGCGGCGACAACGCCAGTGGTCATACCCGCCGCTCCCCCGACGAAGCCCCCCAAATAGGCACCAAACTCTTTCGCCATTTTCTTTGCTTCGTTTTCTGACCGAGTGAGAAAAACGATGGAATCCTCGGGCACTCCACGTTCTCGCAATTCTTTGACTGCCCCCTCCGCGTTATCGCGCGAAGCAAAAACTCCGATCGCAGTTTCCATTTTTCCGTCCTCCCCCGCTCCTGGTTGGCATTCAAACCCTCCACCGTCGATCTGCCGTTACGCCACACAACACGCCCTTGGCGCGAAGCGCCTTTCCTGGGCAGAACCGCTCGCAGGGTAAAGGTTCGTAAACTCTTGTTTTGCCTTCGCTAGCGGTTGGCTGCCCTTAGAGCCGCCGACTTGTCCCGGCCAGATTGGTGGCTCTCCGGGCATGCCAATGCCCTACTGTAGTTATCTTTCTACTTCTCATCGCCGCGCCGTGGCCGTCAGTATGCTTTCGCCTTAAACGTGAAATTCACATCCTTGGTTTCATTGCCGCTAATGGTGACGTCGGCGGTCTGCGTGCCATAGTCCTCATGCCACGCGGTGATCGTGTACTTGCCCGGAGGCAGGTCCGGCAACTTGAAGTCGCCTCCATCTTTACTCACGTCGAAATGCGAAGTCTTCAGCACCACGAACCAGCCGTGCATCCAGGGGTGAATGTTGCACTTTACGGGGATGAATTCCGGCTTGTCGTATTTTTCCTTGATCGGGGGGGTTCCGGGCGGCTGGGATTTGTTCCACTCAATGTTGATTTTCGGCAGCGGGTGAATGTTGTGCGACGTCTGATCGTCATTGACAATCTGGAATTCCTGGTCGACGTGCATCGGCAAAACGTGCGGAATGTACTGGCAACCTTTCTGCGTGTAGGTGATGGCCTGTGATGGAACCTGGCCATCGTCGGGCGCGCCGGAGGAAATGTAAACCACCACGTTATCCAGCGCATTGTTCGGCCCGGTCACCACTGTTTCAGTGGTTATCGGAGTCGTGTGCTGCTTCGCGCAGCTTGGTTCTTTCGACATATCAATCGGTTTCTGGTGGGCAGGCGTGCCCGTATATGTCACCTTGCCGCTTACCGTTCCAGCGAACATCAGTGACGAACACGCGAGCAGTGTCAAAAGAGCGAGCAGAGTTCTTTTCGTGCGCATTTACTGCCTCCTCGGATATTTATTATTCACAAATTACCGCTACTGGCCGCCACCGGGTGACTTGTTATCCGATGGAGCCGCGGCGTGTGGCGCGCCCTTATCTTGATAAGGAGGAATCACCCCGTGCGCCTCCATGAGAACCTGATTCTCCTTGCTGTGACGATGCACCTGCAACGTGCGCAGGAAATGAACCAGGTCCCACGCATCATTGGGTTGAATTACATCGGCGAAGGAGGGCATAGGTGTCCCATCCACGCCCGTCATGAAGATCTTGTAGATATCCTGGTTGGTGCTGCCGCACTTGAAGCGCGAGTCGTTTCCGCCCGCGGCAAAGTTGTACGGACGAATCGGATTGTCCTTGCTGTCGGTCAGGGTTGACGCCGAAGGCCCATCGCCCTCACCGTGGGTGCCGTGACACTTCCAGCATTCGAGCTTCGCAAACAGCGCCTGGCCATGGGAAATGCTTTCGATGGTGACCGGGGGCTCCGCCGGAATTGTGATCGGCGTGCCTGCCTTTTCCTTGTCCCAGCGTGGCGAGAATATCTTGATGTAGGCGACCAGGTCAGCCCGCTGTTGATTGCTGAAGGTATTCCAGATCGGCATGTTGGAGTTTACGATGCCCCGCTTGATCGTGTCGAAGAGATCCTGATCGGTGGGCAGCGTGCCGGTGAGAGTCGAGCGGCACTTGAAAGTCGCGATTGTAAAATCGCGTGGCTTGGGGTCGATCCAAACCGCGTTCTCGCCATTCGCGTCGCCATAGTCGCCGTGGCAGCCGGCGCAATAGCGGCGGTAGTCGGATTTGGCATCCACGGCATGGCCGGTGAGATTGCCGATATGGCTTTCCATCGGCTTTACCACCACCGGTGGCTTCGGGCCAACGATCGGCTCATCCTGGGCGAACGCGAGAACTGTGAGTAGTCCGAAAATCGCGATGACGAGAATCGCGCTGATAAAACGCATTGGCTTCCAGCTGTTCATAGTCAGCACCCTTAAACTGAAGTCAGCGCCGGCGAATCGAGTTCGCCGGCGGCTCATCCTTTAAATGGTTAGAAGTCGAAGTCAATTCCAAACAACAGTTCGCTGGTGTTCAGGTTGCTGGTGCCGTCAGGCGCGGTGCCGTCCTGATGAAACCAGTTGTATTCGCCGTGGTAGGCGAAGCCAGCCCGGCTCGTCATAAACGGGTTGTAGCGGTAGCCGAGTGTGTAAGTTGAGACATTGCCGTAGTTCGAAGGACTCGGGTTCACCGTTCCAGGCCCGTTCGATTGCTGCGACATTCGGATCGTTTCGTAGCGCCCAAGCAAAATCATTTGCGGGCTGATTACCAGGTGTGGCTCAAGGAGAACGCCATTCCAAGTTGGATTACGCGCACCCGGCTGAAGCTGCGTTCCCGCCGTGTTGTTGCAAGCTTGTTGTATGACCCCGCCGGTGCTGTTGGCGTAGCAAAGGCCGGTCGGATTTGATGCAAACCCATCGATGAAGTCTCCGTACCCTTGACCAAACCAGGCGTTGTCCGATCCGTGCTGCGTTATCACGGTCACGTCCACGTGCTCGCCGAAGTAAAACTGCCCGACGAAACCCTCGCGGCTGAAGCCCTTGTTTTGCGTACCCGACCCTGCGATCGGCGCGCCTCCGGTGGTGAGCCAACTGGTCGGAGCCTCGCCCCCCATGAAGTAAAAGCCGAGGCGTTGCACTCCCAGCTTGCCGGCATCGAACGCCTGAC
>Ga0209380_10000809_pt1 | contig 22098 bp, 20 predicted proteins | sample HubBroMetageWFT6_FD_188347 | JGI IMG/M metagenome (GOLD analysis project Ga0209380, IMG submission 188347) | Warmed and freeze-thawed soil microbial communities from the Hubbard Brook experimental Forest, New Hampshire - Hubbard Brook CCASE Soil... | ecosystem: Environmental > Terrestrial >...
GCCGCCGCCTGAGGTCATCGACATGGCGCGGCTGTGCCTCTCCGATTGGCTCGGGGTCGCGATCGGCGCCGGCGAGGAGGAGGCCGGCCGGATCGTCCGCGAGGTCGCCGCAGGGTGGCGGAGCGTTGGAAATTCAACAGTGATGTTCGCCAAGGGATCTGGGGGCACCACAGCGGCGCCGTTTGCCGCGCTCGCCAACGGAACCCTCGCCCACTGCCTCGATTTTGACGACACCTACGTCAAAGCGATCACGCATACCAGCGCGCCGGTTTGGGCCGCGACCCTGGCGCTGGGCGAGGAGATCGGCGCCGACGAGGGCGCGATGCTCGCCGCCTTCGTGACCGGCTTCGAGGTCGCGGCCCGCATAGGCAGCGGCCTCGGCGAGGCGGTGACCGCGCGCGGCTGGCACGGCACCGGCGTGTTCGGCCGGCTCGGCGCCGCGGCGGCCGCCTCGGTGCTGCTGAAGCTCGACGCGGCGCGGGCGCTCAACGCGCTGGGCGCGGCGGCGACCCAGACAGCCGGGCTGACCGCGTCGTTCGGCACGATGGCGAAGCCGTTTCATGCCGGCAAGGCGGCGATGGACGGGATCGTCGCCGCCCAGCTCGCCGCGTCCGGCTTCGAGGCGGCGACCGGGTTGTTCGAGCCGGGCGGCGGGCTCGACAACGCGTTGCTGCAGGATCGTAGCGTCGCCATCGCGCCGGTGGATTTCGGCGGCTGGCGCATTCTCGACAATAGCTTCAAGCCTTACGCCGCCTGCCATCTGACACATCCCGCGGTCGATGCCGCCCGCGCGCTGGCGCCGGGCATGAACAGGCTCCCGGCGCTCAAATCGGTGCGGGCGGAGGTCGGCGCGCTGGCGAACCAGATCACTGGCGGCAAGACCGGTAGCCCGGCGACCCCGCTCGAAGGCAAGTTCGACCTCAAATATTGCGTCGCCCTGGGCCTCTTCGGGCAGGATTTGTCGGCCGCCGATTTCCGCGAGCCGTGGCGGCCGGACCCTGCGGTCTGCGACACCGCGCAGAAGGTCGCGGTGGCGGTGAGCCCGGAGATGGGCTTTGCCTCGGCCCGGTTGACGCTCGATTTCGCCGACGGCCGCACCGACACAAGGCACGTCCCGGTCGCCAAGGGTCATCCCGGCAACCCGATGAATTGGCACGACATGGAAGCAAAATTCGCGGCGCTCGCCGCGCCTTATCTCGGCCAGCGCAGCGAGGCATTGTTCGGCTTGGCGCGAGAATTCGGCCGCGGCGGCATCCTGCCCGAAATGCGGGCGATCCTCGGCCGGCTCCATCTAACAGAAGCGGCATGAGCACTTCGCGTGCTTCGAGACGCTGCGCTGCGCACGCCGCCTCAGCATGATGGAAATCGGTCGATTACATCGAAGAAGAACGTCATTCTGAGGAGCGCCCAAAGGGCGCGTCTCGAATGACGCACAACGTCTATCCAGCTCAGGACACATGATGAAAGTACGCCCCGAGATTCGTCTCACCCCGGAGGAGCAGGAAGCGTTTCTGCGCGAGAACCGCAAATGCGCGCTGGCGACCATCGACAAGGACGGGTTTCCGCATGTCGTGGCGATGAATTTCGTCACCCGCGACGGCGCCTTCTATATGACCTCCTACGGCAAGGCGCAGAAGGTGGTGAACGTCCGCCGCGACCCGAAGGTCGGGCTGATGGTCGAGACCGGCGGCGCCTATGCCGAGCTGAAGGGCGTCATGGTGCGCGGCCGATGCGAGATCATCGAGGGCGCGGAAGCGGTGCGGCAGGTCTTCGCCTGGTCGGCCGAAGCGCGCGGGGAGAGCTATAAGCGCCCGGCCGCCGCCTCGGACAGCGCGCCGAAACGGGTCGTGCTCAAGATCGTTCCGCACAAGATCATGAGCTGGGACCACAGCAAGCTCGGCGGACGCTACTGAAGAGGCCGGCGCGCTCTTTCGGTCCGGCCCGCGCGCGCTAACGGTCGAGCCACCAATCTTCCATGCGCCAGCCGTTGTATTGGCTGTTGACCGTCAGCGTCAGACCCTTCACCTCCGGGTTCCAGCAGGTCGCCGCGCGCAGATGGTAGATGATCGGGCGCGCCAGCTCCTGCTGCAGCTGGTAGTCGATCTCCTGCGCCAGCTTCTTGCGCTTCGCCGGATCGCTCTCCATCGATTGCCGGTCGACCTTCTTGTCCAGCTCGGGATTGCAGTAGCCGGGATAGTTGCGCGCCGAGCTGCAAACATAATTCTGGTAGAAATACACGTCGGGATCGTCGACCGCGGTGCCCAGCACATTGAGCCCGACCGTATAGTCCTTGCGGATCAGCTTCGGCACCCAGTTCGCGGTCTCGACCGTTTCGAGCTCGCCATCGATGTAGATCTGCTTCAGCTGGTCGATCAGGATCGCCGCCGGGTCGCGATAGACGGCGAGGTTGCGTGCCGAGATCTTGATCGGCAGACGCTTGTCCGGCCCATAGCCGAGCTTTTGCATGATCGCCCGGGCTTCCTCGCGGTTCGTCTTCGCGTCATCGGCGTAGCCCGGCAGGGTTTTCAGCATGTCGGGCGGCATCCCCCAGACTCCCTCCGGCGGCGGCAGCAGCGCGCCGCCGAGATCGCCCTCGCCCTGACCGAGAATGTCGATGAAGGCCTGGCGATCGATCGTCAGGCCCATGGCCCGGCGCAGCTCGGGATTGTCGAACGGCGCGACGGTGCGGTTGATCAGCATGCCGATCGACTCGGTGGCCGGGCCGACCTGGCACATCGTCTGCGGCGACTGCGTCTTGATGTCCTTCAACAGCGGGATCGTGACCTCGTATGGGAAGGTCATGTCGAACTTGCCGGCGAGAAAAGCGAGGATCGCGGTCGAGCGGTTCGGGATGATCGTGTATTCGATACCGTCGAGATAGGGACGGCCCGGCTTCCAGTAATCGGGGTTGCGCGCCAGCTTGATGCCCTGGTTCGGCTTGTATTCGACGAATTTGAATGGGCCAGTGCCGATCGGATGCTGGCGCATCTGTGCCGGCGGGATGTGGCACGGATAGATCGGCGTGTCACCCGACGCCAGGAGCGCCAACAACGCCGGTTGCGGCTTTTTCAGGTGCAGGGTCGCCTCGTAATCGCCATTCGTTGTCGTCTGCGACAGGTTCACCCACCAGGTCTGGCGGTAATTCAGCCGCAGCTTCTCCTTCCCCTGATTGGTCAAGAGGTCGAAGGTGCATTTGACGTCCGCCGCGGTGAACGGCTTGCCGTCATGCCATTTCACGTCCGAGCGGAGTTTGAAGGTCAGCGCGGCACCGTCCTCGCTCCACGCCCAGCTGGTGGCAAGCTCGGGCACGATCGACTCGATGCTGTTTTGCGGCACGTGCTGGTCGAACAGGATCAGATTATTGAAGACGCCCATCATCGGCATGATCACGCCGATCGTGCCTTCCTCGTGGATCGACATGCTGGCCGGGCTGTCGCGGTGATAGATCCGCAGGACCCCGCCCGGCTTTTGCGCCAGCGCCGCGCCGCCGGCGCCGATTACGGCGGCGAGGCCGATCGCGGCCACCGTCATGCTCCGGCCCAGGCGCTTCATGCTGCTCCCCCTTGCCGGCCGCGCTTGCGCCATCGGCAGTCAAAGATCAATAGCACGGCGCTTGCGGCGCGCGCATCGATTGACGCGGCGCCAAGCTTCCCCAATTCTATCGTTGGACTATCGCGATGCGCGCGCGGGCGCGATCCCCGCAACGGGCGAAGGAGCTGCCGGATGTCTCTTCAAGGCATGAACCATTTTACCGTGCTCAGTGACGATCTCGAGGTGACGAGGAAATTCTATTGCGACCTGCTCGGCTTCGAGGAAGGGCCTCGCCCGAATTTCCAGTTCCCCGGCTATTGGCTCTATGTCGGCGACCAGCCGATCCTGCACGTCATTCACCGCAAGGAACTCAACGAGCACCGCGCCGGTGTGATCGACCATATGGCGTTCACCGCGACCGATCTGCCCGGCACCGTCGCCAAGCTGAAAAAGGCCAAGGTCGAGTATGAGTTGCGGCGCCTGCCGGCCAACGGAGTCCGCGGCGGCCTCTGGCAGCTCTTCTTTGACGATCCGCATGGCGGCAAGGTCGAGTTCGACTTCGACAAGGACGAGTCTGCACCCGCCGGCCACACGACCTAGGTCAGAAATCCGGCTTCGGCAACGGCCGGGTCGGCATCTTAAGGGTCAGGGGCGGCGGCGGGTCTTCTGCCGCCGCCCAGCCCCATTCGAGGAGCGGTCGCATCGCGGTCGCGAAATCGACGATGCGGCTCACCGCATCGGGCGACTGCATCTCGGCGTCGGTCAGCGCGACCTCGGTGATAAAGGTCTTCCAGCACAGGTAATCGGCGACCAGGGAACCCTTGGCCGCCTCGAAGCCGCGCGGGATGCGGCTCAATTGCGTGTCGGTCGTGAGCTTATATCCGCGCTTTTCGAGCTCTCCGATCATTCCGACGAACCCATCCGGCTCATCAATCATGGCCCGCCGCAACCGGGTCAGCAGATCCGGCTCCGGGTGCCAAAACCCGACCGCCGCCATGCATTTGTCCGGCTCGATATGGACGTATAACAAACCCGGATCCTTCTTGCCGCCCGAGCGGGTCAGCACCGCGCCGGCATGCGTCTTGTAGAGCCGCTTGTCGGCCGAGAAGCGGACATCGCGATAGATCCGGAAGATGCCGCGGTCGGGATCGCCGACCAGCGGTATTCCCGCGATCTCCAGCGCCCGATCGAGGGCGGCAATTAATTCGCGAAATGGCGCCAGCACCTCGGTCTCGTACACCGCCTTGCGCGGCTTGAACCAGTTGGGATCGTTGTGCTTCGCCAATCCACGAAAGAAGCTAAACGCCGTCGGCCGGAAGCCGGCGAATGTCTTCGTCGTCTTTGGCATCTCTTGGCTTTAGTTGAACCGAGTCAGCTCGGGTGATAGGGCGACGTCATGCGAAATTCAAATACGGATGCGGGCGAGGAGCATCAGCGAGAGAAATTCCGCACGCGAATGCGCGCGCAGGCGGCACCGGGGTATCGGCCATTGGCATGTTACCGTGCGGTCAGCGGTGATTGTGTGCGGTGCGTGCGGCGCGCATGTGCCGAAGCGGTTGAGCGCGAAATCCTGTCCGGATTGCGGAGCCGGCAGCAATCGACCCGTGTGAGCTTTAATCGCCACGGCGGGCGTGGAGCAGGAATTCGCGGTTGCCGGCGGGGCCGGTGATCGGGCTTTCGATAATTCCGATCACCCGCCAGCCGGGCTGCGCCTCGATCCAGGTGGCAACCTGTGCGCATACGGCTTGCTGCACGACCGGGTCGCGCACCACCCCGCCCTTGCCGACCTCTTTCGGACCCGCCTCGAATTGCGGCTTAATCAGCGCGACGAGCACCGCACGCTCGGCAGTCAGCGCGAGCGGCGCCGGCAGCACCGTCGCCAATCCGATAAAGCTCGCATCGCAGGTGAGGATGTCGATCGGCTCGGGGATCTCGGCATGGCTGAGATAGCGGGCATTGCGGCGCTCATGCACGACGACGCGCGGATCCTGGCGCAGCTTCCAGGCGAGCTGGCCGTGGCCGACGTCGACGGCGTGGACCCGCGCCGCACCGCGCGTCACCAGCACGTCGGTGAAGCCGCCGGTCGAAGCGCCGACATCGAGCGCGACGAGGCCGGTCACGTCAATCGCGAAATGCTCGAGCGCGTGGAGGAGCTTCAGGCCGCCGCGCGACACCCAAGGGTGGTCATGGCCGGCAAGCGACAGCGGGGTCTCCGGCGGCAGCGCCGTCCCGGGCTTGTCGATGCGCCGGCCTTCGCTAAAAACCTGCCCGGCCAGGATCAGCGCCTGCGCCTTGGCCCGGCTTTCGGCCAAGCCCTGCTCGACCAACAGCTGATCGGCCCGCAGTTTTGCCGGCACCTGCCTACTTGGCTTACGCTCGGGCTGGCAGCTCGGCGATCTCGCGGCCGAGCGCGCCCAAAGCCGTCGCGACGATGTGGCGGGCGTTGAGCCCGGCGGTCTCGTATTGCGCGTTCGGCGAATCGTGTTCGAGGAACAAATCCGGCAATACCATCGTGCGGATTTTCAAGCCGTGGTCGAGCAGGCCGGCCGTCGCCAGATGGTGCAGCACATGGCTGGCGAAGCCGCCGATGGCGCCTTCTTCGATCGTGATCACGACCTCGTGCTCGCGCGCCAGCCGGTTGATCAGATCAGTGTCGAGCGGCTTGGCGAAGCGCGCATCCGCCACCGTCGTCGACAGGCCGTAAGCGCTCAGCTCTTGCGCCGCCTTCAGGCATTCGGTGAGGCGGGCGCCGAGGTTCAGCAGCGCGATCGTGGTGCCCTCGCGGATGATGCGGCCGCGGCCGATCTCCAGCGGCACGCCCTGCTCCGGCAAGGCCACGCCGGTGCCTTCGCCGCGCGGATAGCGCACCGCCGAGGGCGCGTCGTCGATCGCGACGCAAGTCGAGACCATGTGCACCAGCTCCGCCTCGTCCGCCGCCGCCATGATCACAAAATGCGGCAGGCAGCCGAGATAGGTGATGTCGAACGAGCCGGCATGGGTCTGCCCGTCCTGGCCGACGAGGCCGGCGCGATCGATCGCGAACCGCACCGGCAGTTTCTGGATCGCGACATCGTGCACGATCTGATCGTAGGCGCGCTGCAGGAAGGTCGAGTAGATCGTCGCGAACGGCTTCATCCCTTCCGAGGCGAGACCGGCCGCGAAAGTCACCGCATGCTGCTCGGCGATGCCGACATCGAAGCAGCGCTTGGGGAATTTCTCGCCGAACAGGTTGAGCCCGGTGCCTGACGGCATCGCCGCGGTGATGGCGACGATGCGGTCGTCCTTCTCGGCTTCCTTGATCAGCGATTTGGCGAAGACGGTGGTGTATTGCGGCGCCTTTGGCGTCGATTTGGCCTGGGCGCCGGTCACCACGTCGAATTTGGCGACACTGTGCCATTTGTCCTCAGCCTGCTCGGCCGACAGATAGCCATGCCCCTTTTCGGTCACGACATGGATCAGCACCGGCAGGCGATCGTCGCTGTCGCGGACATTCTTCAGCACCGGCAGCAGATGGTCGATGTTGTGACCGTCGATCGGACCAAGGTAGTAGAAGCCCAGCTCCTCGAACAAGGTGCCGCCGGTGACGAAGCTGCGCGCGAGCTCCTCGGCGCGGCGGGCCGCGTGCTCCAGCCGCTTCGGCAGATGCCGGGCCACCTCGCCAGCGAGATGCCGGAGCGAGCGGAACGATTTCGAGGATAACAGACGCGACAGATAGGCGCTCATCGCGCCGACCGGCGGCGCGATCGACATGTCGTTGTCGTTGAGAATGACGATCAGCCTGGAATCCATCGATCCGGCGTTGTTCATCGCCTCATAGGCCATGCCGGCGCTCATCGCGCCATCGCCGATCACGGCGATGACGTCGCGCTTCTCGCCCTTGAAATCGCGCGCCACCGCCATCCCGAGACCCGACGAGATCGAGGTCGAGCTGTGCGCCGCGCCGAACGGGTCGTATTCGCTTTCCGAGCGCTTGGTGAAGCCGGAAAGGCCGCCGCCCTGGCGGATCGTGCGGATGCGGTCGCGCCGGCCGGTTAGGATCTTGTGCGGATAGGCCTGGTGGCCGACATCCCAGATCAGCCGGTCATCCGGGGTGTTGAAGACGTAATGCACCGCGACGGTCAGCTCGACGACTCCGAGCCCGGCGCCGAAATGCCCGCCGGTAATCGATACCGCGTCGATCAGTTCGGCACGCAGTTCCTCGGCGATCTGACGCAGATCGGATTCCGGAAACCGCCGCAGATCGGCCGGCACATTGATCTGATCGAGCAACGGTGTCCGGTTGGAAATATGGCCGCTTGGCTTTTGATCCAAGGCTTCTTCTCCTCACATTCGGCGGTTTACGACGAATCGTGCTACCTGTCGTAAAAGTTCCGCCCTGTCCTCGAATAATTCAAGATGGGCAACCGCTTGGCCGACCAGCAGCTCGGCTTGCGCGCGGGCTCTGTCGACACCCAGGATTGATACGAAGGTGGCCTTCCCGGCGACGGCGTCGGCGCCGACCGGCTTGCCGGTTTCCGCCGCGGAGCCTTCGACATCGAGCAGGTCGTCGGCGATCTGGAAGGCCAGTCCGAGGTCGTGGGCATAGCCCCGCAGCGCGGTGCGCAGCTCCGGCGCCGCCTTGGCCAGGATCGCGCCGGCCTCGCAGGCGAAGGCGATTAGGGCGCCGGTCTTCATCCGCTGCAACCGGGTGATGGCGCCGATATCGAGGCGCCGCGTTTCCGCGATCAGGTCGATCATCTGGCCGCCGACCATGCCCGCGGCGCCGGCCGCCGTCGCCAGCGCCGACACCAGCTCGCAGCGCACCGCCGGGTCGCCATGCGTGTCAGGGTCGCTCAAGACCTCGAACGCCATGGTCAACAACCCGTCACCGGCCAAGACCGCGGTCGCCTCGTCGAACTCCTTATGGCAGGTCGGCCGCCCACGCCGCAGATCGCTGTTGTCCATCGCCGGCAGATCGTCATGGATCAGCGAGTAGGCATGGACCATCTCGATCGCCACGGCGACCTGCAGCGCGCTGCGGCGCGACACCCCGAAGAGCCGCGCCCCAGCCAGCACCAGGAGCGGCCGCAGCCGTTTTCCCGGAGCAAGCGCCGAGTAGCGCATCGCATCGTAGACCCGCGCCTCCAGCCCCGGCGGCGCTGCCAGAAGCCGGTCGAGCACGGCATCGGTCAGGCCCGTCGTGATTGCGCTCGCCTCGGCGACCGAGACGTCGTCCCGCCACAGCGTCTCCGTCACAGCGCATCTCGAACAAGGTTCATTGCCGCGCCAATCCCCTCTCAGCCGAGCTTCATTGGCTCTGTACCGACAGCCCCCTCGGGACCGATGACGATGCGATCGACCCGCTGCTGCGCCTCGTTGAGCTTTTTTTCGCAATGCCGCTTGAGCTGGGCGCCCCGCTCGTAGCACTGGATTGCTTCGTCGAGCCGGACCTGCCCGGCTTCCAGTCGGCGCACGATCTGCTCCAGTTCGGCAAGCGCGTCCTCGAAACTCATCGCCTCGATGTCGGCGGGCAGCCCGGAATCGCTACCCGAATTGCTCGCCGTATCGCTCATCTGCGCCTTCTAAACGAAAAGGATAGGCCGATGTGACGCGCGCCGCATACCCAAATGCGCGAATACCGCCCGTTGTTGCGTAACTACAACAGCTTCCTCACACCGACATCAGCACGCGCAAATGCGCCGCCACGCTCGCGCCGAGCGCGGGCAGATCGTACCCGCCTTCGAGCGCCGACACCACCCGGCCGCCGGCATGGGCGCGGGCAACCTCAAGCAGCTGCTCGGTCACCCAGGTGTAATCCGCCTCCTCCAGCAGCAGCTGCGCCAACGGATCGCTGCGATGCGCATCGAACCCGGCCGAGATCAGCAGCATCTCGGGTCGGAAGGCGTCGAGCGCGGGTAGGATCTCGCGGGAGACGCCGAGCCGGAAGTCGCGCGACCCCGCCATCGGCCGCAACGGCACGTTGACGATGTTGCCGACCCCGGTCTCGCCGGCCGCGCCGGTGCCGGGATAGAGCGGGAATTGGTGGGTCGAGGCATAGAACAGGCTGGGGTCGTCGGCGAAGCGGGCCTGCGTGCCATTGCCGTGGTGGACATCGAAATCGACCACCGCGACACGCGCGAGGCCATGCGCCTCGCGGGCTCTCAGCGCGCCGATCGCGATATTGTTGAACAGGCAGAAGCCCATCGGCCGTCGGGGTTCGGCGTGATGGCCGGGCGGGCGCACCGCGCAAAACGCGTTGTCGGCCTCGCCGCCAATGACGGCGTCCACGGCGGCGGCGACCGCTCCGGCCGCGCGCAGCGCCGCCCGGCCCGAGCCCGGCGACAGGATCGTATCGGCATCGATGCCGACATGGCCTGCTTGCGGCACGGCGGCCAGAAGCCGCTCGATCAACCCGCGCGGATGCACCCGGGCGATGTCGTCGAGCGCGGCTTCCGGCGCCTCGCGCCGCTCCAGGCGGGCGAAATCCGGGCCGTCGAGCGCCTCCAGCACCGCTTGCAGGCGCGCCGGCGATTCCGGATGAAACTGGCCGGGATCGTGATCGAGACAGGCTGGATGGGTATAGAGCAGGGTCGTCATACGGTGTCAGATGGCCTCATCGCCGGCGAAAAGCGAGGGTCGCCAGCGCCACCCAGCCGATCATCAGCAAACCGCCGCCGAATGGCGTCGCCCGGCCGACCCAACGAGCATCGGTCATCGCCAGCACGAACAGGCTGCCGCTGAACAAGACGATCCCCAGGGCAAAGCTCCATCCGGCGACCCAGGCGGCGCCGCGACGCGGCTCGCGGCCCTGCGCCAGCGCGATGACGGCGATCAGCGCGGCGGCATGGACCATGCCGTAAAGCGCGCCGGTGCGCAGCAGCTCGGCGGCTCTCGCGTCGCCCGTCAGATGCGCCGCCAGGGCGCCGGCGACAACCGAGGCCAACCCGCCGAGCCCGGCTATGGCAAGCCATACCCGGATCATCGCGCTTCCCGGCTCTCGGCCAAGGCTGCGCGATACAGCGCCAGGGTCTGCGCGGCGACGACCGCCTCGCCGAATTCGCGCTCGACCAGCGCGCGGCCGGCGATGCCCATCGCCCGCCGTCGCGTCGGATCGCCGGCAAGCGCGGCAATCGCCTCGGCGAGGGCGCCGATATCATGCGGCGGCACCAGGAGGCCGGTCTCGCCCGAGCGCACCACCTCGCGACAGCCGGGCATGTCGGCGGCGACAATCGGCCGGGCGCAGGCGGCCGCCTCCAGCAGCGCCTTCGGCACGCCCTCGCCATAGGTCGACGGAAACATCGCGATCGCGGCGCGGCGCCACACCGTGCGCACATCCTCGACCTGGCCGAGCCATTCGATACCGGGTTCGGCAGCGAGCGCGCGCAGTGCCGCGTCGTCGAGCGAGTCGCGATTGTCGGGATCGGTCGGGCCGGCGAGGACGAGATCGACCGCGAGGCCCTGCGCTCGCAGACGGTGCACCGCGGCGGCGGCGGCGAACACGCCCTTGCTGCGCAGCATTCGCCCGACGAAGGCGATGGTAATGCCGCAGCCAGACGGGTCAGGCAATGGCACGAAATGCGCCGTATCGACCCCGGAGCCGCGGATCAGCGCGATCCGCGTCGGATCAAGGCCAAGCCGGATCAACGCCGCCCCGTCCTCCGGGTTCTGCACGATAACCCGGCCGCCCCGCGCCGCCAGCCGCAACGCCCCGTGCAAGGCCGGACGGCCGAGCCGGGCGGCAAATCGCGGCGGCCTAAGCCCGGAGCCGAGCCCGGTCACCGCCGCGACGCGGACCGGGCCTCGCCCTCGCGGGAACGCGAGCCGGGCGGCGACAGCGCCCAACAGCACCGGCTTCAGCGCGACGTGGTGGATGATGTCGGGCCGCTCAGCGCGGTAAAGGCGGACGATTTCTGCCAGCACCCGCCCGGCCCCGATCAGCCCGTCGCCGCGGCGCCGCCAGCTGAGGGAATGGAGCCGAAAGCCTTCGCTGCGGATCTGCTCGCCATGCGCACGCACCCGGGTCGCGACGGCGACCTCGAAACCGGCATCGCGGGCGGCGCGGGCCACCGGCAGCCGATGCGAGCAGAAGTACCAGTCCTCGGTGACGAGGAAGAGCAGCTTCGGCCGCCGGGCGGTCTGATCCGCCGGCGGAATACCGGTCGAGGCGGGATGAGCGAGCAGCACGCGGACAGCCGGGCGAGCCTACGGAAGCCGCGAGCGGGATTGCCGCGCGGTCGCCTCCTGTTTAATCCATCACCCGCCAAAGCGCTTGTGGAAACGATCAATAGGGAACGGAGCGGTGGCTCGCATCCTGGTGACCGGCGCGGCGGGATTTATCGGGAGCGCGGTGTGCCGCGGACTTGCCGAACGCGGCCACCAGCCCGTCGCCGGCTTGCGCCGCCCAGCGCCTCCGTCCAGCACGGCAGAGGGGCTGCTGCTCGGCGACATCGCTCCCGACCGCGATTGGAGCCGGGCGCTGCGCGGGGTCGGCATCGACGTCATCGTCCATTTGGCCCAGCGCGCGCACAGTACCGCCGACCCGACGGCGCTGGCGCCCGAGCCGGCGGCGGCGGCCGCGCTCGCCCGCGCCGCGGCGCGTGCCGGCGCTCGACGCTTCGTCTATCTCAGCTCGATCATCGCAATGGGCGCGGCGACCGCGCCGGGGCGTCCGTTCCGAGCAGGCGACGAGCCGCGCCCCGAAACCCCCTACGGCCGCAGCAAGCTTGCCACCGAGCAGGCCTTGACCGAGGCGGCGCGCGACAGCGGAATCGAGCTCGCCATCATCCGCCCGCCGCTCGTCCATGGCCCTGGTGTGCGAGCGAATTTCCACTCGCTTCTCCGGCTCGTCGCGAGCGGCGTCCCCCTCCCCTTCGCCTCGGTCGACAACCGTCGCAGCTTTATTCATGCCGACAATCTGACCGATCTGATTGCTGTAGCCGCGTTCCACCCCGCCACACCCGGAAAGGTGCTGCTCGCGGCCGACGGGCTCGATCTGTCAACACCGGCATTGGTCCGACTGCTCGCCGCCGGGCTCGGTCGGCCGGCGCGGCTCTTTCCGGTGCCGGAAGCGCTGTTCGCGCTGCTCCGTCAGACGCCCCGGCTCAGCCCGAGATTGGCGTCGCTGACCCTGTCGTTGCAGGTCGACGACAGCGCCACGCGGACCGGGCTCGGCTGGACGCCGCCGGTCGCGGCGGAAGCCGGCCTCCTCGCCACCGCGCGGGCCTTCGCCGGGAAAGGTTGAGCGACGGCCGCGAACGAGGCGGCCCTGCCGACGTTTTCATTAAGTAACGCCGATCGAGGAGGGCAGCGGATGGCCTATCTCGTCGAGGACACGCAGCTGCGGCGCCATGCGTTGGCGTACGTAATCGGGCTTTACGAAGAGCTGACTGACGAGAACGGGGCGCCGACCCTCGGCACCCAGAACCAGGCGGTCGAGTTCATCCTGGCCGATCCGGATCTGCGCCGCGGCGTCGCCGAGTGGGCGGCCACGAGAAACGTTGACGAGGCGTCGACCGCGCCACCGCAGCGGCTGCGCCAGGACGATCTCTATCAGCACGTTTGCGGCTTCCTGGAGAAGATCATGGAGCCGCCGATTTTCGCCGCGCCGGCCCAGATCAGACCCTGAGGCTGCCGCGGCGCCGCCGCCCTTGCCATCGCGGCCGCGACACCCCCATATCGGCGGCAACCCCACAAATCTGCGAAGAGAGCGTCCCGCCGTGCCGAGTTTCGACATCGTCTCCCGCGTCGATCTCGCCGAGGTCGACAATGCCGTCGCCGGCATCGACCGCGAAATCGCCACCCGGTTCGACTTCAAGGGCAGCAAATGCACGATCGAGCGCAACGAAGCCGAGCTGAGACTGGTCGCCGATGACGATCTGAAGCTGAAGCAGATGCACGAGCTGTTGAAGGTGCACCTGACCCGGCGCAAGGTCGAGCCGGGCGCGCTCGACTACAAGCCGCCGGAGAAGGCGGCCGGCAACACAGTGCGGCAGACGATCGCGCTGCGCCAGGGGATCGATGCCGAACTCGCCCGACGGCTGGTGCGCGAGATCAAGGACAGCAAGATGAAGGTGCAGGCCGCAGTGCAGGGCGGCGAATTGCGCGTCACCGGCAAGAAGCGCGACGATCTGCAGGCGGCGATCGCGCTGATCCGCGGCCTCAAGATCGAGCAGCCGCTGCAATACGTGAATTTCCGCGAATAGACCGGCCGGCGGCTGCACCCGGCCCCCGGGTAGACTTGATCGACGGATCGGCACCGGCTATCTAGGCGTACGGTCTCAGTCCCCTTCGTCTAGAGGCCCAGGACACCGCCCTCTCACGGCGGCAACACCGGTTCGAATCCGGTAGGGGACGCCAATAATAACAGATACTGAAGATCACATTCGGCGCATTTAGCTTCGCTCGTACGGAAATTTTCCGGAATAGATGGTCCTGGATCCCACCGGACGAAAGCTAGTCAGCCCGCTCGGAGTTTCTGCGCCTCCGTTTCTGCGCTCTAAACGGGCCATGTCGCTAGTCGTCAGCGAAGAACCGTGAGTGATGTATGGCACTGCGCCCGCAGGCGCTCCGCGAAAAGGGGGGCGGCAGAAGCCCGGTGCGGAAGCCGGTCGTATCGGGAGCTACCCTATCCGCCGCAGGTTGATTTTAGACGCAAGAGTAAGCGGGATTTAATGCAGCGGCGCGGATTAGGCGTTCCCGCTGTCCAGGCGCCGGCACTGGTGCTCCAAGGCGTGCGCTAACGAGCGAACCGCCTGACGCGGGCTTCGTCTCGCGCAAGCACTCGATCGCCTTCGCTCATGGCGTGCTGAGTTGATTGCGCATATCCTGGTGGCCGAGGAACATGTTGCGGGTCTCGCAGCTCATCTCGATGATTAGGAGGTACGCGTGACAAGCAGCTCTACAAGGGTGCCCGATCGCAGTAGTGGAGGTAGGCTCGTGATCGGTGCAGCTCGGGTCGTTCGTGCAGGGCTCAAGGCACCGCCGAAAGGCATCGGGCAAAACCCTGGCAGCGCTCAGGGATATCCCCGATAGGTCAGGACAAGCGCCTGTGCGATTGATGACGCGGGTTTTGCCGGGAACCGACGATGCACCTTCATGAACTATCAAGAAGTCGATTGCGCCAAAAGCGAGCGGTGTCCCCCGGGGCGGGACTGCAGCGTAGATCGATCTTAAATCTCGCCGCTTGTGCGCCGGTGGCCTCTTTGCTGGCTGGTTGTTCCGGGCTTGAACGGGGAACACCCGCTCCCCCGTCTGTCGCCGATCAGATCACGGTGCTCGGCATTCCGAACGCACGTTTTTGGCCCGATACGCAAGGCGCGGCAATGGTCGCCGAGGCAGAGGCGGCGTTGGCACGAGAACGCGCTGCGACAGGCGAGACCGGTCAGGGCGAGTCGCTCCCCCCGGTATATTTTCTGGCAGTCTCCGGCGGCGGCGACGACGGCGCCTTTGGCTCTGGGCTCCTTTCCGGCTGGTCCGATGCCGGTACGATCCCGACCTTCAAATTGGTAACCGGGGTGAGCACTGGCGCGATGATCGCACCTCTGGTTTTTCTCGGGCGGCCGTATAATGACAAGCTCCACGCGCTGTACACGACCATCAAGCCGGAAGACATCCTGGAGGAGCGCGGGCTTTACGGAGCGATATTTGGCGAATCCCTGGCCGACACCACGCCCCTCTTCCGTCTTATCTCCCGCTATGTCGACCCACAGATGATCACCGACATCGCGCACGAATATAATCGTGGCCGCCTGTTGCTGATCGGAACGACGAGCCTCGACGAGCAACGCCCAATCATCTGGAACATCGGCGCGATCGCCGCCAGCGGCCGGCCCGGGTCGCTCGAACTGATCCGCAAGATCCTGCTCGCCTCCGCGGCGGTACCCGGCGCCTTCCCACCGGTGATGATCGATGTCGATGTAGGCGGACGGCACTACCAGGAAATGAATGTCGACGGCGGCGCGGTGGTCCAGACTTTTCTGTACCCGGCCGATATCGGGGTGCGGGTCAACTTGCGGTCCGGCCAGTATGCGCGCGAGCGTCATGCGTACATTATCCGCAACGGGCGGCTCGACCCAGACTGGGCGTCGGTCGACCGCCGCTTTCTAACGATCGCCGGCCGCGCGATCTCGACGATGCTGCACTACAGCGGCTACAACGACATTCTGCGGATTTACGCGACGACGAAGCGCGACGGCGTCGACTACAACCTCGCCTACATCGAGCCCGATTTTCCCGAGGTAAAGCACGAGGATTTTGATTCGAAGTATCTACGCGCGCTATTCGATTATGGCTACGCGAAGGGGCGTGCGGGGTATCCCTGGCACAAGGCGCCGCCGATTTTTGAGGCGGCCGTCGAACAACAGCAGTCGCCGCAGACGTCCCCGGTCAAAAGTCAAAAGTAAATAAACCCCATTTACTTGTGAACCTGACCGACGCCGCCTGGGTACGTTTCATCAAACCTGGAGGACGATTTGGATTACGACCAACCCGTCACGCTAAAGATACCGCACGAAGATCCGCACACGCTGCCGCTCGCGGACGCCGTACTCACAGTATTGCACGCCGTGGATCGCGCGAAATGGGTTGGCGCTACGATCCTCCGCGATAGCGGCGACCGGATCGGCCACGAGCGAATAGTGGCGATCCATAATCGGGATTTCATGCAGCGTCAACGTCTGCTCTGACTGCATAAAGCTGGCCGAGCGGAACTTTGGGAGACCCCTCCGCCCGGCAATACCCCGAGTTCAATTCGGGTGGCAAGGTGCTCTCAGGGCTTCGCTTTCCACGTATCGGCAAACTTCGATCGTGGATAGGCTCGGAATCTACCTATGGCGAATTCCGGAAGCATGGGTGCGTAGGCGTGGCGTAGTGCCATTTAACTACTCCCCAGTGATCGTCGGGCAAGTGAGCAGAGCGTCACCAATGCCGTGGCCAGCAGCAACCGAAGCATCTGGGTTACAACAGGTGACACAGTGGGACATCATCGGCAGGGCGCGAGCCTGTTCCTGGCGCTCCTTCGCAATCGCTTAGCCTGAGCCGAGAAGTTGAGCGGCTTCGGGCGGCGGGTAAGCGGATCACGAATATCCACTATCCCGCGGCGTTTGCTGAGGCGTTGGAGGATCGCGCGGGGTCAAGATTCAGCTTTCTATCGCGGGTGTCCGGCTTCCGCGAGCGACGTGGTTCCGTATGCTATCGTGAACGAGTGCGAGAACTTATCGCGCGGCAGAGCGGCCTGATCGCCCGGTCCTTCGGGCCCCGCCAACGACGAAGTTCCTCCGCGCGCGCACCGTGCGGCCAACGCCGTTGCCTTCAGGTGATGCGCCTCACCTCATCTGAGTAGATTCCGAGGCTGCCCCAGCCGCCATAGTGTCCGGTACCCTACCCCATTGGTGCGCCCATCCTAGACGCGGCACCAACTGAGGGACAGCAAGCGCTCCCGTCTCATAAGCAAAGGAAGGAGCGCGACATGGCGCTCAATCCTCCCTTCGTCGTGCGCATCGAAAAGAAACCGGACCGTTCATTCGGAGTGATCATGAACGATATCCGCACATGGCTGGATCACCGCAGAATCGAGCCGGTCTCGTTTACGCCCGTTGCCAAGGCTGACACTGGCGTCGGGTTTGAAATCGCCTTCCACACGGAGGATGAGGCCCACCTTTTCGAGCGCGAATTTCAGCCGGGGGCAGGTGCTTAGGTTTCCGGCTGCGGTCCGGCATCCAACTCGCCCGCGATTTGATCGTAATCGATCGCGACGATTTCGAGTTGTTCCCGCAATGCAATGTCGAGTGCCGTACTGGCCAGACGCCGAAGACGAGCCGCCCGATCGCGATAGTCCGTGGCTGAGTGCATGCCACAACAACGCGCTCACGACACCGTAGTTGCGCATTTTCTTCAGCCCGAAGCAGACGGGACCGGCTCGCGGGCGCTTGAAGTGCTCGGCTGTGATACAGGCCAAGCCTGGCCGGGTACCAAGGCAAGCATTTTTCACGGGTTTCGGGTAATACGGGAGCGAGCATGGCAAGATATCGGATGGACATCTTCAGGGTAAGCAAAAGGCTAGGTCGCAAGCCTATGTTGTGGCGTCGACACGACATCTTTGCTCTAGACGATGGCGCAGCAAAACTTGAGGCGGAGGAATACTACCGCAATCACGCGGCGCGGCCGACGTTCACCAGCTTCTTTCTCTGTAGCGACGGCGGAAGGTTCGTGTACCAATCCCCTGCAAAGTCCAGCTGATCCCGCCGGCGAGCGGCGAGATGAACCTCCGCCGGGGACTACCTGTGCGCTGTTACCCCGGTAAAGCCTCTGTGCGGGACGGCAAGGGCGATCTGGCTAATCGGGCGCATGAAGATCCGAAAAACGGCTCGCCCGGTTCTCTGGTTCCTGTGAGGTTTGCGGCCCCTGACAATTCTCGATGGTCGGCATGTGTGAGCCAGGGCATCGCCCATCGTAGGTGGGATTACGGATGCGCGATACCTCCATGCTCGGATGAGCGCGGCCATGCAACAACGGGAACGCGATTGTTGCCAGCACCAATACCACCACCACAACCCAGGCACAGAGGGATCTCCTATCCAAGGAGATTCGCCTGCCGCTCGCGCCGACTCTGAAAGTCTTCTGGCATGTGTTATATTTCCTGACGAAGATTTCGAAACCTGTGCTGGGTTCATTTTCGCGGCGATACAAACGAAAATGGCTCGGAAATGCGAAAATACAACTGGCGCCGAAATGTGACATTGGTTTAATGTGTTTTATGATTACTTGTTCGCCTATTTCCGAATTCATAAAATTGAAAGACCGTCATACCGTTTTGGCTAGGGATGCACTCCCGAGTTGATCCCCGCCCTTCGTTGGAGGGTAACGTCCCACCGTCGCGACCCACTGTTCTGGCGGTCGGCTCAGAGCCTCGGGTCGAGCCGTGCCATCTGCCAATGCCGTGCGTCAATCCGCAACTTCGCCCGTAGGACCTTCTCCTTGTTGAACACGGAGTTGCGGTGCCTTTCGATGGTGTAGTCGCGACACATCAAACACTACTGTTGAGCGTAATGCCCTCAAGCTTGCGCGCTGCCTCGCTCAAGCTCACTCCGCTCGGTCGGTGCGAGAGCCGGCTCTCCGGCCGCTCGATCGATCGGGTATGATGCTGCCATCAAATTACCGTCGTGGTTTAAGTTGTTGATGCGGAAATAGTGTTCCGCATGCTGGTAGTAATTCTCTGAGCTAACTCGATCGTCGGTTCGTGCCGCTTCCCGCGCCAGGGTGAGGTAGCGCTCGGTAATTTGGAAGGCGCTTCCGCGGATGCGTTCGGCAGGGCCGCGGCTGTCGAGTAGCTGATTATTTTGCTGCGCTTGCTGCTGTTGGGCTGGCCTGTTTGTGTTGAAGCGACCGCGAGACCGCTGATCTGGTCCTGATCTCATGACACGCGTGATGTTGGATGATTGGGCTGCCGCCCGCGACTTCTCGGAGGCGCCGCGGCGATCTCGCGATTGGTGGCATCCCGATCGGCAGCTTCCTTGGCTATGCGAAAAGCGCGCAGGCGCGCCGTTTTGGCGGCTTCAACTCGCTTCTCGTCCTCGTCGGGGAGCATCGCTTTCACATGTATATGTTTTGCCATCTTGAACGCATCTCGGTTTGGCAACTGATTGTCCCCCGCGCGGGGTGGTGTTTCGGACGACGATAAAATGGTGATCGGGCAGCTGCGCGTTTGCAACTCTCCGCCCGCCCGGCCCAACCTCAGGGAAACTCCTCCAAGGTCTGACGGATACATGGTGCTTCGCAGCCCGATATGCACGCGGGCTACCGGTGGATCATGGTTTTGGACGGAGGGGGCAGCCGATGTTGCGCTATCGACGCGGCCTGGCTCGTCTGCTTAAGGCTTTTTGATTTCCCGATTGGACCTATTCTGCCCCTTCGCCATCACTGCGTCCTTCCGTTGCAGGAAGCGTCAGCACGACAGGTATGCGACCGCGCCCGTTCGTGTGGACCGCCGGCCCTATGCTGTTTGCTATCTTGTGCTGGCTCAGCTCGGCTGTCCTGAGAGCGAGTCGGAGTGTTAGCTTCTGGATTTTCAGGGTCCGTCCAAAGTCTTTAAGCGGCCTAAAATTAGTTGGAACGTCCAGAACTTCGTTATTGTAAAATTCAGGATGTTCGTCAAAGTAATCGGTGATCAGATCCGCCAACGTCTTGTACGCAGCCTTTACCGCTTCGGTGTACGCCGCGTAGGAAGCGTTTTCGGCGTGCCCGCATTCGTCGTCAGAGGCGAACATTTGGATTCCATATTTCCTGTTGATCGTCGGAATACGTTTGGAACTGGGCCGACGCGTATGCTCACAAAATTTGACGTATCCCACCATACCCAGAAAACATCCGAGCAAGGCAGGCTCGGAATCTACCTAGGGCCCGCGCCGGCTAGGACCAGCGCCGGTCGACATCTCGTAGCATCGGCGGATTGCGATCGCATTGAAGGTCATCGTCCGTCACCAACTCGCTTCCCCTTTCCCGGAGGGCATCATTTGGGTCTGTTTCCGATGGACTTGTAAATCGATCTTCCAGAACTGTCGCAAAGATGGAAGCTCGTTTGAGATCCGCTTAGCCGCGTGAGTGCGATACAAATCCTGGGCCGCAGCTGTCGCGGCAGCATCGTCAGAAGCGAAAATGTCGCGTCGTTGCCACAGCAAGGGGCGGGAAGCCCCAGCTTGTGGCCCGGTTTGAAAATGCCCATCCGATATTTGGTCATGCTGCCTCTGTGGCATGCTTCACCGATAAGCATATGGAACGACATGGGTGCAACGCGTGCTTTAAGCCGGCTTATTGAGCGGCCTCTGCCTCGTGTAAGCGAGCTCGTGCGGCACTCATAATGCGTGGCGCACCTGCTGTATCTATCGATCGTCGGCTGTCGCCGTGACCGCTGCCATTCAGCGGCACCGCTGACACCATCGCCTGCATGACTGATGATTTCGCCGATCTCCGCGGGTGCTATTATTGGATATTTGAGCGACCGAAAATTCGGGATATTAGATCGGAAAATAGCTGCTGTCACAAGCCGGTGGCTGAATAAGAATAATAGCGTTGTAGTTTTGCCATTGTATTTGGTGGCGTACCGCCCATGTCATGAGACGTGCGCTGGCACTTCTGATCGTACAGTGCCAAATCATCACCAAAATTTGGTCCGAGGAGACCATCAATGAAACTGCGTCCATTGCAGGACCGCGTTCTGATTCGCCGTGTCGAACCGGAGGCCAAAACCCCAGGCGGCATCTTCATTCCCGACGTGGCGCAGGAAAAACCGATGGAAGGCGAAGTTGTCGCTGTCGGTCCCGGCACACGCGACGAGGATGGCAAGCGGCATCCGCTCGACGTCAAGAGTGGCGACCGCGTGCTGTTCGGCAAATGGTCCGGCAGCGAGATCAAGCTCGACGGCGAGGACCTCATGATCATGAAGGAAGCCGACATCATGGGCATCCTCGATCGGGTCGCCACGGCGAAGCAAGCTGCGTAACTAGCTAGAAGGAGCCGATTATGGCCGCCAAAGAAGTCAGATTTAACGGCGATGCGCGCGACCGGATGCTGCGCGGCATCGACGTTCTCGCCAACGCCGTCAAGGTGACACTGGGTCCGAAAGGCCGCAATGTCGCCCTTAACAAATCCTACGGCGCCCCGCGCATCACCAAGGATGGCGTGACCGTCGCCAAGGAGATCGAGCTCGCCGACAAGTTCGAGAACATGGGCGCGCAGCTGGTCAGGGAAGTTGCCACTCGGACCAGCGATCAAGCCGGCGACGGCACCACTACGGCCACGGTGCTGGCCCACGCAATCGTGCGCGAGGGCGTCAAGGCAGTGGCCGCCGGCATGAACCCGATGGACTTGAGGCGCGGCATCGACATGGCCGTTGCATCGGTCGTCAATGACCTCAAGAAGGGCTCGAAAAAGGTCTCGACAAATGCCGAAATCGCCCAAATCGGAACGATCTCGGCCAATGACGACCGCGAGATCGGTGAGATGATCGCACAGGCGATGCAAAAGGTCGGCAATGAGGGCGTGATCACGGTCGAGGAGGCGACGGGCATCGAGACCGAGCTCGAGGTGGTCGAGGGCATGCAGTTCGACCGCGGCTATCTCTCGCCCTACTTCGTCACCAACCCCGAAAAGATGATCTGCGAGCTGGATAATCCGTACATCCTGCTGTTCGAGAAGAAGCTGCCGGGGCTGCAAGTGATCTTGCCGGTGCTCGAAGCTGTGGTGCAAAGCACCAAGCCGCTGCTGATCGTGGCCGAGGATGTCGAGGGCGAGGCGCTCGCCACGCTCGTCGTCAACAAACTGCGCGGCGGCCTCAAGGTGGCCGCGGTCAAGGCCCCGGGCTTCGGCGACCGCCGCAAGGCCATGCTCGAAGACATTGCGGTGCTGACCGGCGGGCAGGTAATCAGCGAGGATCTCGGCATCAAGCTCGAGAACGTCACGCTCGATGTGCTCGGCAAGGCCAAGAAGATCCGCCTCGACAAGGACAGCACGACAATTATCGACGGCGCCGGCAAGAAGGCGGACATCACGGCCCGGTGCACGCAATTGCGCGCGCAGATCGAGGAGACGACCTCG
>Ga0209380_10000811_pt1 | contig 22071 bp, 15 predicted proteins | sample HubBroMetageWFT6_FD_188347 | JGI IMG/M metagenome (GOLD analysis project Ga0209380, IMG submission 188347) | Warmed and freeze-thawed soil microbial communities from the Hubbard Brook experimental Forest, New Hampshire - Hubbard Brook CCASE Soil... | ecosystem: Environmental > Terrestrial >...
CATCGACTTCGAGACCCGGGAGGTCTGAGGTGGACGAGCGCATCGCCATCCAGGCACCCGAGCCGACCCCGCCGCCGCTGACCGGAATCGTCGCCGCGCCGATCGTCCGCCTGCTGGCGCCGTCGCCCATCAACCGCCGGCGCTGGCAGAATTTCAAGACCAACCGGCGCGGTTACTGGTCGTTATGGATTTTCCTTTTCTTTTTTGTGATCTCGCTGTTCGCGGAATTCATCGCCAGCGACAAGCCGCTTTATATCAGTTACGCGGGGAAGTCGTATTTTCCGGTTGTTTTCACTTATCCTGAGACGACCTTTGGCGGCGACTTCGAGACCGCCGCAGATTATCGCGATCCATTTCTGCAGAAGCTGATTGCCGAGAAGAACGGCACCATAATCTGGCCGCCCGTCCGCTATTCCTACGATACTCACAACCTCGATCTGCCGACGCCCGCGCCATCGCCGCCGACCTGGCTTCTCACCGAAGCTCAATGCAAATCAGTGGTGGAGCGCAAAGGCCTCAAGAACTGCGGCGATCTCGAATACAACTGGTTGGGCACCGATGACGAAGGTCGCGATGTCCTGGCGCGGCTCATTTACGGCTTCCGTGTCTCGGTTCTGTTTGGCCTTATTCTGACAATCGTGTCTTCGATAATCGGCGTCGCCGCCGGCGCCGTGCAAGGCTATTTCGGCGGCTGGACCGATCTTCTGTTCCAGCGCTTCATCGAGATCTGGACCTCGGTTCCGGAACTTTATCTGCTCCTGATCATCTCTTCGGTGCTCGTGCCCGGCTTTTTCGTGCTGCTCGGAATCATGGCGCAGTTTGTAAGCCGTGCTTACGTGGTACCGATACTGGGCATTCTGGTGGCGCTGGTGCTGGCGCGCTTCGTGGCAGTGCGTGCGACCCGTTGGTCGATTCGCGATGTCCAGCCTGCCGATACGGAGTTGCTTTTCCTCATGATGCCGCGAGGCCTGATCACCGCCGTACTGGCGTTGCAGGTGTTGGCTTCTCGAGGGCAGATAGTTTTCTTTCTGCCAGCTATGGCATTCACGGTGGTATTGTTCACCAACATTTTTGTAGTGGTAGCAGCGGTAACAGCGAAGACCGCCACAGTAGACGCTGCGCCCGCGGAAAGTGTTGTTGCCGTTAGCTCCGGGCAGACTGCCGAGCCCGAAACTCTCACTTAGGGCATTTCGCTTTAAGGCTGTTCGAGAAACTTTGCACCAAAGAGCGTTTGGACCTCTCAGACCATCTGTGTTCCCCATAGATCGTGAAGGTGCAATACACCCAATAGACGTCCGGCAGCGTCCACTACCGGCAGTGATGTGATCTTCTTCTGCTCCATGACGTCGAGAGCTGCGATAGCAAAGGAATCGGGCCCTATGCTCTTGGGGTCCGGCGTCATGCATTGACCGGCTGTGAGGTCAAAGACTTCTTTACCGTGGCGCTCGAGTAAGCGTCGCAGGTCACCGTCGCTAATGAGACCAACCAGTTTGCCGTCGGCTACCACCGTAGTCATGCCGAGCCCTTTGCGCGACATTTCATAGATGACATGGCTAATTGACGTCTCGGTGGTGACGCTTGGCAATGCGTCGCCGCTGTGCATCAGGGCCGATACTCGAGTCAGCCGCTTGCCTAACTTGCCTCCGGGATGGAGGTTGGCGAAGTCTTCTTCCTTGAAGCCTCGCTTCTGTGAAAGCGCAACTGCCAGGGCGTCGCCCAGTGCAAGCATGGTTGTAGTCGAAGCCGTGGGGGCGAGTCCGAATGAACAAGCCTCGCCAGCGACCGAGCAGTCTAGCGCCACATCCGCTGCCTGGGCCAAAGTGGATCGCCGGTGGCTCGTTGCCGCGGAGTAGAGGTTGTCGCAGGTCAGCGTGATCAGCGGAGATCCCAAACGCTTCACGGTGGCGAGTAGTTGCAGTATCTCGCCGGTTTCTCCACTGGCCGACATGGCCACTACCGCATCTCCTCGAACGATCATTCCCAGATCGCCGTGCATGGCTTCAGCGGGATGGAGATACAGTGCAGGAGTTCCAGTGGAGCTGAGGGTTGCGGCCACCTTGCGAGCGATGAGTCCGCTCTTGCCCATACCGGTTACGACGACTCGGCCCGTGCAACCGTACAACAAATCGATGGCGCGTTCGAAATCACCGGCCATCGGGCCAGCAATGCGATCGGCGAGGGCGCGCAATGCTTCGGCCTCGATACGCACTACGTTCTCAGCGATGTTCTTCATCAGGATAAAAATGCCGTGTCGGAAAGTGTCGACTTCACTGCGCCAGCTTGGGTGCCACTACTCCACGGGAATTAAACACCAGAACGCCTTCCTGGTTGGGGCCTCCAGCTAGAGGAACCGCCTGGCCGTTGAATGAGACCTCTACGGCGCCCGCGTTGCCAGTCCAGACCACAACTTCGTCATTCGCACGGACGGTTTTCACGTCGGGCGACCGAATAATGCCTCGCACTGCAAACTTACCGTCAGACTTGATCGACACCCAGGCGCTGTCTTTGGCACGAACCGTTACTTCGAATGTCTGCGTACTGAGGGTGGATGCACGATTTGCCGCCGTTCCCTGGCTTGTGGTAACCGAGGCCGCGGCGCTTTGTGTCGCCGATGATGAAACTGCTGGTTTGGCAGATGTCACGTCGCCTTTCTTTTCGCCAGCGGCATTCAAGTCGATCGTGCCAGACGTCGACGGGTTCGTTGTCGCCACAGTTTTCGGTGGAGGACCGCCTGTCGTGCTCTGTGGCTCAACCCCATTTGCGCTGGCGTTAGAAACAGTTGGGGGCGTCGTCATAGCCGTTGGGCTACTTGCCACCGGTGTTGCGCTGCCCATCGAACTCGCGGCGGCGGCCGCTTGGCGCTTCGCTTCGCGATCGCGCTCTCGTTCCTGGTAGATCTGCCAGCCTCCGGCTCCGGCCGCGATGAGCAGAAGAAGGATCAGAACGGGAATAATGGGAAAGCCGGCTTGGCGCGAGGGACCGGACTCACCGCTCGAACGATCGATGCGGGACGAGTTCTGTTCCGCGATCACTCGCGGGTCCGGCACGGTCTCGCCCGCCGCCTCCAAATAGTCTGCAACGGCTTCCTCTTCGTTCAGACCCAGGTACTTGGAATACGCGCGGACAAACCCTTTATTGAAGATTCCACCCGGAAGAAGCTCAAAATGTTCTTCTTCCAGAGCGCGAAGCAGGCGAGTTCCGATCTTCGTCGCATCGGCAATATCGTCGAGGGAGACGCCGCGCATCTCGCGCTCTCGACGCAGCCGTTCGCCGAATGAACCCACTTGAATATTCCCTTCGCGTGGAACTTCCCCGCAACGCCAGTCTACCTGCGGACGCAGCGAGTCATGAAAATCAACTCTGACTTCGAGGTTCGCTGGTCTACCAGTGGCCGAACTAAAGGTGCTTTCGAATTCCCAAAAACGGCCCGTAGGCACTTTGAGTTACTTATATAGAAGTATAGGATAAACCGCTATTTTCCTGTAACATCGACTCCGTTCAGTGGCTATCGTCTGGCCGTCTCACTGTTATAGCCTACTGAAACCGGCAAGCGCCCATTTCAGCGAACCAGCCGGCATCTCCTCATCAGGTCATAGCACATCGGTGGCAACCTCGGATAATGATCGCCAGCTTTACGAGTTGAAGATCTTTCACGATGTTGCGAAGGCGCTGACTTCGACACTCGATCTTGACACCATCCTGCAGACCATCATGGAAAAGATGGCCGCTTACTTCGAGCCGGCCACCTGGTCGTTGGTCATGATCGACGAGTCGAGTCAGGAGCCATACTATGCTGCCGCGGTTGGCAAGGGTTCTGAGGGATTCTCGAATCTACGTTTGCGTGACGGCCCTACGTTGACTGAGTGGGTAATCGCCCACGGTGAGCCCCTGGCTATCGAGAATGTCAACGCCGACCCACTGATTGACCCCGATAGCAGGAGTGAGTGGTTTGAAGGCAGCTGCGCAGTGGTTTGCATGCCGGTGCGTACCGGTGGGAAGGTCCTCGGCGTCATTCAACTTGTGAACATCGATATGCATGTTTACCTCCAGAGTGAAATGCTGTTGCAAACACTCGCTGATTACGCCGCCATTGCTATCGAAAACGCTCGAGCTGTCCGGCGGATTCAGGAACTCAGCATTACCGACGACTGCACGGGTTTATACAACGCTCGTCACTTGTTCACAGTGCTGTCGGAAGAAGTAAACCGGTCAGCAAGATTTAGCTATGAGTTCACTTTGCTATTTCTCGATCTCGATCACTTCAAGCGAGTGAACGACGAGCACGGCCATCTGGTTGGAAGCAAGTTGCTGGCACAAGTCGGTGAATGCCTTCGTGAGAGCCTGAGGTTGGTTGACGCCGCGTTCCGTTACGGCGGCGACGAATTCGCCATCCTGCTCCCACAAACTTCACGAGAAGCTGGGCTGCGGGTCGCGCGACGCATCTCCCGAGTGTTTCATCAGCGTCAATGGCTTTTGGACGAGAAGTTCAGAGTTGATCTGCGAGCCAGCATCGGTATTGCGACCTATCCGCAAGACGCGACCACGCCTCAGGCTATTGTTCAGCGCGCCGACGAGATGATGTATTCAGTCAAGCAGGGAGGACGCGACAACATCGCGGTTCCTGGCCTTGGCATTGTCGGACGCGACGAGGACCATCCGGTCAGCTAGGGGTCAACTGTCCCACCGCGCGTCGAGTCAGTTCTTCGCAGGTGAGTTCTCAGACGGCGAGGGACGCCATGTGTTTGGATTGGCCGGTGCTTGCCGGTTTACCCCGAAATCCCATACATAGAGGTTCATTTCCTCCGGTCCCAGCATTTCTACAACGGCGTACTCACCGGGCGGCAAGTCCTGGGCGGGCGTCACTTTGACCCACTCGCCAGTTCCAACCTTTTCGACGTTGGCTGGAATGAAATTCCCCTCTTGCGACGTTTTTCCCGTAAAGGTGACCTTCAGGTTGCCGATGATGCGGTCGTCCTTCTTCACCTCGGCGCGAACGATGCGAAACCTGCCCGCCAGCGGGACGTCATTCAGTGCGCCCTGATCGATGTCCACGTAAATGGAGGGAGTAGGAACGTGCGATTGAATCTTGGCGTGGGCTCCCTTCAACTCGAACGCATGCTTTGAACTGCCAATCGGGTTAATTGCCGTGCGCAGGACGCTTTTCTTGTTGGCGCTTTGGTTCAGTTCGCTGCCATTCTGCAGGATCTCTGCCAACTCAGGCTTGCCGTCGAACTGATCGAGAAGAAACACCCCTCCGGTACCGGGCAACCGCAGACCGGGCAAAACTTCGGGCGAGTTCGCTTCCTCTCTTTCTCGTTCTTCGCGCTCTTCGGCAGTCTCTACGTGCACGCGTAGCTTTCCGCTGCTGAAGTCGGCTTCGTACTTCTTGGTTGCTTCCCAATCCACCAGGGACGAAGGAATGTCCTCCCACTCATAACGCTCGGCACTGAAGTAGTGAACCCGGTCACCCTGGACCTCATACTTGATCACCGGCTGAAAGGATCCGTCCTTCATAATGATCCGTTTTGTCGGTTGCTGTGGCGGCGAAAGCTGCGTCGTCTGGGAGATCGACGTTTCAGCCGCGCATGCGCACAAGACAAACACTACAATTATTCGTACGGCAACCCGGAGCATTGGCATAAGTGTAGACCCAAAAAGTACCCGAAAGACTCGGGTCGCAAACAGTTTCGGCAGTAACTCGCTGTCCGGACGCAATCATCTCAATTTGTGACACCCGTCACCGCGTGGGTTATGGCGATCATGTAGAAAAGGGGCTTGGTTCGCGGAGGGCCGTTGATCTCGAATCCGATGATGGGCCCGACCGCACAGGATTTTCACTATGAGGACCTTGAATGGATAGCGCACTCCTGATCCATCGACTGCAATTCGCCTTCACCATCACTTATCACTACCTGTTCCCGCAGCTAACCATGGGGCTCGCTCCGCTGATCGTGATTTTGAAGACCCTGGCAATCCGAACGAACGACGAAACGTATAACAAAGCAGCCCGTTTCTGGGCCAAGATTTTCGGGATCAATTTCGCGATCGGGGTTGTGACAGGGATTCCGATGGAATTCCAGTTCGGCACCAATTGGTCGCACTTCTCCCGCTACGCCGGAGGCGTGATCGGACAGACCTTGGCCATGGAGGGTTGCTTTGCCTTCTTCCTCGAGTCGACGTTCCTGGGGCTATTTCTCTACGGCGAGAAGCGCCTGAGCAAAGGGATGCATTGGTTTGCAGCGTTCATGGTGTTTGTGGGTTCATGGGCTTCGGGTTATTTCATCGTCGCCACCGATGCCTGGATGCAAAATCCTGTCGGCTACGAGAAAGCGGCTGATGGCTCGCTCCAACTGGCGAGTTTCTGGGCGCTGGTATTGAATCCCTGGGCGTGGCTTCAATACGCTCACAACATGAGCGGAGCGGTCATAACCGGAGCTTTTGTCATGGCCGCAGTGGGCGCGCTCTACCTTCTTGGCAACCAGCATGTGGAGCAGGGACGGATATTCGTACGTATAGGGGTGATCGCTGGACTGATTTTCAGTCTGTTGCAACTTTTTCCAACAGGAGACTGGGCAGGGAGGATGGTCGCCCAAAAACAACCCGTAACATTGGCTGCCATGGAGGCGCTCTTCGATACCCAGGATGGAGCGCCGTTGGTAATTATCGGTCAGCCGAACATGGCGACCCGGCACATCGACAACCCGATTATTGTGCCCAAGATGCTGAGCTTTCTTACCTACCGCCGCTGGAACGCGCAAGTGAAAGGACTCACCGAAGTGCCAGAGAGGGATTGGCCACAAAACATCCCCCTGCTTTACTTCGCGTATCACATCATGGTCGGACTGGGCACGTTGTTCATCGCGGTCATGGCCGTAGCCGCATTTTTGTTGTGGCGCAACAAGCTTTACGACGCTCGATGGCTGCTATGGGCGCTGATGCTGATGTTCCCGTTGCCCTACATTGCCAACACGGCGGGTTGGATGACGGCGGAAATGGGCCGTCAACCCTGGCTGGTCTACGGACTGATGCGAACCGAGGAGGGTTTCTCCAAAATGGTGTCTGCCGGCAATGGCTGGTTTACGTTCCTTGGGTTCGCTGGAATGTACACCTTGCTCTCATTCCTTTTCTTGTTCCTGGTGCGGCGTGAAATCGAGCACGGGCCTGATCCGGTCGGGCCACCCGAGCCGCCAATGTCAGGTCGCCTCAATCCCGTGGAGGTGCGATAGCCATGCCAACGATTTGGTTCATGATCGTCGCGGTAATGGTCGCCATGTACGTCCTGCTCGACGGCTTCGATATCGGGGCCGGTGCGGTCCATCTCTTCATCGCCAAAAACGATGCTGAGCGTCGCACAATTCTGCGCGCGATTGGGCCGGTATGGGACGGCAACGAAGTCTGGTTGCTCGCTGCTGGAGGCACGCTCTACTTCGCATTTCCGCTGTTGTACGCCTCCAGTTTCAGCGGGTTTTATCTTCCACTCACTATGGTGCTGTGGCTGCTTATGCTGCGCGGCATCGGCATCGAATTTCGCAGCCATCTAAGCGATGGGCTTTGGACTTCCTTTTTCGACGTCATCTTTTCTGTGGCTAGCATCCTTCTGGCGATCTTCTTCGGCGCTGCCCTCGGTAATGTGGTGCGAGGCGTGCCCTTGAATGCAGACGGATACTTCTTCGAGCCGCTGTGGACAAACTTCCTCGTCGGAACCAACAATGGAATTCTCGACTGGTACACCGTTATTATTGGAGTGGTTGCCCTCATCACGCTGGTGGTACACGGTTCGTTGTATCTCGCCACTAAGACGGAGGCAGACCTCAACGCCCGAACGCGCAAAACTGCTTTTGTCCTTTGGCCGGTGCAGGTCCTCCTCACCATCGTCAGCCTGGCCGCGACCATCTTCGTGCGCCCAGGCATTCTGACTAATTTCAGCAACTGGCCGATCGGCTACCTCATCCCAATCGTTGTCGCGGGCAGCCTGGTATACCTCCTCGTTGCGCAGAGACAGAAGAACGACAAGGGCGCCTTCCTCGCCTCGTGCGGATACATCGTCGGCATGCTCGTCGGCGCAGCGTTCGCTCTCTATCCCAATGTGCTTCCCGCCAGCACCGATCCGAACTATAGCCTCACGGTCTCTAACACCGCGACCGGTGCCCACGGAATGCAAGTAGGCGTTGTATGGTGGGGAATCGGGATGGTGCTTGCGGCCGTCTATTTCGTTTTCATCTACCGCATGTTTCGCGGCAAAGTGCGTGTCGAAGAAGGCGCCAGCGGTCACGGCTACTAACAATTGCTTTCGATACCATTCAAAAAGGCTTCAGTCGTTCTGGAGCCTTTTGCACATTACGAATCTGAACGCGGACTAGTCGGCTGGTCTACGCCGTAACCGCCGACACAACCCCAGCGTTGTGCTCTATTTCATGTGCCACGGCGATCGACAGCCTGCGAATACCTTCGCGGATCATCTCAGGTGTGGCGTTCGAGAAATTGAGCCGCATGTGCGAGCCGACATCGCCTTCCGCAAAAAAGGGTTGTCCCGGAACGAATGCAACATCGTGGCGGATGGCCTCGTCGAACAACCGCATGCAATCGACGCCGTCTGGCAGCGTGACCCAGAGGAACAGCCCTCCTTGCGGATGGGTCCACTTGACCTCGGGAGGGAAGAAGTCGCTCAACGCCGCGAGCATCGCATCGCTCCGCTCTTTGTAGCATTGCCGAATGGTCTTAACATGCTCATCCATGAACCCGTCTTTTGCCACCTCGTAAGCCACCATCTGCGTAAAGGTGCTGGTATGCAAATCAGCAGATTGCTTCAGTTGCACCAGTCGAGTAATTACGTCCGGCGGAGCCACAATCCACCCCAATCGCAAACCCGGCGCCAACACCTTTGAGAAGGTGCTCAGATAAATGACATTCCCCAAATGGTAGCCATCGTCACGCAGAACATTCATCCGGTCCAGCACAACCAGTGGCTTGATGTGTTCGCCTTCGTAGCGCAACTGTCCATAGGGATCGTCTTCGATGATGGGGATGCCATACTTGTCCGACAACCACACCAGTTGACGGCGCCTATCTTCCGAGAGCGTCACGCCGCCCGGATTCTGAAAGTTCGGCAGGACATACATGAACTTCGGGCCCGACCTTAGCGCGCCCTCTAACAACCGAGTCTGCAATCCCTGACCATCGATGGGGACCGTTACGTATTCTGCGCCCATTAAGTCAAACGCTTGCAACGCCCCGAGGTAGGTTGGAGACTCGACCAGTATGCGGTCGCCACGGTTGATCAACAGCTTGGCGATGAGGTCGAGCGCCTGCTGCGATCCTGACGTAATCATGACGTTGTCGACGGTGGCGACGATGCCGTACTTCGCCATTTGCGCTAAGATCAACTCGCGCAAGGGCTTATAGCCTTCCGATGGCCCGTACTGCAGCGCCGCTGTGGCCTGTGTTGCAAGCACCCGCTCGCAAGCTTCGCGAAATTGTTCCACGGGGAACACTTCGGGTGCGGGTAGGCCCCCCGCGAACGAAATGATCTCCGGCTTGGTTGTGAGTTTTAGAAGTTCGCGAATGATGGAGCTTTTCGCTGTCTTGGTCCGCTGTGCGTAGCGATGGGCCCAGGGTGCAGCCATATCGTTCACCCCCGCATTACGCCCTATTCTTGATCGCCAACCGTCCTGCCGTCTGTGACGCAGAACACCAAGTCGCTGTTTATGTTTCATTTCATGGTCGAAGCTGAATCGTTTGTTTCACAACTTATCGGTCGTAGCACTGGACCATCTCTCGCAAGCGCGTTCCGATACCCAACGTCAGTTCCTCCGCGCGATAACGCCAGCGCCAGTTGCCGGACGAAGTGCCAGGGAGGTTCATCCGTCCCTCCCCACCGACTCCCAGCACATCCTGCAGAGGAAAGATCACCGTGTCGGCCACTGAGGCCATCAGCGCGCGGATCATCACCCAGTGGATCTCGTTGCCGTCAGTGTTGAGATAGCGGCGCGCAAACTCCATTTCCTTTGCGACATCTTCGGCGCTACGAGTGCTGTCGCCCTCCCCGGTGCTGGTCCACCATCCGACCACAGTGTCGTTATCGTGGGTGCCGGTGTAAGCGACGCGATGGCGCGGGTAATTGTGCGGCTTGAAGTCGGGCGCCTGCGGGTCTTTGCCGAACGCGAACTGCAGGATCGCCATTCCCGGAAACCCAAAGCAATTGCGTATCTCTTCCACTTCAGGCGTTATGACGCCGAGGTTTTCCGCCAGAATGGGCAGCTTGCCCAACGCACTCTCAACCGCTTCGAAAAGTGCCGCTCCGGGACCTTTTACCCAGCGTCCGTTGACGGCCGTTGTTTCTGTCCCGGGAATTTCGTAATAGGCCTCGAAGCCGCGAAAGTGGTCGAGGCGAATCATGTCGAGCATTTCAAAAGCACGCCGGAAGCGCGTAATCCACCACTTGAATCCGGTCTGAGCATGCACATCCCAGCGGTAGATCGGGTTGCCCCAGCACTGCCCCGTGGCACTGAAATAATCTGGCGGCACACCAGCAATCACGCGCGGCGTGCCGTTTGTTTCCAGGTCGAACATTTCCCGCCCGGCCCATACATCAGAACTGTCCTGCGCGACGTAGATCGGCACATCGCCCATCGCACGAATTCCATTGCGTGCGCAGTGTGCCTTCAACTCCAACCACTGCCGGTCAAATTCAAACTGGATGAATTTGTTGCACTCGATCGGCTCGTGCAGTTCCCTACGCGCCTTGGCCAGCGCCGCAGGCTCGCGCAATGCCAGTTCCGGCTCCCACATCGTCCACATCACGTAGTCGTGGACCTCTTTCAGTGCCATGAACAGCGCAAACTCTTCCAGCCAGGCTGAATGACGCTGACAGAACGCCTCGTATGCAGCCCGATCCCCCACGTCGGCGCGTTCCCGGAATCCCGCCGCTGCCTTGCGCAGCAAAGGCAGCTTCCATTGGATGAGTGTTCCGAAATCCACAGTCTCTCGCGGAAACTTCGGCCGCGGCTCCAGGTCGTCGCGCGACAGATAGCCCTGTTTTACCAACGCGTCGAGACTGATCAGCATCGGATTCCCGGCAAACGCCGAAAAGCACTGATAGGGCGAATCGCCGTAGCCTGTGGGTCCTAGCGGCAGCACCTGCCAGATGCGCTGGCCCGCGTCTTTCAGAAAATCGGCAAACCGATGGGCCTCGGCGCCCAACTCTCCAATGCCGTAGGCGCCGGGAAGGGAAGTCGGATGCAACAGTATTCCGCTCGATCGTGGAAAGCTCATGCCATTTGACCTGCTGAGGGAATCCGATACCGTAAGCCAGCGACTGCGAACACGACGGGGTCGCGCGACTGGAAAGTACTAAATCGCGATCGCGTCACCGGGCAAGGGCACCGCTTCTTCAATCACCTCGGCACCGGGGTCGACGACACGCTGCATCAGCAAAGCCGCCAGCGCCATAAAAACGCCGCCGGCAATCACAGCCGCCAGCCGGTTGTTGTGCAGCAAGTGGTTCATGACCCAGCCGAACCCGAGGGACGCGATGATCTCCGGCAGCACTATAAAGAAATTGAAAATGCCCATGTAAACACCGGTATGCTCCGTGGGCAACGAACCCGCCAGCACGGAGTAAGGCATCGACAGCGTGCTTGCCCACGCAATTCCGACGCCTGCCATCGAAAGGAGCAGGAGATTTTTGTCGTGGATTATCGCGACGGACAAGAGTCCAACGGCACCACAGAGCAAGCAAAGGCTGTGCGCGTGTTTGCGTCCTACGGCCTTCGCCAGCCTTGGCAGGAAGAAGGAGAACACAAAGCAAACGAACGAATACATTCCGAAGCAGACGCCGCCCCACTCGACGCCGCGGGTGTAAATCGACGAGTTCTGGTCAGTCGCTCCAAACACATTGCGAGCCACTGCGACTGGGAAGTAAAGCCACATACAAAACAACCCCAACCATGTCAGTAGCTGTACGGGCGCCAATTGGCGCATAGTCGCGGGCATGTTCCTGATGGCCGTGAATATTTCGGAAGCGTGGCTGGCGATTCCGCGATGCTCTGACTTCTTCCGGCGAAAGGCACCAAGGTCCGCTGGAGGATATTCCTTTGTGGTCAGAATGGTCCAGAGTACCGCGCCAAAAAAAGCTGCAGCCCCAATATAGAACGACAGCCGAACCGTTAACGGAATCGCGTTCCCTGTGGTGTCGGCGCGAAGATGAAAAACGTTGGTCAGCAGCCAGGGGAGGGCTGATGCCACGACCGCGCCCAATCCAATGAATAGGCTCTGCATCGCGAAGCCGCGCGTCCGCTGTTCTTCCGGCAGCAGATCGGCAACGAAAGCACGGAACGGCTCCATGCTGATATTGATGGACGAGTCGAGTATCCAGAGCAAACCAGCGGCCATCCATAGGGTCGAAGACTGCGGCATGAGAATGAGGGCACAAGAACTGAGGATGGCGCCGACCAAGAAGTAAGGGCGACGTCGGCCGAGACGACCCCAAGTATTGTCGCTGGCGTGCCCGATGATTGGCTGTACGAGCAGGCCAGTAAGCGGCGCCGCAAGCCACAGAATTGGAATCTGATCCGCGCGCGCACCCAGATATTCGTAGATGGCGCTCATATTGGCCATCTGTAGTCCCCAGCCAAACTGAATGCCGAGGAACCCGAAACTCATGTTCCAGATCTGCCAGTAGCTCTTTCGTGGTTTCTGCATCGCGACGGTGGTCCTGTTATTGCATGTCGCCATTCCGGCGAATGAATCATCCGACACTGTACTCCCATTGCCGTCGGACTTCCAAAACCGCCCGGCTATGAATCGAGTTACTAACAATCGTCGGTTGTCGGGGAATGGTGTGTCTTTGCCCGAATCCGCCACTTCCAATACCATCGCCTGTCGGGACAAACCGGTTTCTAGTTATCTTTCGATCTGAGGACTGCCATGACTGAGCCTCGCTTATTTCGGTGCGCCCGCCAAATGATGATTGCCATCGTCCTCGTCGTCGTGTCGGCTTTCTCCGCTTTCGCAGGCGAGCCGCGGGTCACCAAGGTCGAGCCCCCCAATTGGTGGACCGGCTTCGTCTCACCCGTCATGGTTCTGCTCTACGGCGAGAACCTGAGCGACGCGAAATTTTCAGTGTCTTACCCCGGAGTCAAGATCGAAAAGTCTCAAATGCAACCCGACGGCCAACACGCCTTCGTGTGGCTGAACATCGGGAAGAATACCAAGCCAGGCGACGTGCCTCTCAGAATTCAAACGTCGGGGGGAAGCTCAAGCGCGACGCTTTCGCTACTCGCTCGCGAACCGCAGACGGGCCGCTTCCAAGGCGTCACCCGCGATGACGTCATCTATCTCATCATGCCCGACCGCTTCGCCGACGGCGATCCCAATAACAACATGCCCAAAGGAGCCGCGCCCGGCACATACGACCGAAAAGCCGCTAAGGCCTATCACGGAGGCGATCTCAAGGGCATTCAAAACCACCTGCCGTACCTCAAGGACCTGGGCGTCACCACGCTCTGGCTCAATCCCATTTTTGACAATGACAACATCAGCGAGACCTATCATGGTTATGGCGCGACCGATCTCTACGCCGTCGAAGACCACTTCGGCACGCTGCTGGAGTTTCAGCAACTCGTCGCCGCTGCGCATCAGCAGGGAATCAAGATTCTGCTCGATATGGTTCCGAACCACGTAGGCCCCAACCATCCCTGGGCGACCTCGCAGCCAGCGCCGGGGTGGTTGCACGGTACCACCGCCAACCACATCAACACTGACTACGACTACCCGCCAGTGACCGACCCTCACGCAGTCGAGAAAAACTATCGCAGCGCGCTCGACGGCTGGTTCGCCAATGTGCTTCCCGATCTCGCGCAGGAAAACCCGCTGGTCGCCGAGTACCTCTTGCAGAACGCCTACTGGTGGATGGAAGTTGGTGGTGTCGACGGATTCCGCATCGACACTTTCCCCTATGTGCCGCGGACCTTCTGGACGACTTACCTGCAGCGCCTTCAGTCCACGTATCCCAACTTCTTTGCGGTCGGTGAGGTTTACAACTTCGAGCCGCCCGTGGTGTCTTACTTCGCCGGAGGCCATAAGGGCTTCGACGGCATCGACACGCACCTGAACACGCCATTCGATTTCCCCATGAACTCCGCGATCCGCCAGGTGGTCAATCACGGCGCATCGGCGAAGAAAATTGTCGAGGTGCTGCGCCAAGACCGTCTGTATCCCCATCCTGAATCGCTGGTGACCTTCATTGGCAATCACGATATGACGCGTTTCCTCACCGATGCAGGAGGCTCGACCACCAAGTTGAAGCTGGGTTTTTCTTTGTTGGCTACGCTGCGCGGAATTCCGCAGATCTATTCCGGCGACGAAATTGGCATGCCCGGCGGTGAGGACCCGGACAACCGTCGCGATTTTCCCGGCGGCTTTCCCGGCGATCAGCACAACGCGTTTGCTCAGAGCGGGCGCAGCCCCGAAGAACAGGATGTCTATGCTCACGTACAAGCGTTGCTGAAGTTGCGTCGAGAACATGGCGCGTTGCGCATCGGCGAACAGAAGCACATTGTCGTGACCGATGACTATTACCTGTTCACGCGAGAGGCTGTCGGCGAGCGCCTGATGGTCGTGTTCTATAAAGGCGACACTGCCAAAGCCGTCACGGTGGATCTTGCGGATACTTCAATTGCCAACACCACGGCGCTTGTGCCTTTGAACGCCGGACCTGCAGCGCGCTTGGTGGGAACCCAACTGGAGTTGCAACTCGTGCCTCAGAGCGTTGCGATCTACAAAGTCGAGTAGCAGCTATATTCGTTGGTGGAGCTGCCACCAAGACATTCATCGTCCAGGACTCGAGACCGAAAGGTTCAAGTTGCCAGACCTTGGTGACGGCGGTCACAGTCTGGCTGTCCGCACCCCGATAAAGTGGAATCTGGCGTACGTGGAGGCTGGCGAGGGCAGTTCACCAGCGTCCAAATGCCAAGAGTTCGGCGATGCATCAAAGATTGGCCCGCTCTGCAAGAACCGGCTGTTGCAAATCAGTCGTTTGGCCCGCAGAAGAATAGGGGTCCAAAGGATGGACGCGGCTGCCGGCAAAAGATCCGCAAGCAACAAGTTGCGAAATATAAAACAAGGAGACTTAGATCCCATGAAGCGTTTTATTACAGGTATCGCGGTATTTGCACTGATGTCAGGGATGGCGTTTGCCGCGGAAGATGGCGCTGCGATTTTCAAAGCAAAGTGTGCGATGTGCCACGGCGCGGCTGGTGAAGGTAAGTCAGGTCCCGCACTGAAGGGAACTTCGCTTACCGCTGCGCAAGTCGCCGACGTTCTGACCAACGGCGCCCCAGGCAAGAAGGCCCCACACGGGAAAGCCCTCTCCGGCCTGACCGCTGACCAGGTAACCGCGGTTTCCGCGTTCGTAAAAAGCCTCAAGTAGTCGAATGCGATTCGCATTAGTACAAAGCCGGTCCTGGTGACCGGCTTTTTTCTGCCCAAGATATGTCCATTTTCCCTGCCGTGTGCGACTCCGCTCAACCCGCCAGGAAGATGTTGGTCTGGTGCAGCGACTGGCCTGGCGGTTTGACCGGATCGAGCATGCGATGATCGCACGGCCACGCTACTTCGTTGACGCTAGCACCGCCACTCCGTAGTTCGGCAGAGTAACTGACTGCGGTGCTCCGCCATTCAAAACATCCTGCATCTTCGCGGGCAGCTTCACCGTCTGCGGCAGCTTCGAGAAATTCACCAGGATGTACACCGCTCCCTTATCTCCATATCGCGGATTGACCTCAACCCCGTCGGGCACAGCTCCAAACGCTGGCTTCACCCCGCTGACTTCGGTCATCCATGCGGCCGCCTTCGCCATTGTCTTCGGATCAAGCCATGCGCCGATGTAAGTGATTCGCCCCTTACCCACCTTGCGCGAGATCGCTGCCGGCTGCCCATCGAGCCAGCCATTGCTTTTGCCGTAGCGCATCAGCACTTCGACATCGGTCCCGGTAGCGCTTAGCAACTCGGCCCACATGGGGCTCTCACTCGCGCCCCACTTGCCATCAATTGGCACCGGATCAACCAACGCGTAATACTGCTCCACTCGTCCGCCGAGCAAGTCGGTGAGAGGCCCAGGCTGCCGCTGCGGCCATAAGCCGTTGTCATTGTCCTTCATTGCAGAGCGCTGTCCCAGAATCAGATGCCCACCATTATTAACGTATTGCATTAGGTTCTTGGCGGCCTCGTCCGTCAACACATTCAAACCCGGCGCCACAACCAGTTTGTACTTACCCAATTCCGCCGTAGGAGGCACAATGTCAACCGATTGAGCCACGCTCCGCAGCGGCCCGTAGTAGCTGAGGATTTCCTCGACTGGGTCGTACTTCTTATTGTGTTTCTGCCACTCAATCGCCCACCGGCTGTCGTACGAATGCAGAATCGCCACCTCGGATTTCACTGACGTCCCCGCCAGCACTGGGCTCGCCTTCGCGAACTCTTTCCCCACCTGCGCGATCTCGGGATACAGCGGGTCTGGCGTTCCGTCAGGCCCCACCAGCGTCCCGTGATATTGCTCCTGACCGTTCAGCGCGCTGCGCCACTGCCAATAGCTGACAGTGTCGGCGCCGTGTCCGATGTCGTGCCACGCCATGGCACGCACTTCTCCCTTGTCGAGCCAGTTGTTGATCGACGCCCAGTTCACCCCACCCGGCTGCGTCTCCATCACCCAGAAATTCTTGCCCTTGAAGCCACGCGTCAAATCGTGCGCCGCGCCGTTCCTCACCGGATCGAGATGTCCCTGTCCCACGTAGTCATCCCACGCCGCCAGGTCGAGATCCTGCGCAACCGTGTAGTGGTCGTAGCCGTTGAACCATCCCATCATGTTCGTGGTGATGAACTGCCGCGGGTCAACGTTGGCCCGAATTACGTCGAGCTGGTTCTTCTGATAACTCCGCCACGTGTCACTGACGAAGCGCATCCAGCTCAATAGCAGCCCAGGATTGCCATACCCGACCTGAATCGGCACCTGGTTCCAGTCGAAGTACGTTTCGCTCCAATACGACGTCGTCCAGCGCGCGTTCAGGTTGTCGAGCGTGCCGTAGTGGTGCTTCAACCACTGCTGAAACTGCGCTTTGGTCTCGGCATCGAACGAGACTTCTGCGTACTCGTTGTCGATCTGCCATCCCACGACGTTTGGATTGTGGCCGAACCGTTTTGCCAGTTGCTCCGCCATGGCGCGCGCCAACTCGCGATACTTGGGATTGGCGAAGTTGAACTGCTGCCGGTTGCCATGCTGGTCTTTGCGGCCATCCTGCATGGTGCGCAGCGTCTCGGGATACTTCTGCGTCAGCCAGGCTTGAGGCGCCGCTGACGGCGTTCCAATCACCGTGACGATGCCATGTTTAGCGGCAGCCGCGACCGCGCGGTCAAGCCAGTCGAGGTCGTACTGGCCCTCACTGGGCTCCATGCGGCTCCAGGCAAACTCACCCACACGCACCATGTGAATGCCTGCCTGTTGCATCAACGCAAGGTCGGCATCCCATCGTGACTCCGGCCACTGCTCGGGATACCAGGCCGTCCCCAACAACAGCGCGGGCGTTTGCGGCGTAGCCGCCTGAGCGTTCGACGTAAGGCCGCCGATCAAGGTGCATAACAGCGCAATGATGAAACAACGAGTTAGACTCCGCCTGCCTTGGTTCATCGGTGTCATCCGTGTAAAGCTGTCGGTGATTTTGGTTTCCTTCTGAGTGGTGGACTTGATGCTTTCCATTTGGAGACTGCGGGAGAATCTCTACGCTGTCCCCCATATCTCCCCAATTACCCGCTGAAAGTTCGCTCCCAAGACTTTTTCGATCACAGCCGAGGTGTGCCCGCGCTTCTGCAGCTCCGCGGCAATGACCTCCATGTGATCGGGGCCGGTGAGGTCAGGGACGTAAGGATAGCGATCTTCTCCCGGTGCGCCGATTCCCAGCTTCTTGCGTCGAGCAATGTCTTCGTCGAACGCTTTCTTCTGCTCGGGCGTCAGCGCCACTGCTTGGATCGATCCATCCGAGCCGATTCCCACATAATCGGCACCGCACACATTAATCGCACGCAGCACGTGATCAATGACGTGCTCCCGCGTCGGCACGGTCGGTGATGCCACGAGGTACGGCATCAGGTACACGCCGAAATATCCACCCTTGTCCGCCAACGCCTTCATCACTTCATCCGGCTTGTTCCGCGGGTGTGCATATATCGACGCGCATCCCGAATGCGTGACCAGTACCGGCTTCTTCGATGCCTCGATTGCCTCCGACGTCGTGCGATATCCGCTGTGGCTCAAATCAATCGCCACGCCGATCTCATTCATCTTCTTTACCGCCGCAAGTCCTGCCTTGCTAAGCCCGGCATTCCCCGGTTCCAGGCAACCGTCTCCAAAGTCACTGCGGTTGTTGTAGGTGAGTTGCATGATGCGTACACCCAGCCGCCGAAACGTCTCGATGCGTGAAGGATCAGCCTCAAGGAACTGCGTGTACTGAAATCCTGGCATGATGCCGATCTTGCCTTCGCGCTTGGCGCGGGCGATGTCCGAATATTGCCGGACAACCATGAACACCTCGGGCGACTGCTCCACCAGCGCGTCCACATAGGCGAGGCTGTCAATCGTTCCCTCGAATGTTGGAGCTGAAATTGTGAAGTTGATCGCCGTGATTCCGGACCGCCGCACAACTTCAATCAAGGCCGCATCAGGCAGCGCATCGTCACTGGTGAACGGAGCGCACAGCGTATCGATTATCACACTCTTGCGGTATAAGTCAGCGACCGACGGAGAAAACGGTTCGGCGTTTTCAGCTAATACACGCGGAGCCAGCGACGCCAAAGCTATCGCGCGTCCCAGTGTCACCAAGAACGATCTGCGACTTTCAGGAGACACTTATGCGACCTTTCACTGGGTCACTTCAAAACTGCCGTGCAACGTTGCCGTCGAATCGTCCCCCACCCACACATCAAACACCGCAGGTTCCAGCACCCAGTTCCTTACCGAGGGGCTCCAGTATGTCAGCTCATCTTTTCCTAGGGTGAAGTGCACCGTCTTCTTTTCTCCCTGCGCCAGCGATACTTTCTCGAAACCCTTTAATTGCCGCACAGGTCGGGATGCACTGCCCGATTGCTGATGAATGTAGACCTGCACCACTTCATCGCCGGCACGACTTCCGGTGTTCTGCACCTCGACCGACGCGCCAATATTTTCGCCCACTTTCGCTCGCGACCTGTCCAGTTGCAGATTGCTGACGGCGAACGTCGTATAGCTCAAACCATATCCGAACGAATACAGCGGGGACGTCTTCACGTCCTGGTATCGCGACTTGAAGTCGGGAGCAGTTTCCGGAGCGTGGGTGATCATGTGCGCGTAATACAGAGGCTCCTGCCCGGCGCTACGGGGCCACGAAACCGTAAGCTTTCCGCCGGGATTCGCATCACCGAACAGTAGGTCGGCCACCGCGTTGCCGCCTTGCGTGCCAGGCTCCCACGCTTCCAGAATCGAGCCCACGTGTTCCGCCGCCCACGAGATATTCACTGGCCGGCCATTAATCAACACCAGCACCACCGGCTTATCCGTGGCGACTACGGCTTCCAGCAATTCCTGTTGCCGTCCCGCCAGTCGCAGAGAAGAGTTCGACGCTGCTTCGCCAGCCATCAGCGGGCCTTCGCCCAGCACCATCACCGCCATGTCACAGCGCTTTGCCGTGGCTACTGCCTCATCAAAAGCGGACTGCGCATCCGCCGCACTTTGCGCCGGTTCGTCGTGCAACTTAATACCCGGAAGCCCATCGAAGACGGACGGAATCTCGCGGCGGATGCCCGGTCCTTTCGCATATTCGATGCGGACTGACGGTCCCACCTTCTGCTTAATTCCTGCGATCACGGTGACAACACCATCGCCTCCAGTAATCATGCCTCCCCAGAAACCCACCTGCGCCGGGCCCGAGTCCGCCACTGGACCAATCACTGCAATCGACGAATATTTTTTGCCGGACTTATCCAAAGGCAACAACTGCGCGTCGTTCTTTAGCAGTACCATCGATTTCTGTGCCGCCTCGCGCGCGACCCGCCCGCTGGCCGGATCATTCAGTATCGTCGCGATCTTCGACTCGTCGATATATGCATTCTCAAACAGCCCGAGCTTGTATTTCGCCACCAGCAGAGGCCGCACCGTAGCATCGAGTTGTGCTTCGGTAATACGACCGGCCTTGAACAATTTTGGCAATTCCGTCACGTAGGTGTTGCTGGCCATGTCCATGTTTACGCCGGCATGAAACCCCAGGTACGCCGCGTCATCGGCATCACGCGCATAACCGTGGGTGATGAGGCTCTTGACCGCAAGTGCGTCGCTTACCACGAAGCCCTGGAACTTCCAATCCTGGCGCAGCACTTCATGCAGGAGGAAGTAATTGCCCGTCGCCGGTACATCGTTGAGGTCCATGTAGGCACTCATCAGGCTGCCTACGCCCGCGTCAATTGCAGCCTTGAACGGCGGAAAGTACACATTCCACAGCAGGTCGTCGGAAACGTAAGACGAGTCGTAGTCCCGTCCGCCGTCAGCCGCGCCGTACGCCGCAAAGTGCTTAACGCAGCCCAGCACATGACCGGGCGTGCCCAACTCCGGGCCCTGAAATCCTCGCACCTGCGCCTTTGCCATAATTGCGCCGAGATAGGGATCTTCTCCTGCGCCCTCCACCATGCGGCCCCAGCGCGCGTCGCGCGCGATGTCCACCATCGGCGCAAACGACCAATTGATGCCCGCCGCACGCGCTTCACGTGCGGCAATCGTCTGCACCTGCTCCACCAGCTTCGGGTCCCACGCTGCTGACATCGCCAGCGGCGGCGGAAAGATCGTGTGATAGCCGTGTATCACGTCCAGCCCAATCAGCAGCGGAATGTGCAACCGCGATTCCTCCACGGCAATTTTCTGAAACCGGTTGATAGCTGCCGGTTCCGAGACCCAAAGTACGGAACCCGCCAGGCCTTTGCGGACCTGCTCCTCCGCCGGGGGCGCGTCGGGAAGAATGACGAGCGGGACCCCTGCCGCCTGGTTGAGTTGCCCGATCTTTTCCTCAACTGTCATTTGCTTCAGCAGCGTATCGGCGCGCTGCTCAGCGCTCGGCCATGTGCCCGGACTAGGCGCTTGGCCAGAAAGAAACGATGCCACGGCAATAGACATGATCGTGACAAGGAACGGAAACGACAATCGACTACGGTAACTTCCAGCGCCATCCGGCATATGTTCCTCTCGGATACCGAGGGTTGGATGTGGCAGTGCTTTCATCAGCCCGCCATCCTAACACCGCCGCTGATTTTTTTTGCAGGGGCGCGGTCGAAGGGCAAAGCCTTCCGCTCCGGGGCGGGAACCGCATGCCTGCAACTGTCTGCTTGGAAAAGGTAAGTGTGGACTTCTTGCGTCCAGAAAAATGCGCCGGGTGAAAGGAATTCACCCGGCTTTGAATCTTTGCCGATGCCTCAAATTGTGACTGCGTTACATTGCAGACCGCAGATGTTCGACCGCCAACGTATGAATTTGAGAAACTCTCGATTCTCCGACGCCCATGAGTTCTCCTACTTCACGCATCGTGAGTTCCTGCTGGTAATAGAGCATAAGTACTTGCTGCTCACGCTCTGGTAATCGGGCGATTGCCTTTTCCAATCGCTGTTTTTGCTCGCCTGCCAGACAGAGGGTCAGCGGGTCTCGGTCGGGTGGTCCAGCAATGTTCTGTGCCAGGTCCGTCTCTTGTCCGTCGTCGGCACATTCACATTGCAGACTGCCAATTTCCAGTCCGCGAATCTCGTTAAGCAGGTTGTGAAGTTCTCGGAGAGACAGCCCTAACTCTTTCGCGATTTCCGGCTCCGAGACTGTACGTCCCAACTCAAGCTGTAGCTTCTGCACCACCGTATCGATTTGTCGCGACTTCCTGCGCAAATCACGCGGGCTCCAGTCCATTTCCCGCAAGCTGTCAAGTATGGCGCCGCGAATGCGGAACTTAGCATACGAGGCAAACCTCACGTTTTTCTCAGTATCGAACTTATTGAGCGCATCGATCAGGCCTACGATAC
>Ga0209380_10000812_pt1 | contig 22051 bp, 23 predicted proteins | sample HubBroMetageWFT6_FD_188347 | JGI IMG/M metagenome (GOLD analysis project Ga0209380, IMG submission 188347) | Warmed and freeze-thawed soil microbial communities from the Hubbard Brook experimental Forest, New Hampshire - Hubbard Brook CCASE Soil... | ecosystem: Environmental > Terrestrial >...
GGCCGATCGCCCGGCCGATACCGATGTTCCGGCCCGCGGCAGCCTCCACCACGTGCAGCCCGAGCATCCGCTGGCCGAGCGTTCCCCCGAACTGCGACCACAGAACGACCAAATACGCCAGCTCGACAACGAGCGCGATCAACTCGAAATAGCCGATCGAGCCGAAGAACGAACCTTCGCACGTGGTTGGCAGCGTCCCGGTTGCGGCGGCGCTGTTCAAGCAGTCGGAATACGTCGTGATGGCCGATCCTTCAGCGATGAAGAAGACGATCAGGAAGGGCACGCCAACGATGATCGAGTCGATGATCGTCGCGACCACGCGGATCCAGAAACCAGCGTAGGCGATACCCGGAGCCGGACCCTGCTGGGGTCCGGAATAGTACGTCGCGACCGGGTACATCGGTGGTGGCGGAGGGAGACCGGGTGCCGGCGGCGGGGGAAGCGGCGGCCCTCCGATGGTCATCGTGCCAGGACACTAGCAGGCTTGCCGGGTTTGTGACCTTTGCAGCCGAAACGTCACCTCACGCGGTTTCGGGCATCGCCTCCACGGCGGCGATCACGGCGCGCGTCAACTGCGTGGGCGTTGAAGCCCCCGATGTCACGCCAACCCGGTGGACGCCGCGAAACCACGCGGGGTCGAGGTCCGCGGCGGTATCGACGAGGTACGCGGGGCGATGGCCTTTCTCCTGCACCACCTGTACGAGCCGCTGGCTGTTGCTGCTGCGGTCGCTGCCCACAACGACGACACAATCCACGTCATCGGCCGCGAGCACCGCTGCCTCCTGCCGCTCCTGGGTGGCGCGACAGATCTCGTTGTGCACCTCGATGGTGGGAAAGCGTTCCACGAGACGCTCGATGATCGACTGCGTGTCCCACATGCTCAACGTCGTCTGACACGTCACCGCGAGCGGCCGCTCGTCGGGGAGGACGAGCGCGTCCACCTCGTCGATGCTCTCGATGAGGGTTGTGTGTTCGGGAGCGATGCCGAGCACACCGGCGGGCTCGGGATGGCCGCGCTTGCCGATGTAGATGACGTGGTGGCCGCTCGCCACCAGCTCCCGGACGAGATCGTGCGTCCGGGTGACGTCGCTGCAGGTGGCGTCGACGAGGTTGAGCCCCCGCGCCCGGGCCGCCTCGACAACGGCCGGCGAGATGCCGTGCGCTGTGAAGATCACCGTGCCCTCGGTGACCTGCTCGAGCGCCTTCATGCGGTCCGGTTCAGCAACCAGGGCGACGCCCGACTCCTCGAGCTCGCGGGTCACATGCTCGTTGTGCACCAGGTAGCCGAGCATGGTGACCGGCTCGCGGCCCGCACGGGCCGCGCCTTCCCGCTTTGCGATCCGTATTGCTTCCACCACGCCATGGCAGTAGCCACGGGGCGTGATCCGGACGACTTCCATCAAGTCCAGTCTACGCGGGGGTTTCCGCTGGGCGATCGAACTGAAACGATCGTCGCCGTCGCGGGCTTCGACCCGCGAGCAGCAGCCACGAATAGAGAAGCACGCCGACCGCGGCGCCGATCGCGAGCTTGGCTCCGTCTGGAAGCGCGCTCGGCGAGACGAACGCCTCCAGTGTCCCGGCGATGACAAGGAGGCTGGCGGCGCCGAGCACGAGGAGCACGGCTCGCACCGCCACCCGCGCCAGCGCTTCGCCGCGGCGAAGCTGCCCGGGGCGGAGGATGGCATCGCCGAGCATCAGCCCGGTGCCGCCACTGATCACGATCACGCTCAGCTCGAGAACGCCATGCGGCACGATCAGCGACCAGAACTGAACGTCATAACCACCGAGACGGACGGCGGCGGCCACGGTACCGAGCATCCACCCGTTGGTGAGCAGCACGAGCGCTGTGGGAATGCCGAGCAGCATGCCGCCGGCGAAGCAGATGAGCGCAACGCGGATGTTGTTCTGGATGATGAATGCCGCCGCAAACGGGGCATCCTGCACGCCCGTACCGATCTGACCGCGGGCCATCTCGTCGAAGAGTGATGGGGGCACCAGCGAAGCGCGCAGGTCGGGACGAAGATCCACCGCGACCCAGCCGGCGATGAAGCCGATCACCATGAGCGCCAGGCTCGCCACGATGTACGGCCACGCCGCTCGGAACGAGCGGGGAAGGGCCGTGGCGAAGAACGGCCCGACCGCACCGATGCGCCACGGGCTGCCGCGATACAGGAGTGGATGCGCTCGTGCGCAGAGTGTGTTGAGGTATTCCGTGATGGGCGCGTCCGGGTGATCTCGGCGCGCGATGGCAAGGTCACTCGACGCCTGACGGAGGAGCAGGCCGAACCGCTCGATGTCGCTCGCAGACTGGTTCCGCAGGCGTCCGCGCTTGGCTGTCTTGATCGCCGCTTCGAGGGCGGCCCATCGTCCCTGCCGCTCCGCGATGAAAGCGTCGAGGCTCATCGATGCCGCTGATCGAGCTGAAGATAGACGCGCTCGATGAACAACTCCGGTGGCCAGAACCGCTCGGGAGCGCCAGGCGGGAGCTGCAGCCGGTCCAACACGCGCCTGGCGATGTCGGCCGCCAGGTCCGCTCGCAGCTTTGGACTGAGTCCCTGGCGAGAGAGAAAGACCCGCAACGCGTCGCGCTCGAAGCCGCCGATGCGGTCGAGCCCGTCGATCGCCGGTCCTGCGTCGGGGGTGCGAAGGATGACCGGCGGCGGCGCGACCGCCGACGCGAGCGTGACCATCGCCCGGTCGCGGACCACGATCGTGCCTGCGCCCAGATCGCCGAGTCGACGTGTCTGCGGCTGGAAGAACATCACGACGATGCCGATCAGCACGACCACGACATCCACGATGCGGATGACGTTGCGCACTGCGAGCGCGCCGAAATCGGCCGCAGAACCGTCGAGACGGATAACCCGCAGGCCCATGGCGCTCTTGCCCGGGGTCTTGCCACCGGTCACCGCCTCGGCCACGAAGAAGTATCCGAAGTACACGAAAGCGGCGAAGAATCCCGCGCCGGCACCGGCGAAGCCTGCGCCCTCGCTGCTGGTGACGAACGCGCTCGCGACTCCGCCGTAGAGCAGGATCGCGACCAGCGCGAGCGGCACCGCCACGAGGTTGTCCAGGATCTGTGCCACCAGCCGGCTGCCGAGACCCGCGATGCTGTATCCCAGCGTGACGTTGTCCGACGTCCTGACACTGATCGTGTCGAACTGACCCGATTCCACCGAATCATCCTCGCACGCCCGCGGCCGCCCGCCACCACCGTCGCGTGACGGTGACTCGCAGCGTCAATCGATGATGGCGACCGTCTGACCTTCCTGAACCACCTCGCCCTCGCGCACCAGGATCTGGGTCACGGTGCCGGAGGCGGGAGTCGTGATCGGGATCTCCATCTTCATCGACTCGAGGATCATCAGCGTGTCGTCCTCCTCGACGGCCTGCCCCACCTCGACGACGATCTTCCAGAGATTGCCGACCAGCTCGGCCTTGATCTCGGTCACGCTACCTCCTCATACCGGTGGCACGCCGTGCTTGCGCCAGGCGCGCCGCTGCCGTTTTGTCTCGGCGCCTTCGAGTGCGTCGATGATCACCCGGCGCGTTTCCGCGGGATCGATGATGTCATCGACCATCGCCCACGAGGCGGCGATGAACGGGTCGATGGTCTGACGAACCGCAGCCGCATACTCCGCCCGTGCCGTGGCCGGATCGTCGGCTGCGGCGATCTGCTTCGTGAAAATGATGTCGACGGCGCCCTCCGGGCCCATCACGGAGATTTCCGCAGCCGGCCACGCGACCAGCGTGTCGGGTTCATAGCCGCGGCCACACATCACGAAGTAGCCGGCTCCGTACGCCTTGCGCAGAACCACGGTGACCTTCGGAACCGTCGCTTCGCTCACCGCGAACAGCATCTTCGCGCCGTGACGGATGATGCCCTGCCTCTCGACCTCGGTGCCGACGACGAAACCCGGCACATCCTGCAGGAACACCAACGGGATGTTGAACGCGTCGCACAACCAGATGAAGCGCGCTGCTTTGTCGGCGGCGTCGATGTCCAGCGCTCCGCCCTTGATCATCGGCTGGTTGGCGACGATGCCCGCGCTCTGTCCGTTGAAGCGCACCAGTGCTGTGATGATGTTGCGCGCGAATGTCGGCTTGATCTCGAAGACATGACCGTCATCGGCGAGACGCTTGACCACCCCGCGCATGTCGTAGGCAGCGCGCGGGTTCGTGGGCACGAGCTTCTCGACGTCGTCGATCCGCCGGTCGCGTCGATCCGCAGTTTCCCGGCGTGGCGGTGCCTCGCGGTTGTTGGATGGCAGGAAGGAGAGAAACTCGCGGACGGCGGCGATGCAGGCGGGGTCATCGTCGACCTCGAGATCTCCGACACCGCTCACGTAGCAGTGCACCTGGCTCCCCCCCATGTCGTGGTCGGTGGTCTCCTCGCCGGTCGCCGCCTTGACCAGGCGCGCTCCGCCGAGGGACATGCTGCTCGTCTCCTTCACCATGGGGACGAAATCGGCGAGGCCGGGGATGTACGCCGTCCCGGCGGCGCAGGGGCCGAGCATCGCGGCCACCTGTGGAACAACGCCGCTCATCTGGACCTGCTCGAAGAAGAGCGCACCGCTGCCGGCGAAGGTGCTGCCCGCCGCCTCCTGGATGCGGGCTCCGGCCGAATCGAGAAGCCAGATCATCGGAAGCCGGTTGAGCATCGCCTTGCGGCGCAGTCGCGCCACCTTCTGCTCGCCGATCATTCCCATCGATCCGGCCATCACAGTGAAGTCGTAGGCGGCGCAGTACACGCGACGACCGTCGACGAGCCCTTCGCCGGTGACCACTCCGTCGGCGGGCGTACGCTCCGGCTCGGTGACCGCACCGCTCATCGAGTGTTGATGGGCGAGGAGGCCGAACTCGACGAAGGTCCCCTCGTCAAAGAGGAGGTCGATCCGCTCGCGCGCGGTCAGCTTGTGCCTGGCGTGTTGCTGTGCGATGCGCTCCGCGCCACCCATCGCGAGGGAGCGTGCGCGGCGGTCAGCGAGCGCCGCGGTGAGCTCGTCGAGGCCCGGTGTGTCCCGAGCCTCGGTCACCCGTCGTCCGAGCCGGTGCTCATCGCACGCCGAGGGTCAGGCAGCGACGCCGATGATGCGGCCGTCGATCCAGCCGGTCCACCCGTTGGAGCAGATCACTCGTGCCCAGGCTCCGCGGACCTCGGCAACCTGAATGGGCAAACCGGGGGCGAGGTTGGCCACCACGGGTCCGGAGGGGTCAGGGGCACTCCACGCACGCAGGCCCTGCGGCGGCACCGAGTGGCTCGGCGCCCACCCACCCGCGGGGGACGGTTGAGGCACCGGCTGTGCCTGAACGGGTTGTGCCTGGTATGCCTGAGCCGGTTGCGGCGAATAGACCGGCTGCACAGGCTGTGCCTGCGCGGGCTGATACGGCTGTGGCGTGAAGCTTGGGGTGGGCAGCGGCTGACCGACCGGGGTCCCGGACGGGATCGAGCTCGGCTGCGGAAACGCCGGTTGCTGGAAGGTGGAGGCCGCAGGGATTGCCGGGGTTGCAGTCACCGCCCCATCGTCGACAGGCGTGGAGTCGGGCTCGAAGTCGGTATCAACCGCGTCGGACGCCACGCTGGCTGCTTCCTGGTCGGCCACCGAGGCGGTTTCAACGCCACCGATGGCATCGAGCAGTGTGCTGGTGCGCGCGAGCTCGGCGACCGCTTGCACGAACGTGTGCTTGCTCAGGCCGTCCAGGTAGACGTAGGTCTGCGCGACCACGGTGGTATCAGCGCCCGACAGTTCGACTGCGGCGGTGACCGACCCCGGGCGCGATGCGACCAGCCGATTTGCGGCATCAACGCTGTCGCCTGGGATGGTCACGCTCCGGCGGATGGTGACGCGATCGGCGCCGTCGGTCTTGAGCACGGTCAGGTCGACGGGCGAGGTGCTAAGCGTTCCGGCCTTCAGCCCGAACGAGAAGTCCGTGCCGGGCTCGAATCGGTCGGAGGCGATCTCCAGGTCATCGTCGGACGAGCACCAGGTGGTGATGCTCTGCTTGACCTCGTCAGGTGTCATGGGTGCGATCTCCTCTCCGCGTCCTCGATGGCTGCGGCGACTATACGGTGTTCACGATGCGCGAGCCTGGTGAGGCGCGGTCTCGCCCATTGCGAGCAAGCCGTCCAGGACGTCACCGATCTTATTGATTGCGAGCGAGAGATGGCCCTCGGCAGGGAGGAGGTGTTGCTCAGCACCGGGGATGTGGGCGGCAAGCCAGGCGCCGTGCGCCATCGGCACCATTAGGTCGGCGCCCCCCTGCCAGATGGCAACCGGCGTCTCGATGGCCGGGAGGTCGAATCCCCACGGGGTGACGAACGCGATGTCGTCGTCTCGCCAACCGGAGATCCCGGTCGAGACGGCACTGCGTAGGCTTCCGGCCAAGAATTCGGCGTAGGCGCCGGTGAGCACGGCGCGGTCGACATCGCTCACGAGGCTGCCCAGCGAGGCGGCGACATCCGTCGGTTGAACGTCCTTCACGGAAGCGGCCTCGCGTCGGAGGTAGGTTTCGAGCGCCGCTCGGCCCTGCGCGGCCGCGCCGAACTCCTCGACGTTTTCCGCGCCCATCCCACCCAGCCAGTCGAGCCCTTCCGCCGACCTCGGCGCCACACCCGCGAGCGTCGCCGTGGCGATGACACGGTCAGCAAGAAGTGCCGCACAGGCCAGGGCGTGAGGGCCCCCACCGGATTGTCCAGCGCAGAAGAACCGGCCGATGCTCAGGGCATCGAGGATGGCCTGCACGTCGGTCGCCACGTCGCCCACGGCCCGGCCCGTCATCGCGGACGACCCGGCGTAGCCGGGGCGAGAGAAGGTCAGGAAGCGCAGGTCGCGTTTGGCAAGCTCGGTGACGAGCGGAGCGTACGCGCCGGCGGCTGACGGCGTTCCGCTGTGAAACAGAAAGCAGCGCCCGCTTTCGGGTCCGGCTGAGACGACCTCGAGCTGCCGGCCATCGGGCGCCTGGACGGTGTGCAGGCGTGGCTCGGAACTCACCGACTCATGGTACCGAGCGGCAACCGAAGCCCAGGATTCTTACGGGATTCAGCGCTCGAGGTCGTACGCGGTGGGGTGCGAAGGCTGGTAGAGACCGATCTCTCCGCCTCCCGGAATGCGGATCCGGGACAGCCGTCCGAACCGCGCGGTGCTGATCGGCTGGGAGAATTCCGCCCCTTTGGCGGTCAGCTCGGCCACGGTTCGATCGATGTCGTCGCACATCAGGAAGACCTCGTGATGTCCACCCGGAGAGCCCTCGCCGGCGGGATGGACGCCGAGCTCGGCCGGCGGGAGCTTGAAGATGAGCCAGCCGTCATGGATGTCGATGTTGGGCATCTCGAGCACATCTCGAAAGAAGGCCCTGGCTCGTTCCGGATCGTCCGCGTAGAGGACGGCGTGCGTGGCCGTGATCATCGTGGATCTCGACCCGTGATCCCGAGCAGGCGCTGCATCAGCGGCGCGTCATCAGGCACGGGGACCGCCGCGGAGAACACGCCGATCTCCCTCCACGCGTCTGCCATCGGGCTCAACTCATCCCACAAACCTTGAACGAGGTCATCGGGAAGGGTTGGATCCACGCCGATGATCTTCGCGATCTCCCATGCCCGCAGCCCGCGGAAACCGTTGATCTGCCAGAGGTACTCGTGCGCCGGGTAGTCGCCAAAGGAGCAGTGCACAGTGCGGTCGAGGTCATCCAGTTGCTCGGCGGCAGCGCACGCCCTGGCGACGATGGCGGCGAAGGCGGCCTTGGGGTCGTGGCCGAGGAGGTCCCCCTTGAACTTCTCCTTCCCGGCCTCGTCCATTGTCCGGCCGGCAAGCATGTCGGGCACCCATGCGTCGTCCTGCGCGTGATAGCTGATGATCGCTCGAAGCGTGGGCACCGTCGAGGAGTCCCTGCGGGTGAAGCTCGCCGGCATGTCCATATCCCATTGCTCATCGCCGATCTGCTGCACGACTCGGTCGAGCGCGCGATCGGCAAGGACGAAGACATCTTTCTCGTTCAAGGCGGGCATAGCGGGCTCCTCTGTGTGGACCGTTCAAGTGTCGCAGCAGGGAGCTGCCGCACGCCTCGTGTCGGGCGCCCCGGCGCAGACGGCGCTCGAGGTTCGTGCGTGCCGCAGTGTGACGGGCTGATAACGCGCGGAGCGTATGCAATCGCAGCGGATAGGCTGCCTGAAGTGAGCGGATCTCCCCGGACTGCCCGGTTGATCATCGCGATTGCCGCGGCCCTGCTGATCGCATACGCGGTCATCTGGACACAGGTGAGCAGCTTCGACATGGGTCGGAGCGATTTCACCGCGTTCTATGTCGGTGGGACGCTGCTGCGCGAAGGGCACACCGGTGATCTGTACAGCCCGGAGGTGCAGCAGCCGCTGCACCGCGCGCTGATCGCCCCGGATGCGGAGGCGAACCTGCCGTTCGTCAACACCCCGGTAGCGGCCGCGCTCGTCCTGCCCGCGACATTCCTACCGCTGGATGCGGCGTATCGCGTCTGGTCGGTGCTCGAGCTTGCGGTACTCCTCATCGCCGTGGTGCTCGCGGTGCGGAGCGTGGAGTGGCCGGCCGGAACACCGCGGATCTGGCAGGCGGCCGCAGGTGCCGCGGCGCTCGCCGGAATGGGAACGTGGACGATGTTCCTGCAGGCGCAGTGGACGCCCGTGCTCGCTCTCGGTCTCGTCATCGCCTACCGGTCGTGGAGGGGCGGACACATCGCAAGCGGGGCCGCGGTTCTGGTCGTGTCGGCAGGGATCGCCAAACCGCATCTCGCCCTGGGATTGCTCGCATTCCTGCTCGGCTGGCGCAAACGCCGCGTGATCATCGGCGCGCTCGCCGGTGCCGCGGGACTCGCGATCGCGTCCATCGCTTTGGTCGGGCCTGGGGGCGTTGCCGGATTCGTGAGCATCCTCGCCTCCTCGACCACGCGCTGGGAGCTCGCAACCATGGTGAGTTTCATCGGGGTGGTCGGATCGCTGTTCGGCAACGGCCTGGGGGCGCACATGATCGGCCTCGCGGCTTCCGGTCTGGCCTGCGCGATTGCGGTATGGCTGGGCACGACTGTCCGCCGTGATCCGAGCCGCCTGGACACAGCCCTGGTCGGCGCCGCGGTGCTCTCCCTGGTCGCCTCGCCACACGCATACCCTGACGACCTCGTGATGCTCGCCCCGGCCCTGGTGATCGGTGTCGCCGCCGCGGCACGTCGCGCCGGCTCCATCTCGGCGCTGACGTTGGCGTCGCCCGTCTCGCTCGTGTTCGGCGCCTGGGCACTGATCACGCTCGCCGCCGGCGCCGATCTCATCGACGGGGCAGCCTTTCCGCCGGGTCAGCTGGCCGGGTGGGCGCTCGTCGCCGCCGCGGCGCTCGCCTGCGTCGCGACCCGCGGGAATCATGAGCGCGCCGAGGTACCGAGATTGCAGGTGGCCGGTTTTGGGGGCGCCCAAACTCGTAGCTAGTCGGTAACGTCCTCGGCGTCGATCGCCCCTCGGGGGTAGGGTCCTCGCGCAGATGCCCCTTCAAGGACTTCGAGCGCCAGGCCCGCCAGATCTTTCCAGGACGCGCCGGAGACCGCTGCGCCTCATGGCGCTCGCGAGTGTCACGGGGTCGATCGCGCTCGCACTTTCGGCGGTGTGGACCGCGGTGCAGCTGCCCCAGGTCACGGACTTCGCCGGCGCGGCGGCGGCACACCAGGCGCAGGTGGCGGGACTGGGCTGCATCTACTCGAGGGCCGTGCAACTTGCGGGGGCCCACCTGGTTCCGGGTGCGGCCGCGCCTTCAGCTGCCGCCGGCCTCGTCTGGAAGTTCAACGAGCCGCCGGTGATGACGCTGCTGGTCGCGCCTTTCGCGGGGCTGCGCCTTCCATTTGCCGTGGATGCATGGGAGGTGGTTCTGTGGGCCGCCCTCGCCGGCGGCGCGGTTCTTCTCTGGCGACGCCGGGCGGGCCTGAGTCACTGGCTCATGGCGGCGGTGGTCGCGGCGCTGTTGCTCAACGAGATCGCGAATACCGACTTCAGTCTCGCTCAGAACGACGCCCTGCTCCTGGTGGCGGGGCTGGCCGCGCTGGAGATGGTTCGACGTCATCTCGACGTTGCCGCCGGCGTGCTCATCGGGATCGTCGCGCTCAAGCCGCAACTCGCTTTCCTGGCTGTCCTGGGGCTGCTCATCCATCACCGGTGGCGCGTTGTCGCAGCGTGCGCGGCCACGATCGCCGCGATAGGCGCCGTGTGCGCCGTGATGGTGGGGCCGTCGTGCAGCCTCCAGTGGCTTGGAAGCGCAACCCAGCTCGAGGAATTCCAGATTGGCATCGGACTTCCGGGCACCATCGCTCGCCTGAGCGCGAGCACGGCGGCCGCGGAGCTCGCATTCCTTGCGCTGTCGGTTGTTGCGCTCACGGTGCTGGTGAACATCCGCGGGCGTGTCGAAACGCCGGCCTTCGTTGCCATCGCGCTCGCGCTCGCGGTGGTGATCGGGCTGCACACGCTTGCCTATGACGTGCTCTTCCTGGCACCACTCGGAGTGATCGTCGCCGCCTCGAAACCATGGGCGGTCGTCGCCGCCGGTTGGGCGTTCACGCTCGCCCAGATCGGCTACCCCAGGGGGCAAGGTCCGTTCCTGACGACCGAGGTGGTTCCTCTGCTTCTGGTGATACTTGCGGTTGTGTTTGTCGTCCGCCACAGTGCACCTCGTGGCCGGGATCAAGAGATGACCGCCGCGTCAGGTCAGCAGCACAAGCTCATCGCGGCAATCTAGATGGACAGACCGACACAGTTCGACCATGACATCGTCGTCGTCGGCGGATGTGGTCATGTCGGGCTGCCGTTGGGTCTCGCGCTCGCCGATTCCGGGCTCGACGTCAAGTTGTATGACACCAACGCGGACGCCGTCGACATTGTCAACGCCGGAACCATGCCCTTCGTCGAGGCGGGAGCACCCGAGGTGCTGAGCCGGGTTCTGGCCTCGGGTCGTCTCAGCGCAACCAGGTATGCCGAGACGATCGACCGCAGCGAACATGTCGTCGTGGTCGTGGGCACTCCTGTCGACCGCTACCTGAGCCCGGACGTCGAGGCGGTCGCGCGCGTTATCACGCCTCTGACCGACCACCTCGTCGATGGTCACCATGTCGTCCTGCGCAGCACGGTGTACCCGGGGGTCACCAACCGCGTTGCACGGCTCATCGCCAAGCTGGGTCGCGACATCGACGTCAGCTTCTGCCCCGAACGCATCGCCGAAGGCCAGGCACTTGTCGAGCTGCGCAGCCTGCCGCAGATCATCTCTGGGACGACACCACGCGCCGTCGAGCGCGCCGACGCGCTGTTCCGGCGCCTCACCGCGGAGATCGTCGAGCTCGAACCGGAGGAGGCCGAGCTCGCCAAGCTGTTCACCAACAGTTGGCGGTATCTGAAGTTCGCGGTCGCCAACCAACTGTTCATGATCGCCAACGACAACGGGCTCGACTACGAGCGGATCCGCCACGCGGTCACCTTTCAGTACCCGCGCGCTGCCGACCTGCCCGGTGCCGGTCTCACCGCCGGACCCTGTCTCCTCAAGGACACGATGCAGATCACGGCCTTTGCCGAGAACCGTTTCACGCTTGGTCACGCAGCGGTGATGGTCAACGAGGGCGTGCCCCTCTACGTGCTCGGAAAGCTCGAGCAGCGGTTCGACCTGACGGCGTTGACAGTCGGCGTCCTGGGTATGGCCTTCAAAGCCGAGTCGGACGATTCCCGATCCAGCCTGAGCTACAAGATGAAACGCATTCTCACCGGCAAGGCAGCCCGTGTGCTGTGCACGGACCCGTACGTCGTCGGCGACCCGGACCTTGTGCCCTTCGACGCGGTGGTCGCTGAGGCCGATCTGCTCATCATCGCCGCGCCGCATCGCCTGTACCGGGACCTGAGCACGGCGAAACCGGTCGTCGACATCACCAATCTTCTCGGCAACGGGGTCAGGGTGTGAAGCCACGGGTCAGCGTTGTGATCCCCGCGTACAACGAGGGTCCCGCGGTCGTCCCCTTTCTCGACCGCATCTTTGAGGCGATCACGCTGCCAGCGGAGGTGCTGGTGGTGTACGACACCGCCGACGACACGACGATTCCATACCTTGAAACCTATGCAGAGCGGGAGCGACGCCTGCGGCCGGTGCTCAACACACTCGGACGCGGCCCGGCGAACGCATTGCGCTTCGGCATCGCGCAGGCCCGAGCCGACGTCGTGGTCGTGACCATGGCGGACGGCAGCGACGATCCGATGCAGATCGATCAACTCACCCGGCTCGTCGAGCGCGGCGTGGTCGTCGCCTGCGCGTCGCGGTACATGCGCGGCGGTCAGCAGGTCGGGGGGCCGTGGGTGAAGGGACGCGTCTCACGCCTTGCGGGTGTCTCGTTGAACCTGTTGGCGCATGTCGGAACACACGATGCGACCAACTCCTTCAAGGCGTATTCACGCGCGTTCGTGGAGCGCGTCGGTATCGACTCCGACGCCGGCTTCGAGCTTGGCATCGAGCTCGTGGCCAAGGCACGCCGCCTCGGCCTTCCTGTGGCCGAGCTGCCCACTATCTGGCTCGACCGCGCCGACGGCACGTCCAACTTCAAGGTCAGGGCGTGGATACCGAGGTATCTGCACTGGTACCTCTACGCTCTCGGTCTCTCCGGTCGCGATCGACACGCCAGGCCACGCCCTCCGAGACCGGGATCGTGACCCGAGTGCTGGTCACGGGGTCCGCCGGCTTCATCGGCGGGTACGTCGTGGAGGAGTTGCTCGGGCGCGGACACGAGGTCGTCGGTGTCGATAACGAGTCGAAGTACGGGCACGTCGCGCGGTCGTTCGACAACCACCCGGGGTACCGGCTCATCCAGGGCGATGCGCGCGACCCCGACGTGATGGCCGGCGCGCTCGCGGGTTGCGACCACCTGATCGCCGGCGCCGCGATGATCGGCGGCATCTCGTATTTCCATACGTACGCCTACGATCTGCTGGCGACCAACGAGCGGATCCTGGCCGCAACCTGCGACGCTGCGATTCGAGCGCATCGTGACGGCACGCTGGCCAAGGTGACGTACCTGAGCTCGTCGATGGTCTTCGAGTCGGCCACCACATGGCCCTCGGCAGAGGGCCAGGAACTCGACATCCCACCTCCCAGATCGTCGTACGGGTTTCAGAAGCTCGCAGTCGAATATTTCGCCCGAGCTGCGCACAGCCAGCACGCGCTCCCGTACACCATCGTCCGTCCCTTCAACTGCGTGGGAGTCGGCGAGGGCCGGGCGCTCGGCGACGTCGAAATTCTCAGCGGCAACGTCAAGCTGGCGATGAGTCATGTGGTCCCCGACCTGGTGCAGAAGGTCGTCAAGGGGCAGGATCCGCTGCACATCCTCGGGAGCGGCGAGCAGATCCGGCACTACACGTACGCGGGTGACCTCGCCAGGGGAATCGTCACCGCCATGGAGAGTCCGGCCGCGCTGAACGACGACTTCAACCTTTCCACCAGCGAGTCGACAACGGTCCTCAGCCTGGCTGAGAAGATCTGGCACAGGATCAACGGCGATGCCGTGCCCTTTCGGTACGTCAGCGACGCTCCGTTCGAATACGACGTGCAGCGGAGGATTCCGTCGGTGGAGAAGGCACGGCGCGTGCTGGGTTTCGAAGCCACGACGACGCTCGATCAGATGCTTGATCACGTCATCCCGTGGATCGAGCAGGCGGTCACAGCCGGCGCGATCTAGCTCGACGCGGTGCGCGACTCCGCGGTGTGCGGGCAGACTCCGTGGTCATGGGCGAGATCGAGGTAACGGTCCTGAGCGGCTCGGCCAGCACGCGTGCGCTGCTGAGCGAGATCCTCATCGACGTGGTCGCGAGCGGTGGCTCGGTGAGCTTCATGCATCCACTCGATGTCGCGGCCGCCGACGCCTACTGGGATGACGCGCTGGCAGCCGCCGACCGCGCTGAGCGGGTGATCCTTGGCGCCTGGGACGGCGACGTGCTCGCTGGAACGGTGACGCTCCTCCTTGCCCTGCCGCCCAACCAGCCGCATCGGGCCGAGGTGGCCAAGCTCATGACCCGTCCCAGCCATCGCGGGCGGGGGATCGCGACCGCATTGATGCGTGCTGTGGAGACCGCTGCCGTCGAGCGGGGACGAACCCTTTTGGTGCTCGACACCGCTGTCGACGGCGGCGCTGCGGGGTTGTATGCACGTTTGGGATTCACTCTCACCGGAGAGATCCCCGACTACGCGTTCAAGCCTCATGGAGGGTTGACCGGCACGCTCGTCTTCTGGAAGCGGATCGGACCTCACCGCTTTCCCGGCCTCACCTGATTTAGCGACAGGCCTAGAGTCCTGAGCGATGAACGCCGCCGTCGTCGGCTTTGGACTCGGGTTCTTCGTGGCCCTGCAGCTGGGTCCGATGTCGCTGTTCCTCATCAGGTCGACCCTCCGCAGCGGATGGAGAGCTGGGCTCTCGGTCGGAGCCGGCATCGCCTCCGTCGACGGCCTCTACGCGGCCGCTGGTGCCGGAGGAGCGACGCCGCTGCTCAGCATCCATCCGGTGCGCCTGGCGCTCGGCTTCGTGGGGGCGATCGTGCTTGTCTGGCTTGGAGTGAGGACGCTCTACAACGCGCTCCGGGTGCGCATCGGCGGAGAGACTCAATTCGAGGTGTCGACTCCGAGACGCGCTTTTCTCACCGCACTCGGTGGAACGGCTTCCAACCCGTCCACCATCGTGTCGTGGGGCGCGATCTTCGCCGCCGCGAGCACGGCCGGGTTCGTCCACACGTCTGGATCCGCGGTGCTCCTGGTCGCCGGAGTCGCGGTCGGTAGCCTCACGTGGGTCTCCGTGCTCGCAACCGGCGTCGCATTCGCGGGCCGATCGGTGAGCAGGCGCGCACTCCGCGTCACCGATGGCGTCGCCGGCGCCGGTCTGATCGGATTCGGTGGCGTGCTTGCAAACACGACATTGGTAGCCCCGGCAGGAATCGAACCTGCGCACAAGGTTTAGGAAACCTCTGCTCTATCCACTGAGCTACGGGGCCGCTGCTCGTATGCTATCCGGTCGCTGTAATCGCCAACTACGAGAAGCGGCAGTGGGCAGACCTGCTGTACCCGGTCTCGCGATGATGCGTGCGCGGGTCAGCTGGTGTGAAATGTCGGGAAGGGGAGATTCGAACTCCCGACCTCACGGTCCCGAACCGTGCACTCTAACCTGGCTGAGCTACTTCCCGACGCCTCGGCCCGGATGATACCACCCGCCTCAGCGGGGTCTCGCCGACCACGACATCGCGCCGTTCCGCATCGCATACTGAGGCTATCGCGGTGCCACCGCGGAAGGAGTCCAGGCATATGGGTCGCATCACCATCGACATGACCATCCACGCTCCTGTATCCACGGTGTTCGCGTACGTCGACGACTATCGCAACACCACCAAGTACATGAAGGATCTGATCAAGTGGCAACCGACGGGCAAGGTGACACATGGCAAGGGGGCAAAGTTCGGCGTCGGCATGAAGGCCGGTCCGACAACGCTCACATCCGTGGTCGACATCACCACGTGGAGCGAGAACAAGGCGATTGGCTGGCACTCCAATGAGGGCTTCAAGCAGATCGGCATGTGGGTGTTCAAGCCGAAGGGCGACACAACCCAGGTGACCTTCGACATGGAGTACGAGTTCGGCGGTGGGATTGCCGGCAAGCTCCTGGGTCGTGCGGCAGAGCCGATCGTGCGCAGCAACCTGCAGCGATCTGTCGAGACTCTCAAGCGCAATACCGAGAAGCTCGGGGTCGCGAAGCCGGCCGCAAAGCCGGCTCCAAAGGTCACCACAAAATCTGCAACAAAGGCGACCTCCTCGTCGGCGAGAAGCACCACAAAAGCTGCAACAAAGCCTGCTGCACACTCAGGATCCAAGGCGAGGAATCCGTCGAGAAACGCTTAGAATGAAGGCGTTCCCGGCGCAGCGAGCCGGACGAGGAGCGAGAACATGACAAGCGACAAGACGGCGGCCAACGGACACGAGCCCCATACCGGCGGCGTGCGGGTCAAGCGCGGCCTGGCGGAGATGCTGAAGGGCGGCGTCATCATGGATGTCGTCACCGCGGAGCAGGCGAAGATCGCCGAGGACGCCGGCGCAGTCGCCGTGATGGCCCTCGAACGCGTGCCCTCCGACATCCGGCGTGACGGCGGTGTCGCTCGCATGAGCGACGTGAGCCTGATCAAGGAAATCATCGCGGTGGTCACGATTCCGGTGATGGCGAAAGCCCGTATCGGTCATTTCGTCGAGGCGCAGGTGTTGCAGTCCCTCGGTGTGGACTACATCGACGAATCCGAGGTGCTCACCCCGGCGGACGAGGAGCACCACATTGACAAGTGGCAGTTCGACGTGCCCTTCGTGTGCGGCGCTCGGGACCTTGGCGAAGCGCTTCGACGCATCGGCGAAGGTGCGGCGATGATTCGCACCAAGGGCGAGGCGGGAACCGGCAACGTGGTCGAGGCGGTCCGCCACATGCGCGCTGTGCAGGGCGGCATCCGCCGCATCGCGTCGATGCGTTCGGAGGAACTGATGGCCGAGGCCAAACATCTCGGCGCGCCCTTCGATCTCATCCAGGAGATTCACAGGACGGGCAAGCTTCCCGTCGTGAATTTCTCCGCCGGTGGCATCGCGACTCCCGCCGACGCCGCCCTGATGATGCAGCTTGGGTGCGACGGCAACTTCGTGGGCAGCGGGATCTTCAAGAGCACCAACCCCGAGGCGTATGCGAAGGCAATCGTGGCCGCGACGACGTTCTACGACAAGCCGGAGGTCATCGCCGAGGTGAGCGCCGGTCTGGGCAAGGCGATGCCGGGGTTGGACGTCGCGTCGATGCCGGCCGGGGAGCTGCTCGCAACCCGAGGTTGGTAGCACTGCCATTGGCGCGCCTGCGGCGTACACTAGAGGTGTGCGAATGACGCGAAGCCTGCCCCGCCAGGGACGGAGCGTTCGCGTCCGCTGAGAGGGAATTGACCATCCTTCGGGTAGGCGTCCTCGCCCTCCAGGGCGACGTCGCGGAGCACCTCTCGGCACTCCGCGGCTGCGGCGCAGAGGCATCCACGGTGCGGACACCCGCCGAGCTCGAGAGCGTCGATGCGCTGGTCCTCCCGGGCGGGGAGTCGACGACGATGAGCCGCCTTCTCCAGGTCTTCGGCCTCGAGATGCCACTCCGCGAGCGCCTTGCAGCGGGCATGCCGACGCTCTCAACGTGCGCCGGTCTGATCCTGATGAGCCGCGAGGTGCTCGACGGCCGGGCGGATCAGCTCGCGCTCGGAATTCTCGACGTGAGCGTCCGCCGCAACGGCTACGGGCGGCAGGTGGACTCTTTCGAAGCTGATGTCCCGGTCTCGCTTCTGGGCATTGCGCCCTTTCGCGCGGTGTTCATCCGGGCACCACGCATCGAGCACGCTGGACCGGAGTCCGAGGTTGTTGCCACTTTCGGCGGCAACCCGGTTGCCGTGATCCAGGGACCGCACATCGGTCTCTGCTTCCACCCGGAGATGACCGACGATTCGCGCCTCCATCAGCTGTTCGTGGAACGATCGGTTGCGGCACTCGAGGTCAGCGCGGCGTGATCATCCGCTCGGCATCGTTTCGCGATCTCGCGCGAATCGAACAACTGTATCGGGAGGCAACCGAGGACGAGCGTCACGGCGCCCAGATGACCCCCGACAGCCCAGTGCCGCAGGCGACGTTGCTGCGCCTCTGGCAGGCGCTCACCAAATCGCTGTCATCACTGGTCCCGATCACCGATGTCTCGGAGGAGATGCTCGTCGCCGAGGATGCGAAGGAAGGCGTGGTCGGCTTCGTGCAGGTCCAGTCGCTGTCGGTTCGCCCACGCTCGTGGCAGATCCTCAACCTGTGCACCTCGACGACGGCACACGGCCATTTCGCTCGCGCCGAGCTGCTCGACGGGGTGCGCAACCGCGGTCTCGAGCACGGCGTACAACGCGTGCACGTGCGTCTGCCGCTCGATCACCCGCTGCTTCCCGTCTTCCTCGAGCACGGGTTCACCCAGTTCGCCACCGAGCAGATCCTCTATCGCGACCAGGCGGCGGCGGATGTCGAGCCATCTGTACGATCGACGCTCATCCGTCCTGCTCGGCGCGATGACATCGGTGCCATCTATCTGCTCTATCTGCGCACGACACCCTCTCACGTCGCCGATGTGGAGGGCCCGTCGTTGAAGACCTGGCAGGCGGGATACGCACAAGGGCTGATCGCATCGCTGGGTCGCGACAGCGTGCGCCACCTGGTCGTCGAGCGTCCCGGGATCGTCGCTTGGGCGGCGATCCGGCCGCCCACGGCCGCGCAGCCCGCCAGCCTCAGCATGATGTGCGAGGGCCACGATCCCACCCTGCGCGATGCGATCATCGACGCAGTCTTGGCGGAGCTGCCGTCGGGTCCCGCATCTTGTGTCCTCCGCCATTACGACTCGGAGCTCATCCGCGCGCTCCAGGTGCGCGGGTTCGCCGTCTACGGCACGCAGCTGCTGCTCATCAGCGAGCTGGGCGAGAAGGTGCGCATCAACGCGCCGTCGCGGCGCAAGAAGCCGGTTCTGGTGCACGCCGGGATCGCGCGCACTGTCAGCTCCCCGTCCCCGTCGGTTCCGCTTCGCGTCCTGTCAACGACCACAACCAGGAGACAGAGATCGTCGCCCAGATGATGCCCTATGGATCCTCATGGGAAGAGGAGCTCAACCTGCTCTTCGCAGCGCTCCCGCCCCGCATCGCCTCCGCCGCGCAACGTCTCTCACAGGGACGGGGTGACCTCCTCGAGGTGGTGCTCGACCTCGGCCGCGAGCCGGAGGCGAGGTTCACCGACGGTGAGGCCATCCTCGACTCAGCCAATATCGGCAACGCCGAGATCGACTATGTGACCGAGCACGTCGGCCTCTTTGGTGACGACAACCGGGCGGGGATCGAACGCACGCTGCACCGCATCAGCGCGATCCGCAATCGCAAGGGCACGATCGTGGGACTGACCTGCCGGGTCGGTCGAGCAGTCACCGGAACCATCGACATCATCAAGGACATGGTGATCAGCGGCCAGTCGATCCTGCTGCTCGGCCCCCCGGGCATCGGCAAGACGACGATGCTGCGCGAATGCGCTCGCGTCCTCAGCGATGAATGCGGCAAGCGCGTGGTCATCGTCGACACGTCGAACGAGATCGCCGGCGACGGTGACATCCCGCACCCGGGAATCGGACGTTCGCGCAGGATGCAGGTCCGGACTCCCGCGCTGCAGCACGCGGTGATGATCGAGGCGGTGGAGAACCACATGCCCCAGTGCATCGTCATCGACGAAATCGGCACCGAGCTCGAGGCGGTCGCGGCGAGGACGATCGCGGAGCGTGGCGTGCAGCTCGTCGGCACCGCGCACGGCTCCAACATCGACTCGCTTTTGGTGAATCCGACGCTCAACGACCTGCTCGGAGGGATTCAGACCGTGACCCTGTCGGACGAGGAGGCGCGGCGTCGAGGCACGCAGAAGTCGGTGCTCGAGCGCAAGTCCCCACCCACCTTTGACGTGCTCATCGAGATTCAGGAGCGTGACCGCGTGGTCGTGCACGCCCCGCTTGCGGAGACTGTCGATGAGGCGCTGCGCGGCAGGGTTCGCCCGCCCCAGCTGCGGACTCGCGACGAGGCGGGGGCGATCGTCAGTCGCATCGACTCGAGCGCGGCCGCGACCCGACCGTCGCCGTTCGAGCCCGCCCCCTTCCCGGGCGGTGGACGCGGCGGACGGCGGACGCGCGAGCGCAGGCGTCGCTTCGACGTCGACGAGTACATCGCGGGACAGCAGCGGCGCGAGCGCGAGTGGGAGCCACCGGCGCCGGCGGTGCGACCGGGCCCGCCACTCTCCATCTTTCCCTACGGAGTCTCGCGCAGCTACCTCGAGCAATCGCTTCGTGAGATGCGCCTTCCGGTTCGCATCCAGCATCACGTCGACGATGCCGACCTGGTGCTGACCCTGAAGAACTACTACCGTCGCCATGATTCGCCGGTGCGCGCAGCCGAGTCGTCGGGCATTCCGATCCACGTGCTGCGCAGCAACACGGTCGCGCAGATCAAGGGTGCGCTCGCCCGGGTGTACGGCGTCGATGCGCCCGCGGACACGCCCGAGGACACCGAGCCGGCGATGCGGGATGTGCTCGAGGGCATCGAGCAGATGCAACGAACCGGTAACGATGTCGAGCTCACGCCGCAGAACGCGTACGTGCGCAGGCTGCAGCATCAACTCGTCGAGGAGCATGCGCTGAGCGCGCGCAGCACCGGTGACGAACCCAACCGCAGACTCGTCATACTGAAATCGTCGGAATGAGCCGTTCGGGCGAGGGGCCCGACGCTGGGGGAGTAGTGGTTGACATGAGCGCATGGCGCGGTTTCTTCATCTCGTTCGAAGGACTTGACGGCGCTGGCAAGAGCACCCAGGTTGCGTCTCTCGCCGGCGCTCTGCGCCAGCAGGGGCATGACGTCGTCACAGTGCGACCGGACGAGTCGCATCTCGGCGAGATCCTGCACAGCTTTGTGCTGCAGCATCAGCGCGGCCCGGCGCTCGAGGCGTGGACCGAGGCGCTGCTCTTCACCGCCGAGCGCGTCCAGCTACTGCACGAGACGATCCTCCCCGCGCTGCGCCGCGGCAGCGTGGTCATCGCTGATCGCTACGCCGACTCGACGATCGCCTATCAGGGCGGTGGCAGGGGCGTCCCGCCCGCCGATCTCCTGCGGTTGCACGCAGCCGCGTGCGGCGACGTCTGGCCCGACCTCACCTTCTACCTGGCGATCCCCGCGGCGACCGCAGCACAGCGCCAGCGCGCCCAGCAGCTGCCGCTCGATCGTTTCGAGGTCGCACCGGAGACATTCCACGCTGCCGTCGAGGCCGCATTCGAGCAGCTGGCGGCGCAACACCCGCGCCGCTTCCTCCGCATCGACGCCACCCGCCCGGCAATTGTGGTGTCACGTGACATTTCCACCGCCATCGTGCAGCGGCTTCCGGCGCCCGCACCTGTCTCACTCCCTCCCGCGAGGAGTGCGGGCGGTTTCGAAGCGAGCCCCTACGGGAGCGCCCCGGTCGGCTGATCCGCCGCCACGCGTGCGGGGCTGACGATCGACGAGTCGCGCTACGCGGCGGGTGACTTGAGCACGACGTCCGATGCCGGCACGACTCGTTCGACCCGGCTCCCAGCCAGATGGACACGCACCCCCGGTACCCCGGGGGCTCCGGGATCCCACCCCAGCGCGTGCAACTCGCGAGCCTCGCCCCAGGTGCGTGCCATGCGCTGCTGCCGGCCGTCGGTGAAGGTCATGGTCCCGGGTCGCGTCGCGAAGCCGAAGCCGACTGCGCCACCGGTGCTGAGAAACGCCGGCACGTCGGTCAGCGGCGATGCGGCGTCAAACAGGTCCTCGCCGGTCGCAAGTGCAGCTGAAAGGCTGGGCATGCCGCCGGACTTCGCGGCCTCGCGCACGCCCGCTCGCTGCGCCACCTGCTGAGCGCGTTCGCGCCGTCGGCGTTCGGTGGCCAGCTCGGTGGCACGAGTGCGGATCTCGCGGAGATGCTGCTCGTACGGGGCCATCGCGGCGACGGTGGCGCGCTCGGTCGCCTGGAGCGCCGCGCCCAGTGCATCGAGGTCGATGTCACTCAACTCGCGCAGCGCGTCGGGCTCGACCCGATCGCCGAGCGGATCGACCTCCTTCCGGACGGCCGAATCACCGGAATGGGGTGACCGGTCGGCACGGGGGCGCGGCGGAGCCCCCCCCGAAGGGAGGCCCCCGGCGCTCTAAGTACGTCGGCAAGGTGGGGGCGGACGATGGCCCCCCGACCTCGACGACCCACTGGCGCGGTATGGTCGATCTCGATCGTGGCCGTCCTCCTTCTGGCGGGCGCTGTCGGGACGCTCGGCGGGCGGCTTCCGGCATCGCCCGTGGTAGCGTTCCCGACCTCGAACGCAGACCGGATCGGCGCGTCCGCCGACGCCCGGGCTGCCCCCAGCTCCGGGGTCCACCCCGCTGCCTCCACGCCATTGTGGACGAACATCTCCGCGGGGTCGACGTACG
>Ga0209380_10000813_pt1 | contig 22025 bp, 20 predicted proteins | sample HubBroMetageWFT6_FD_188347 | JGI IMG/M metagenome (GOLD analysis project Ga0209380, IMG submission 188347) | Warmed and freeze-thawed soil microbial communities from the Hubbard Brook experimental Forest, New Hampshire - Hubbard Brook CCASE Soil... | ecosystem: Environmental > Terrestrial >...
CCGCCCAAACGCGAGTCAACGCATCGTGATTGCGTGTCACAAGGTCCCGATCCAGTCTTTAAGCCTCTTTGCCTCCATCACCACCACCTCGCGGTCGTTTGTGCCGAGCGCAACGGCCGCCATACCCTGAAAGGCGGTGAACAAATGGACCGCGAGTTCTCGTGAATCCTTTTCATGCCCAACGGCCCGGAACTGCTCCTCAAGCCAACGCATGGGCTCATTGAAGAGCGCTGCGGATTTCTCCGCGATAGAGCCGCCCTCCCTGTGCAACTCCGTGCACAGCCCACCAAGAGGGCATCCTCCGCGCGCAAGTTGCTCACGGTTCGCTTGGACGCTACCCACGAAAGCTAACAGCCGCTCCTTCGGAGAGCTCAAGCGGTCCCACTCCGCCCGGGCTGCGCGAAACTCCTCTAGACGCCGCTCCACCACGGCTTCGGCGAGTTCGTCCTTGGTTTTAAAGTAGTAGTAGACATTGCCTACCGGCACGCGTGCCGCCTCGGCGATGTCCGCCAGACTCGTCTCTCGGAAACCGCGTCCATACGCCAGCTTCGTCGCAGTCTCAATCAGTCGCGTTCGCTTGTCCCGTTGTGCCGTTCGCATATTCTCCGACTCGGAGGAGTTAGTTATTTAACTAACTCAGACCATAAACCAGATGCACCCGCGTTGTCAACCCCCGAACTGTTTCCGGATGACGGCGAGCGGGAACTATTCGATTCGTCCGCCGGATTAGTAACGACAAACGCGCTTGTGTCCATTAAATAGAATAGTTCCCGGGTTGTCGGCTACTCGTAAGCAATTGCTACGTACCTTGGAAATTGTCTCAGTTTAGGGGTTCACTCCATGAGTTTGCGATGCGCGGCGGTGAACCCCTTAGTGACACAGTTTTATTGGCACACTGGCCGAGTGAACCCTTCGGTGAAACAGTTTTGATAGCTTCTCATTTTAAGCTGTCCGTGGACTCTAAGTTTCCAGCTTGTACCTGGTTGATGCCAAACTGTACAGGCGACGCCAGACAAGACGGTTGATCGTTAGGACGACGAGCGCCATGAGCATCGTCGCGACGAGAAGAACAGGATAATTCCCTTTGTCCGCCGCGCTACTGACCACGGCGCCTAATCCGGTCGTTGAGAAAGTCTGACCATTCAAGTGAAAGTATTCCGCCAAGATACTTGCATTCCAGGCACCCCCGAAGCAGTCACAAAACCGGTAATCAAGTAGGGGAAGATTCCCGGCAAAATTAGCTCTCGCCATCGTTCCCATCTGCCGTACTGGAAAACACCGCAGACCTCTTTCAAGTCAGTTGGCAGCGCCATCGCGCCAGCGATTACGTTGAACAGGATGTACCATTGCGTTCCAAGAAGCATTAGCACGATCGATCCAACTGCGAGTCCACCGCCAACCCGGGTCAGAAGAAGAACAATGATCGGGAACAAGGCCGTAGCGGGCACAGAGGCCACGACCTGGACAATCGGCTGGAGAGCGGCCGACAATTTAGCGTTCAGGCCGATCGCCACTCCGGCCGGGATGGTCCATAACGCCGCGATCAACAGAGTGACCTCGACGCGCAGGAAAGTAACGCCGCCTCCCACAAAGATGCTGCGCAGCTCCGAACGGGTCACCAAAGCAGCTAGCCCGCTCATTCTTACGATGGCGTAAGCGATGGCAAGTGACACAGCAATCCCGATCACATAGGGGACCCACCGGGCCGACTGGCTCGGCTGATGATCCTCGGGACTGTGCGCCCACGCTCTGGAGAAGTGCAGACTGAGGCGTTCGCTGGCCGGACCGACGAATATTCGACCCAATTGCGGCAGCACCCGCGACCTTCTCAGCAAATCGAGGACAGGCGAATGCTGCCCCGGAGCGCCCTCCACCTGTTCGAACTTGAACTTCTCGGCCAAGGCAATGACAGGGCGCCAGATGAGCTGGTCCATTGCCACGATTACACCGATCATCGCGATTAAGCCCCAGATGATGGCTCGCGTGTCCGCGGCGTTTGCCGCCGTTTGCAGGTAGGATCCAAGCCCGGGGAGCCGGAAATCACGTTTCCCCAATACAAACATCTCGCACGCAATAAGATAGAACCAGGCGGTCGCTACAGAGATCATCGAATTCCAGACTAGTCCGATGGACGCAAACGGAAGCTCCATTTGGACGAGTCTTTGCCACGGACTCCAGCGATAAACCTTGGCGACCTCGCGCATTTCATTGGGAATGGATTTTAACGAGGTATAAAAGCTGAACGCCATGTTCCACGCCTGCCCTGTAAATATCAGCAGAATGGATCCGATCTCTATCCCGAGCTGGCGCCTGGGAAACAGGGCGACCATGGCAAGCATGACGCCGGGCAGAAAACTCAGCACCGGAATGGACTGTAGCGTGTCGAGCAGCGGAATCATGACCCGCTCCGCCTTTGTATTATATGCAGCGAGGTATCCATAGCCGATACTGAAAACGAAGCTGATGACATACGAAATCGCGATACGCATGACAGAAAACATTGCGTATACCGGCAGCGCACCGGGGCGCAGGTCGATTTCGGCTTGAGAGTTAACCGGGGTGAGCCAGTACCGTGTCACCGCGAGAAAAGCGTAGAACACAGAAAAAGCGGCTAGAAAGATCGGCAAATCTCTAAGCAGCGATGGGGCGTCCTGGGGAAAGATCCCCCAAGCCAGAGTTTTGGCGGGATCGCGTTGCGCGGCGGGCGGCGTCATCCGTGGGCCCGAATGTCTTCGTTTGCGTGTGCGTGTTCGTTGGCTTGGTGCAGTTGGAGTGTGTTGCTCTCGCGGTCGTAGCTAAAAATTCCGGCATAGCGACCCCAATTCAGGGCCGTCTCGATTTGCCCCACAACATCCGTTTCAGTGAAGTGCTCATCGAGGATGTCGTGAAAGAATTCGAGAGGCATCATATGGTCCGACTTGCTATCGAGCGCCGACTTCATTCTTTGAAGCAGGGCTACATGGCTGAGCGCCGCCTCACGGAAGAGAGATTTACGGGAGGAGATGTCGGCCTGGGCAAATGCCATTCCCTCTGACGTAATCTTCACATCCCCTTCACGAGCGCTGGCGAACCCGAGCAATGTCGCACCCTCAACAATCGGAAGCAGGTCATCTACTTCGAGAAGTAGTTGCTCGGCTACGTGGTAGAGATCCTCCTCGCCGCCGTGATCGATGAGCAGATCGAGCAAGCTTGCGATGCTGCCCGGCCTGGTATGCGGAAGCATCTGCCACTGTGGCTTGGCCACAGGCTCGCCAAGCGCTGGCGGGGCGAATTCCAGCCGTGGTTGCGTCATGACCTTGTAAATGTAGTCGACGTATAGAAGAAACGACGGCGATTTCCGGTCCCTGGGCTGAGCCAGCGCGATGCGAAAATCCGCGCGGATCGTCGCCGGGTTACTGCCGAGAACGACAATACGATCGGCGAGAAGCACCGCTTCCTCGATGTTGTGCGTCACGAGAAAAATACTGCGCGTGGAAATCTTCTTCTCCGTCCAAAGCTCCATCAGCTCGCGGCGCAGATTCTCTGCCGTAAGAACGTCCAGCGCAGAAAACGGCTCGTCCATGAAGAGAATTTCCGGCTCGACGGCGAGCGCCCGTGCGAACCCCACCCGTTGTTTCATCCCCCCGGACAACTCCTTCGGGTAGGCCGTTTCGAACCCCTTCAATCCCACTACATCAAGTGCCTTGAGAGCCCGGCGGTGGCGCTCAGGATGCGCCATACCGCGCGCAAGAAGCGGACCTTCCACATTGTCGAGCACACTGAGCCATGGGAATAGTGCGAAGCTCTGGAAGACAATCGCTACGTTCGGGCGCGATCCCTGCAAAAGTTTGCCATGCCAGAGAACTTCCCCTTTGGAAGGGGCGAGGAGCCCGGAAAGCATCCTCAAGATCGTGGACTTGCCGGAGCCCGAAGGACCAAGTAGCGCGAGGATCGTGTTTGGCTCGATCACCAAGTCAATTGGCGCGACGACTTGAATCTCTCTCCCTTCCGGTTGTTGGTATCCCTTTTCGATCTTCCGCGCTTCGATGATCGGTTGCTGGTCCGCCTGCGGTGATACTAGTCCTAGTTCCTCTCGGATCTCAGGTGCCTTACCTACGGACGACCCCGTCCCGAGGCGCGCCTCTTCTAGCGTCTTCATGAGGCTTCGCCAGGGCTCCCCGGGAAGCGCATCTAGGAATTCGCAGCGTTCGGCAGAATCCATCGCGTCGACGATCGCTGCGATCTCGGGACCCTTGAGCGTATGGAAAAGGACATAGGTGTGGAAATACGGGAAGGCTCCGGCGAGCTTAGCCGCGAAATCCGTTGGCAGATGGCGAAACAAGATTCGCTGCTGCTCGAACTGCAGTGAAACTATCGCACCCGCTGCATTGTCCGGGCCGAGCTGTCGAAGAAGTTCGGTTGCGGCTTCCCAGCGAGCCTGGGACAGCAGATCGCGCAGTTGTTGAAGCAACTCAGCCATTTCGACGCAAGGTCACGAAGCGAGATTAAACGCCGGATCCCCCAACTTTGCCAGTCGCCCATACACTTTCAGATAGTCACTTGCCATACGCTCGTCCGTGAAGCGCTCTTCAAATACCCGGCGACATTCCCGGCGATTCAACTGATCCAGGCGTCCGACGGCATTAACGGCTTCAGGGACGCTCGCAACGATGTAGCCGGTTTCGCCGTCAGACAGGACTTCGGGGACGGACCCCTTCCGCCAGGCAATCACCGGCGTTCCGCATGCGAGGGCCTCGATCATGACGAGTCCGAAGGGCTCAGGCCAATCGATCGGAAATAAAAGTGCTTTGGCCCTGCCGAGAAACTCATCTTTTTCGCGCTGGCCCAACTCACCGACGAACTCAACCAGCGGTCCCGCCGCTCGCAGGAGTGGCGCAATCGAGCTTTCAAAGTAATTCCGCTCTTCAGGATAAATCTTGCCCGCAATCTTCAGTGGCAATCCGGTTTCCCTCGCGATTCCGATGGCGCGATCCACACCCTTTTCCGGCGACATCCTACCGAGAAACGCAAGGTAACTTCCTCCGTCCTCGCTAAAGGTGAATAGGTCCGGAGGGAGTCCGTGGTAGACGGTCCGCTGCCAGTTTGCATGTGGAATTGGTATGCGCTGATCGTTCGAGATCGATACTAGAGGCACATCCCGGTACTCCTCGAAAAACTGCCACAAATCAGGCGGGTGCATCATTCCGTGCATCGTAGTGACTGTGGGGACTTTATATCGGCGCACTAAGGGGAAATGGACATAGTCGCAGTGGAAGTGAATCACGTCGAACTGACTTATCTCTCTAAAGACGAGTTCAAGCATTCGCACATGATGAGGGAGAACCTCGCGCACTTGGGGATCGCGCCAGAGTGCCCTTGGACACACCTCCACGAGCCTCGCAGCCGTTTGCGCGTCTCCGCTCGCAAACAGGGTTACGTCATGTCCGAGCCTTACGAACTCCTCGGTGAGATAGGAGACGATCCGTTCGGTGCCGCCGTAAAGGGATGGCGGCACGGACTCGTTTAGTGATGCAACTTGAGCGATTCGCATAAAGGGCCGTTCCCAATCTCCAGTGACGAGAGCTTTGGTCTGGCCTACGCCTCTTGGTTCCGCACTCGGAGTTGCGGGAGGGCGTGCCGCGCTCTCTGGAAATAGCTGATTTCCACCAGGGTAGGCCATAATTCCAACGAGGTTTTTATGACGCTAATAACATCATCCACGATCCGGACCAAGTTCTGCTGGAAGAAGTCAGGTTCGAAACCATAAAACGCCTTCTGCAGATTCCCCGCAAAAAGCCTTAATGCGTCCACCCGCTGAGGCGTACTGGCTTTAGGAATCGCCTCCAGCGCCCGGCGATGAAGGCACACAATTTTGTCAAGAACCTCCTGGGCGTCGACGACCGTGACATGACCGTCGTAATCGAATTCAATTCCCAGTGGCCCGAGATGCACGAGGCTCGCCTTGATTTTCCGTTTAATCAGGTTTGCAACTTCCTCATTGAAGATTTCTGCCGCGGGTGGATTCCGCATGTAGCTGCTTCGAGTATGATGTTGCGCCGCGGCGACATGAGCGGCAACTATCCCATCCTGTTGTATCCAGAGCCTGTAGATGTAGTCCTCAAATCGCAAACGGGTTGGGAAGAACGGTGGCAACCCGAACGTATTGTCATAGCCGGCGATGCCGCAATCCATCCGCCAGTTCTGTTTCGTGACTACAGGCCGAAAGTTGACGAGTACGTATAAATCGTTCAGTGCGTCGGGATCGACTTGTTCCTCGTCAGCAAGGAACATCTCGACGAAATCGATTGCGTCGATGTCGTTGGTGCCCGACCGGAACGTTTGAGCGATCTTTACTACGTCGGTGTCTAACACATCGCCTCTCTCCAGCATTAAGGAGTTTTCTGGCGCGAGGCATTTAGTGGCGTTTGTCTCCAGGTGCGTCGCCGTGTCGGTCAGTAGTTGGCCGCTCTCGTAGTTTTCCGGCACCTCAACAACTTTCTTGCCGAGTACGTCTATGAACGCTGCCATGATATCGAAAGACTTGTGAACGTAGTCCCCCTTGCCTGCCTTGTGCAGGCGGCCACGGCAAATCTCCTCAGTGTCGAGCGATTCGGGGCTGTCTTCCATTAAAGCGTATGGCCTCATGTCGTCGTCGGAGCTGACCACCAGCTCACCCAGCGTATACATGAGCGCGCAGTTGCGATTTCCACCGTAACTAGGTCGGAACAGGTTCTTCACGACTCCTTCGAGTCGAGCGTCCCGCAGCCGCCCATTCAGATAAGAAAGGAACTCGTCCTTTTCTCGCGGCCCGACGTAGTAGAGTTTATTGTGCGTGCGGGTCCGCTCCAGCTGGGGGAAGTACTTCTCCTGGTTTACGGAAGTGGAGTCATCAAATACGATAATTTCGAGTGAGTGACCGTTACGCCAGAAATGCTCGTCGTATTCTTCAACCGTTTCTCCAACGTCTCGGAGACGGTTTGTAGGGATAACGAATGATAAGTTTTTGTCGTTTTGCATATGCGTAGCCCACTTCCTGGGGCGCTATTGACTCCATGTTGCATCCAAATTGATAGACAATTCATAGACGGAGCATAAAAAGCATCTAAACTACGCTGGCATTGACCACGACGTTTTCCTTTGTTCGAGTTTCGCCCCACCCGTCGCGCGCCTTTTCAAGCTGATACAAATAAGGAGGGCGGAGATGCCGTGCCATCCGCATATCCACTTGGTAGATGAGATCGGCGAGAGGCGTCGCCCCATTTTCGAGTCATTGGGACGTGCTGCGTACGCTCGGTTTTGGTAAAAATCTGTAAGAGCACGTTCCAGCGCACGCATACTTCGAAACCTTGCACACCAGCTAGTCTTACCGCTCGCTTAACTGCGAGAGCAACGGGACACTCCGAGCAGTTCGCCTTCGTGCCGTCGCTCAAGTTCTTTCGGTTGACGACTATCTCTAAGATCGTCTGTAGGTTGTCCTCGCGTTTCATCGACCTCTGCCTCGGTTCTACCCACACTTGTCCAAGCTTCCTTGATTTGCCAAGGTAGGGCGCCACCGATTTGACTGCGGCCCGGCGCCCGAAAATCTTCGGCATGTTGCAGGGGACGTGAGGCTTACTTCCCCATACTGGAGAACGGCATCACTCGCGGTGTCGGTTGTGCTAGTTCTTTCAGGTCTAAAACGCCGCTCCTAGTCTTATCTAACCTGTCGAACTCCGCTTCCATGAACTTCACCCACTCTCCTCTGGAGATTTTGCCGGTCTTGTCGGGACCTATAAGGAGCAGTAATTGCCTGACCTCATCCTGCCCGAGTGTCAGTTTATCCGGCGGCTTCGGAGGCGCATCCTGTCGTGTGAACGCAGGCCTTAGCATGGAACCGCTCGCGACCAGCACGATGAGCATTACGATGATCCGTGCGGTCTTCGCTCTCTTCAACATGATCTTCTCCTATGTTCAACTCACTTAAATCTCGTTTCTGAGAATCGCCAAATCTGATTTACTTACAACCAGGGCGATCCATTTGTTTTGTCGTCGACTCGAATTAGAAGTCGAGCCGCAGCGCCACCTGGCCGGTGCGATTTCCACCGCTTTCCGCAGTCTGTCCGGTTTGCAACACCCCAAACGTGCTCGGGCTGAGCACGTCAGTCGCCGGAGGCGCAAAATTTGTGTGGTTGAGCACGTTGGTGAAAGTCGCCTCGAAGCGCAACCGGAATTTCTCATGGACCGCGAGTACCTTCGCCAATCCCGCGTTCACTGCGATGGTTCCAGGACCCTCCAAAATACCCACGCCCGCATTCCCAACACGCGCCGCGCCCACGGGGGTTGGCGCAAATGCATGGGCGTTGAAATAATTATTTGGCGACCGATTAGCGGGAATCGGGTTGCCCACAACGTCCGGGCGACAAATCGATCCTTCGGCCAGAGGGTCGGTATTGGTCTGATCTTGGCTGCAGCTGATAGTCGGAGTAAGGTACGGACCCGTCTCTAGGAGAGTTATCGTATTCAGGGTCCATCCGCCGAAGAGGTTGTTGATGTAGCGGGATGAACTCGACCAGGTGCGCCCCTGGCCGAAAGGCAGATCATAGCTCCCCGACAGCAGAAACCGCTGACGCCGGGTTCCGGCGACATTGCCGCGATTATCGTTGATCCCAAAGCGGTTCAAGTCAGCGAGTCCATAACGGGTCTCGCCCTGAAACCCATTAGGCGCGTCGCCTTGGGCATCACTGATGTTATGCGCCCAAGTGTAGTTTGCGGTGAAATATAGGCCATGAGACGTCTGATGAGTGGCTTCTAATACCATCCCCTGATAGTTCTGGTTCCCGGCATTTAACGTTGAGTAGATGTTTCCCCAATTCTGAAAAGGAGCCCGTGGATCGACGAACGGACTCTGAACGTATGGAACCGCACTCGGCGCAATCTGGTTTAGATTCACGGTGACGTTCAACCGATAGGAGTTCATACCCACGTAGCTAACGCGCAGAGCCGTGTTGGTAGTTAGCTGGCGTTCGACCGTGACATTCCATTGCGCTGATTGCGGATCGCGGTAACGGGGATCGGTAGCCTGCTGAATTGTGCCGCCGCCGACCTGTACGAGTTGGCTCGCGGCGATGGTGTTAGGGAATTGGAAAAGAGGCATGCCGTTAGAACCGATAGCGTTTTGGTATGTGTGGACCGAGGATTGTGGATTACTCTCGTTATTGTTTTGGAGTTGCCCCAAATTTGTCACTGTGTAGATCCCAAAGCCAGCGCGGACGACCGTTTTATTGTCATTGAATGGACGGTAAGCAACACTGATGCGTGGATCGATATTGCGAAGGTACGTTTGCCGGAGACCCGGTGGTAAGCCTGCTTGCACATTTGAAACAACGGCAGTGCATGGCAACGCGGGCGAAACCACATACCCTGCATCTGCAGGAGCAGAGAATCCCGGAGGCGCTGCGTTGCAGGCATTAAAAGACTGCAAAAAGGCGGGAACTGGGCCTCCTAAGGTGCTATACAGGTTGTTATTTACGATGACTGTGTTGTTGTTCGAATCGAAGTTGGCCTGAATTCCATGCTTGTCGACGAAGGGAGGTAGCCACTCCCATCGGAGACCGGCACTTACGGTGAGTCGGTTGTTGACCTGCCATTCATCTTGCGCGTAGACGCCCAGCTCTGGGCCCCCTGCGCTGTTTGTCGGACCCGTCACAGCAAAGTATGACGTGTTCGGAAGGCCGAGCAGGAAGTCGCCGAAAGCGTTGCCTGTGAATTTACTTTGGTTAAAAGTAAAGAGACCGTAGTCATCAGATGGAGTTTCGATCTCAGGTACTTCAAACCTCACCCAGCGAACGTCCACTCCCATGCGAATGGTGTGCTTGCCTTTGATAAAGGTAAGATTGTCGGCAATCTGCGTTGTGCTGGACAGGGTAGGGCCCACATGATCTCTGCCAATTGGTGTGAAGCCTGTAGCGTCCGAGAAATTAATGGTCGGAAAGCCTCCGTCTGTTGGATGGTGTGAAACATCTACATTCAGAAGGCCCAGTTGGGCGATCGCCGCAGCACCCTCGATGGGAAAAGTCGGCGTCACCAGAGTGTGGGTAAAACCGAACCGGAACTCGTTCAACAAGTTGGTACGGATGGAAAAGTTGTGAGAGATCAGAAAACTTCTATCGCGCTCATGGTCCAAGTCGTTGGGGAGAAGAGGATTCACAACGTTGGCCAACACATTCTTCCAGTTGAACCGTGCATACACTTGCTGTTTGTTACCGATAGCCTGGTCAATTCTTACGTCAAACCCATTCGTCGAAGAAGGAATCGGCTGCAACGCCTCATAGTTGAAACTGCCCCCCGAAGCATTTGGCAGGGGATAGTAGCTGTTCAACAATGCTAACGCGGATGAATTCAGCATTGATGACGGGATCGAATTATTGGGAAATTGTTGGCCGGTCGTCGGATTTATTAACTTATTGTTGGGGATCGAAAGAGTGCTAAGATCTCCGCTTCTTTGGGCGGCGGTAGGAACTAGGTATTGCTCAGCCTGTGAGGTCACTTTTCTGTTGCCTTCGTAATCGAAGAAGAAAAATGTCTTATCCTTGCCGTTATAGAGCTTCGGAATCCGTACTGGCCCACCCAAACTCCCCCCGAAGGTATTGAAGTGCTTGGGCGCTTTCAGATTGAAGTTGAGGATTTTGGCATCGAGTGCGTCGTTCTGAAGATATTCGAACAGACTTCCATGGAAATTGTTCGTTCCAGCCTTGGTGGTAAATGTCACATCTCCCACTTGTGAGAATTCGGCATTGTTGTTGAAGGATGTGACTTTGAGTTCGGCGATGCCCTCGGAAGACGGGTACGGATTCGCCGCTGCAGCACTCAAGAATATGTTCGCTGTTGAGATGCCATCAACCGAGTAGCCCACCATATTTGCTGTTGCGCCGCCAAGAGCGATATTGCCCTGGCTGTCTTGTTGAACGTTCGGCGAGGTCTGCAAGGCAGCCAACGGGCTAGTCGTTACAGCCCGGAAATTCATGGGCATCTGAGTAATTTGAGATGTTTCTTTTGCATCGGCGATTACAGCATTCTCGGTGTTGACGACAGAAACGTCCGCTCTCACCTCTACGCTCTCTGTTTTATTCATAACTGTTAAGGTCGCGTCGATCCGCAACGCCTGACGGGCGTTTAGCGTGGCAGAAGGAATTTCGAAGTCAGCAAAACCATCGGCGTGAACCGAAAGGGCATAGTTGCCCGGCTTAAGATTCACAAATTCAAAGGCCCCACTCTGGTCTGTTGTGGCTGATCGAATACTGTTGTCTTCCACGCTCCGCAATTGTACTGACGCGCCTGCCACAGACGCCTTCGACGAGTCATCCACCACGCCGACGATGCTGCCGAATGTTGACTGGCCCGCGGCCGGGTATAAAGTGAACACAAACGCGATTACAACAATTGCAAACACCCTACGCATCTTTCTCTCCTCAGCAAGAGATCCATACTTTTCGCGCATCTTCTCTCTCGCTTGGGGAGACTTTATTTCAAGCTGTTTTTGGAAGTCCTGAGAGATTCCTAAAATCTTTCTAATGGCCCTGCGCAGACTCTTCAGGAGACTTTTTGCGTTGTAACAGAACGTAGGGATGGCATGTGGAGCCGGCGAGCGTCAGGTAGGAACGATCGGCGGCACCAGCGGCGATGGGGGCAGTGGGTCCGCGTGTGAATATCTTGGAACTCTGAGACCGGCGGTGTTCAATGACGCGCTATAAAGAAGGCAGTTTATGCGGGGCGCTTTTATTAAGAGGTCTCGCTTGGAAGCTGAAATCTATACCCTACCCAGGGTTCGGTCACGATATAACTGGGATGTGCAGGATCTTTTTCGATTTTCTTGCGCAACTGGCTTATCACTACGTGAAGGTTTTCGGTTGATTCCCCATAATCCGATCCCCACACAGCTTGCAATATTCTCTTGTGCGTAAGCGCTTTCCCTTGATGAATGACGAGAAAACGAAGAACATCGAATTCTTTGGGAGTCAGGTGGACTCTGCTACCGCGAACATCGAGCGATCTCTTCTCAAAGTCCACGCTTAGTTCCGCGGTCTCGATTTTCGGAAGGCCCTCCTCATAACTGGAGCGTCTCAGTGCAGCTCGAATGCGCGCCAACAGTTCTCCCATTGGGAAAGGCTTTACGACGTAATCGTCCGCTCCGGAATCGAGAGCATCAATCTTGTCACGTTCAGAGTTGCGGACTGTTACCATGATGATGGGCCCTTCAAAGGACGATCGAATCTTGCTGCAAGCCAAAAGTCCACTCATGTCTGGCATGTTCACATCCAGGAGAATCAGATCCGGATGCTGCCGGACGACTGCTTCGATACCCTCCTGCCCGTTCTTCGCCTCTAAAACGAAATAGCCTTCATTGCAAAGAGTTGTTCGCAGGACCCTGCGGATTTGCGACTCGTCATCAACCACAAGAAGAGTTGCATTGTTCATGAGTCCACCATCTGAGTTACGGAGCATTCAACACCTCCCTACTTAAGCGATTCGCACCCACGAAGGTAACTGGTCGCAATCACAAGACGCATGATTTCGACAAGAAACACGATCTCCCTGATTAAAATGCCTCCAACTCCATATTTGTTCCAGCGGAGCAGTTCTTTAGCATCCTCAATCTACTGAAGGAACTATCGTCGTTGCCTCAACGGTGCCCTGATAAGTAAACGCTGTCCCTGTCGACCGATCGGCTTTGACGTGCCCTGTAACCACAGCTCTCTCACCGGCTAGTTTTGCCAGCTGCTTCTTGTCACCTTCCAACGGGTAAACATTCTTCCCGGACACGATCACATATGCGTACCCCTGGCTGGCGCAAAGGCGGATAGCCTCTGCTGGCGTAAAGCCTTTGCGGTCAGGCTTGGAGTAGACATACTTTGAACACGTAACCGTTCCCGAGATGGTGACGTCCTTCAATGTAGTCTGCGATGAGGACTGGGCTGCTACCGTTGGCGTCAACGCTAAGACGCCTACAAGCACGATAAACCAAATGCGACAAATCATTTTGTTGATCATGTTCTCTCCACCTCGCATTGCTTTGCAGGGACCACTGCCATCACTGCCCCCACAATCAACATTAGGATTTCGCCTCTAAAATTGTCCTGACAACTGCCTAATATTTTCCTAAGGGTATTTCCCGAAGGCTGGCCGCCACTCGAGATCGGTTTCTCGGATGATTTGGTCAAAGCACTCGAGTTTTAGGGGAGAAGAGTTGCGAGGGGAGAAACACTGCGGAGGAGAAGCGGACGTGACCGTGATCGCCAGTTATCCTTGAATGATCGTCGTCAGGCGCTTGGACCGCGCGCTCTCTGCTTGGAGAACGCCGCGGCTGAAACGCGCTGACAGTTGTTTCATGACCTTTAGTTCTTAGCAGGAGCGATGGAGGTCGCTTGTAAATTTCCCATCAACAAATACGAAGTGGCCGCCGGTTCGTCCGGGCTCACACGCCCCGCGATTACAACCGTTTTACCCGACATTTTGGCGATTCGGTTCGTGTCTCCCGTTAGGCGGAAGATCTGTTTTCCGGAGACGAGGGTGTAAAAGCCGTGCTGGAAGTTAACACAATATTGGATGGTCTGCGCAATGCTCATGCCTTTACGCGCAGATATCGAACCGATACCAAACCTCGAACAGCTCACTTTCCCCGTGATGTTAACGGCATTCGCTTCGGCTTGCACGGGTGATTGGGCTGCCGTTGTCGACAACGACGCAGGCGAACTGGCGAGTACAACGAAAAGCCCCGCGTAAATCGCTACTTTTTTCATCGTGGCTCCTTTGTATTTTCCCCTATCAGAACAATCCAACCAACAGATCCGATTGGGTGATTTCGATCGCGCCGCTTTTACTTGAGCGATGGTCAAATCATTTCGGTGATGACCAAGACTTCCATCGCAAATGCGATCATCGTTCCCCATGGAACTTAGCAAGCGCATACAACATGAATGCAACGCCCAGAATTGAAATCGTCGTAAATACTATTATTCCGATGATCTGTTTTCACCCTACGCAGACTTTCGCTATCACGGCCTCGATAATCGACACTACGACCTCCCCTCTAAAATAGTCCTGACAACTGCCTAATATTTTCCTAAAGGTATTTTCCCGAAGGCTGGCCGCCATGCGGACTCATATGGATGAAATGGGAGCAAAGACCCCAATCGCAGATGCCGGAAACCTGCTAGGATTTGCCGTTAGGCAACTGGAATCGATAGCCGAATCGAGGTTCAGTCAGGATATATGTGGGTTTTGCCGGATCTTGCTCGATCTTCTTGCGAAGCTGGTTTATGACGACGTGCAGATACTCCACTTGGTCGCCATAATCTGGCCCCCAAATCGCTTGTAGGAGTTTGCCATGAGGAATTGCAACGTTCGGATTCGTAATCAAGTACCGAAGAACTTCAAATTGTTTCGGCGTAAGGCGGACGTCACGCCCCCCGACTGATACATGTCTGCTGCCTAGATTCACCTCGATCTGATCAAACCCAATGACGATCGGGCCTTCATGAGGCGACAACGGCGCACGTCGTAGATTCGCTCGAACGCGTGCAAGCAGCTCTGGCATGCTGAATGGTTTCGTTACGTAGTCATCAGCCCCAGCGTTTAAAGCCTCGATCTTGTCTGGCTCCGTTTTTCGAACCGTAAGCATAATAATGCCGACATCGGACGTTGCTCGAATCAGCCGACACGCGGCAAGTCCTCCCATGCCCGGCATGTTGCGGTCAAGAAGGATCAAGTCGTACCTTTCGTCCCGAATTTTCTCCAGCGTCTCTTCCCCGCTTCGGGCGTCATCTACGATATACCCGTGCTTAACCAACGCTGATTTCATGACTCGCCGGATTTGCGGTTCGTCATCGACCACGAGGATTTTCTCTGTGCTCATAGCTTTTTATCATCGCTAAATATTGGCAGGCTGAACGAGAATTGGGTGCCACCCTCCGGCCGATTCTCCACCCACAATCGTCCTTGATGTGCGTTGATAATATCTCGTGCGACGCTTAAACCCATTCCAGTGCCCGGCACCAGATCCCGAACTCGGCTTCCACGATAGAATCTCTCAAAGATCGACTCGAGCTCGTTTTGAGGAATGCCCGGCCCTTGGTCGCTAACTCGAACTGCAACGGTATGGTCAGTTTGGTTCGCCGATATCGTGATCGTGGAGCCGGGAGGTGAGTACTTGACTGCGTTGCCGAGCAACTGGCGCAGCGCGAGGCCTATCATGTCGGGATCCGCATTTGCGGACAAGCTGTCTTCTTGAATCTGGATTTCTAGTGGTCGTCCATCTAGCAGGCTTTTCATGCGTTGCACGGAGGACTGAACTAGTTTCGCGATCGGCAGTTGACAGCGACGGATACGCGGCTTACCCGATTCGATCCGCGCCATGTCCACGGCTTCATCAATCATTTCTCCCAACTTGTCTGCTTCCTCTTCAACAACGGCCAGCAGATCCTCCTCCTCAGGTTCGTGCCCATACTCGGAGCGCGCGGTTGTAATCGCCCCTTTGATAGACGTGAGCGGGGTCGTAAAATCATGCGCCAACGCGTCAAGGAGAATACCCCTGAGGTGCTCATTTTGGCGCGCCGCTTCTATTCTGCTGACAGCGACCTGTTGGTGGGCGCGCTCGACAGAAATTCCTATTATGTTTGCGATTCCTTGCAGTGCAGGTTCTGACAAGGTGGGACCGATGGCTCCGAGACTGCCTAGAACTTTGCCCCCTAAGGAAACCGGAGCGATAAAAACTGCAATACTAATAGGAGTCAATGTCTTCCGCCACACAAACCAGGTCGCTTCACCAACCGCAACGTCTCGCAAGACTTGCTGTTCAAATCTTGCGTCGGATGGATCGGTCATACTGATTTCTCCCGTGATTCCGTCGCAATAGGCCACTCCCGAAAAACCAAATAAGTCTTTCACCTGCCCGGCTATCTGCACACCAAGATCCTTCGTGGTATCGACCAGCATTAGCGATCGACTGAGCTGGTAAAGGCGTTCTACCTCGATCCGCCGGGCCTGGGCTTCATTGGCGCGCTGCCGGACATTCGAGGAAAGCGTGCTAGCCGTCACGGCTACCACTAGGAAAACGAACAGTGCTACCCAGTTCTGTGGGTCATAAATCGTAAGCGATAGAATTGGAGGAAGGAAAAAAAAATTGAGGCACAGCATCGCTGCCACTGAAGTCACAAACGACTCAGCCATGCCCCATTTGGCTGCCACGACAAGGACAACTAATACATAGGAAAGTCCCGCAGTCAGACTGTTGACGCGCAGCAACGAGAAGGCTACCCAAGTAATGGCAGCGACAAGCGCCAGGCACGTGAACAGTCTCGTCGTGCCGGCCGCAAGTCGACGCGCTGAAATTCTCTTCATAGTACGGAACCAATGAAGCTGTCAACGACCGCGGCCCGTTCTTACCGCAAACGATGAGGAGCTATTTCGGAATACGCGCGAGCGATGGGCGGTTGGTCGCAAAGTGAGCGCCAGCATTTCGGGAACGTCGGTTGTCCCTAGTGCAACCCGCGAAGCATTGCGAGATTCCACCAAAGCCCCGCAAATCGTCTGGTCGATCCAGCGAGAGCGGTCGACTTGCCAGTCACCAGGCACGTCGAGGGGATTGACGGCAAATAGCGTGACCTGCTCGGCGGGACTGACCAGCCGTCGTAAAGCGGCGAGTTGTCATTTGGCGACCTTTACATTGAAGGTCACCGTGTTGGCCCCGCCGGTGTTCGTGATGACAAACTTGTACTGCGCGTCCTTCGTCGGTGTGACCTTAACCGAACATTTCGGTCCGGGCGAGTCGTCCTTAGCGACTTCCGCGCCGGAGGAGTCGTAGACTAAAAGATGCACGTCGGTATTCTTCAGGCCGTCCGTGGTGGCCTCGAACTCTTTTCCCGCCGTGAAAGACAGAAGGTAAGCGACCACTCCCTTGTCCTTCATCTCGACCTTCTTGCCATTGAACGCCGCCCCCTTGCCAAGGTCGGTCGGCTTGACGTCCTGCGCGGGACACAGGGTGGCGACCGCGAACATAACTGCCACTACTGCTGTGACTAATCGAGTAATCGATTTCATTGGTGTTTCCTCCAATTTGAATCAGATCTGCAGCATGATGATAGTGTCTAGTGCATTCCTTCAACTCTCTCGCTGCCCGATACTCTATTTGGAATTCGCTTTGAAAGTCCTGATGGTTTTCTAAAATCATCGTAAATGTGTTAATTGGGGCCTTTTGATCCGGATATGGCCTCACTTCGAATCAGGTGTTTAAGGTAACAGCCACTTTTCACCTGGGATTGCCAGTCGGGTTTTCGAAGTTTCGCTCGATGCGCCTTACCGAACGGCAGTACTCTGAAAGTAGGCAAGCTTGATCGACTGCCCTTGTTGCACATACACCGCAACCAGTCGAAAGTGCGAACGACTCTCCATTCCAGACCGTGAGCTGACCGCTTGACATTCGGCCGTCAACAAAGCGGTTGCCCCGTACATCCGCACGTCAGTCTGACTAAGGTCGATCGAATGAAACCGCAATCCACCGCTCCGCAGGTCTTGCAACACCTCGTGCTTGTTCAGCACGGAACCATCGGGTCGGACCAGCATGTAATCGCCCGCGTACAGCCCCTCAAGAGCAGCGTAGTCCTGCTCCTTCAGTGCGCGACTGAAAATGTCCGTGTGGATGCTCAATATCTCCTCTGCTGTCATGCGATCTCCTCACTCTGGTCAAAACTTTTTCTCTACATCGACACCAGTTGTTGCCCGCCGTCGATGTCGTAGGTTGCGCCTGTCAGGGCTGTGTTCGTCATGATGTGGATGGCCAGCGCGGCCACGTCTGCGGGTCCAACTACGCGGCGGATGGGAAGCGTAGCTCGCAGCTTATCGCGGCGGTCTTCGATCTTCTCCACAAGTAGTCGCTGAGACAAAGGCGTATCTACAAAACCGGCTGCAATGACATTCACCCGAACGGGTGCGACTTCGAGGGCTAAGTTTTTTGCCATCGCCGGTAAAGCAGCAGTAAGCGCCGAGATGAGAACGATTCCAGGAGATGTGGTCCGCCCTCCTGTGCCCCCCATGAAAAGAAGGGTGCCTCCCGGGCGAACCTTATCGCGAGCGTTTTTTGCGATAAGAATGGGAAGCAAAAGATGAGTCTCAATGTCTTTGCACGCACTCTCTAAATCAAAATTAGTCAGTGGTGCGTAGTAAGGGCCAGGGCCAGTCACCAACACGTGGTCAACGAGCGGAATGTCATTGAGGAAGTTCTGGAGAAGCTTGAAATCGGTAGCATCGAATGCCGCGAAGCTGAGAGCGTCAAGCTCTTTCGCTGCGCGTTCGAGCGGCACGGGATTTCGTGCTGTCAGAATCACTCTAGCTCCCTGAGCGCGGGCTAGCCGAGCAGTTTCAAGGCCGATGCCGGCGCTACCGCCGATCACAACAACGGTTTGGCCACTCAGCTTCGATTCGAGTGAACTGCGAGGTGTACCGGTCTCTATCATGGAGTCTTCGTGCTCTCGCCAGGAAAGTAGTTAGCATTCATTATATTCATCCAAAGTATGGGTCGCTGAGGACCAATCGTTACGGTTTTCCCGCAACGACGCCGGGATGACCACCACAAGGGCGTTTATGACGATCATTCACGGTATGGAACTCACCCGCTTCACACGGAATCCTTGCCGTTGACTAACACCAAGGCTTTCATTTGTGGCACTCTCACTCCTCCAACAAATTTCGTCCCGCGAGAGGGCCGCCTGCTTGCTGGATCAACCCACCATCCCGAAGATTTCCAAGATCAATGATTGAATAGCCGAAGCCTGCAAGCAAGGTCCCAACTTGTTTCTTCGCGTCTTCGTCGTCTGCCGAAACAAACACGACCCTTCTTGCTCCGTTGACAATAGGATCCGCTTCTAGTGTGGCAACGCTCATTGTGTTTAGCGACTTAACCACTCGGGCACCAGGGGCAAGTGCCGCGATGAACTGGCTAGTGGACAAGTTTCCAACATCGGCGAGTGTGAATTTTCCGGCCTTACCGTGAAACGGATTGGTCCCATCAATGAGAATCCGATTGCTCCACTCGCGAAGACTCGCAAGTGTTTCGAGTACGTTGTCCCAGGGAACAGCAAGGAGTACCATTTCGCAAGCTGCTGCCTCCTCTTTCGAGGCAGCCGTCGCTCCTGGTCCAAGTTGATTGACAATTTTTTGGAGGCTGTCAGGACCGCGGCTGTTGCTGAGCTTAATCTTGTGGCCTACCTTCAAAGCCTGTTTTGCGAACGCTTGTGCGAACGCTCCTGCTCCAATGATTCCGATCTCCATACGCCATCCTTCCGAACCTGGGCTTCCGATTAGAACGCGCTGACGGCCGCCGCCTTGGTTTCAAGCTGCGGCGAAGAAGCGTGCGGCCTCTTCGGCGAACTCTTCAGAAAACTGGAAGTGTGAGCCGTGCCCGGAATCCGGGTAGAGGATCAACCGGGCATCCGGTAGTTGTTGCTGAAGGATGTAGGAATTGATGGTCGGCACCATGATGTCGTCCTTGCCGTTGACCACCAGCGTGCGCTGCTTGATCTTCTTCAAATCGCCATAGCGGTCTGTCGCGGGGATCGCACCCCATTTAGCTAGAGCGACGATTTGAGCCTCGCCGACCTGAGGCTTCGCTTCTGGTTCGCGGTCCAGCTTTCGCGCGGCGATCCGCGTGAGCCAGGCCTTGCCCGCCGCGTAACTCGTCGGGCTCTTCGAAAAGAACAGGTCCAGCGAGCGTTCCGGCTGGGTGCTGTTCGGTCGATTGACGATTTCCAGCACCTTGGGCGAGAATACCTGCATGCCTTCGCCTGCCGATGGGCCGGTACCGGTTAGGAGGATGCGCCGCACCAGGTTGGGCGCGTCAAGTGCCACCTGCTGCGCGACCATGCCGCCGATCGAGAATCCGAACAGATCAATCTCCTTCAGGCCGAGCGCCCTTGCGAAGGCGATGATGTCGGCCGCGGTAGCGCGCATCGAGTCCGGCATCTCGCCGCCCGAACGACCGACACCCCGATAATCGACCAGAATCACCGGGCGATCTTGCGCCAAGCGGTTGGTGTGGATCGGATCGAAATTGTTCATCGTGCCGGTGAAATGCTGAAAGCACACCACCGGCGGGGCGCCTTCTTTGCCGAAATGCCGGTAGGCGAGGCTCACACCGCCGATATCCTGGAACTTGGTCGGCGCGGTTTCGTTGAGATTGACATTCGACATGGCTCTTCTCCTTCGATTTGGATTGCGTCTGCAAGTTACGCTTCCACTCTCGTCACAACTTTTTTCTATCCTGCCTACGCGACAGAAGACTTGATCGAGTCCTGGTCCGGTGCCACCGAATTTCCGTCGCTCAAGAAGATCTTTACGTGCTCCAGGAACGCTTTTCTGTGTTGATAGAACGCTCCATGACTTGAATCCGGGTACATGATGAGCTGAGCGTTTGGCAGATGCTCCGCCAGAATGAAAGCGTTGATCGGTATCACTACAATGTCTTTGTTGCCGTGAATAATGAGCGTCGGAAGTGTGATGCTTTTCAAGGTGGCGTAACGTCCGGTGGCTGGTATCGTTCCCCACTCCCTGATCGCGGCAAGCTGGGCGACGGCCGAGTCCCTCGACACAGGTAGGTCACGATCATTTTTTCGAGACTCGAGTCGCGAAATGTATTCGCGTCCAGCAGCCTGGCTGGCTTCAGAGGGAGAGAAGAACGCAGCCAACAAGAACGCCACGGGATCCGCTTGCTCTTCCGCCGTTAGTTCGGTGAAGGTCATACCCTCTCCGCCGCGCGGACCGGTTCCCAAGAGAGTCAGCCGCCCGACGAGTTGAGGATGCTCAAGCGCTAACTGCTGCGCAATCATGCCGCCCAGCGAGAACCCCACGACGTGAATCTGCTTCAAGCCGAGGGCTCGGCAGAAAGCAACGCAATGTTTTGTCATCTCCGTGACTGTGTCTGGAGTTTTCCCTCCGGAAGGGCCAACGCCCGCATTGTCAAAGAGAATCACCTCATGATCTGCAGCAAGGCTGTTGGTTACGTCCGGATCCCAGCCGTCCATGTTGGAGTTGAAGTACCCCAGAAAGAGCAGGGGAATCGTGCCGAGTTTGCCGAATCGGCGGTAGCCATAACGGATGCCATTGGCCTCAACAAACTGTGTGGGGACCGTTTCGTTTGTGTAATTGCTCGTCATCCTTCCCTCTCCAATCCGATCCTTATCGGACCTGAGCCCTTTTGATATCCGCCTTGTTCAAACCAGGCGCTCGGCTGAAGGCGACCGCTGTGGCGCGACCGATGCCGGTCAGCGCGCGGGTAATCAAAACAGGTGACGTTGATCTTGCGCAGCTCTTTCGATTTACGGAGGGCCGCTTTGGCGTGAAAGAACCGTGACTTCGCAGCCGCAACCGAAATGCCGACTTGCGCTGCCGTTTCCCGCAGCGAATGGTCCTCCAGCGTATGAAACTCAAGAGTGTGCCGAAGCCGGGGACGTAGACCCGCGATTGCGTCTCGAAGAAATCTTTCCCGCTCTCGCTCGGCGCACCGTATTTCGGGATTTGGAGCAGAGTCCGGTGCTTCCAACAGCGTACCGTCTACACCTACACCATGCCCCAACATTTCACGCGAATTACGCTTCTTCCGAAGGATCATCAGCGCCGAATTGATCCCAATGCGTGTCAGCCAGGTAGAGAAAGTGGATCTTCCGTCGAAGTTCTTGCGATGGAGGAACGCCCTTAGGAGAGAGTCCTGCACCGCATCTTCGGCGTCTTCACGGTTTCGAGTTATGCGATGCACAGTGCGAAATAGCTTTTCCGCGTGTGCTCGATACAGCGTGTCGAGCGCCGCAGCTTCTCCGCTCTTTGCTGCTGCCAGGAAGCTAGCTTCGCCGATGCCCGTTCCCACTTGTAGAGGCGACGGCACTTCTCCATTCCTGCTTTCCATCTTCTTCCTCCAACCAGCTTTTCCCTTGTTACGCTTATGGGGTGCTTTTGCCCGACCCTCGTTCCCGGAGCATCCTTTCCCTGATATAAGGAGAGCAGCGCAGCACTGAGATCCCCTCCGC
>Ga0209380_10000814_pt1 | contig 22013 bp, 20 predicted proteins | sample HubBroMetageWFT6_FD_188347 | JGI IMG/M metagenome (GOLD analysis project Ga0209380, IMG submission 188347) | Warmed and freeze-thawed soil microbial communities from the Hubbard Brook experimental Forest, New Hampshire - Hubbard Brook CCASE Soil... | ecosystem: Environmental > Terrestrial >...
GCGCCGTACCGCTCGACTATCGCAGCTATACCGACCTGCTCTCGCTTCAGGCCGGCGTCGCTCCATCGACTTCCCTTACTTCCGGCACCGTGCAGGACGTGGGAGCTAGCGCGCTCTCGCCCTCGGGCGATCTGAATCCGGGTACTATTTCCATTCACGGCCAGCGGGAATTCGCTAACGCCTTCATCGTGAACGGCAGCGACTCGGAGGAAGACGTCAATATGGGCACGGCGATCATCCCCAACCTCGACTCCATCGCCGAGTTTCGCATCCTCACCAGTAATTTCGACGCCGAGTACGGTGAATTCAGCGGCGGCCAGATCAACGTCATCACCAAGTCGGGCAGCAATGCGTGGCATGGCGGCCTTTTCGAATTCCTCCGTAATACTGATTTGGACGCACGCAATTACTTTTCGCCCACGCGCGGCGCGTTCATTCAAAATCAGTTCGGAGGAACATTTGGCGGTCCCATCCGGCGGAACAAGATCTTCTTCTTCTCCGACTATCAGGGAACACGCCAGCGGCAGGGAATCGATACTGGACTGATCCCCGTACCCTCCGCCGCAGACCGGAACGGTAATCTATCCGACTCGGCCGGTTCCTTTTACACAATCCAGACCGTGAATGGGCAGTCGGTTGTCGTGCCCACGTTAGTGAGCGGTGCCGCCTGGGCCGCCACGCTGACTCAGAATCTCGGCTACCAAAATCAGGTCTATGCAGGCGAGCCCTATTATTTTCCGGGCTGCACCAATACCGACTATTTCCCGGGCAGCACCACAGCTTGTGTCCTTCCAACCTTGCAAATCCCGGCCAAAGCTTGGTCCGGTCCCGCGCAGCATCTGTTGCAATACATTCCTGCGCCGAATTCCTCGGACAACGAGTTTGCGACCTCTGCCAACAACCAGTCGCTCCGCGACGATAAAGGCTCGCTACGCTTCGACGCCGACACGGCTTGGGGTCTGATCTCCGGCTACTATTTTCTGGACGACTATTCTCTGAATAATCCGTATCCCGTCGCGCAGGGCGGGGCCAGCGTTCCCGGTTTCAACGCGCTGTATCTGGGCAGGGCGCAACTATTCAGTCTCGGCGATACGAAGACGCTGAACACATCGTCGGTCAACGAGGTCCACTTCAGCTATCTCAGGTCATTCAATGACCTGGGCAAACCGCAGGGCGGACTCGGCGTCAGTCTGGCATCTCAGGGTTTCGTGTCTTCGGGAGCGCCTACGATTGTGGCTCTCGCCCCTCAGAACGAAGGAGTGGAGAACCTTGTCTTCAACAATTTCTCGACCGGAACCAACACCAATGAACTCAAGCAGGCGAACAACACATTCCAGTTGCTCGACAACTTTTCGAAGGTGGTGGGAAGCCATACCATGAAATTCGGCGGCGAGTTTCACTATGACCAGGTCAACGTGAATCCGATCGCCCAGTTCAACGGCAACTTCCTGTTTACGGGAAGCGAGACTGGTCTCGACTTCGCAGACTTCCTGCTCGGGATTCCCAGCCAGTACAACCAGAGTCAGCTGAATCCTTTCTACGGCCGGAACAAATACGCCGGCCTCTTCGCGCAGGATAGTTGGCACTTAAAACCCAACATCACCCTCAACTACGGCTTGCGCTGGGACCGCATCGAGCCCTGGTATGAAAAGTACAATCAAATTTCAACCACAGAGCCCGGCAAGCAGTCACTGGTCTTCCCCGGCGCGCCCGTCGGGATTCTCTACCCCACCGATCCCGGAGTGCGGCGGACGCTCGCGCCTCCCGGCGACGAGTTCTCTCCTCGCGTGGGTGTTGCCTATTCGCCAAGCCTAAGTACGCATACTCTTCTCGGGAGAATCCTGGGTGGTCCGGGACAAGCGAGTCTTCGCGCCGGCTTCGGAATGTATTACACGTCTATCGAAGCGCTGACCATTGGAGTCCTGGCGGCCAACGCTCCCTACGGCACCACCTACAGCAGCCCTGCTCCGCCGTTGTTTTACGATCCTTTCATAACCGCTTCCACTGGGCAGGATCTCGGCCAATATTTTCCTGTCACTTTTGCGCCGTTGAACTCTTCCCGCAGTCACCCCGACCCGAATGTCGACTGGTCGCAATATGAGCCCATCACCGGCATCCCGGCTTATCCCGTCAGCAACCGCATTCCTTACACCGAGCAATACATGTTCTCAATGGAGCGGCGGCTCGGAGATAACACAGTGTTGAGCGCCAGTTATGTTGGCAATCAGTCTCATCGCCTGCTGGTGTTGGTGGAGTCCAACCCCGGCAATCCCGCGCTGTGCCTTAGCTTGCCCGGCTGCGGACCTTTTAAAGAAACGGAAAGTGGAACCCGCGGACCTCTGGGTTCAAATTTTGGCAGCGACACCAACCAGTCCACCATCGGCAACTCCAACTACAATGCCCTCGAACTCAGTCTCCGTCACACCAGCAAGCGCCTGCAATTGTTTGCCAGCTACACCTACAGCAAATCTCTGGATCAGTCCTCCAACGTGGGCGAAGAAGTAAACCCCATCAACCCGGCGATCAGCTATGCTTTGTCCGCCTTCGACGTGAAGCACAACTTCGTGGTCAGTTACGCGTACGACCTGCCTTTCGAGCATCTGTTCGGCGCTTCCAATCGCTGGACGAAGGGTTGGACGATCTCCGGCATTACCCATTTCAGCACCGGTTTTCCGGTTACACTGCTCAACTACGGCGACAATTCCCTGCTGGGAGCTGAACCCAACGGCATCAACAACTATGGCGTCGACGAACCGCAATACACTCCTGGCCCTCTGGATCTGAATCACAATCCGCGCAACGGCCAGTCATATTTCAATACCAGTCTCTTTGGATGCACCTCTGCCGGATGCAGTCTTCCGCCCCTGGGGCAGCCCGGCAATGCCAAGCGCCGATTCTTTTACGGCCCGGGCATCGACAACTATGACATGGCCTTGCTAAAGAACGTTGCTCTGAGCGAGTCCAAATCGCTGCAGTTCCGCTTCGAGGGGTTCAACGTTTTTAACCACGCCCAGTTCTACGGAGCGGCGTCCGTCGACGGCAACATCAGCAGTTCGTCCTTCGGAGACGTGGTCAGCGCGGCCCCTCCCCGCCTGATGCAGGCTGCGGTCAAGTTTGTCTTTTAGGTTGCTGACTTCCATAGCTGGCCGAAGACCCTCTGGGGTCGCGGACCCAGGAACCTTGTTGCGACCTTCCGCTACGCCCGCGCATCAAACGTCAGTGGTACGATAAGACGTTGGGCCCGGCTACGACTGCTCGTTGTTTCCGAAACATGGGAGCGTCCGCCGAAAATGCGACGTTACAACGAGGAGAAACGGATATGGCAGGCAATGGAATCGTCGAAGTGACCGATGCGAACTTTGACGCTGATGTATTGAAGTCGGACAAGCCCGTGCTGGTGGACTTCTGGGCGACATGGTGCGGTCCCTGCCGCGCGATCGCTCCCATCGTCGAAGAGCTGGCCCACGACTATCAAGGCAAGATAAAGATTGGCAAGATGGATGTAGACGCCAACAGCTCTACGCCCATGCGCTACAAAGTGACCGGCATCCCCACGCTGTTGGTCTTCAAGGGCGGGCAAGTGGTTGAGCAGATCGTCGGTTACAAGCCCAAGGAAGCCATCGCGCAGGCACTCGACCGGCACGTTGGATGAGCCATCTAGCTCAGGCTTTTGGTGGGAAAGAGCGCCCGGGACTACTTCCCGGGCGTTGGTGTCTTCGCTGGCTCTCGCGCTGGAATGCACTACAAAAAGCGGCTAAGACCCTTCACGGCGTTTCCGGCAGGGTGTAGTCGAAGTCGTAGGAGTGTTTCCCGGCGTCGATCTTGATTGTGAAGGTTCCCGAAATGCCCGTTAGTTGGCCCGCGCCGGAATCCGGGACCACAGTGACGCTCAGTTCCGGCGTACCACGCGTCATGGTGCCGCTGTGTTGCAGGACGAAGCTGCCGCTGCGGCCTTTCAGCGTTCCGGTGACTCGCTCCATGGCAACGTATCCCCCTGAGCCTTTCACAATGGTGGCCGCCGAGGAGAGCATAAAGCCTCTGCTGGTTCCTTCCAGATCGCCGTGGAATTGTTTATCGATCGACATTCTTCCCAGCCCGGCATCGGTTCCCTCTTCGGGTGCCTGCGGCGTCAGCTTGACTTCAAACGTTCCACTGGCGTGACTCGTCACAACTTTCTCCTTTGCTGTCGCGCCGTTGCCTGCCGGCTGAGTCTGCGCAATCCCCGGAGCGGCGAGGCGCAGACAGAGACAAATCCCGGCAAGCAGCTGAGCTCGGAATTTCAGTCTGTGTTTCATAGCTTGGCTGAGAGCTTGATTTTCTTCCCGCTCTTGCGGCGGCTCTCGCGTTCTCGCGCTTATTAAGGGTTGACCGAGGTTGAGCTGAAAGCTAGTGGCCAGGAGCGCCTCAGTATTTCCGCAGCACGCCAATCACCCGGCCCTGCACTTCCACCGACGCCGCCGGCACGATGATTGGCTTCATGGTTACATTCGAAGGCTGCAGGCGGATGTTGTCGCCTTCACGGTAGAAGCGTTTCAAAGTAGCGTCGTCTCGATCCACAACCGCAACTACGATGTCGCCGTTGTGCGCTGTCTTGAGCTTCTCGACCAGAACGTAATCGCCATCGAGGATGGCTTCATCCTGCATGGAGTCGCCGCGGACTTCGAGCACAAAGACTTCTTTCGAGCGGACGAAGTCAGCCAGCGAAATCGTCTGATTGTCTTGCACGGCTTCGATGGGCTGGCCGGCGGCGATGCGGCCGAGCAGCGGAAGGACCAGGCCGGTGTTGACGCTCATGGCCTGCTTGAGACGTCCCTTGGGCGGCAGCAGGTCGATGGAGCGGCTGCGGTTGTAGTCGCGGGTGAGCAGTCCTTTTTTCTCCAGGTTGGTGATGTGCTTGTGCACCGTGGCCAGCGAGTTCAGGTCAAGTCCGTCGCCAATCTCTTCGAACGACGGAGAGTAGCCGTGCTCCGCGACAAAGCGGGAGATGAAGTCATAGACTTCGCGCTGCCTGCGTGTGATCGCCATGCCCGATATTGTTGGCGAAGGGAAGGCGAATGTCAAGGGAAAACAGCTCTTAGCCATCAGCTGTCAGCTATCAGCTTCTTGCTACTTGGTGCTAGCTGCTGGGCGCTCTTGTCTCGCTTCTGCTTCCGGTTAGGTTACGCAGGGCTTGCGCGTTTACGGCGCGCGACTTTGGGATCGGCATTGTGGTGGCGCGTGCGGGCGGCTTGCGATGGGTGCGGTCGACGGTGGCGGCGGCGACGACCGGCCGAGGTGGGGCGATGCGGACCGGCTTGGGTACTCTGATCCGCGCCAGCGCGCCGGCCTGGACGATGGCAGGTTCGGGCTTCGACGGGGCGACAGGAGTGGAATATTGGGGAACTTCGTTGACCACATCTCTGTACTTTGAGCACTCGAAATCGGTGCGGAGAACGTTCTTGGTAGCGATGTGGAGGGCGCGGAGGATGAGTTGGGCGCGGCGGAAGTCGATGGTGTTGCGCACGAGGGCGTTGATGACTTCCATGAGCGAGGCCTGGATGGACTCTTCATCCTCAAGGAACGCCATGGGATGCAAGCGCGACTTGGGCGGCGTGCGCACGCCGCGGATGAGGCGCTGGTGGAAGTAGCAGAAGAATTCGCCGCGAAGTGCGGGCGAGCCGCAGCGAACTCCGTTGACTTTGATGTGAGAGCAGATGCGTGTGGCTTGATTGGGTGCCATTGAGGTTGAACCTTCCGAAGCTGAGGATGCGGGATCCGGATCGAGCAGATTTCCAGATCGAGGCTGTAAAGTATTGAATAGATTTGGGTTGGCGGCGGCGAGGTGGAGGAAGTCCGCGTAAAATCTTGCAAGCCAAGGGTCTACGCGGAAAATATTGATTAATTCGGACTTAGCGACGGCGAATTCGGCGGGGGAAAGGCTGGAGAGGTATTGCTGGAGGCTGTTTGTGCCGAGGAGCATACTACTTATAGTTTACGGGGTGGTGCAAGGTTGGATGTCACAGAGGGAGAGTGGGGGTGTGGAAAAGGGACGGGTGAGTCGAGGAAGACCTAGATCCCAGAGGGATGGTGCTGTGGAATCCCACTTCTCGCAAAGGACCCGAGAGGTGGGGCACCCCGGCAGTTGATTTTCAAATGGCTTACGGAACGGCTGAAGCCGGTGCCCTTTCAGAACGAATTCAAACTGGCCCACCGTCCGCTTTTGTTTTGGCGCTAGCTACCAGGCACTTTGATCATGGGTAGTGGTGGCAGTTTTGGCTTACGCCTAGGGCCGGTGAAGTGGGAGATCCCTTCGGCTTCGCTCAGGGCAGGCTCTTCGCTACGCCTGAAAAACGGCTCCGCTCAGGATGACGGTCGTTATGTAATAGTCAACTGCACCACCCGGGTCGTGCTAAAATCGTATCGAACTGATTAATTAGTTCGAGTGAATACGATGGCTACTCCCGATACATCTCTAAGAGTCATCTCCGCGCTGGCGGCCCGCACGCAACTGGGTCAGATCATGCGGCGCGCTCGTGTGGAGCAGACGCGCTTCGTGGTGGACCGCCGGGGTGAGCCGCAGGTTGTGATCATGGGCATCAAGGACTTTCTCAACACCATTGCGCCAGAAAAGAAAGTTCTCGCCGCCATTCGCGCAGAGGCCCGCAGGAAGGGCAAAGACAAGCTTTCTACGCGGGAGATTGACCGCGAGATTCGCAGCTACCGGCGTGAGCGCTCACTCTAGCTTGGGCGATAGGCGTCCATGAAACAGCTTCGATGAAAACCACCCGCGTTGTCCTGGATACCAACGTGGTGGTGTCTGCGCACTTGAAAAGCGAAGGCTATGAGCGGCACGTTCTGGATCTCGTCCTCGCTGGGAAATTGCAGTTGGCCGCTTCCGAGGCGATTCTCGCTGAGTATGCAGATGTTCTGAGCCGCCCTAAGTTCGGCATTGACGTGAAACCCGTCGCAAGATCGATGCGGCTGATCCGGGGCGTGGCCAGGATTGTGCGCCCGCAGCATGAACTGAAAGTTACCTCACATGCGGCCGACAACCGGTTTCTGGAATGTGCCGACGCGGCGCGCGCGGACTATCTGGTCACAGGTAACAAACGCCACTTTCCCAAGAGTTGGCGTCAAACCTCGGTAGTCAATGCCCGTGAACTGCTGGAGTGGGTCGTCCCTGATCTCCGCAGGTAAGCCTCGGAATCCTCAGTGCCTCTTTATGCGATGAGTTTAGAGGTTCTGCTCGAAAGGCGGATTTCCTGAGACGAAGTGGAATCCGGAGTGGATTGCTGAGTTTTGATTTTCGCATCCGGAGCTGACGCCGAGTTTGCCGTGCGCTCCTCGAAAAGAAGCCGGCGCAGGGAGCGGAGGTCGTTGAGGATGCGGCGGCTCTTGTTCATGTGGAGTTCGAGCTTCTCCATGCTGTACAGGGTGGTGCGCAGAGCATCCAGGTGGCGTGGGGCTCCCGAATCTGATTCTCTTTGGATGTCCGCTTCCACATCGCGTTTGGCATCACACACGGTTTCAGCCAGCAGGGCGACGAATTCGTGGGCGCTCTCGATGCTGTCAAAGGGGCTTCCAGATTTGAAACTCATGTTGAGTCTCTCCTTAGATATTGTCGATCCGAGGGCGCTGGGTTTAATCCCTGCAGTATAGCGCTAATCGCGAGAATAGTCTCGACACAGGTACCGCGGGTAGTGGTGCAGTTTGACCCGAACGAGGGTGTGCTAACGGGAGATCCCTCGGCCCGCTGGTGAAAACGCGGGCCTTCGGGATGACGCCGGAAAAGATGGAGCCTCCGGATTTTTCAAACTGCACCGCTACCGTAGCGCGGCTACTGCTTGGTTGCGTTATCGAGGAAGGCAGCCACGTTAGCCTTAAGCTTCGCCAGATCTTCCTCGTGCAAATACATCATGTGGCCGGCGTCGTAATACTTCAGCTCGATATTCTTCTGCAGGTTTTCCGGCAAGCCGAGATGAGTCATGGTGAATTCGGTGGCAAAAAAGGGTGTTGCCAGGTCGTAGAGTCCATTCTCGACTTCGACGTGAAGATGCGGATTGGTTACCAGGGCATCGACCAGATCTTCTTCGACGTTGGGAGCACCGGGGAATCCGTACTCGCGGTCACGGCCGGTGCGCTTCCAATCCCATTGGCCGCCAGCGCCCTGGGCGGACGTGTTGTAGGTTAGCTCCTTGCCGAACTTCAGATCTTCGCGGACATAGTTGTTGAAGGCTGCGACGAATGCTCCTTCGACCGCGGTGCTTTGCGGATCATAGTCGGCGTATTCGGCAAGCAGGTCGGGCGCGGGGCCGGAAAAGCGAGCGTCGAGGCGTCCGGTGGCAAGCTTGCGGCTGCGCTGGAGTTCGGCCATGAACTGGGGAAGATTGACGCGCAGATCGGCTTTGATGAGATAGTCGTCGCTGAGGCCGGTGAAGTGCGAGACTTTCTTGGCGATGTCCGCTTTATCGGCGGCAGAGATGTGGGCGCCTTTCATTAAGGCTGCGGCATATTCGCTGGAGGCAAACTGGCGGGCCTCGGCGAGGAAGGCATTGAGATCGGCGGGCGGTTCCTGCAACATTTTGTGGTAGTACGCGGTGGCGGCGTAGCTGGGCAGATAGAAGATGTAAGGCATGTCGTTGCCCGGCGGGAAGGAAATCGTGCCGAGATCGAGCACTGAAGAGATCAGGACGATGCCGTTGAGATACATGCCGTTGTGGTCCTGAAGATAATTGCCCAGCGCGGCCGAGCGGAAGGTTCCGTAGCTTTCACCAATGAGGAATTTAGGCGAGTTCCAGCGGCCGTTGCGGCTGATGTAAGTGGCGATGAATTGGGCCAGGGATTTGACGTCCTGATCGATGCCCCAGAAGTCTTTGTCTTTCGCTTTGCCGACGGCTCGGCTGAAACCGGTACCGACGGGGTCGACGAAAACGAGATCAGTCCTATCGAGGAGGCAGTCTCCGTTGTCGACCATCTTGAAGGGTGGAGGCGGGGTGGGGCCGGCGTCGGTTGTAACGACGCGCCGCGGGCCGAATGCACCCATGTGCAGCCAGATGGAAGAAGATCCGGGGCCGCCGTTGTAGACGAATGAGATGGGGCGCTGGCTCATGTCCTTGGTGTCGCTGCGGGTGTAGGCGATGGTGAAGATGCTGGCCGTGGGGTCGCCTTTATCATCTTTGATGAGCGTGGTGGAAGCGGTAGCCTTGTAAGCGATGGTCTGAGAGCCGATTTTGACGGTGTGGTCGGTGACCGACGATTCTTCTTTCGGTTCGGGGGCGGGCTTAGCCTCGGCGGGCTTGGCGTCTTTTTCGGCCGGCTTCTCCGGCTCTTGCGCAGCCAGTTGTGACGCTTGACCGAGGACTAGCAGAATTGACATCACGAACAGGGCAAATATCTTCTTCATCATGGTCGCTCCAGGGAAACCGTCTCACGCGTTCTTAGGATTTTTTGATTGGGAAGCAAACCGGACATTGTATACCTACGACGGATGTTGTTGCGCAAGGTGCGTTAGAAGGCTCGCGGCAAGCTAATATAACGGAAGCGCAGTGCGGGACTCGCACCACTCAGAGGAGACTCTATGAGCCCAGCCCCCGAGGGCACTGGCCGTTCGATAACGACGCTGGGCAGCCGTGAGGTATATCGCAACCCGTGGATGCGGGTGCGCGAGGATGAAATTCTGCGCTCCAATGGACAGCGCGGGATTTATGGCGTGGTGGAGAAGGACGACTGCGCCATCATCCTTCCGATCGATGGGGACCGCATCTGGCTGGTGGAGCAGTTCCGCTACGCCATTCAGGAACGCGCGTTGGAGCTGCCGCAGGGCGGCTGGGAGATGGAGGTCGAAAATCCCGAGGAACTGGCGCGGGGCGAACTTAATGAGGAGCTTGGGCTCGAAGCCAAGGAGATGACGTACCTGGGTGCGCTGTGGATCGCTTATGGCTTCGCCAGGCAGAAACAGCACGTCTTTCTGGCTACGGGCTTGACGCCTGCGAAGAAAGATCAGCCTGATCCGGAGGAACACGACCTTGTCGCTCGGTGCGTGGCGGTGGAAGAGTTTGAGCGGATGATGCTCACCGGAGTGATTCGCGATAACTGCACGCTCTCGGCATGGGGGCTATACCTGCTGTGGAAGGCGCGGCAGCTGTAACGCGATGCGAAGTCAGGGTTAAGTGGCCGGGCGTTGGCAAGGGCGGTTCGACAAAAGTGGGGCGGCCAGACATCCGAAACTTCCTTCGAATTCGTAACTCTAATGGTGAGGATGGGTGGCTTAAGATAGTGGTTATTGGTGTGCGGGAGGACGGTATGTCGAGAACTTCGGTTCGAATGGTGGCAATGATTTTGACTGTGCTGGCTGGCGCGGTGGCTTGCCGGGCGGGCAGCGGAGCCAGAGCGGCCGTGCCGGCTGCGGCGGCCGACGAGACGAAGGCTGCGGCACACGGCAAGGAAACGGCGGTGGTGGCCGGGGGATGTTTTTGGGGAATCCAAGCGGTGTTTCAGCATGTGAAGGGCGTAGTCAGCGCAACTTCCGGATACTCCGGCGGCACGGTGAAGAATCCGGGTTATGAGGAAGTGAGCAGCGGGCGAACCGGCCATGCGGAGTCGGTGCAGATCGTTTACGATCCCTCGAAGGTTACTTATGGAGAGCTGCTGCAGGTGTTTTTTTCGGTGGCGCTTGATCCGACGGAATTGAACCGGCAAGGGCCGGATGAGGGCACGCAGTACCGGTCGGTTATCTTTTATGGAAATGACGACCAGAAGCGGATTGCGGAGGCATATATCGCGCAGCTCGACCAGGCGAAGGTTTTTCCGAAGCCGATTGTAACGCAGGTGGTGCCGCTGCAGAAGTTTTATCCGGCGGAAGATTATCACCAGAATTATGCGACGCTGCATCCGGATAATCCTTACATTGTGTATAACGATGCGCCGAAGGTGGCGAATTTGAAGAAGGAGTTTCCGGAGCTGTACAACAAGTAATTATTATAAGGAGGCGAGCCAAGCGCGCGATTATTGCGTCGCAAGAACGCGACGCTTCGCGCGGCTCGCCCAGATCCTTCGCGGCGCGAAAAGCGCTTGCTCAGGATGACAATTAAGGGGGGGTATGTTTGACTCGGATCGCGGGGAAGGCGAGATCAATCAGGGGCGGCGATTGTTTTTGATGGGAGCCGGCGCAGTGCTTGGCGGAGCGGCGCTGTGGTCGCTGCGGAAACCGCACATGATTGCGGCGGCGGCGAAGACCGAGCCGGGAGAAGTGACGATTGTGCAATTCTCCGATGAGGGCAAGCGCCTCGCGAAGGTGAAGATCGCGAAAGTGGTGAAGAGCGAGGACGAATGGAGAAAGCAGCTCCCGTCAGGAGTATTCGAGATCACGCGGCACGCGGATACGGAAATCGCCTACACCGGGAAATATTGGAACCTGCACGATAAAGGAATCTTCCGCTGCGTCTGCTGTGACAACGCGCTGTTCAGCTCTTCGACGAAATTTGACTCGGGGACGGGCTGGCCGAGCTTCTGGACGCCGATCGCGGAAGAGAATGTGAGGGAGATTTCAGACTCCAGCCTGGGCATGGAGCGGACGGCTGTTTCGTGCAAGGAATGCGACGCGCATCTGGGACATGTGTTCAACGACGGACCGCAGCCGACGGGGTTGCGGTATTGCATGAATTCGGCGTCGCTGCGTTTCGTGAAGGCGGCATAGCAGGAGATCGAGAGCTTTCGCTCTTGAAATGGAGGGACTGGCCGCGCGGCTGTCCCTCCATTTTATTGTTGAGGTTTGGTGGTATTTATTGGTTGTCGCCGGTTTGAGTGGCGCTACCCGTGCTCTTCAGCGTGACAGTGTCCGAAGGTTGCTGAGTCTTCGGCTGCTGCTCTTGCTGAGTCTTGGGGTTGGACGCCGATTTCACGGCTTCGCTTGCGTGGCTGGCTTGTACACTGCTGATTGCGTTCACCATAAAGAGTGGATCGGCGGCGGGCTGGTGAACTTTAGGAATTTGACCTCGATTGTCTATTCTTTAGTAAGGGTTACCAGACCTTCCCTTCCAGAGCGGCAATCTCGCCCGTTGTGTCGTTTTACGCTGTGGTCACGAAGAAGTTTTCGTCCGGCCTTCTGTCGCGTTTGGTCGGAGCCAGGTCGGCGGCAACGTCCTGCACGAACTCGCGGCGACGTTCCGGGCCCTTGCGTTCGATCACGCGCACACGGCGGGCCGGCATATTGCTGGGTTCAAGCGTGAGGATCCGGCCATCGCGAACGTGAATTTGCGACCGAAACCAATCCGTCCGGAACATTCGTCCCGAGCAATAGAAAGTCATGCAGGCGGCAATGGGACCTTCGAATTCTTTTCCCGTGCACGCCAGGATGCGTTTGCCTATATCCTCTGTCCAAGTCATGCCGCCGACCAGCGGATCGTTCAGGCGGCAGCGGTCAAAGGGTACAGCGTGCGAGAGCTTGCGCAATTGCAACAGCTGCAGCAGAACGGAGCTTTTAGCCAGGTTCGTGACAATGACTTTAGCTTCGCTGCTGGAGATGCGTTCGAGTTTGATGTGCAGATCGGGCGTCCACTCGCGCTCAAACTCTTCGCGTGCGAGAGTTAAACCCTTGTCCGTCGCTTCCACGTAGCGCAGCGTGGCGTGGGCCAGAATCACGCTGAAGAAGCAGGTTACCACGGTCGCGATAAGGGGAACGTAGCTGATGAGAATGACAAGAGATGTCCGGAACGAGTTGATCCACTGTACGGGCATACGTGGCGCGACTCCTCACTGAACTAAGGAGAAGCTTAGAGAGAGATACGTTCTGGCTCCAGATGCGCATGGTGAGGAGACGGGAGCTGGGCTAGGCTAGGGACTTTCGTAACGGCGGGAAGGGTCTTTAACACAGAGGACACGGGGGAACACAGGGTAAGGACAGAGAACAACGGTAATGCGCTTCACGCGGAATCGAAAGCAAAGTCAAAACCTAACGTCAAAAGCGACGGACAGGAGTGTCCATCCCACACGAGCCTATTCGAGGACGCTGTCGTCGAGCTTTTTGCGTCCCCAATCGGCGGCGGCCTGCACAAAGGCGAGGACCACGGGATGGGGCTTTTTTTCCGTCGAGGATAGCTGCGGCTGGAACAATGTGGCGACAAAGAAGCGGTGCGTGGGCGATTCGATGGCGCGGATTTCTCCCTGTGCGCCGCGCGCAACTACAGGGAAGCCAGCCTCCATGGTCGCCCATTCGTATTCCGGGTTGACTTCGAAGTTGCAGAAGAACTCTTCGCTCACGATTTCCTTTTCTTTTCCGTAGAAGGATTGCAGGTAGGAGCCGGGACGAAGGCGAATCTCCGGCACCGTGCCCGACAACTTGGGCGCGTCGCCTTTGCGGCCGGTCACGGCGCAGGCCACGGGATAGATCACAATATTCTTTGATCCCGAATTGTTTTCTGCGCTGTCCGCGTCCGCAATGCCGAGAACGTTGCGGGCGAACTCGATCAGGGCGTACTGAAAGCCTCCGCAGGTGCCAAGAAAAGGCCAGTCGCGGCGGCGGGCGAACTCGATTCCTCTGAGCATGCCGTCGAAACTCTTATAGGGACTTCCCGGAGATGCCCACAGGCCGTCAAAACTCTCGAGGACTTTTTCCGCGCCGGGGCTGGCCAGCGAGGGGGTCGGTATCCACTCCGATTCGACTTTCAAATCCAGCTTACGGGCGGCATGCTGGAGCGAGTCAGGGGTGGCAAGGTGTGAGCGGAATTCAGGATTGAAGTCACCGAGGATTCCGATGCGAACGGCTTCACTCACGTGGTCATTGTACTAAACCGCGTGCTAAAGCTTGGGGGAAACGGTTAGAGGTGTGGTGCGATGCGGGGCGTGGCCGAGACCGAAGTAGAAGACAAGGTCAAGAGCAAGGTCAAGAACGAGGTCAAAGGCAAGGTCAAGAGCAAAGTCAAGAACAAGATCAAAGGCAGCGGACAAGAGTGTCCGCTCTACACGGTCTAGAGCGAATGCGTGAGGTAGAGCAGGCCGTAGAGGCAGAACAGGGAAAGAGCCGCACCGCCCCAGATCATCGAGGTGCATCTCCAGCCGAGCGAGCGGGCCAGGTCGCGCTGACTTCGCCAGGAAATCATGAAGGCTGGGTTGTTCCTTCCCTTCATAAGAACGACGGGCGGGCGAACATCGAATTCGCTGGAGGCCGCTGCCGGTTGCGCCGACGATTGGCTTCCGGCCTTCGGGATGCTGGCGTTCGGGGGGCCGTTCGGGACTGCGTCACCTGCCGCCGCTGCCGGAGTGACTCGCGCCGCTTGCCATGCCGCCGGATTTGAGATGCCCGCCTTCACGAGCGCGGCAGCTATCTTCTGCTGCTGCGTCATGTCCGCAACTTTGGTTGCACCGGACTCCGGCGAAAGCCGGATTATACGAGCCGACGGTGCGGATGAGGGTTCGTGGGATCCGGCGACGCCGATAAGACGCTCGCTGAGAGAGCGATCTTCGAGCTCGCTGGGGGCCTCGGTCACGAACGATGACGAGGATATTCCCAGCCTGCCGCCGGTTGACCACAGAGATTTGCCGAAGGTCAGCGTGTTGTGCTCTTCGTCCTGAATCGGCTGCGCGGTAAGTTCCAGGCCGGGATTTTCATCCAATGTTCCGAGCAGAAAGAGTGAGTTCTTAGGCTTGATGCAGAACTCTTCTACCTTAATTTTGTTGGTTGTGCTTACACCATGGCGAGACAGAAAGCTATGTACGTTGGGAGGAGCTTCTTGCTTCAGGGTGAAGAGTCCATCGCAGAATTCCTGGTGGAAGTCGCGGTGCAGGTCGAGTTCGGCGCCGCGAGGGTCGACCATCACTTTGCCGGTGTTGTCGTCGAGAAAAAACGGCACGTGCATGCACTCGCCGGCCACTTTCACCCATCGGTTGCTTCGGCCTTCGCGCTTCCACTCCCAGGCGACGGTACGGAAGTAATAGCAGCCGCGTTCGGTAATCGGCGCAACCACAGTGTGTGGGCCGACGGCAAGGCCGCTGAACTCGACCAATCCAAGCGACGCGGCGCGAATTTTGGAAACCGGGGTATCGAGAAGCAGGTGCCTGCGCTGCAACAAGCGAAAGCCCTGAATGAACAAATAGATTCCCACGCAGATTCCGACGACGCACCAACAGATGGGGCGAATCGACTCGGAAGAATTCAGAACCAAAGAAATGAGGATCAAGTGGACTGGGATCAAGGTTCGGCCCGATGGGGAGATCTAAGGGACGCTCTCCCTGCATCGAGGCTAGCGGAGCGGAAGAGGGGCTGGCAGCAGAAAACGGCGCAGCAGGCTTACGTTGGTAACGGGATATGGTGCGGCTGCAAAGCCGTGATTCCAATGGCGCAGCCAAGCGACAGGTTCGCAATCGAGAGATCAACCCGAATCCAGAAGATCAATCCGAGGAAACTCGCCGGCGTTTCAGCGGGAAGTATGCGAGCGTGAGTGCTACAAAGAAAACGAGTCCCCCGAGCGCGTTTACGCGGGTTGAGAATAGAGTGCGGAGAATTACGGCGGAAGCTCCCAGGAAACCGAGAATCGATCCCCACATTCCCAGCGGAGATCGCATGGGCAGTGCGGCAAGTTGTTGCGGCGTCAGGCGCCGGCGAAAGCTTACATGGGCTGCCAAGGATACGACCCAGGAAAAGATCAGGCCGGAGAATGCGGCGCCCATGATGTAGAGGAATGCGTGTCTGGGGTTCCAGTACTGGAATATGAGCGCGGTTACGATTCCATAGGAAGAGACCAGTAGAGCCCAGCGCGGCGAACCGGAGGCGTTCAGTTTGCCGAGCAAAGCCGGTGCCCATCCCGAACGGCCCATCGAAAACAGCAGGCGAGAGGCGACGTAGAGTTTGGCATTGGCTCCGGAGAGCGCAGCTGTGAGCACCACGAAATTCATGAAGTAGGCAGCAGCCGGAACCCTGGCCATGCGCAGGACGCTGACGAACGGACTTTCGGAAACGCCGGCGCGGTTCCATGGCATTATGCCGGCGAGCACGACGATGGCGCCGAGATAAAGGCCGGCGAGCAGAAAAAAAGTGAGGTGCGCGGCGCGGGGAATCTCTCTTGCCGAACGCGATTCGCCGGTGGTGACGGCAATCATCTCCACGCCGCCAAAGGCGTAGATCGCGAGGAAAACGGCAAGCAGAGGCGCAATGGGCCCCTTAGGCAGGAATCCGCCTTGAGCGGTGTATTGCGGGGCTACACGGCCGGTAAAGAGCAGAGCTGAGCCGGCCAGGATGAAGGCCACAATGGTCGCGAACTTGATCATGGCAAACCAGAACTCGAAGCGTCCGAAAGAACCGACGCTGCGCAGGTTGACCAGCACGAGCAGCGCCGAAAACAGAAGCACCCACAGCATGCCGGGCACAGCGGGCAGCCAATAAGTCATGTAGGTAGCGGAGGCAACGAGTTCCGCTCCGATGGAAAACGCGATCGCTGCCCAGTATCCGGCGCGGCAAAGGAATCCCACATACTGATTGAGATATATCTCGCCGTAAACGCCGAAGGACCCGGCGGCGGGATGCACACTGGCGAGTTCGCCCAGGGCCATGGCAACGGTGTAGGCGATGAAGGCGGCCACTACGTAGCTCAGGATCACGCTGGGGCCAGCCGTTTCGAGGGCGGCAGCCGAACCGAGAAGAAGCCCGGTGCCGATGGAGCCGCCGACGGCGACCATGGTCATTTGACCGGCGGTGAGTTGGTGATGGAGACCCTGCTCCTGAGTCTGCTCGCTGATGATCTCCGGGACGGCGGAACTCAAAGACATGGGGAACGATACCAAAATCCAAAGGTTAGCCCAAGCCTGCTGAGCAAATCCTTTCCCAATTGCAATGTTGTGGTCCCAACCGCCTGTGACCTTCGTAACCAGGGCGCAGCCCGCGTGGATTGCTGCCTGCGGAGGCGACTCCTAGAATTGAAGCAGCAGCACTCTGCCCAAAACTGATCCCATGCCCGAGATCACAAAGCGCGTCGACCGAGCCGAGTTAGCCCGGCGTGTCGAACGCGCGGAAAAACTTCTGCAAAAAGGGAAGGCCGCGGAAGCGTTGGAAGAATATCTGCTGTCCCTGCGTGACGATCCAGAAAACGATACCGTGCGGCAACTGGCCGCCGATTTGTGTCTGTCGCAAAATCGCACCCACGATGCCGTCGCGTTGCTGGGCGAACTGTTTGAGCGGCAGGTGAACGCCGGGGATGCGACGCGAGCCAGCCTGACGTACAAGAAGTTAGCGCGCCACGGCAGCCCCTCCTGGGAGCAGAAATTTCGCTTCGGGCAACTGCTCGAAGGCTCGAATAAAAAGCTGGCCATCGGCACTTACGAATCTGCTTTGAGTGATCTGGCGAAGATGGATGACAAAAAGGGTGCCCTGGAAGTGCTGGGCCGCGTGGTAACGCTGGAGCCGGTCCAGGCGAACTTCCTCCGGGTGGCGGAACTCTCCTCCGAACTGGGAGAGAGCAAGGTCGCGGCGGCGGCGTTCAAGCGGGTCGCGCAGCTCGCCACCGCAGCCGGCAGCGATCCGGCGCAATGGTATGAGCGCGCGTATCAGGAAGATTCCTCCGACGAGGAAATTACGCTTGCCTACGGCAGAAGCCTTTTGGGGCAGGGCCAGGTGGGAGCTGCGATCTTTATCCTCGAATCGCAAGTGAATGCGGGGAAGAACTCTGCCCAGTTGCGGGAGATCTACGCCGAAGCCTTGCTGGCCGCGGGCCGGTATGCGGACGCGGAACCGCTGGTGTGGCAAATGTTCGAACAGAATCCCAACCGAATGCCGCAGGTGAGTGCGTTAATCGGGCAGTTGGCCGATGCAGAGCAGGATGAGGCTGCGGTCTCGTTGGCTCGCAAGCTAGGACAGTTCCAGGCAAAGCGGGGCGAGCGCCGGCAATTTGTGGCGATGCTGCAAGAGATCATGGGAGCGCGACGGTCCTCGCCGGCAATGCTGGAGTTCCTCAGCGAACTGTTTAACGCATCGAACCGAGAAGGCGACTACTGCCAGACTTTGCTTAAGCTCTTTGATGTGTATTGCGGCACCGGGGACTTCGCCAAGGCCGCCGAATGTCTGGACCGCGCCGCGGAAGTGGATCCCTACGAATCTGGCCATACAAAACGGCTCGAGATGCTGAAGGGAAAGATTGACGAAAACAAATTCAAGGAGATCGCAACCCGTTTCACTCCCGTGACGAAAGCGGCGGCAGAGCCCACGACGGAGCACGAGGCGACCTTGGGAGCTTCCACTCTGCAGGATCTCATGTTGCAGGCCGAGATCCTGGTGCAATACGGAATGCGTAACAAGGCTGTTGAACGCCTGCAAAGAATCCAGGAGCTCTTTCCACGCGAAGAAGAGCGCAATGAGGATTTGCAGCGGTTATATCTCTCGGCGGGCATGACCCCAAGTTATGCAGGCTCGGAGCGACCGGTAGCTACGCCTGTCGCGCCGGTAGCGGCAGCGTCCGCGACCGTGCCTGATCCGGCGGCGGAGATGCGCAACGTGACCCGGGTCGCGGAGATCACGCGCAAACTGTATCACCAGGGGACGGCGCAGGCGGTTCTGACGACGGCGGTCAACGAGATTGGCGGGCACTGGGAGGCGTCGCGTTGCATTGCGATGATGCGCACTCCGGGTTCGGCGCCGACGGCGGTGCAGGAGTGTTGCGCCAAGGGACTGAAGGAGGGCAGCTCGGGAGCAATCAAGGAAATCATGTGCGCCCTGCAGGATATGGGGTCGACTGAACCGGTCACGATCGCCGATGCGCAGAAAGCTGTCGAATTGGAGGGCGCTCGGAAAGCGCTGGCGGAGCTGGGAACTACATCAGTGCTCGCATTTCCGCTCAGTAACGGCGAGGACTCCGTGGGCGTGCTGGCGCTGCTGCACAATAAGCCCCGAACCTGGCCGCATACCGATGCGGTGGTTTTGAAGACGTTAGCCGATCAGATGGTGATTGCGCTCAATAACGCCGGATTGCGCCGGCTGGTGAAAAATCTCTCGGTGACGGAAGAGAAGTCGGGACTGCTGAAGCGTGGTTCCTATCTTGATTTGCTGCTGGCTGAGAGCAAGCGGGCCGTGCAGAATGCCGCTCCGCTTTCGGTGTTGCTGATGCAATTTGGGCGAAGCGCGGCCCTGCTCAAAGAGTATGGCGAACCCGCGGTGGAAGTGATGATGGAAAAGATCGGGCAACAGTTCGCGGCCAACATCCGGACGAATGATCTGGCGTTTCGCTACGACACCGCAACCATCGCCATCATTCTAGGCGACACCGCTGAAAAGGAAGCGCTGATGGCTATCGAGAAGCTGCGCAAGATCATCGCGGGAGTACGGTTGCCCGCAAGAGATGGCGCGGAGAAAGGCCATGCATTGGAATTCTCGGCAGGGCTGGCCGAGGCAGTGGTGAAGGAGAGCTACGATCCCGTGGACATCGTAACGGAAGTGATTAACCGCGCCGAACAGGCGCTGAGTAGTTCGCTGGCGCAGGGGCCCGGTAAGGTTGTGGCACTGGGTGCGGCGCTGGCGGCGGGCGCCGTGGCGTAGGCAAGCGGCACCATGGCCAAGATGAAATCCCACCGAGCGACGATGGCTATACTGGCGACGCTTTTTGGCATCGGTGCCGCGATTGGATGTTGGATAGAGCTTCGTCCAAGGATTGCGGACAGCGTTTCTATATTTGCCTTTCCAGGAATTTTTCTTTCCGTGATGCTTGGCATTGGCCCCCACGGGTCTTTGAGGCTATTTCTTTGGGCATCGCCCCTCTGTAACGGCATTGCCTATGCAGCGCCTGTCGCCTTCGCGCTCTGGTTGCGCTCCAAACTTTCAGACTGAGACGTTGTCGAACGAGCCTTGGTAGTCAATCTCCTTTCACGCTGCTACACTAACCAGTTTGATGGTCAATTTTGATCCGCTCTGAGTGCGGTGTCTGCAGGGAAATCAATGTTAAAGCCGGGTGATATTGCGATTGTCAGCGGGGCGCGTACGCCCTTTGGGCGTTATTGCGGCAAGTTGAGGGATTTTACCGCGCAGGAACTGGGCGCCGTTGCCGCCAAGGGTGCCATCGAGCGGTCGGGGATTGACCCGACGGAATTCGACCATGCGGTGTTCGGCAATGCGCAGCAGACTTCGGGCGATGCTTTGTATGGCGCGCGGCATGTGGGATTGCGGGCGGGATTGCCGATTGAGACTCCGGCGCTGACGGTAAACCGGCTGTGCGGGTCGGGGATGCAGTCGATTGTTTCAGCGGCACAGATGATCCAGACCGACGAGGCGAAGATCGTTCTCGCGGGGGGCATGGAGGCCATGTCGCAGGCTCCGTTTGTGATTCGCGGGCGCGATGGATTTACGTTGGCTCCGGGCGGAAAGATCGAAGACTCGCTGATGGTGGCGCTGCTCGACAGCTACTGCGGCTTATACATGGCGAATACGGCCGAGTTGTATGGCGAGCAGCAGGGCATTACGCGGCAGATGCAGGATGAGTTTGCTCTGCGCTCGCAACAGAAAGCCGATGCGGCCTATAAAGAAGGACGCATACAGGACGAGTTGGTTCCTGTGCCGTTGCGGAGCGCGAAAGGCGAGCCTACGGGGGAATTGTTCACCGAAGATGACCACAGGCGTCCTCAGACCACGATGGAAGGGTTGGCTAAGTTGAAGACTGCTTTCGGCAAAAGTGGAACCGTGACGGCCGGCAATGCGAGCGGCATCGTGGATGGAGGAGCGGCGGTGGTGGTGATGTCGCTTGAAGAGGTTCGCAAACGGAACATGGAGCCGCTGGGTCGAATCGTGAGCTGGGGCGTTGCCGGGGTTGAGCCGAAGTTGATGGGGCGGGGTCCGGTGCCTGCGACTAAGATTGCTTTGCAGAAGGCCGGCCTGTCGCTCGATTACATCGATCTGATTGAAGTGAACGAAGCGTTCGCGGCGCAGTATCTGGCGGTGGAAAAAGAATTGGGATTGGATCGCGAGAAGGTGAATGTGAATGGCGGGGCGATTGCACTGGGGCATCCGTTGGGGGCGACCGGGACTCGGCTGGTGATTACGCTGCTGTATGAATTGCGGCGGCGGAAGAAGAAGTATGGGCTGGCTACGGCTTGCATCGGCGGCGGGCAGGGGATTGCGATGGTGGTGGAGAGCATGAACTGATGGTTGACATAGATGCCGGCGAACTGATGTTGCGTTCGCTGGGGGGCGCTAGCCTGCGTGGCCTACTGCAACCGGCGGAGGGAGTTTGGCAATTCGATTTTGAGAAGGCGGGTCTAACAATCGAGTGTCCCTGGAGAATCGTTAGCGGTGGATCTGTCGTCCTTGCATCATCGGATCACGGGCAGAAATTTGGTTTACCCGCACCTGTCGATCTGATCTCGGCGACTTTGGAAAAGCTCAAAGGACTGACCATCGAGGCAATTGACGTCAATGGCGAAACTGCTGACCTTTGTCTCAAGTTCGGCGGCGGTGCGCGGATAGACACGTTTAACGACTCCTCGGGTTATGAGGGCTGGAACTACTCGGATCGCACCGGCGTGATGCTTGTTGCACAGGGCGGAGGCCACCTAGCTATTTGGAGTAATTTGCCAAGGCGGGAGTAAGGAATCATATGGAAATTAAGAAGGTTGGCGTTCTCGGTTGTGGGCTAATGGGGTCGGGCATTGCGCAGGTTTGCGCTATGGCTGGATTCGATGTGACTGTGCTGGAAGTGGAGCAGAAGTTTCTGGATAAAGGATTTGCCGGGATTGAGCAATCTTTGGCGAAGTTTGCTGAGCGTCCTGTCGAGAAGGGTGGGATCACGACCGCGCAAAAAGATGCGATCCGGGCGCGGCTTCAGGGCACGACGAACAAAACTGACCTGGCTGATTGCGACATTGTTATTGAGGCCATCATCGAGAATGTGGATGAGAAGAAGAAGATGTATGCGTCGATTGATGGCATCGTAAAGAAAGAAGCGATCTTCGCTTCGAATACTTCTTCGATTTCGGTGACTGAGCTTTTGACTGCGGTGAAGCGGCCGGAGCGGTTTATTGGGCTGCACTTTTTTAATCCCGTGCCGCTGATGAAATTGGTTGAAGTCGTG
>Ga0209380_10000817_pt1 | contig 22004 bp, 25 predicted proteins | sample HubBroMetageWFT6_FD_188347 | JGI IMG/M metagenome (GOLD analysis project Ga0209380, IMG submission 188347) | Warmed and freeze-thawed soil microbial communities from the Hubbard Brook experimental Forest, New Hampshire - Hubbard Brook CCASE Soil... | ecosystem: Environmental > Terrestrial >...
GGTCAAGACACGCTGTCGCCTGCCAACGGTAACTACTTCTCCACTCGCGAGACGGGCGGGTTGTTCGCTCCTCAACTTGTGAAAATTCACCCGCTTCTTTGCTGACTCCGCAAACCCAGCGGTCTGCATCTCAACGTCGCGGTTGCTCGCGGGCGCAGAAGCAGGAGCAGAGTATGAAATTGAGTCAATTCTTGACTGTGCTGGCTCTGGGGTTAGTATCAAGCGCAATTGGATTGGGTCAGGAATCTCCGCCGTGGCACGATCCGTCCCGACACAAAGTGCGGTTCGTAACCGTTGAAGACGGCGTGCGACTGGAGGTGCTCGATTGGGGCGGAACGGGACGGCCGCTGGTGTTGTTAGCAGGACTCGGATACACCGCGCACGTCTTCGACGGATTCGCGGAGAAACTAACCGACTCGTATCACGTCTACGGAATCACACGACGCGGTTACGGGGGCTCCAGTAGGCCAGCCGCTGGTTACACAGAACAGCGTCTAGCCGAGGATGATCTGACGGTTTTTGATGCCCTCAAGTTGGTCGCGCCGGTTGTGGCAGGGCATTCCGTCGCAGGCAATGAGTTGTCGCAACTTGGCATTCATCACTATCACCGGCTCGCGGGACTCGTTTATCTGGAGGCCCTAAACGATGGTACGGACGATTACTCTGACTACGATGCGGTCTGCCGTAAATTGCCAGAAGCGATGCGGACACCCCCCTCACCTTCGCCTGCTGATTTGAAATCATTTCCAGCGTATCGCGATTGGCGGGCTCGAACCGAGGGGATTTCAGTTCCAGAATCCGAATTGCGTAATCAGTTCGCGGAGAACCCGGATGGAACAGTCGGCAGCCCCGAGACGCCCGGAGCCGTTCCGGCAGCGATCATGGAAGGCGACCACAAGCACGATTATTCGCAGATTCGCGTACCCGTGCTGGCGCTTGTCGGTTACCCGGAGTTTCCACAAGATCAGATACGAAAGAACCATGTGACAGACGCGGCAGACCGGATCACGGTTGAAGCGGTATTCGGAACTTACGTGGGCATGACCAAGAATCGCATCAAGCGGATTAACCAAGCCGCCGGCGGAGCACATGTAGTGGAATTATGGGGTGCGAACCATTTCGTATTCCTGTCGAATGAGGCAGATGTACTCCGGGAATTGAGAGCCTTTTTGCCCAGGTTGCGCTGACTGAGGAAGAATCGCCACCCAGCAAGACCACGGCCCGTGATCCCTGAGGCTGAAGAGATGTCGTAAAATCGCGATTGCCCTCAATGACGAAATGGGTAAGTTGGGGCGAGCGGATTGCGCCTCCATGTACACCGCCACGTACACAAGGCGTACACAAGAGCAACATTTACGACCGAACCCCGTTTGTCATCGAACATGAGAAAATCCGCAGGGGCTGTGCAAGACAGTGAAAAGACAGTATATAGCCGTGCCAACCATCCGAATTCCCAGCAGCACTGGAAAAGAGAATTACCCTTGACAGCATCTGACGTAACCTTGCCGTTACCCGAGCCATCCGCCACACTTCTCATGATGCAGTTTTCGCGCACTCATCTCGCGATTGCAGTGGGCTCGGCGGGCTTGCTGGTGCTGGTTTTCCTGGGCTATCTGTATTGGCTCAGCAATCAGCCGCCGGTATTGTCGCGGTCGGAAGAACGCGATCCGCTGACGCAGATGCCGGTCAGTATTACGATGAATCCGTTTCGCGATCGCACGATCGAACGGACGGCCAACAAGTTTATTGGGGAGATGCGCGACGGGAATTGCAAGAAGCTGCTGGCGCAGTGGGAAAGGGATTATCGCAGGAAGCGGGCCGACTTTCTTTGCAGCTCCGAGGTGCAGCATCCGCTGATTTCATGGAACCTGGTGGAATGGGAAGATGCGCCGCCGCTGGTGATTCTGCATTACAAAGGCGAGCGTTATAGCACGCCGGCGCAAGACGCGACTTACAAAGACCTTTTCTCGATCACCGAAGAAAAAAAGGATGACGGGTGGATGGTTACTAAGTACGATTCGTTTTACTGACCTGCTTCTATTAACGTTGTAACTTCTTTTTGTCTCCAGCCACAACTGGAAGCCACCTGATAATAACCCTGGGAAGTAAACATAGCGGCTCCCTCAGGGCGAAGCCCTGGTGTTTACAGCCCTTTGCCTCACGGCTGAAGCCGTGCCCCTACCCAAGACCGTGCCCGGCCCAAAGCCGAGATATTGGAGGCTTTAACTGGGATGGTCGTTCTCGGCGCTCTAGCCGCCGATGTGAACCATGGTTCGCGAGGCGGGGACGAATCCTGGCTCGCCGATGTGATGACGCTCTTCTTTTTTCTCGACCACTTGCCGGATGAACTCGACCAGTTCCTCGTCGGTTGCGCCGCGGCGCATCAGTTCGTGAAGGTCATGATCCCAAACGGAAAATAAACAGGTGCGCAGCTTGCCGTCGGAAGTAATGCGGATGCGGCTGCAATGGCCGCAGAAGGGATGCGACACCGGGGCGATGATTCCAATCTCGCCTAAGCCATCGGGGAAGCGGTAGCGGCGGGCGGTTTCGCTGCGCTGGTGCGGGATCTCTTGCAGTGGCAGATATTCCGACATGCGCGCGAGGATCTCATCGAGAGGGACTACGATTTCGGGGGTCCAGACGCGGTCTTCTTCGAGCGGCATGAATTCGATGAAGCGCACGACTACGTTTTCTTCGCGCGCGAATTTGCCGAAGTTCACTACTTGATCTTCGTTGAAGCCGCGCAGCAGGACACAGTTGATTTTCACGGGAGCCAATCCGGCTTGGCGCGCGGCGCGGACTCCGGCGAGCACGCTTTCGTATCCGTTCGGAACGCGGGTGATGCGGGCAAATTTTTCGGAATCGACTGCGTCCATGCTGACGGTTACCCGGTCGAGTCCGGCGTCTTTGAGGGGCTGGGCGATTTCGGCGAGGAGATGGCCGTTGGTGGTTAGGGCGATTTCGGGCTTGTTGTTTTCTTCGGTACGCAACTTTGCGAGGTCGCGCACGAACTGCACTATGCCTTTGCGCAGCAGCGGCTCGCCGCCGGTGAGGCGAATCTTCGAGATCCCCAAGCCGACCAGGATGCGGGCCATGCGGAGGTAATCGTCGAAAGGCAGCTCGGCGTAGGCTGCGCCGTTAGTGCCGGTGCGGCAGTAGACGCACTTGTAGTTACAGCGATCGGTGATGGAGACTCGCAGGTCGTGGATGGAGCGGCCGAATTTGTCGGTTAGCGGCATAGAAGGCAGCAATTAGCCGTTAGCACTTAGCTTTTGGCTGAGGCTTCGGAGGTCGGAAACTCGATCACCAGTATAGATGCCGACGGTAAGCCGTGCGAAGCATCTATCCGCTTGCTCAAAGCGTCCACCACAGAGGGCACCCTTCAACTGCGCTCAGGGCATGCTCCGGAACATGGGGGGAAACGACATCGCTGATAAACTCTTCGCATGAAAGCACTGGTCATCACTCGCTTCGGCGGGCCGGAGGTTCTTCAGTTGGAGCAGGTGCCGGAGGTGCATCCTGCGCCGGAACAGGTTCTGGTAGAGGTCGAAGCGGGCGGCTTGAACTTTGCCGATTTGATGACCACGCACGGCGGATATGCGGGAACTCCTAAGCCGCCGCTCACAGCGGGACGCGAATTCGCGGGGCGCGAAGTGGGCGCGAACAATTCTGGCGGGCGGCGGGTGATGGGATATACGCAGTGGGCCGCGTTTGCGGAGAAAACGGTGGCTAAACGCGATCTGGTTTGGGCGGTTCCGGAAAATTGGACGGCTGAGCAGGGCGCGGCGTTCCCGGTAAATTTTTTTACTGCGTATTTGGCTTATTGGAAGGCTGGTTTGCTCGGTCCTATAAAGGAGACACGCAACAAGGCGGGACGCGTGCTGATTCATGCCGTTGCTGGCGGAGTGGGGACGGCGGCGGTGCAGATTGGAAAAATTCTTGGCATTGAGATGTATGGGACATCTTCTTCAGACGAGAAGCTGGCGAAGGTGCGCGATCTGGGGTTGCAGCACGGGATTAATTACAAGCAGTGCGATTATGCGGAGGCGATTAAAGAGCTGACCAACGGCGAAGGAGTCGACGCGGTTTTTGAAATGCTTGGCGGGCCGCACGTGGCGAAGAGTGTCAAGTGTGTAGGCGAGTTCGGTCGCGTGATTGTTTATGGCGCGGCTACGGGCGAGACTCCGACGCTTGATACGCGCGTTCTGTATGCGAAGGGCGCGAGCGTTCATGGACTGTGGCTGTCGTATCTGAGCGCGAATCGTCCGCTGATGGAAGCCGCATGGAAGCAGCTTTCGGAGTGGATTGCAGCGGGGCTGCTGCATCCGGTGATTGGGAAAGTTTTTCCCTTGGAGCAGGCGCGCGATGCGTATACGCTGCTCAAAGAGGGAAAGAACTACGGCAAGATTGTGCTGAAGATTCGTTAGCAATGCTAACGCCGACGTGCAGCATCGAACTGGATCCGTCTCAAACTGATCTAGTGTCGTGTCCCGGAAATTCCCGGTAAAGCAAGCGCGCCATGATCACTCACTGGAGCGCGTTCGTCGTGCACGCAAAATACAAATACATAATCCTTCGCTTCGCTCAGGATGACAATCGGGGTTTTGATGCGATGACAATGAGAGTTTTGATGCGAACTTGCGGGATGGCAGACTAGACACAAGACATTTCCAAGCTGTTGTTCATTCATCACCAATTTCTGCTAACGGCGCGGGCGTGTGTTCGTCCAATAGGCATGTTGGCTAAAGCGCTTAAGGCGAAGAACTTTCGCGTGAAAAGGCGCGGCCATAGCCCATTGCGTTCGTTTTCGGACAGCAATGTGCGGATGGGAACAGAGGATCGAGCGGACGTGCAGGGCTCGCGTACTCTGTTCAACAACTTACGCTCTCTCTGCTCTGGCAGCAGAAATGCCATACACGAGATGAGTGGTTCGCTAGAAAAAAATGGGAACTTACTCGAAACCAGGTTCGTATCCTGTAGCGAACCGAGAGCAGGTCATAGGTGAGAGGTCAGATTGCAGAGATAAGAAGCGCGAATTCTTATTTCTCCAAATTGAACTTCACACCTAAGACGGATGAGGTGGATGAGAGCTGAGTCATCCGCCTGAAGAAGAGATTGCAGGGTGATGGGACTGGCGCAGGCATGGTTTGGCGGCCCTGGATGCGTCGGGTTCCAATAAAAAGAACGAGTCTGAGGCCCGCATCTTTTTGCATCACCCTGACATGCGCATTGTAGGACTTTGCGGGAAAAAGGCAAGCCTTCAGTTCAGCGTCCGAACCAATCACCAGCCGCCCCTAATGCCCGGCCAGAAGCCGGGAGAAAGATAAGGAGCATATGAAACTGACGAATCTGGCAAAGACTGTCGTGCTCGGGCTGGCCGTGCTGCTGGCATCGAGTGCTTTCGCAAGTAACAAGAGCACGCTGCAAATCGGAGAGACGTTTGAAGTCAACGGGCAGCAACTCAAGCCAGGCGAGTACCAAGTGCGCTGGGATGGAACGGGTTCGACGGTCGAGGTAAGCTTTTTGAAGAATAACAAGGAAGTGGCGAAGGCGTCGGCGAAGGTGGTTACCGTCGACAAAGCTTACAGTTCCGACTCCGCGGTGATCGATCACAGCAGCGGCACGGCGACGATTTCTGAGCTGCGCTTTGCGGGCAAGAAGTTTGCGCTGGAGCTGGGGCCGACTGAGAAGGCAGAGAAATAAGTGAGTTAGTAACTCCTGGAAGGAGAGGGGAGCGCTGCGGCGCTCTCTTTTCTATTTGTGTGACTCGGTTGGCGGCGGCGATGGGTTAGTGCCGCTCGCGTCAGCTTTCTCTAACTCGGCGCTCAGGTGGACGTTGCTGCCGGCGCTGGATTTTAGCGCGCGTTCCCAATTCTTGAATCCTGATTTCTTGACGATTACCGTGTGATCGCCCTCGGAGACTTGAACGTCGGACGGGGTGCTGCCGACAAAACTGCCGTCGACTTCGATGTCGGCGCCGGGGGGAGTGGAGTCGATCTGGAGTTTAGCTGCGGGCGGGCTGGCATTCTGAATGTTATTGCTGGCACTTAGATTTTGGTCGGCTGGCGGTGTTACTGGCTGAAATTTGGCGAGATCAAGCTTCGAATCTCCGTTGACGTAGGCCGTGAACTCCGCTCCCTTCGGCATGGTGATGTCTTTGCCGTGCATGAAGAGGAAGAATGGCGCGGCTGGAAAAAACACGATTCCGGTGGCGACGATTCCTGCTGTCATGGCGCCTACGTGGCCGCCGCCATTGCCACCTTTCACCGACCGCAGGGCTGCTTTGTCGCCGTTCACCAATTTCACGTAATCGACATTGATCTCGAGTTTGCCGCCGCGTGCCATCCTTCGTTTTGGCTGAGCTTCGGTGACCGTTCCGAGCGCGATGCCGCCCTTCGGAACTACTAGCGTCCCATTCACGCTGATGTCTTCCAATACTTCGAAATCCACGGTATCGCCGACGTGCGCGTCGGCAGAGGAGACGGTGCGATTGAATCGCAATCTTACGGGGACAGCGTCTTCGAGCACAAATCCTTTTGCGGAAGTAAAGTTCGACGTTTGCTCTGGCTGCTGTGGAGCGGCGGGCGCTGCTGGCTGCGCGTTGGTCGCGTTGCCCTGAGTTTGCGCTTGGACGGATGGAACGACGAAGAGCAGAGATAGGAACAGGGGCGTGATGCGCAAATGTAAGGTGCGTTTCATCGAGTCTCCGATGGCTGAGATTTATGGGTGCGGGGAAGAATCAGTGAAAAGAGATAGTATGAACCTTGTTAGTGCTAGTTCAAAGGGAATAGTGCTGGGCGAGAGAGCGTGACGGTTGAGTAGGGGGCGTCCGACTTCGCAGAGTCGCCGAAAAACTCGTTCGGCGCGCGGTCGTCTTCCTCAGCGGCTAAACAGTTTGCTGAAAAACTCTGGTCTCAGCGGGCAGCCCCTAGAGGGGTGTCTGATTCCGAAGAACTTACGGGATCGCTAGAGTGATCCCCCGATACGAAAGATACGAAACGCGCGGTGATACGAAACGCGCGTTTTTCAGTAAAGTATAAAGCCGGAATAAATCCGTGGCATCTTACAGCGCGGCTAAAACCGCACCCTTTCAAAACAAAGGCGAGACCGGATCGCAGCGGTGAACGGCTGCGCCAACAAAAGCAAGGACAAGGCTCGAGTTTTTCAGCAAGCTGTGAAGCCGTGGCCCTCCCAAGGCTAGAGGGGACTTAGTCAGAGATCCTTAGTACTTAGGCATCTTGGGATCGATCCGCTCGGCCCATGCTGTAATCCCTCCGGTCAGGTTATGCACTTTGGTGAAACCGGACTGCTTCAGGAAGGCGACGGCTTTGGCGCTGCGGCCGCCCATTTTGCAGTGGGCTACGATTTCTCGGCTACTGTCGAGTTCGGCGATACGCTTGGGTAAGTCGTTTAGCGGGATGAGATATCCGTTCAGGTTGCAGATCTGATATTCGTGGGGCTCGCGCACGTCGAGAATAAAAACGTCGTCTTTGTCGTCGAGCTTTTTCTTTAAGTCTTCCACGGAAATTTCGGACAAGTCGCCTCCTGTAGCGGGCGCGGCTTCGACGCCGCGGATGCCGCAGAATTGGTCATAGTCGATCAGTTCAGTGATGGTGCGGGTGATGCCGCAGACGGGGCAATCGGGATTTTTGCGGAGTTTCAGCTCGCGGAACTTCATGCCTAAGGCATCGACTAACAAGAGGCGCCCGACTAAAGGATCGCCCTGGCCGAGAATCAGCTTGATGGTTTCGGTGGCTTGAATTACTCCGACTAAGCCTGGGAGGATGCCTAACACACCACCTTCGGCGCAGGACGGGACTAAGCCGGGCGGAGGTGGTTCGGGATAAAGGCAGCGATAGCAGGGACCGTCTTCGGTGGCGAAGACGCTGGCCTGACCTTCGAAGCGGAAAATCGATCCGTAGACGTTGGGCTTGCCGGTCAGGACGCAGGCGTCGTTGACCAAGTAGCGCGTGGGAAAATTGTCGGTGCCGTCGGCGACGATGTCGAACTGCCGGAATAAGTCGAGCGCGTTGGCGCTGGTGAGTTTCGTATCGAAGGTACGCAGGTTGAGGTAGGGATTGATGGCCATCAGTTTGTCGGCGGCGGAGTCCAGCTTCTTGCGGCCGACGTCGGCGGTCGAGTGAATGATTTGGCGCTGAAGATTGGTGTAGTCGACTACGTCGAAATCGACGATGCCGAGCGTGCCTACTCCGGCGGCGGTGAGGTAGAGGGCGAGCGGCGAGCCCAGGCCACCGGCTCCGATGCAGAGGACTTTGGCGGCTTTGAGTTTCTGCTGGCCCACCATGCCGACCTCGGGCATGATGAGATGGCGCGAGTAGCGCAGGATTTCGTCGTTGCTAAGAACGGCTTCGGTCGGTTTGACTTCGGAAATTGTGGCCATAGGCTCTCTTGTTATTGCAGCGAGGTTGGGAATTTCTCTCGCTCGCCAGCATCACCTCAGCGGCTAAAGCCGCAGTTAAGGTGCGATTCTTATCGCAGCGGTAAACCGCTGCGCCACCCAAAATCTGCGCGCGACCAAAATCTCTTCAGAGCCGTGATACGGCGCAGGATCCGCCGGCGATGGACGGCACGATCGAAATGGTATCACCGTCTTTCAGCTCGGTTGCTTCCTTCTGGAGATAGCGCATGTCTTCGTCGTTGACATAGACATTGACGAAGGTGCGGAGTTTGCCCTCGTCGGTATAGAGGTGACGCTTGAGATCGGGATGCTGGGAGACGAGGCCGGCAAGAGCCTCGCCCACGGTTTTCGCCGGGACGTCGATCGAAGCTTGTTTGCCCGAATATTGGCGAAGGGGAGACGGAATCTGAATCTGCGGCATATAGATAAAGATGCTATGGTACGGGCGGAAGATGCAAGCGGGAAATGGAGTGGTGGGCGAGTTCGCGCGTCTGGAGCGGGCGGATCGCCGACAAACCATGAGCGAGGACCAACCTTCACGGCCGCTGGGCTTTACTGCGATGGGCCTGTTTTTCGTGTTTGGAGCAACGATGGCCGCCTATGCCGCGATCACTTTGCTTGATCCGGGAACCGTGCTCGACGGTTTGTGGGCGCTGAACAAAGCGGGACACGCTCGGCTGGCAGGGCTCGGCAAAATGGCTGGGCTTGGTTTTGTGGTACTTTCGGCGACGTTAGCATCCGCGTCCGTCGGCTGGTTCCGGCGCCGATATTGGGGGTGGGTTCTGGGAACTACGATCATTGCGATCACCGCGGCGGGAGATCTGGTGAATCTGGTTATCGGAGAGCGTTGGAAAGGCGCGGTGGGAGTGGTCATCGCGGGACTGGTACTCGTCTATATGACGAGGGATGGAGTGAGAAGTTACGTTGGCGCGCGCGGAGAGATAGAGAATAAAGATATAGCGAGGTGACTTCGCTCTGGTTGCTTGATTTCTGTAGTTGCGACACAGAAAAAGCACGGTTCGATGTGATCGTCCGGTTACGGGCGGTTTGCGTTTCTGGTAACTCCTGGCATTCAGGCAGAGGTGGCAACCTGCCGATGTGAAGGCTAGGGGAGAGCCGCGCATGCCTGAAGCGATTGCCGTAGTGGAATGGGAGTCGGTGAATGAAAATCCCGCTCAGGCGTCCTGTCTTTGCAATGACTATTTGCGGGAGGCGCAACGGATTCAGCCGTCGCCGCTGCCGGTTCAAGGGATCTGCCAGGAATCGGTTGAGATTGCCTACAGTTGTATGCCATTTTCCGAGGCAGGAGGGGATTTCGCCGATTTTTTCAGGCTGCCGGATGGTCTTGTTGGGATCTAGCGCGGCGACGTGGTGGGCAAGGGGCTGCCGCCGGGGACGGACCTTCGCGGGCGGCCGCGCCACATTGTCAGACGACTTCGGTCTTTTCGTCTACCAATTTCTTGTTGGGTTCGTCGCTGCCGGTTAGTTCGAAGGAGTTGGTCAGTGCGGCGGCGCCTTTCTCTACGCTGGTGATCACGTAGGAACAGCCGAACCAGTGGGCTTCGGCTAAGTCGGTAGAGGACCATTGCGCGGGGTGGTCGGGGTGGGAATGATAGAAGCCTACGATATCTTCGCTGCGCTCGCGGCCTTCGCGCTGGATGCGGATGAGTTCTTTTGGATCGATGTTGTAGCGGTTATGAGGGGAGTCCGCGCGGGTGTTGCCGCAGCGGGCGACGCGCGTCACGGTCTTTGAACCATCGTCGTTGAAGCGGCCTAGGAGGACTCCGCAGCATTCGTGGGGGTAGGTTTGCTCTCCGTGTTGGCGGAGGGCGAGATAGTCGGCTTGGGTGAGTCTCAGCATAAAATAAGAAGCCATTTCACCCCGGAGGCACGGAGACACAGAGAAAATCAAGAGAAGCTTCTCTGTAGTGTGGTCGCTTCAGAAAATTTCTCCGTGACTCCGCGGTGAACTCGATCTTAGTCTTCACTCCAGAATCTTTCGCTTAGATACTTTTCGCCGGAATCGCAGAGGATAGTGACGATGGTGGCACGTTGATGGTTTTTCAGTTGCTCGACGATCTTGAGGCTGCCGACGATTGCGGCGGCGGCGGAGACTCCGATGAGCAGACCTTGTTCGCGGGCGAGGCGGCGAGCCATGGCGTGCGCGTCTTCGGTGGCGATTTCGAGGTTTTCGTCGGCCAGGGAGGCGTCGTAAATGCGCGGCACGATCGCGGAGGGCAAGTGCTTGGTGCCTTCGATGCCGTGAAAAGGCGAGTCGGGTTGCAGCGAGACGCAGTGGATGGTTGGATTCAAGTCTTTCAGGCGGCGCGTGGTGCCGACGAAGGTTCCGGTGGTTCCCAGCATGGCGACGAAGTGCGTGATGCGCCCTTCGGTTTGCTGCCAGATTTCGTTGGCGGTGGTGTCGTAGTGGGCGCGCCAGTTGGCGTCGTTCGAATATTGATCGGCGTAAAAATAGAGATCGGGCTGTTGGGCGGCGAGCTGGCGCGCGATTTTGATGGCTCCATCGGAACCTTCGGCTGGATCGGTATAGATGATATTTGCGCCGTATGCCTGTAGAATGCGTTTTCGCTCGAGCGAAACATTCTCGGGAACGCAGAGGGTGACGGGGAATCCCAGGGCGGCGCCGAGCATAGCGTAGGCGATGCCGGTGTTGCCGCTGGTCGAATCGAGCAGGATTTTTCCGGGAGCGAGTTGGCCGGCGCGGTGCGCTTCCGCCACGATGCGGGCAGCGGCGCGATCTTTGACCGAACCGCCGGGGTTATACCATTCGGCCTTGCCCAAAAGATTTATCTGTGGGAAGCCGGCGACCAGCGCGTCGAGCGGCAGCAGGGGCGTGTTGCCGATCGCTGTGAGAACAGCCTCGCCGCGTGGCGCGCGAGTCGCGTCAGGCGGCAAGGGCGCGGAGCTGAAGGAGGTTGCGGTCATCGGGGTAGTATTTTTATGCAGCGATACTCATGAACGATACTGGGAGCAATACTCGTGACGGCTACCTTGCACGAATGTTCCTGTGACTGACGTAATGTGCCCGGAAACTTAAAAAGGTATATCTATACTAACGTTGTTCGGGCGCGTTGTTGAATCGCCATTGCACTCGATGATTCCAAGGTAATTGGATTCGCGGCCGCGAGTTTTGGTTCATCAAAACGGCGGCCGCGGCATCTAACGATGTGATGTCGTAAATAATCTAGAAATCATCGGCGAGAATTGAGTTTATAAAATGGCAGCGAAAGTTGAAGAGAAAACCTACGAAGAAGCGGTGCAGTGGCTGCGCGATCATGGCTTTGACCTGATCGAGGCTCCGGGAGCGCAAACCCGCGTGTTCCTGAAAAAGTACAACTGCTCGGCGGCGATCCAGAAGACGGACGACGGCGGCGTGAAAATTTTCGCGTATCCGGGATACTTAATCGGCAGCGAAATTTCGAAGCTGGTCAATCGCGGCTATCAGCAGTTTCTGAAGACCAGCAAGACCGAAGTGCCGGCCACGGCTGATCATCTGAAGGCGCTGCAACAGTTCTCGGAAGAGCTGAAGGAAGCGCTCGGTCTGCCGAGCCTATACAACGAATCGCTGGGCACGGTAAGCGAATCGTACCACTATGATCGGGTGAAAGACCGCGACGAGCCCGAGGTAGACCGTCCGAAGCGGCCTTGGGAGACGGTGAAGGTTAAGGCGGTGGCGGCGGCCTCGAAGAAGAGCCGGGCGTAGGCAGCTGTCAGGACTTAGCATTTAGCACTTAGGCTTCAGTTCTTTTCGGCGGCGCTTTGCGCCTGGCTTTCCGTAGAGAACCCCATCTTTCTGCAGCGGGTACTTCTTCTGTTGTTCCTCTTTGTCTTGCATTCCCTAATTTCGAATTCTTCGTCAGTAATCCTCCCTACAACCGTGCGAAACTTACGAACGGAGGGGCTATGCGAAACTTGGTTTTGCTGGTGGGAGTGCTTGCTTCGTTCGTTATTTCTGCCAGTGGGCAGGAAACCTCCGATCGTGCCCGGATGGCGATTCGGAAGGTGATGGAGGAGCAGCAGGCGGCCTGGAACCGACATGATCTGGAGGGCTTCATGGCGGGATATTGGAATTCTCCGGAGCTGACATTTTTTTCGGGAGCGCATGAATCCAAGGGATGGCAGGCGGCGCTTGATCGCTACAAGAAAAATTATCAGGGCGCCGGTCACGAGATGGGGAAGCTCGAATTCGCTAATCTGCGCATCGAGATGCTCGGGCCTGAGGCGGCGTTCGTGCGAGGAGAATTTCATTTGACCATGCCGGATGGAAAGACTCCGCATGGTTTGTTCACGCTGATTTTTCGCGAGTTTCCCGAGGGATGGAAGATTGTGCACGATCACTCGGCGGGAGAGTGAGGGAGGAGAAATCCCACCACGAGGGCACGGAGACACGGAGGGAAAACCAGGGGTGAAAGCGATTCTCCATGTGTCGGATTCTGGTTAGCAGTTTTCGCTCGCCCTATTTGCCCCTGTCCATGGCTTCGTTCGCCAGGCGGTCGGCGGTTTTGTTTTGCTCGCGCATGGCGTGGCGGATTTCGAAGTGCTCCAGACGGCGTACCAGTTGCTGCGCTTCGTCGTATAGCTTGCGCAGATCGGGATTGCGGACCTTGTAGATTCCTTTCATCTGGCGGACCATCAGCTCGGAATCGCTGACTACTTGGAGCGCCTTGACGTGGTTTTCGGCCGCGTAGCGGAGCGCGGCCAGGAGGCCCTGATACTCGGCGTAGTTGTTGGTGCGATGGCCTAGATATTCGCTTAGCTCGGCTACGGGATGGCCGGTTTCATCTTGGATGGCTACACCGTAGCCGGCTGGACCGGGGTTGCCGCGGGCTCCGCCATCGACGTGGGCGATGTGGGCGGGGGGCGCGGATTTCGGGGCGGAGAAAAGACTGCTGGAATCGGACGAACGCGAAGGCATGGGATGAGTTTACAACGTGGGTGATGAGGAATTCTCGTGGTCCACCCTATTCGCAGAGTGCGCGAAAAAGGATGGGGCACCCGCTCCTTTGGCACACGCTTGACCTTGGTCACAACAGACTAGGGCTGCGCGGCATCTTAAGTGATCGGATCATTGCCGGGGGTGAAAAGCGTGGACGAGAAAGCTAGCGACAAATCGACCAGGAATGCAGCGGATACAGCTCACCAGGGCGCGGATGGAAAGACCGGGAATGGCAATGGCAACGGTCAGGCGAAATTCGACTGGGTAACGTTGCGGTCGGCGTGCACTTTGCCTAAGATTTTTGCGACGCTGCGGCAACAGGTGGAGGAGGACGTAAAGACGCGCAATTCGCAACGTCCTCATTATGCTGTTTACGAATTTTCGGTGGCGGATGATATCGACGCGTTTACGGTTTTTCTGAGGGCGAAAGATTTGAGCCGGTCGGTGATATTCAAGCTAAATGAGCATGCGATTGCGGTGCAGGACGACCAGGGCAGTCCGAAGTTTCAGGTGAGACTGCACTTTACTGATTCGGGAGAGTGCAGGCTGCGGGTGGATGATCAGGAGCGCGAGTATTGGCAGGTGCGACGAATGGCGCTCGAAGATCTGATGTTTCGGCAGGAGTAAGCGGACACACCCATACTTTGCTCGGGCGGGGATATTTGCTGCCCACCCCTTTTCGCAGAGTGCGTCGAAAGAGGGTGGGGCACGCGCTTCATAGAATGGTGCGGCGTTATTTTAGTGGTGATCGCCGTGGCCGTGACGCCAAGTCCAGTATTCTTTCTGTTCATTCGGAGGCAGGTGGCGAAAATCGCGATTGGGGTCGCGGTGATATTCGCGCGCCCATTGGTTGTAGTAGACAACTTCGTCGTGGTTCCAGACGTGGTAGTCGCTGTAGTAGGGATCATAGACCTGGTAGTAATGATGAGCGCAGGCCGTGCCGAGTGCGGCAGCCGCTAATGCTGCGGTCAAAAAAAGCGATCTGGCAAAACGAGATGCAGTGTTCATCTGTCGAGTGTCCTCCTCAGGCGTCGACTTCGAAATATAGATGCCGAAAATAGATCGAGCGTGAGCCCGAAAAATGAGGCGCACGGATAAGGAAACCCGGGAAACCCAGGAAAGTTTCAGGGAAAAGTTCGGTTGCGCGCAGCAGTCCTCAGCCGCTAAAGCCGGTCTCAGGGTAAAGCTGTTACCGCAGCGCTGAAGCGCTGTGCAACCCAAAGGCAAAACCAAATCTAGATTTTCCGCAGCCCGCGCGTGGTTTGATCTGACTTCTTTATCTGCATCTGCCTGTGTTATCTGCCTGTGGCTAGTCTTGTGGCTAGGCGTTGGGGAAGATTAGCGGCCAGGATTTTTTCCTGAGCCACGCGGAGGTTGTAGGGGACGCGATAAAAACTGACGATCCAGGAGTCGGAGTCGAACATGGCAAAGGCGGCGCGCCAGTCGCCGTCGCGGGGCTGTCCGACGGAGCCGGGATTGATGAGATAGCGGCGATCCTTGCGCAGCGGCCAATCGGAGGACTCGGGCTGACCGACGGTGCGATAGCCGGGACGATAGGCTTCGCTGATCTCGCCGCTGAGCACGAAGCCGCCTTGCAGATGAGTGTGTCCGAAGAAGGTGACGGGCACGGGATTGGTGATGAGGGGAGCGATGGCGTCGCGGGCGCTGACCATGTATTCGTCTTCGTCGAGCGAAGAGCCGTGAACGAATTGGAGGCCGGGCAGTTCGTCGAGGTGAATGGGGCCTTGAGGAAGGGCTCGCAGCCATTGCAGATTTTGTGGGGTGAGTTGCTCGCGGGTCCACAGGGTGGCGAGGCCGGCGACGGGATTGAACTCTTCGAGATTCATGAGGCCACTGACGGCTTTGTCGTGATTGCCGCGGACGAAGACGCGTCCGAGAGATTGCGCTTTGGCGATCACCTCGTTGGGATTGCCGCCGTAGCCTACGGTGTCGCCGAGATTGACGACGAGATCGTGCGCGGGCGCGGCCGCCAGACAGGAGTCGAGCGCTTCGAGGTTGCTGTGAATGTCGCTGAGAACAAGGATGCGCACAAAGGGAGGATTATAGCTTTTGCGGTCTGGTCACGCCATCTGGTTAAGTTTCAGCGAGTTTGCGTTCGGGAAGGAAGTAGGACAGGGCGACGAACACAAAGATGGCGAAGGAAATGCGGACGTCGACAAAGGCGAGGGGCGCGGAGGCAAGGTAGAGCGCCATGGAGTAAAGATTCTTGGCCTGGATGCGGCGGTGGTAGCGGACCAACTCCTGGTTATCGAGGTGATGCTGGATGATGGCGGTGCGGAGGAGGGCGAAAGAGATGGAGCACAATGTCAATACAATTCCGTACAGAGCTACGGCGCGGGGATCGCGCGGATTGTTGCCCATGAAGGCGGTGACGAAGGGGACGAGGGACATCCAGAAAAGAAGAATGTTGTTGGACCAGAGGAGGCGAGCGTCGGCGCGGCGTGCGGAGTGGAGCATGTGGTGATGATTGACCCACATGATGGCGATCACGACGAAGCTGAGGAGATAGCTGAGAAATTGCGGAGCGAGACTGCGCAAAGACACGAGCGTCGTGTCGCGCGGAACTTTTAGTTCGAGCACCATGATGGTGATGATTACGGCGATGACGCCGTCGCTAAAGGCTTCGAGGCGGTTGGTGCCCATGCGGTCCCCGTTCTGCAGATTATGTGTATCAGATTTTTTGCGGATTCACGACGGGGCAACGGGCCCAATGTCCGGCGGCCACCTCGACCAGCGGCGGGAGGGCGGCAGCGCATGAAGGGATGCGATGAGGACAGCGCGGTTCGAAGGGGCATCCGGCGGGCAGGTGGGCGACTGACGGGACGGTGCCTTCGATGGTTGCCAGGGGATGATCGCGGTCGGTGGTCAGGGTGGGGATGGCATGCAACAGGCCTTGGGTATAGGGATGAGCGGGCGCGCGGAAGATATCGGCTTTCGCGCCGAGCTCTACTAGATTGCCGGCGTACATGACGGCGACGCGATCGGCGACGTGGGAGACGACGGCTAGGTCATGCGAGATGAAGAGCATCGCTAATCCAAATTTGCGGCGAAGATCGTTGAGCAGATCGAGGATTTGCTGCTGAATGGTGACATCGAGCGCGGTGGTGGGCTCGTCGGCGATAAGAAGTTGCGGGCGGTTGACGATGGCCATGGCGATCATGACGCGCTGGCGCATGCCTCCGGAGAGCTGATGAGGGTAGCTGCGTGCGCGCTGCTCGGGTTCGGGGATGGCTACATCGCGCATGCCTTCGACGGCTCGGCGCCAGGCTTCGGCTTTGGGGACGCGGTGGTGAGCGAGCACGGCTTCGGCGATTTGATTGCCGACGCGCATGATTGGGTTGAGGGCGGTCATGGGCTCCTGAAAAATCATGGCGATGCGCGAGCCGCGAAGCTGGCGGAGCTGATCGGGCGGGAGGGTGGTGAGGTGAGTGGCGTCGTCGTCGTTGCCATTGCCATTCTGAAAAGTGATTTCGCCGGTGACTTCGGCGGATGACGGTAGCAGGCCCATGATGGCTAGCGAGGTGACGGATTTTCCGGAGCCGGATTCACCGACGAGGCCGAGGACTTCTCCGGGCGCGATGGAGAACGAGAGGCTGCGCACAGCGGCCGCCGGCGGAGCGGTGGCGGGCGTCTGGCCGCCGCGAGACTGCGGAAATTGTATGCTCAGGTCGCGGACGTCGAGCAGCGGTCGCACGAAGGTTATGGTATCAGCGGCAGCGGCTTACTTTTTCGGGCGCGACTCGGGCGGCACTAATCCGGCGACGCGGTAATAGACGACGAGCTGGCCGTAGTGTTCTCCGGAATGCTCGATCAGGCCCCACGCCATGTCGGACATGCGCACCTGCTGATTTTCGAAGGGATCGACCATCAGGTCGTTCAGTCCGTTATCGCCTTTTTGTTTGATGGCGGCGGCGCCGTCGGCGAAGGCCTTCTTCACGAAGTCGACTACTGCGGCTTTGGTCTTATATTGGTCGCGCTTGGGATCCTCTTCTGCCGGCGGCTTCAGACCCATGGCGGGATTGACGAAGAAATAGCTTGCGTTCGCGGCGTGCAATAGTTGCTCAGCGAAGCTGCGCTCGGCGGGCACGGGCTTGAAATCGTACTTGTCTTCGGGAAAATCTTCCGCCATCGCGATCAGTTTGTGGCCGACGTAATTCCAGTTATCGAGCAGAGCCTGCGACGGGCCCACGGCCGGTTTGGGCGCTTTCTCTTTTTTCATGGTGTCTTGCGCGCCTGCGAGTGTGACGAGAACCAGTAGAGTAAAAACTGCTCCGACAATTTGCGTTTTCATTTGGTTAGTCCTTTCGGTCATCATTTTCTTGTAAGGAAGCGGGACTTCTAGAGTCCGGTTAGTCTCGTCAATCCAGTCCAGCCTTGCTGAGCATGTCGAGAAACTGCTTTTGCGTACGCATATCGATCGATTGCGAAACCAATTTTCCTTCGCGATCGTAGACGAAGCTTTTTGGTATGCCTTCGACGGCAAACATTTCGTTGACCTTACGGCCGGGATCGAGCAAGACGGGAAATGATACCTTGCGCTCGCGGATGAAGGGATCAACTTTCGCTGCCTCTTCGTCGGAAATACCCAGGACCACGAAGCCTTTTGTCCGAAAGCGCTGGTAAAGCGTTTCCAGGTCGGGCATCTCTTTGCGGCAGGGCGGACACCAGGTCGCCCAGAAATTCACCAGCACAACTTTGCCTCGCAGTTCGGAAAAGATCCAGGTCTTGCCGGAGGGATCTTTCAACGTGAACTCGGGATGCTCGCGCTTGCGATCGTCCGCTTCCAGTTGGGCCATTGCTGCGCGAAACTGCCCGTCATCGTTATCGACCGATGCATCGACGTGCTCGTAACGCACCAGTGTGGCCAGCTCAAAATAAGGATAGGCAGGCGAGCGAGGGGAGGAGTTGGCGGCTGCGCTAGAGTCCTCGGGCTTCGCCCAAGGCACTGGACGCTGGCGCAAGGTGTCGGCCAGGGTCGTTGCCACTTCCTGAAGCGTGTCGTGTCCGAAATCGCCTTCGGTCGAGAGGCCCGCCAAGTTGACCGCCAGGTGCAGCTTGTTGTCAGTGGCTGGCAGCTTGCGGATCTTCAGGGCTAAACCTCTGGTGGCCGTCGTTCGAACATCATCCGGGAGGCCGCGAAGCCCATGGATTTGATCGGCAAGGGGCTTCTCGTCGGCGCCGTACACAATTTCGTTCTGCTGCGCGGAGACAAAACTTGGCTCATAGCCGACGAAGACGAACAATAATGCGGTCAGTCCAACGAAAGTTTTTGTTCGACGAAGCAGTTGTTTCCACGTCATGGCCCACCAAGCTTAGCAACAGACTGCCTGCCGCACCAACTGCGGGACTAATTGGAAGGATTTTTTTCTGCTATTGTGCCGGGAAACGAGACCAAGCAGGGGAGGGCACATGCGGTGGATTGGCTTCGGGATTCTTTTGGCGCTTACGGTTGGAGCAGCGCCGGTGGCCTTGACGCAGGATGAGGAGGTTGCCCGCACCCAGGTGCTGGGGCTGGAAAAAGCCTGGAATCAGGCCTACAAAGCCGGGGATGTCAAGGCGTTGTCTTCGATCCTCGACAATTCGCTGGTGCTGGTCGAAGATGATGGCTCGCTCAAAACCAAGTCTGAGTTTCTGGCGAGCGTCAAAGCGGCCAATGCGAATGACGAGCAGGTCGCTCCCGAGTCGCTAACCGTGCGCGTCTTCGGAAACACGGCAATTGCCATTGGAGTGATTGCGGTGAAGGAAGCAAAGGGAGGGAAGACGGTCGTTCGCCGCGAGCGCTTCATCGACACGTGGATTTACAGGAACGGCTCGTGGATATGCATCGCGACTGACGCCACGCCGATGACGCATGGAGGATAGTCAGGCGACGTTTACGCGGAGCATTAGCGGCAGCGGCCGGCGCCACAATGGGATTCATGCGAAAACGGGAATTCTCTTCCACCGAACAGCGCTGACGCGCGTGAACCGCGTTGCTGGCCCACTTTCGGGTGCTAGAATCACTGAATGCCAAAGACACTTATTCAGACGGTGGTCAAACAGCTGCGGCAGGAACGCGCGCGCCTGGAGAATGAACTGCACCGCGTGACCGTTGCGCTCACGACTTTTGGGAGCGTCTACTTGCATGGGAGCAAGGCTGCGCCCGTGGCAGTGCACAAGAAGAGGAAGATTTCCGCAGCGGGGCGGCGTAGAATTGCGGCCGCGCAGCGGGCTCGATGGGCGAAGATCAAGGCGGGCAAGAAGAAATAGCCCGGCAAAAGGCAGGCTTGGCCGTCGGAGACATGACGCTGCCAGCCGCGTCGCGAAATCCGGGATAGGCGCTTCAATTCGGCAGGCTCCCCACCACCTCCCCCACAAACTCCGCAAATTGTTTGACGTCGTCTTCTGTGGTATCGAACGAGCACATCCAGCGCACGATCGACTCTTCCTCGCTCCAGACATAGAAAAAATACCGTTCGTGTATTTTTGGAATTGCTTGGGAGGGGATTTGGGCGAAGACTCCGTTCGCGTCCACGGGGTAGACGATCTTGACGCGCGGAATCTTCTTTATTTCCTGTTCGAGCAGGCGCGCCATGTGGTTGGCGTGGGCTGCGTTGCGGTGCCAGAGATGGTTGGTCAAGAGCGCTTCCATCTGCGCTGACATGAAGCGCATCTTCGAGGCCAGCTGCATTCCCTGCTTGCGCAGGAAGGGGAAATCCATGGCCAATTCCGGCTGAAAGAACACGACCGCCTCGACGCCCATCAGGCCGTTTTTGGTGCCGCCGAAGGAAAGCACATCCACGCCGAGATCACGGGTTGCCTGCCGCAGGCTGAGTTGCTGGGCCACGACGGCGTTGGAGATTCTCGCTCCATCCATGTGCAAGAACATTTTTCTTTCGCGGGCGAAGCGCGCGAGGGCTTCGATTTCTTGCGGCTTGTAGACCGTACCCATCTCGGTCGATTGGGTGATAGAAATCACGCGCGGCTGGACATGATGCTGGTCGCCAATTCCATGGTAGGCATGCGTAACCGTCTCCACCGTCAACTTGCCGTCCGGCGCGGGCAGAGGAATTAGTTTGCAGCCGGTGAGTTTTTCGGGAGCGCCGCATTCATCGCTGTAGATATGAGAAAGCTCAGGACAGAGGACGGCGTGATAAGGGCGGGTCAGCGCCTGTAAGCTGAGCACATTGGCGGCGGTGCCATTGAAAACGAAGAAGACTGTTATATCGTCGCCAAAGTGCTCGCGAAACTTTACGACGGCTGATTCGGTATAGGGATCGCTGCCGTAGCCGACCACATGGCCTCGGTTGGCGCGAGCCATGGCCTCGAGGACCTCGGGATGCACGACGGCGTTGTTATCGCTGGCAAAACTGCGGCTTGGCTTCATAACAAGACAATCTAGCAGAAGCGAAAACTCTTCGGAGCCTTCCGCGAGCCCCGCGAATCTATATGTTTTAATCTAGTATTGTGCGGTTGAGTCCCCGAACAACTATGTCTCTATCATTATTCTTTGCACGAACGCCATCGTCGATGGTGAGCAGGGTTTTGGCCGGAATTGTGCCGGGAGCGCTGCTCGCGCTGATTCTTTCAATGGCCGGCTGCGGCAACAGCAAGGAAGCGAAAGCTGACGCGCCGCAAGCCATGCCGGTGAAGGTGCAGACCGCGAAGGCGGAAAAGATCGACGACACGACCGAGTACGTGGCTACTTTGAAATCGCGCGACTCGGCGGTAGTGATGCCGCAGGTGGAGGGCATCATCACGCAGATTTATGTGCACTCCGGTGAGCGCGTCGCCGATGGCGCTCCGATGATGCAGATCGATCCCGAGAAGCAGCAGGCCACGCTCAACAGCCAGGAGCACGCGCGTGTGGCGCAACTGGCGCAACTGAAATGGGCGCAGCAGAATTACGAACGCGTCAATGGCCTGGCTAGCGCGGGAGTGGTTAGCAGGCAGGATCTTGACCAGGCACGCGCCACGCTCGACGCGGCCGAGGCGCAACTGCATTCGCTCGAGGCGCAGGTGAATGAGCAGCAGGTGCAATTGCATTACTATCGCGTGGTTGCGCCGCGCGCGGGAATTGTGGGCGATGTCCCGGTGCGCGTGGGCGACCGGGTTCTGACCACCACCACACTGACCACTGTCGATCGGCCGGGCAGCCTCGAGGCTTACATTTATGTGCCCGTCGAGAAATCGGCGCAACTGAAGTTGAATCTGCCGGTGCAGATTGTCGATGACGCAGGGAATTTGCTGGCGGCCAGCCGCATCACGTTTCTGTCGCCGCAGGTGGACACCGCGACGCAAACCGTGCTGGCGAAGGCGACCATCGCAAACTCGAACGATCATCTGCGCACGGCGCAAGTCATTCGCGCGCGCGTGGTCTGGGGAAGCCAGCAGAAGCCGGTGGTTCCGGTGGTCGCCGTGTCGCGAGTCGGCGGGCTCTATTTTGCTTTTGTGGCTGAGCCGGATCAAAAGGGCGGCTACGTGGTGCGGCAGAAGCCGCTCCAGGTGGGCCAGATCGTCGGCAACGATTATGTGGTGCTCGACGGCGTGAAGCCGGGAGACAAGGTAGTCGTTTCGGGCACGCAGTTCCTGGTTGATGGCGTACCGGTAGTCCCGCAAGAAAGCAGC
>Ga0209380_10000820_pt1 | contig 21978 bp, 16 predicted proteins | sample HubBroMetageWFT6_FD_188347 | JGI IMG/M metagenome (GOLD analysis project Ga0209380, IMG submission 188347) | Warmed and freeze-thawed soil microbial communities from the Hubbard Brook experimental Forest, New Hampshire - Hubbard Brook CCASE Soil... | ecosystem: Environmental > Terrestrial >...
AGATAAAGAGGTTGCCATGGTTGTACTGGCTGTAACTTGGATGGCCAAGGCGGGACATGAGGTCGAAGTCGCTGAGGTCTTCACAAAGCTGCAGGCGGCCTCGCGCCAGGAACCAGGTTGCCTGATGTACATTGTGCATCGGCATCGCAGCGATCCACGGCACTTTTTCATCTACGAGCAATACCGTAACGATGTCGCACTGGAAGCGCACCGCGAGTCCTCTCACTTTCAGCAATACGCTGTTACCGCGCTGAAGGATATTGCTGAGCGCACGCAGGGTGAGCTTTACTCGCCGCTTTACGACGACTCACGATTGGATCGCAGGCGAACGAAATAAGGAGTCCGGTGCTCCTGCAGTCTTTATTGCTTCTCCAGAATGTAGGAACCACCCTCAGTTTCTCTCTCGAATCCAGTGACCGTATATCCCGCTGCGAATAGCTTTTGAAACTGCTCGCGCGTTTCCGTCTGCACCTGGGCCACGACTTCGGGCGAGGCACCATCCACCGCGATTCGCACGCTCTCAACTCGCGGAGCACGCGCTGGTGATTTACCCGTCAGGATGCCGACGACTCTCGGCGAATCGAGATACCACTCCGAAACCAGTCGATCCGTCGGCAGCCCTGCATGAAGGGGACTGCTTGTGGAGCCGTAAACGTCGGCCAAGTATCGTCGCGCGATGGCGCCAAGGCGGCAAATATTGAAGTACGCGTTCTTAGTCTGCAGCGGATCGAATGTCCACTCAATCAACGGAATTCGGCGGGCGAGGGCGTCTTCCCGTTGCGCTAGCTTCAACTGCCGGCCGATTCCGAGATCGCGAAACTCAGGCAGCACGGCGGCCATATGGGAGTGCAGATATGGCTTGCCATCGCGAATTCCCGGATAGGCCAGAGCGAATCCCGCCATTGTGTCTCCGGCGAAAGCGCCTAGCACCTGCCCGCCAATCCTGGCTGCCACGACGTACATCTGTGATGGCACCACGTCTCGCTCGACGAACCCCCACACGCGAATCTCAAGCTCGACCATCTGCTCGAACTCCGCGACTGCGTGGCAGGGGCGTATTGTGACTGCAGGGTATGACATGATTGGAGAATTCGCTCGGGATCGCCGCGGTCGCCGGGTGGCTGCAGGTCTAGAATTCAGCCTGATACCAGCGGAAGCCGCGCCGTTGTTCCTCGTCCGCCTGCTTGATCAACGAAATGATCCTCTTACGCTTCAGGTTTCCGACAGCGGCCACAATCGCGTCCAGAAGTGCCATAGGAGCCACATACGAAGCGCCAAACGACGGGGTTTCCACGGAAGCGATAAAGCACTCGTCGGCAGCCCGCGCCAAGGGTGAAACAAATGTATCAGTAATTGCGATCGCATAGGAGCCGTTGCGCTTAGCCGCCTGCAGCCCCTCGACGGTCTGCCGCAATCCGCGACGAAAGCTGATACCAATTGTCAGGTCTTTGCGGGCAACATTGCGGACAACATGACTGACTCGACCCGCCGTGGTCGCAGACACAACCGGCAGGCCAATCATGGTGAGGTGATATTCCAGATGGTGTACCAGAGAGGCTGCAGCATCTCCACCTAGCAGCAGGATCTTCGGTGCCTCATACATTCGCTTCGCCAAGGCACAAATCTTCTTGGCATCCAGGCTGTTGCTGAGCGCCTGAAGGTTCTGCATGTCACGATGCAGCGCCACATGCACCAGGGATTCTGGGCCGCTTCCTTCACTCTCTGCCGCCTTCATGGTATCCAACGAAGTTGCGTAGGCAACAGACAGGTCATGCAGATGTCGCTGGAAGTCTTTGTATGTCGCGAAACCCAATCCCTGGACTATGCGAACCGTAGTTGCAGGATCGGTGCCCAAGCGGCCGGCAAGTGCACGTACACTAAGCAGCACAAAGGGACGCGGATTCTCCAGAACAGGACGAATTATCTCCTGACGCTTAGGACTAAGGTGCTTTAGTTTTTCGGCTAAACTCCCGTGAGATGCGGACAGTCTTGCGGTCGCGTGGTTGCGAGTCATCACCAACGCAGGATTTCGTATAAGGCGCGCCTGTGTCAACAACTTTCGATAGTCATGTTCGCAGAGCCTGCAGGCGCTTCTCGCGATTTACATCATTTGTTGCACCCAGTATCGCCCTGATGCACTCAGCCAGGGACAGTACAGATTCAGGCTATCTAGGTCAACCGCTAATGGCGGCGCCCGCCTTGCCAGCTAAGGCGAGAAACGAATGTTTCAGAGGGCATGGCCACACTATGAGACCGTCAGGCCACGCTGTCCGCGGGTGTGGCTTCGGGATGCTCGCTGCCCTGGGCGAGTTCTTCCCGGACCATGCCGAAGAGGACTGCCAGCACGGACGCGATCACGGGCCCCAGAAACAGTCCCAGAAACCCGAAGGCCTCGACGCCTCCCAAAATAAAAAATAGCAGAACTAACGGATGCAACTCGACCTTCCCACTGACGACCCACGGTCGCACTACATTATCGGCCGCGCTGATCACCACCAATCCCCAGACCAGCACGAACACGCCCTTCCAGGTCGCGCCGGTAAAGATCATGTAGAGCCCAGCCGGGGCCCACACCAGGGCTGCTCCAACAACGGGCACAATGGAGGCGAACGCCGCGCAGAGACCCAAGAGAAGTGGAGATTCAGCTCCTACGATAGCGAGGGCGATGCCTGTCAACACCCCTTGCGCTAATCCTACGGAGAGAATTCCATAGACGTTGGCAACAATGGTGTCGGATATATTGCTGAACAATCGCCGCGCCTGCACGGGCGTCAGCGGAACGACCTCCTCGGTTTTATGAATCCAGCCACGACCGTCACGGAAAAGGAAAAAGACCACCACCAGCGCGATTAAAGACTTTGCGAGAAGTCGAGCGAAATTGCTGAGGATCGTGGCTCCGGATCCAAGAACCATCACCCCTGCCTGTTGAACGTGCGAAGTGATTGCTCCCCTGATGTCGTATTTCGAGACGTCGACCCAGTGCCCGAGGAACTCTAGGCCTCGTTCTGCCATGGTGGTCAGGAACAGTGTGAACCCACCCTGCTCGGCGCTTCGCCGGGTCAAGTACTGCGCGGCCGTGACCGCCTCGTTCGCGGCCAGCATGATGATAATGAATAACGGTATCCCGAACAGGACCAGTAAAGCGAGGGTCGACAACAGGGATGCGATGCCGGACCTTCCCTTTGTCCATGTCAGAATCCGCTGGTGAGCCGGATAAAAGACTACGGCCAGGATTATTGCCGCCGCAAATGGATACAGAAACGGCAGGGTAATCACAAACGCGAAGCCAAGCACGATCAATATCAGGGTGCCCAGGAACCACAGTGTCGTCCGTTTGCTATACATAAGGGATTTTCGCTGTTGCAACAAAAAAGGAGACGCTACCACTCAACGTCGAAGAATCGGTGGGCACCCGATCATTCTAGTCCCCGACCATTGCTATGTCAGACAGAAATCAGTTATCTACGCTGCCGGCTTTGGCGGATGCCTTTGTCAGAAGTCGACGCGTTAGCAAGACAGAGAAAAGCCCCTGCCACTGGGATAGCAAGGAGCCGCTAGAGCGTTCGACTCACCACTCCAAGAGCGTTTGGAGTCGACTTTGGAAAACCAAAAAAATGGAGGGGGAGCTTGCCCCCTCCACGTATTTGTTGACGCCCTAACTGAACTACTAGAACGACAGACGCAGGGCGAACTGAATCTCGCGCATTACGACGTTGCCGTCCAGGCTGGTCACAACGCCGGCGTTGTTAAACACCTGGCCAGTGCTGTTGACGCAGTCGATGCAGGTGTTGCCCTGGTTGCCGTTGAAGCCCAGTACCGGATGGTTAAACAGGTTGAACACATCCATACGGAACTGGAGATTGAATCGCTCGGTCAGTAAGAAGTTCTTCATGATCGAAGCGTCGGTCGTGAACGAGCGCGGTCCGTTCAGTGAGTAATTGCCGGCATTGCCAAGCGTTCCCACATGCGGCTCCAGCCATGCGTTACCCAGAGGTTGAGGAGTAAAGAACGTCACCGTGTGAGTGATGTTGTTGTAAGATCCGCCGCCCATGGACCAATTTGCAAGGTTGCCCTTGTTCGGCCAGCAGACACCAACGTCGTTCACAGCGCCGCACTCATTGAAGGTAGGTGTGAACGGAAGGCCCGCGCTGTAGTTACTGGTCGAAGTAACCTGCCATCCGCCGATAAACGCATTCTCCACCTTACCGGCATTGCTTCCGAAGGCCTTACCCTTGCCAAACGGCAACTGGTAAACCAGGTTCAGCACGAAGACCTGGGGGCGGTTTTGGTCGTCTGGGCCGTAGGCGACGTGCGGATTGACTTCAAAGTACCCCTGGTTGTAGTTCAACGCTCTCGACCACGTGTAGTGGGCGATGAACTGCAGGCCGTGTGACATCTGGTTCTGCACCTTGACCTGCAAGGCGTTGTAGCTGCTGTTGGCATCGTTGCCAAACCAGTTCCCCATGATGCTGTTGGAGGTGCCGCAGCACATGAGTGTCTGGCCGGTGCTCGGATCGATGTACCCCGGGTAGGTGAACTTATTGTTGAAGAAAGTTCGCTGGCTCTGGGTGATCCCCGGAACGCCGAAATTCTGGATGTTGATCGGGTTCAGGTTCCACGAAGGACCATCACCGTTGAACCCGTGACGACCTTCGTTGCCGACGTAGGCAATGTCCAACGTCATGCTGTTAGTCAACTGACGCTGGATGGCTACGTTCCACGCACCAATCGCAGGTAGCGTCTGTGTCGTTGGACGCATTCTCGGTTGCACGTTACCAGCCGGGCCGCCCAACGGGAGAATCCCGGTGGATGGAATGACAATGGGTGCCAGGGCCACCGGACCCGTAGTGAGATTGAACGCCGACTGCGTGTTGTTAGACGCAGAAAGCGACTGGTTGGCCAACACCGGCAAATTCTGGGTCCACGCATGGCCGAAGTTCGAACCAAACACGCCGATGTCATAGCTGATGCCGAAGCCCATGCGGATGACGGTCTTCTCGTTCATCGAATACGCTAAGCCAAAACGCGGCGCAAACGCGTGCAGGTCGTTGTTGATGTTCCCGCTCAGGCTGTAGGGACCATAGCCGGCGACCCGGATGATGCCTTGGGTTGGGTTGGCCATGCCGCCGTTGCCCTTGGCGTTGACGGTTTCAGGGGTGTAGATTTCCCAGCGCAGGCCGTAGTTTAAGGTCAACTTCGGCGTGATGCGCCACGTGTCCTGCCCATAGAAGAAGAAACGCCACTGGTGCTCCGCGGCATTCAGGGTGGCGCTGACGAACCGATTGAAGCTCGAAACATCACCCAACAGGAAGGTCCCAAGATCCAGACCGCCGAGACTGTTTGAATTTGGATTATTTGGGTCGCCACCCGAAGTAGTCAGGGGAGTGTAGTTCAAGACGCCCGTACGATTCGCGTCGCTGGGGACTCGCAAATTGCTGGCGCTGCGGATGTCAGCGCCAAACTTGAACGAGTGATTGCCCCAGATCTTTGTCCAGTTGTTAACTCCTTGGAACTGGCTCTCATTTTCAATTAGCGGGCAGTTGCAACGGCCAACGTTGAGACCTTCACCAAAGTTGGTCAGGGTACCACCACTGCTTCCGCTGTTGAACTGAAACGCCGGTAATCCTGACGTAAACAGTGCCTGTTCGGCGCCCTGATTGGTGATGTTGTAGCCGTTGGCTCCGATATTGCTCATCGGCGTCGTGCCGGTGAATGCCTTTTGCGTCATCGGGTTGTACTTGAACCAGCCAAAGCGGAAATCGGCCAGCCACGTCTGACTGAAGGTCTTGGTGGCACCGACCGCGACACTGTAGTTGTGAATGTTCGAACTGCCGGCCAGTCCGCCCGATCCAAAGCCCGTACCGCCAGCCTTTCCAAGTCCCGGCTGGCCGGAAACAGTGAAATAGCTCTGGCTGTATCGTCCGAATACATTCAGGGTCGAAGTCGCCACCCAGTCAACGCGAGTGTCGAAGGCATTCTGGCTGAACGGACCCGCGCCGCCGACAACGTAATTGTTCACCGTGCCATTGGCTCCGCCGGCCACGTCGGGCGACGGGAAGAACGCCAGTAGGGCGCGCGCCTGCGGGTTGATCATGCTGTTGGGAATCAGGTTCCCCGCGAATGGGGTGCGCAAGCTACCGGTGCCGGTACCGGTGGTCGGATCGAACACCTGACCCTGCAACACTTGCGAGTCGCCACCGCCGCCGGTGGCGCCAAGATACTGGCTCAGGTTACAGAAACCGGTAGTCTGGCTGCATGTGCTCTGCACCAAGGCTGTTGGGATACTGTACGTGTTGGTAATGCCGGTGTTCTGACGCGTGCCCTGATAGTCCGCGAAGAAGAACAGCTTGTTTTTGATGATCGGCCCACCGATCGAGCCACCAAACTGCTGCCACTTGCTCGAGGGAATGAAGCGGCCGGTAGTTGCATCGGGCGCAAACTGGCTGAACGGATCGCGAGCCTGATTGGCATCAGTGCGCCGGAACCAGAATGCGCTGCCATGGAAGTCGTTGCTGCCGGACTTGGTCTGTGAGGTCACATACCCGGCGACAGCTTTGCCCATTTCCGCGTCATACTGCTGCAGCGCGATCTTCGCCTCGGAAACCGCGTCCAAGTTTGGGTTAATTACGATGATGCCCAGGATCGGGTCCTGGTTATCGGTACCGTCCAACTGGTAATTGGTTCCGCTGAAGTGCTGGCCGTTCACGAAAATCTGCTGGGAAGCCTGAGGATTTTCCGTGTTCGCGTGGCTCCAACCGGTCAGCTTCTGCGTGCCAGGAGACATCAACTCGAACTGCGTGAAGTTGCGGTTCAGGGTCGGCAGGTCTTGCACGTAAGTCTGGTTGAACTGGATCGCGATGTCGGACTTGTCGGTCTGCAACTGCGGCGGCTCGCCCGTCACTTCCATGGTCTCACTGGCTGAGCCCACGGTGAACTGCACGTCCACGCGCTGCGTGCCGTCGGCAGAAACCGGAACATCGCCCTGCTCGAACGTCTTGAATCCTGACGCCTCAAACTTGACCTTGTACACATCAGGAATCAAGTGAGTCACTGAGAAGTTGCCAGAATCGTTGGTAGTGGTCGTAACCGATGTGTCCTTGGTAACGCTGGTCACGGTCACCTTGGCACCAGCCACAGCCGCACCCTGCGGATCAGTTGCCGTACCGACGATATTTCCGAACACTGCCTGACCGTACGCTGCGGTCGAAACCAGCGCAAAGATCACGCACACTGTTAAAGACAATACCCACCGTTTCGTCATTTCACCCTCCGCAGTGGAATTCTGGCAGACCGGCTTGATAGCCGATCGGCTCGCGAAGCCGCTGCATCTTGTCGCTGGAAACTGTTGCTACCGTTGAAGTGGAGAAGAGAAGAGCTTGCATCAGTAAAAAAATGACAGTAGAACCCATGGAGACTGAGGTACGAGCGACGGCGAAGGTACGACTGATGATCATCTCGTCCAGTTTCTGGTCCTGTTTGGAATCAGTCGGGTAGGGGCAACCCCCCCAAGTCCCCGACGTGAGCGTCTGTAACGCTATAGTCAGAAAAGGGCGATGTCAAGGGGGGTTACGAGTTTCCGTCAATAATTGCTTTCCACTATCACTCGAAATTTCCGCAGAAAATTACTCCCGTCCTAACAAAACCGATTTGGCTGTTGCCATCGCCTTTTGCAGGTACCCGAAAAGTAATTCGCTTATGGATTCGGTTTCAGCCTCGGATCGAGTTCGTACGCCTTCTGAAAGGCGTCGGCGGCGCCCGCCTTATCGCCTTTTCGTGCGAGCGCAACCGCGAGCTCGTATTGCGCCGGAGCATAAGAAGATGACAACTTTATCGCTTCCCGAAACTGCGAAATCGCGCCATCCAGGTCACCGGCATTCAACATACGTTTGCCAGAATTGGTGGCGAATGTCGCTCCTTGAAGTCCGATCTTTTGTTTGACGAGTGAATCTCCAAGCTGCCGTTCTGATTCGGCACCTGCCGCGTCTCCCATCTGCCGTAACACCGCAGCCAGTGTGGTGTGCGCTCCGGCGAAGGTGGGCTGCAGCCGGATCGCCTCGCGCAACGCCTGCGCCGCCTCCGGCAGCTGGTTCATTTGTTTCAGTACGGACCCCATGGTGTAATACGCTTCGGCGTAGTCAGGCTTGAGTTCCACGGCCTTGCGCAACTGCTCGACGGCCGCCGCGAATTCCCCTTGCTGCCACAGCGTAACGCCCAGCGTGTAATACGTATCGACCAACTTGGGATCGAGTTCGATGGCCTTACGCATCTCGGTGATTGCTGCCGGCAAATTGTCTTTCAACTTCAGGGTCAGCGCGAGATCGTAGTGGAACGAAGCGTTGTCCGGCGCCATCTTGAGCGCCTGCCTCAACTGTTCCTCGGCAGCGTCGAAGTTCGAGAGTTGCAGGTAGGCGACCCCCAGATTGCCGCGGAACCCGGAGTCTGCCGGGCGCAGTTTTATGGCTTCCTGGAACTCCTTGATCGCGGGGTCGCCTTGGCCACGCTGCATCAGTACGAGTCCGAGGTTATTGTGCGCATCGGCATCCTCGGGCGTCAACGCGATCACCTTTCGGAAAGCAGCCGCAGCGCCGTCGACGTCGGTCGTCCGTTGCAGCAGCAGCCCAACCTTGGTCTGAACGGCGGCCGATTCGGGCGATAGCACAGCCGCTTGCTCATAAGCTCGCAACGCCGCTTCCTTGTCGCCAGCAGCCTGGTGAGCATCTCCCAAGTACGAGAACGCGGGGCCATCTTTAGGATTGAGTTCCGTCGCCTTGATCAGCTCTATCTGAGCGCCCGCAGCGTCCCCGCTATTCAGCCGCACGACGCCGAGATGGAAATGCGCCGGCTGGTATTCCGGATCGATTTGGAGCGCGGTTTCGAATTGCTGTTCCGCGTCCGCGTTCTTTCCGGTCTGCGCCAGGAGCGAGCCCAACTCGTCGTGCATTTCCGCGCTCTGCGGAGCCAACGCGAGGGCTTCCCTCATTTCTTCGAGGGCCTCTGGGGTCTTGTGTTGCGCGCTCAACGTTCGCGCCAGGGCGCGATGGGGTTCCGCGTCTTTAGGCGCGAGTGTGCACGCCTCACGCAGTTGGACGACTGCTTCGTCCAGCGACCCTTTCGCCGCCAGTGCCTCGCCTAGGACGAGGTGTCCCGAAGGAATCCCAGGCTTCAATCGCAGAGCCGTTTGAGTATGCGTGACCGCCCCGTCATAGTCGCCTCGCTGAAGCAGTACTTGCCCGAGCACGAACTGGATGTCAGCGTTACCCGGATTCAGTTTCACTGCTTTCTCGAGCTCAGACTCCGCTTTTACGATATCGCCCGCGCGGGCAGCCGCCAGGCCGCTCTCGTACGCCTTGGTTGCCGCGGCATTCGCCGCGTTCGCCTGCGCCCAGAGCTGCACTGAGGCAAAGACCACAAGCATTGCCGTGATTGACGCGATCCGTAACCGGCGGGAACAATTTACAGCGGATGGAGATGAGCCATGCACTTTAGAGAGGCTACTGCGTTGACCACAGTTGTTTCAAGACGGCGCTATTGTTGCCCTAAGTCCGAGGAGCAGGAATAGAATTTGCATCGCATGAACAATTTGCAAAGGTCGCATCGTAGGACCTGTCTCGGAGTGCTGGCTGTCTTTTTGATTTGCTGCTGCGTGCTCTGGGCAGCGGAACTCAAACTGCCATTTGGCCTGTGGAGCCGCGCGTCTCAAGCGCCAATCCTGTCTCCTCAAGGCGACGACTGGGAATCCGCCGGCGTGTTCAATCCTGCGGTCGTCATGCATAACGGCAAGTTTGTGATGCTGTACCGTGCCCAGGACAAGCAGGGCACCTCGCGGCTCGGCTATGCGGAGGGTACCGACGGCATTCACTTCACACGCCGGGCCGAACCAGTACTGTCGCCCGAAGCCGACTATGAGAAGGACGGAGGTGTCGAAGATCCGCGGCTCGTGAAGTTTGGCGACATATATTACCTGACCTACACCGGATACAACACCAAGGACGCGCAACTTTGCCTGGCAACCTCGCGCGATCTCATTCATTGGGATCGCAAGGGAGTCATCCTTCCCGCTTACAAGGGCAACTGGAATACCGGGTGGACCAAGTCGGGCGCGATTGTTCCCGACAAAATCGATGGCAAATACTGGATGTACTTCCTGGGCACAACTCCTGACAAATACGACCAGATGGGATTGGCGTACTCCACCGACCTCATCCGTTGGACAGAGGCCACGAAGACTCCGGTACTGCCGCGGAGGCCAGGGCAATTCGATTCCCGCGTAGTGGAACCGGGTCCCTCGCCCATCCTGACGCCCGAAGGTATCGTGCTGATCTACGACGGCGCAGACGACAAGTTGGTGTATCGCACCGCCGTAGCGATTTTCGACCGCAACGATCCGCGCAAAGTGCTTTACCGAAGCGAAAAGCCAATCTTCACCCCGGAAAGAGAATGGGAGAAGGTAGGGCAAGTTCCCAACGTTGTTTTCGTCGAAGGCATGGTGATGCGCGGCGACAGCTACCTGTTCTACTACGGCGGTGCTGATAAGTACGTCGGTGTGGCCGAAGCTGTGCAGATACGCTGAAATGTTTTGCGATCCGATGAGCGCGGAGCCTATCCATTGAGCCCATTCGTTACATCGTCGGCGAGATGCTTATTTACGTTGGCGCTGGTCCTCTCCCTGGCCGCAACGCCGCTTAGTGCAGCACAACCCAAAGAGCTTCGCGAATGGCCCGCCGGCGCTTCACCCAGAGAAGTCGGGAAGCGAGTGGCCGAGCGCTTTGTGTCGACCGTGCAACTAAACAAGACGACAGCGATCTATCCTGCAATTTGTACCTGGTATGGAGCGTTGACTTTTGCTCAGCTTGCCGGTGACGCGGATCTTTCGCGTCGTCTGATTCAACGCTTCGAGGAAGAATTCACTCCTGATCTCGCACAGTTTGCCCTCGAGAAGCAGCACGTGGACTTTTCCGTTTCCGGCGCCGTTCCCTTGCAGATTTACATTACGTCGAAACAGCCTCAGTACCTCACGAGCGGGATGGCGTTTGCGGACCACCAGTGGGAATCGCCGACCCCGGACGGCCTGAGCCGCGAAACTCGTTACTGGATCGATGACATGTTCATGATCACGATCCTGCAAGTCCAGGCATTCCGCGCGACCGGCGACCCCAAGTACATCGATCGGGCCGCCAACGAAATGACCGCCTACCTCAACAAGTTGCAGCAACCGAACGGACTCTTCTACCACGCGCCTGATGCTCCGTTCTTCTGGGGGCGCGGCAATGGCTGGGTGGCAGCGGGAATGGCAGAGCTACTTCGGTCGCTCCCGGCCAATCATCCGCAGCGCGCCCGGATTATGTCGGCCTACCTCGCAATGATGAAAACTCTACTTGCCTTGAAGGGAGCCGACGGAATGTGGCGGCAGCTACTCGATCATCCCGAAGCATGGCCCGAGAGCTCGAGCACCGGCATGTTCACCTTCGCGATGGTTACCGGCGTCAAGAACGGATGGCTCGACAGGAAGAACTACGGACGGGCCGCGCGCAAAGGGTGGCTTGCGCTTGTCGCTAACTTGGACGCGAATAGCGACATCAGAAATGTATGCGAAGGCACGGGCCGAAAGAACGATCTTAATTATTACCTCCAGCGGGCACGCAACACGGGAGACCTCCATGGCCAAGCGCCAATCCTCTGGTGCGCATCGGCGTTGCTGCGCTGATCGAGCGCACGAGCTGGCCGAGTTCAGCTCGGTTTCTCGCCACGGCCGGCCAGCGGAGCAAACTCCCGAACCTCCGCATATGCTCTAATTCTGTTGGAGGCGCTCTAAGGCTTCACCCATGTTGAACTTCATTCGATCACTATTGCTCGTGTCTCTCTGTAGCACGTTGCTGCCAGCGCAGTCCCCGACTCAATCTACTCAGGCTGCAACTCCGCAGGTCTCGAAGTCCGGTGCCGAAACTGATTTCGCAGAAGCGCGCAAGCTTTCCCAACAGGGCAAATATGACGAGGCCATCGCCATGCTGCAGCCTCTGGCTTCGCGGTCGCCTAGACCGGCGGGCGTTCCCCACGAACTCGGCACCGTGTATTACAAGAAGGGGGACTACCTGAAAGCGGCCGACTCTCTGAAGCAGGCCGTAACTGAAGACCCCAACGATAAGGAAGCGGTGCAACTGCTCGGCCTCTCGTACTATCTCGCTGGGCGCCCGGCTGAGGCGATTCCTTATCTCGAAAAAGTTCAGGGATGGTACCCGCGAGCCAACGTGGATGCTTCGTATATTTTAGGCGTGAGTTACATCCAGGCGAAGGACTATCCCAATGCGCGCAAGGCCTTCGCCCGGATGTTCGACGTACCAGCCGATTCCGGTGCGGCCTACCTTGTCACCGCACGTATGTTGTTCCGGCAGGAATTCACTCCAATCGCGGAAGAATACGCACAGAAGGCGATTGCTGCCGATCCCAAACTCCCTCTCGCCCATCAGTTGTTGGGAGAGGTCCACATGTTCACATCCAAAATTCCTGAAGCGATTAGCGACTTCCAGCAGGAACTGGCCATCAATCCCGGGAATTCCGCCGCGTATTACAAGCTTGGCGATGCCTACTCCCGGGTGCAAAAGTATGACGACGCCGAACGCCAGCTTCAGCGCTCTATCTGGCTGGATGCGACCTCGACAGGCCCCTACATCCTGTTGGGAAAGGTGCTGGAGAAGAAGGGCGAGCCGGTGCTGGCGCTTCGCACGCTGCAGCGCGCTGCGACCATGGATCCAAATAACCCCATGACTCACCAGCTTTTGGGTCAGGCATATCGTGATGTTGGCAAAACGGATGAAGCTGAGCAGGAGCTAAAGATCGCTGAGCAACTCCGCAACAAGCAAACGGACTTTCAGTAGCCTACATCGTGCCGTAGTGCATGTCCGGCTTCAGTGCGGGGACCCTTTCGTCATTTCTTCAATCTGCTGCAGATTATCGCGCGCTAACTGATTGGTGGGGTCGATCCGCAGCGCAGCCTCGTAATGTGATTTAGCCTCCGTCAATCTGCCCAATTGAGCCAGCGCAGTTCCCAAATTTGCCTGCGCATTGGCGTCCTCGGAATTGAGACGGACTGCCGCCTGGAATTGTTCGACCGCCTCTGCGAACTCCCCTTGCGATGCCAGCGCACTCCCAAGGTTGTAATGCGCGTCAAAATAATCAGGCTGCGAAGTCAGTGCGACGGTGAAATGCTTCTCGGCACCAGCCAGGTCCCCCTTCGCCATGAGCGCTCCACCCAAAGCATTGTTCGCGACGGCGTCGGCAGGACGAATCGTCACCGCCGCATCAAACTGTTCAACGGCCTCATCGAGGGCGCCGCGCGCCTGCAGCATCTCGCCAAGGTTGTAGTGCGCCTCAAAGACTCCGGGATCCTTCTCAACTTCGTGGCGTGCCCAGGCCTCCTGCAAAATCATTCGCGGATCGCCCGGTCGCGAGGGATCGTTTCTTGGGAGCACTTGCAGCCAGAGGTGCGCCATTTCGTCGGTCGATCGGTTCCCTCCTTGCACACGCGCCGGCGGATGGTTGGGATTGGCGGTATTGTCCTCGGAGTTGTCGTACACATAACGCATTCTCAGCACGGTGTTCTTTGGCAGGAACACCGGCTCCGCGTACCGATACACAGCCTGCCAGTTCAGGTCCCAGTGCGTGATGTGAATCAATGTCTTCGTCGTGCCATCGGGAAGCGACGCGGTAGCCAGCATGTCTTTGCAGAGGTAATGCGCATGCGGATAAATACCGAGCAAGTCAACATCGATGGGCAGCGTGAACTCATCGGTAACGACAAACTTACTCTCGCCTGCTGGAATGTCGAGGGCCGCATCGTTCTGCATTTGGAGCAGCATGGGATGTACCGTCGCCGGCTTATCGGTGAAATACAAACCGACGCTTGGTTGGATGGGTTCCGCTTTGCCGGAGGGTTGCAGATGGGTGTTGAGAACGAGGTCAGTGCCTTTATCGAGGCGGAGCGCCATCCCGTCGGGCTCGTTAGTCACCACCGTACCCGGCTTCCAGAACAGAAAGTGGCTGTCGGGATCGAACACTTCGGAGTCGATCCTCACTTCCATTCCTCCGAAGCCGCTTCCCCTGTCCTTTTCCATGCGGCGCGCGGATTCGTAGCGGTCCACCAGAATATTGGCGTGATGTACCAAACGCTTATCGCCCGGTCGAATCTGCACCGCTCGCACCCAGCGCGTCTCATGGATCGGCATCGGCAGGATGAAGTTCCAATATTGGTCGCTCCCCGTCGCGGATAACAGATACGGCTTCTCTGCCTTCAAAATCACATCCGGCTGGCCGAGTTGCCAACCTTCGACAAAAGTCGGTTTGGGAGGAAGGTCAGAGGGCTTCCCTTCCAACATGCCTTGGTCGACCCAGGCCCGGATGGTGGCAATTTGCTCATCCGAAAGCCGCCGTTCGTCGGCGAACTTCAACTCCCCTGGCTCGGGAAGCCACGGCGGCATGAAGCGCGTCTGCGTTACCGCCTCAATTTGGCGAGCGTGCTTCTTGACATCCAGATATGTCAGCAACGGAAACGGCCCCGCCTCCCCTGGCCGGTGGCACGAAGCGCAGTATTGATAAACGATAGGCGCGACGTCGCGGTTGAACGTAACTTTGGCGGCGACGCTGGTGTCTGAACCCCAAAGCCTTGCAGCAGAACTGCACAGGACAAGCGCCACAAAGGTCGCAGCAGCCATTGCTCGCCGCAAATTCCGGCTTACCAGTCTCATTGCAGGTCCGAGATATAGCAACCGATTCCGCCAACAGATGTGGGCACTTGGCGTCCCTCGGTCAGCACTGCCGCAATCGCGTCGTCAAGTTCGTGGGTAGTGGGAGCGCTGCGTGCGTGGCCAAACTCTTTGTACCAGTTATCGATTCGGCCGTGGTAAATGAGCTCGCCCTTGCCGTTGAATACTGCCGCCTCCGGCGTAATTTCGACTTGGCTGAGCCTTACCAGATTGTGCTGAGTATCGCGCAGTGCTTCGTTCTTGTAACCGTACTCCTGTAAATGTTTTTCAATCGCAACGGGGGCTTCGGACTTGTCGGGGTAAACGAGTAGAAGCAACGCCTTTCCGGCGTACTTAGCGCTGAGCGCCTGAATTGTCGGAGCATAGCGGTTGGAAACGGGACAGTCCGTCCGGACGAAAATGAAAACGACCGGCTTTCCGCCCGCGCTCTCAAACGGATCGACCGTTTTCCCCGCAAGGTCCAGCGCGACCACTCGGCCTGTCGCGGGCGACGGGACTTCGAGAACTGCACCAGCATGAAGCAGGGTTCCTGCCAGTAAGGTGGCGGCCAGTCCAATAAGTCGCCTTAACACTTCATTGTCTCCGAAAACTATTTGCCCACTGGATCGAAGCGTCTCCGCTTCCCGATCCTCACTTGCTCACTTCGCCGATGTACACAGTGTACGGCGGTAGCGAAACCCCCGACAGCTTCTGGGTTGTGCCGCTATTGATCGTGCTAAGTAACGTCTTGGCCTCGCTCGCACTGAAGCCTTGCTTCGAAAGGTTGAAACTGACGTTCTGCGGATTCTCCGACATGTTCAATACCACCAGCACAGCCTGCCCCTTATAACGCCGCAGGTACGAGTACACGTTGGCGTCATTCTGATTAAGCGCCACGTAGTCGCCGTCGAGCAGTGCCTTATTAGTGTGCCGCAACGCCAACAGGTTCTTGTAGAAATTCAGGATCGAGTTCGGGTCCTTCTGTTCGCTCGCCACGTTGTGCGTCTCGTAAGTCATGGGAACTGGCAGCCAGGGAATACCCTGCGTGAACCCCGCGTTCGGCGTGCCATTCCATTGCATCGGCGTGCGCTCGCCATCGCGACCCTTCTCCTCGGGCCAGCCCAACTGCCCAATCGGGTCCTTCACGTCTTCTTTGCGGGTCGGATCGTTGTTCTTCATCCCGATCTCTTCCCCGTAATACATGATCGGCGTCCCCCGCAGAGTCAGGTACATGCCTGCCATCACCTTCGCGATGTCATCGTCGTGCTTCCCGTCGGCAAAGCGGCTATAGGCGCGCATTCTGTCGTGGTTGCTCATTACCCACACCGGCCACTCACCCGAACCGTCCACCGCAGCGACGTGCTTGCGGAAAACATTCGCCGAAAGCGGCTTCAAGTTCAACATCATCAGGTCCATCGGCATCTGCAGGACTTCATGGTTTTTGCCGTAATACTGCTTCAGTTCGGCGATATCGTTCGTCCACGTTTCCCCGATCAAGACCGCGTTGTATTCGTTCGCTACCTTGCGGAGGCCAGCCAGCGATTGATACACCTCCGGCAGCTTGGTGTTGTACTTGGATTCCTGCTCCTGGTCTCCATAGGCGTTCTTCTCGTTCTTGACGGGATTGTTGGTGAGGTTCGGGTCCTCGAACATCGTATCCACTGCGTCGAGCCGGAAGCCCACTACGCCACGCTTGTACCAGAAACGCGTGACGTCAAACATCGCCGCCTCGACCTTGGGATTCCGCCAGTTCAAATCCGGCTGCTGCGGATAGAAATAGTGGTAATAGAACTGATTCAGCTTTGGGTTCCACTGCCACGCGGACCCACCGAAAGTCGACGTCCAGTTGTTGGGCGGCTGGTTCTTCCCTTTCGGGTCTTTCCAGATGTACCAATTGTGGTAAGGATTGCTCTTAGACGACGATGATTCGAGGAACCATTTGTGCTTGTCGGAGGTGTGGTTCACCACGAAGTCAAACACGATGCCGATGTTGTTCTCCTTCCCTTTCTTCTCCATCGCCGTGAAGTCGTCCATCGTGCCGTACATGGGATCGATGTCCTCGTAGTCCGACACGTCGTATCCGAAATCCACTTGTGGCGACGGGAAACAGGGCGCGATCCAAATCGCGTCCACACCCAGCCACTTCAGGTACTCCATCTTCGATGCGATGCCGTTCAGGTCCCCGATGCCGTCATTATTGCTGTCCATGTAGCTGCGCGGATAAATCTCCTGAAAAACCGCGTGTTGCCACCATTGATGACCCTCAGCGTCAACCGCTTTAGACTGCGCAAAGGCAACCGGAAGAACTACAAGGAGACTGAATAACAGGATTAACAGCGCGGATGACTTTCGACGCATCGCAGGTGCTCCCTGAGAGTCGAGATAGGATCAAAGAACCGTACGAGTCTAATCCATCGCGATATACGATGCCAGAAGCCGGAGACGCTGACGTCTTCCGCGACGGCTTGCAATTCTTGACTTCTGTACTGGAAAATGAAAGCTCACTTCATGCACGGGCTCCAGCAAGGCGGGTAATTTCGTTTGTCAAAGTCGCGCCGTCAGTTTCTCCAATCGCTCTGCCGCTCGACCCTCGTGCTCTCGTTTTCTGACGTGCTTTCTCTCGCGCATCCGCTGCCGATCTTCGGACAGGACCCTTCAGCCGCGGCCCTCGGCGGTGATCTCGGCGTCACCTTTATCGACGTTGCAAAAGAAGCCGGACTCAACGCCAAGACGATCTTTGGCGGCGAGCACAAGAACAAATATCTACTGGAGACCACCGGCTGTGGCGTCGCGTTCTATGACTATGACAACGATGGCTGGCTCGACATTTTTCTGGTCAACGGCTGGCGGCTCGAAGGCTTTCTACCGGGTGAAGAGCCTTTCAACCACCTGTTCAAGAACAATCGCGACGGCACCTTCACCGACGTCACGCTGAAAGCGGGGCTCAAGCACACGGGCTGGGGACAAGGCGTCTGCATCGGCGACTACGACAACGACGGCAACGACGACCTGTTCATCACTTACTTTGGCAAGAACGTTCTATACCACAACAACGGGAACGGCACCTTCACCGACGTGAGCGAGAAAGCGGGAGTAGCGGGCGCGCGAACTCGCTGGGGGACGGGCTGTGCGTTTGTCGATTACGATCGCGACGGCAAGCTTGATCTCTTCGTCGCGAACTACATCGATCTCGATCTCAAGACCGCGCCCGTACCGGAGAGCGGCCCGTGCCTGTACAAAGCGGTCATGGTCGCCTGCGGGCCTCCAGGACTGAACGGCGACTCGAACATCCTTTATCACAACAATGGGGACGGTACCTTCACCGATGTCTCCGACGCTTCAGGCATCAAAAAAGTGAACGGAACCTACGGGCTTGGCGCTCTAGTTGCGGACTTCGACAACGACGGTTGGCCGGACATATACGTTGCCGACGATTCCACTCAATCCCTGATGTACCAGAACCAGAAGAACGGCAAGTTCGTCGAAGTGGGACTGGAATCAGGCTGTGTGCTGAGCGCCGACGGCAAGCCGCAAGCGGGCATGGGAGTCTCAACCGCCGATTACGACCTCGATGGCAACCTCGACATTCTCAAAACCAACTTCGCGGGTGACACACCGTCGCTCTATCGCAATCAAGGCAACTGGAGCTTCGAGGACGCCACCTTCCAGGCCGGCCTTGGACTGCACACCAAGTACCTGGGATGGGGCTGCGGTTTTTTCGACTTCGACAACGACGGCTGGCCCGACATCCTCATCTGCAACGGCCACGTCTATCCCGAAGTCGAGCAACTGACCACCGAGGCCGGATACCCGCAGACCAAGCTGCTCTACAGGAACCAGCACAACGGTCATTTTCAGGAAGTCACGGCAAACGGCGGACCGGGCATCGCGGTGCCAAACGCGTCGCGCGGTTGCGCGTTCGGCGATTACGACAACGACGGCGATGTCGATTTCGCAGTGAATACCGTGAATGGCTTGCCTCAGCTTGTGCGCTGCGATTCGAAGCTCTACAACAACTGGATTAAGGTGAAGTGCATCGGCGTGAAGTCAAATCGCAGCGCCATCGGTGCGCGTGTCAAATGTGTGACCAAGCTGGCCGACAATCCCAAGCCACATCAGCAGATTGACGAAGTTCGAAGCGGCGGGGGCTACATCTCCCAAAACGACTTGCGCATTCACTTCGGACTTGGCAAGGCAGACAAGGTTGAACTGCTCGAAGTGCGCTGGCCCAGCGGCCAGGTGGACACGATGAAAGACGTGAAGGTGAATCAGCTGGTGGTGGTCGAAGAAGGCAAAGGTATCGTAAAGGCATCCCCGTTGCAGAACGCTAGGAAGAAGTAGCAGCAAGCCTCATCCCGTTGCTTCCAATCTAGAAATTCCCAGGAATACAGTTGAAACGCGCAGGGTTCAGCAGTACCATCAGGTCTCTCGCTAGTTCGGCAAACGCGGCGCAGACCCGCAACCTTGGAGTGCGCGATGGTCGGTCAGCAGGCATACTCATGGTGGGCGTGGGGCAGTCCGGCCTATATTTATCAGGCTACTGTCCAGATCGATAACCGCGACACCATGGCCGAAGTCGCCTTGGGTCGCTCCAACTTCGTAGACAACGGCGAGAATTTCTACACGGCCATCAGCATCATCCAGGTCGTATCGGCCAACGGGACAGAGAATTTCAGCGACACGACGCTGGCTGTCTGGCGGCAGGGGATGACCAGCCTCTCTATCCAAATCACCGTCATCAGCGCCTTCGCGTACGGGCGCCTGATGTTGAATTACTGGTCGTAGGGGAACGCCATGGAGTTCCAGTCCACATTCCCGGCATCAAAGCCCACGTCGCACAAGTGCATCGTCTATGACGCCCGCGATGGCCGCATCGTTCTAGTCCACGAGTTCCTCGGCGACGGCAAGACAGGCGTCTTCGGCGAGCAAGGTCAAGCAGAACGCGAGCGCATCACGCTGGCGAGCGCACGTAAACACGTCCCCTCACCGGAGCACCTGAAAGCGCTTCACCTGGCCCCCGAATTCCCTTGGGATCAGCACACTCTGTACCGCGTCGATGTCGAGACCGGCAGCCTGAAGGCGCACGGCAAAATGCCGGGCCATGGCTCGCACAAATGAGAGATCACGCGCACAGTTAAGGATCTCCCCGAAGCGCAGTAGTTTCCCCTTCACAACAAGAGAAATATGCTGCGTGCCTCACCGTATGATTCTCTTTAGCTTTTCCCCGGCGGTTCATTCTTCACAGCAACGCCGGAGCCTTCCCTCACAGTATTGATCTGGTCGATAGCGGCGTTGTCGAATCGCTCGGTCAGCCCGCTCGGCCAGCGGATTTCAACCGAATCAAGCTTCGTCGCAGAACCGAGCCCGAAATGCAGTCGCATGTCACTCTGCGAATAATAACTCGATCCGCTGCGGACCTCATCGACTAGCAACCGCTTCCCTGCCCTCACCGTGATGCGCGCTCCAATGCCGTCACGGTTCGACTTGGTCCCAACCGCCTTGAACGCGATCCAATGATTCGGATATTTCTGTTCATTCTTCAGCAGGCTGGGCCTGTCGTTCATGTTACTGATCACCGCCGACAATTGCCCGGTGTTCCACAGATCTCCAATGGCCAATCCTCGTGAGGAAGCCATCGTCGTGATGGCTGGTCCCGCAGAGTCTGACACGTCACTGAACGTGGCGTCGCCGTTGTTGCGGTACAGGATCCGCGGCTCCTGGTAGTTGCTGCCAAGATGAAACTTGTCGACCTCGGGATACACATGCCCGTTCACCAGCATCAGATCGGGCCAGCCGTCATTGTCGAAATCGAAAAACATCGTGCCCCAGCCGAGGTACTTCGTGTAAAGCCCCAGCCCGGCAGCGGTAGTCACATCGGTGAATGTTCCGTCCGGATTGTTGTGATACAGCGTCGATGTGTCGTCCGAGAAATTGGTCTTAAAGATGTCCAGGCGGCCGTCGCCGTCGTAGTCGCCGATAGTGGTGCCCATGCCGCCCTGCTCGCGGCCATCTTCATTGAAAGCAGCGCCGGCCACGACTGCCACGTCAGTGAAGGTTCCGTCGCGATTGTTGTGGTACAGAATGCTTGGCGTGCTATCGCAGGCGATATAGATGTCGGGCCAGCCGTCGTTGTCATAGTCGAGCGTGGACACACCCAACCCGTAATGGCCGTTGGTCTGGTCGATGTGCGCTTTCATGGTGACGTCTTCGAACGTTCCGTCTCCGCGATTGTGATACAGGATGTTCTTGTGGTGCGGCAGCCCGCGCGGTCCGCACATCACCGGCGCGCCCTTCCACATACATGACGGCCTGTCTCCCGGGGCTGGCGCGGTAGTCACGTCAAAGTCAACGTAATTTGCGACGAACAGGTCGAGGTGTCCGTCGCGGTCGTAGTCGACAAAGGTGCAACCCGCGCCCCACTCTTTGCCGTTGCCGGCCACGCCAGTTTTCTCGCTCACCAGCTTAAAGACGCCATGCTCGTTGTGGTACAGACGGTTCTTCCCGTAGTAGGTGATGTAAAGGTCTTCCCAACCATCGTTGTCGTAATCGCCCACGCAGACACCTTGCCCCCATCCGGTTGCATCGGCGAGCCCGGCTTTCTCGGTCACGTCCGTGAAAGTCCCGTCGTGGTTGTTGTGATAGAGATGATTCGTCGGCCCCGATTTCCCCGCCTTCATATCTTCCAGTGTGGTTCCGTTGACAAACAAAATGTCGGGCCAGCCATCATTGTCGTAATCGAAAATCGCGACTCCCGTTCCCGTGGTCTCGATAATGTACTTCTTGGTATCGAGGCCGCCGAAAACGTTTTTCATCGTGAGCCCCGCCTCGTCGGCGATATCTACGAAGTTCGCGACGGGTTTGGGAGCGCCCTGGGCCGCCGACTGCGCCGCAGCAAAGGCCGTCAAGGCCAGCAGAATTGCAAAAATTAGCGAGACCCGCGTCATCACTCGGAAGAAATATGTTTGCAGGGGAGCACGGTACATCCTGGCTTTCGATACTAGGCAATGGCTTCTCGCAGCGTCAAGCGTGGGGGACCACCGTTTACGCAGCGGCGGTCGCGGAATATCCCACTTTTCCGTGAGTCGCTTCCATTTCGCTGAGCCGCAGCACCAGGCACTTAGCGGCGCCTCCGGCTTTGAGGAATTCGCTGAGCGCCACTTGAATCATACGGAACCCATGCGACTCCAGCCGGCTCGACAACTGCAGGCTGACCTCATTTAACACAATGGTCTTACCAACATTG
>Ga0209380_10000821_pt1 | contig 21969 bp, 23 predicted proteins | sample HubBroMetageWFT6_FD_188347 | JGI IMG/M metagenome (GOLD analysis project Ga0209380, IMG submission 188347) | Warmed and freeze-thawed soil microbial communities from the Hubbard Brook experimental Forest, New Hampshire - Hubbard Brook CCASE Soil... | ecosystem: Environmental > Terrestrial >...
ACCGTTGTCTCACGAACGCCGTCAAGCACTTCAAGTGGGAGAAGAGCGGTAAACGCAGGCTCCATAAGCCGCCCAACCGGATCGAGATTGTCGCGTGCCGCCACTGGCTGGAGGCCGAGCTCGTCACCGTGAAGCCTGTGGTCGTCGTCGCGCTGGGGGGCGGTAGCCGGCTCGTCGCTTGTGGGCCCGGCAGGGATCCTGGTCGCGACTATCCATCCGTCGGCGGTGCTCCGCTCGGCGGATGCCGATGCCCGCGAGCGTGCCTACGCCGGCCTGGCAAGCGATCTCAAGGCAGCGGCCGCCGCGGCGCGGCGCTGAGCTGCGCAGGCGTGCCGGTCGCCTGCTGAGGCATAGCGACGGAGCGACGGGGTAGCGGCAGAGCTTGCCGGCACCAGCTGCCGGATCAACCGCACGCAGGAGGAACCCGGCGATGGCGCGGTACGGCTACTTTCTCGCTTCTGAAGAGCACGAACCTCGGGAGCTGGTCCGGCTGGCCAAGCTCGCCGAAGAGGCGGGCTTCGAGTCGCTCTGGATATCCGACCACTTCCACCCGTGGCTCGATGAGCAGGGACAAAGCGGCTTCGTCTGGTCAGTCATTGGCGCGATATCGCAGGTCACATCACTGCCGATCACGACCGCGGTCACGTGCCCGCTGCGGCGCGTGCATCCGGCGATCGTCGCTCAGGCCGCGGCTACGTCCGCGCTGCTCACGCACGGGCAGTTCACCCTCGGCGTCGGCAGCGGCGAGGCGCTGAACGAGCACATAACCGGCGAGCGCTGGCCTGGCGCTGAGGAACGCCTGGAAATGCTCGAGGAGGCGGTTCACGCGATCCGCGAGCTTCTGAGCGGTCGGCTGATCAGCTTCTCCGGCACCCATTACACGCTGGAGACTGCGCGCCTGTACTCGGTGCCCGAGGTGCCGCCGCCTGTGTACATGTCTGGCTTCGGGGATAAGGCCATCAGGCTGGCAGCCAGAGTCGCTGACGGCTTCATCTGCCTGCAGCCCAATGCGGACTTCGTGCGCCTTTACCGGGACTCCGGCGGCTGGGACCGGCCGGTGCAAGGCGGGATGAAGGTCTGCTGGGGTACGGACACCGAATCGGCGCGCAAGACCATGCACCGCCTGTGGCGCACCGACGAGATTCCCGGCGAGGCTGCTCAGCTGCTGCCGCTACCGCGGCACTTCAAGCAAATCGCAGATCTCATCGACGTCGGGCAGGTCTCGGCGCCCTGCGGCCCTGACCCGGCGTCCCATCTGGCCGGCATACGTGCCTACACCGATGCCGGGTTCGACGAGGTGTACATCGGCCAGGTCGGACCCGAGCAAGACGGCTTCTTTGAGTTCTACGCCGGGCAGGTCCTGCCTCAGCTGCGCGGCGGCTGACTCAGGGCTGGCTAGGCTCCGTCGGCCAGCAGGCGCCGGCGCAGGTAGCCCAGCGCGTGTGCGAGCAGTCGCGACACGTGCATCTGCGACATGCCGAGCCTGGCGCCGATCTCGGCCTGCGTCATCTGCCCGTAGAACCGCATCGCCAGCAGATCCTGCTCGCGCTGCGGCAGCTCGCTCATGTGCGCCCAGACCGCATCCATGGACAGCGACGTCTCCAGGTCGGCGTCCTCGTAGCCCAGGAGGTCGGCGAGCTCGCGCTCGTCGGAATCCTCAGCCAGCGGCGCGTCCAGAGACAGCGCGTGGAGCGCCATGTCAGCCCGCCACGCGTCCTGCACCTCGGCGGCGCTCACGCCCAGATACTCCGAGAGCTCCCCGTCGGTCGGCTCCCGGGCCTGCCGCTGAGCCAGGTCTGACCCGCCGGCGATCAGCCTTGCCCGCAGTTCCTGCGCCGACCTCCGGACGTGAACCGGCCACCTCTTGTCGCGGAAGTGCCGCTTGATCTCGCCGCTAATACACGGCCGAGCGTAGGTGGCCAGGTCGAAGCCCAGGCTGGCGTCGAAGTTGTTGATCGCCTTGAGCAGCCCGACGTAGCCCGACTGCATCAGTTCGTCCTGAGACTCAGGAGAGTTGAAGTATCGCCGGGCGCAGGCCCGCACCAGATAGTCGTAGCGCCGGATAAGTTCGGCACAGGCTGTCTCCCGCGCGACGCTGTACCGGGGCGACGACTGCACGATCTCGACCAGATCCGCGTCCAGAGGCTCGACCTGACCGGCGACGGCGGCCGGGGCTGGCTGCCCTGAGGTGTACGTCACGATGCGACTCCCGTCCCAATGGTGCAGGCCGATGGAACGGGGCTGCGCGATGCGGCTGCGGCCAGCCCTCTAAGGGTCTGCACCGGCTAGCTCTACAACCGACGGTCGCTAGGTGCCCTATGGGCGCGGGTTAAACATTCGTGCGCGTGTAAAGCCATCGCTTCGGGGCAGCAGTCGGCCCAGCGTCGAAGTAGACCGCGGAACGACCTGCGGCCGCGAACCGGAGGCTCTCATGCCGACGAGGACATATTCCGGCAGCTGGTCAGAGCTGGCTGCGTGCAGGCACGTGGACCCGGAGTTGTTTTTCCCGGTCACCGAATCGGGTCCCGCACGACGGCAGGTGGCGCAGGCCAAGGCTGTCTGCTCACGTTGCCCGGTAACACGGTTCTGCCTGGATTACGCGCTCGAAAACCGCCAGGTGCACGGTATCTGGGGCGGCACGACTGAAGACGAGCGCCGCCAGCATGCCGTCGCGCGGACGGCGCGGACAAGCAGGGTCGGCTGACGTCAGTCGGGCATGCGCTTTTGTTTAAGGCACTTAGGCATGGGGAGCCAATGGCGGAGTTAAGACAGGAGGCTCCCCATGTCGAGCGGAGTAATAGTAGTCATCATCGTGGTGGCGATCATCGTTGTCGCGTCGGCCGCTGCTCTGGCGATGGCCGGACGCAGGCGCCAGCTTCAGCGGCAATTCGGGCCGGAATACGACGTGCTGGTCAAGCAGGAAAACAGCCAGATGCGCGCCGAGGCCGAACTGGCTCAGCGTCAGCGGCGGGTCCGCAAGCTCAACATCCAGCCGCTGCCGGAGGCGGCGCGGCGCCGGTACCTTGACGAGTGGCAGGCGATCCAGGAGGAATTCGTCGATTCGCCGCAGTCTGCCTTGACCGAGGCGTACTCGCTGGTGACGTCCGTCATGCAGGAGCGTGGCTATCCGACCGACGACGACGAGCAGGTGACGGCAGATCTGTCTGTCGATCATGCCCGTACGGTCGGCAACTTCCGCGCGGCCCAGGCGGTTACGCGCGACGTGGCTCACGGCAGCGTCGAGACCGAGGACATGCGTCAGGCTCTCATCCAGTACCGAGAGCTCTTCACGGATCTGCTCGGCCAGCCCCTCGATGGCGAGCCCGTCAACGGAGTCGGGGCCAGGCACGCGAAGGCCGACGAGACCGACGGCTACGAGCGGCCCGATCCGGCCATCACCGACCCCGACGGGGCGGCGACCACCTACCAGGACACCGACGTATAGCGCCGCAGCTCCGGCCAGGACAAGAGGGAGAACGAGTGATGCATTCGCAAGATCAGGACGTCGCGAGCGACACGTCGCTGCAGGCCGATTCGGACCTCGGGCAGCCAGAGACCGAGGACGAGGGCATCATCGTCGCTGAGGTAATAGAGGAGCGTCCGGCCGGCCTGGACAGCGCGGGCAGCACCAGCCTGGACGACGAACTCGACGCCGAGGACGAACTCGACGCCGAGGACGAACTCGACGCGGACGATGAACTCGACGCGGACGACGAACTCGTCCCCGCCGACGAGTTCAGCCCCGCGGACGCGGGCAGTAGCGAGACCTCCATCGAGGAGGATGAGTTCGCCGCTCACAGCGAGCCGCCAGCAAGCCTCGACGCGGTGACCCCGCCCGGCCGCCGCCCGGAGCTCAGTGAGCAGTGGCACGACATCCAGGCCGCGTTCGTGGATGACCCGTCGGCGGCGGTGCGCCGGGCCGCCGAGGCGGCCGAGGCCGCCATCAGCGCGCTCGCCATGGACCTGCAGAGTCAGATGAACGACCTGACGTCGTCCAACGGTGACCAGCCCGGTCAGGACACCGAGCGGCTCCGGATCGCGATGCAGCGCTGCCGCGTGGTCTGGCAGGGTGTCCAGGACCTCACCGGCAGCTCCCTGCCCGGCGCGGCGTGAGGGCGCAGCCCCACGCCAGAGGAAAGCCAGCGGCCCGCTCAGAAGTCCCCGGACTCGATGAGCGGGCCGCCATCCCGCGCCACGAACCGGACCTGAGCGTGGCTCATGACCGCGGCCGCGGCCGCGTACCCGGCGGCTACCTCGAGATCAGCCAGTACGAAATCGTCGGCGCGCGCCGGGACGCCGGCCAGCCGGATCAGCCGAGGACAGGCCACCGGGGACGACACCGCCACGTCAGATAGCGGCACGCGCAAGCCGGCCCCCGTTGCCTTGAGTACGGCTTCCTTCCTGGTCCACATGCGGTAGAAGCCGGCCGGCGTTCCCGTAGAAGGGAACTGACGCTCCTCCGGCGCCAGGACGCCCCGCATCAGGTCGTCGACGCCCAGCAGTGGATCGATGAGCTCGACGTCAACCCCCACCGGTCCGGCCCGGGTCGCGGCTACGGCCACCCGGTCCCCCGAATGGGCCACCGATACCTCGATGCCGCTGCCAGGCAGCTCGGGCCGCCCGTGCGGCACTGAGCAATCGGGGCAGCGCGCCGTCAGCGGCACCTGCTGCGGCGGCAGGCCGAGATAGCCGGCGGCGACCCGCCGCAGCAACGCCCGCCCGGCGAGGAACCGGCGGCGGTCGGCGCCGGCGCGGAAACCCGCGTAGCGGCTGCGCTCCCCGGCGTCGAGCAGCTCCAGGTAGCCGTCGGAGACCAGCCGGGGATCGGCCCACCAGATGTGGCAGTCGCCTGAGTCCAGGCGGGCATCAAGGAAGAGGCTAGTCACGGGAGAGTCGGGAAAGCTTGGTGACGGGCTCGTCCGGGTTCGCGGTGCAGCTGGCCAGCAACTCGGTGAACTCGGTGGTCACGCGCGCCATGGTGGCGGCGTCGTAGAGCTCGCTCTCGTAGTCGCAGAATCCCGTGTAGCCGCCGTCATCGCCCGCCACCAGGGTGATGCAGACATCGAACTTCGCCCGGCTGGGCGGAACGTAGATCCGTTCGGCAGTGATCCCTGGGAGCGACAGCGGCTCCCTGCGCATGTCATCAACGACCAGGACGGCATAGCACAGGCGCCCGGTGGCGGCCGCCCCCCGTCGCCGCGTCATCCGGACGAGCGCGGAATAGGGAACGGCCCGATGCTCCAGGGCAGCGAGGACTTCTGCCTTGGCGATACTGACGAGATCCGCGAACGAGGTGTCCGACGTGATGGCCAGCCGGATTGGCAGCAGGTCGCTCAGGCAGCCGATCATGCCGTCAACGGCCGCGGCACTCCGGTGCGACACCGGCGTGCCGAAGATCACCTCGTCGTTTTCCCGGTACTGCCGGAGCAATACCGCCGTCCCGGCCGCGAACACGGTGTACGGGGTGGTCCGACGGGCGCGGCTGACGGCGCGCACCGCGCGCCCGAGTTCGGGGCTCACCCGGAAGACCCGCTGACCGGCCAGGTGCCCGGCCATTTCCGTCCGGTCCCTGTCCGCCGGGATCGTGCACCACGTCGGGGCGCCCTGCACGCGCCGGCGCCAGTAGGCGACATCGGCCAGCTCCATCCTCGCCGATCGCTGGACGCGGGCGTACTCGCCAACCTGCATCGGCAGGGGCTCGAGGCTGGCTGGCTGGCCGAGGACGCTGGCGGTGTAGAAGTGCGCGAGCTCGCGCTGGAAGAGGTCGAACGCCCAGTCGTCGATGATCGCGTGATGGAACTGCACCGCCAGGACGGACTCGTCCGGAGCGACCCGGACCAGCCAGGGCCGGAAGGGCGCGACGTCGAGGTCGAGCGGCTCGGCCGTGATCCTGGTCAGCTCGGCGGCGAGCGCCGCCGGAGCGCATGAGACCCTGGCCACCGGCACGGGACTGGCCGGGGTGACGATCTGCACCGGCTCGCCATCCCGCGTCGTGAGCTGGCTGCGGAGCACCTCGTGCCGCGCTGCGATCTGGCTGATGGCCCACTCGAGAGCACCGATGTCGACGGGGCCGGTGAGCTTGCAGGCCCAGGACTCCAGGTAACGGGACGGCGCGTCGCTCACCTGATCCTCAAACCAGAGCGACTCCTGCTCATAGCTCATCGGATAGGTCGCCAGGGACGCGGACGCGCCCGGCCGGATAGCCAGTTCGCGGCTCATGGCCGCGCCGCCGGCCGGGCGCGGGAGGCCGGACGCCTCCGCCGTACGATCTCGTGAAGCGCCGCCCGGTCCACCTTGCCGTTGGCCGTCACCGGGTACTGCGCGAGGCCCCGGACGATCTGCGGCACCAGGTACTGAGGCAGCAGGTCTCGCAACTGGGCGTGGACGTTGAGCGGGTCGGTATCCTCCGCTCCGGCCGGGTCGCGGTCCGATCTCGGCAGCAGATATACCAGCGCGAGGTAGCTCGGCCGACCGTCCGGAGCATTCACCGGAAACGCGATGCAATTGCGGGTCCCGGGCAGCGAGTCGGCAGCCGACTCGATTTCAGCGAGCTCGATCCGGTGTCCGCTGATCTTAACCTGCCGGTCACGCCGGCCACGGAAATGCAGCACGCCGCTCTGATCCCACAGGCCGATGTCACCGGTCCGGTAGACGCGGACCGGCGAGCCGTCAAGCTCGATGAGCGGAAATTTCTCCTTCGTCAGTTCCGGCTGTCCCAGATATGACGTCGCCAGGCCCTGGCCGGCGATGCATATCTCGCCCTCTGCGCCGGACTCGCAGCGCTGATCCCGGGCGTCGAGCACTATAACGTCCGTCCCCGGTACTGGAATACCCACCGGCACTCCGGTCGGGACGTCACAATCCTCGATCGTGAGCCGCCGAGTGGTGGTGAGCATGCAGCTCTCCGCTGGGCCGTAGCCATTCCAGAGCGGAATGCCGGGATGACGGCTCAGAAAACTGCGCACGTGATCTGGCGACAGCGTTTCGCCGCCGGCGAGCACCTGAGCGAGGCCGCTAAAGCAGTCAGGGTCCTCGTCGACGAACAGGTTGAAGAGCGATGTCGTCAGCCAGAGCGTGTCGACACCGCGAGTCGACACGACCTCGCGCAGCGTACTCGGCAGCAAGTAGTCCGCTGTGATGAAGACCACCGTGCCGCCAGCGGTCAGCTGACCCCAGGTCTCGAACGCGTACATGTCCCAGGGCAGGGCGGCGACGAGCGGGGTGGCGTGGCCGGGACCGAATCCGGCGAGGCCGTCTGGTCCGAAGAGCCGCGTGACCGCCTGATGCGGAGACACGACGCCCTTCGGGACTCCCGTGGTACCGGAGGTGAAGAAGACGGTTGCCGGCGCGCTGGGCAGCATCGGGGCCGGCTCGAAAGGACGCCCGCGGCGGACGGCTCCGGCGATGCCGCCATCAGGCGGCTGGTACCTCTCGAACCGCCCGGTCCAGTTACCGGAGGCGGCGATGACCACTGCCGGCGCGATGAGATCGAGGATCGTCCTCTGCCGCTCCGCAGGCCAGTCCGGATCGAGATTGGCGTAGGCAGCACCGGTCTTGAGCACGCCAAGCTGCAGCGCCACCATCTCCGGCGAGCGCCCCATGATGAGCGGCACGATGCACCCAGGTCCGGCCCCCCGCTCGGACAGGTCGGCGGCACAGGTGCTCGCGGCCGCATCGAGTGCGTCATAGCTGATCAGGCGGTCGCCAAATCGCAGTGCTATCGCATCGGGATCGCGGTTAGCGTGGCCCGCGACGGCCGCGTGAATAAGCGGCCGGACGCGGCCGGAATTACTCATTGGCATTGGCTGCCAGCGCGTGCTCAGACTGCAGCTTGCTGGCGAAATCTGCCACTACATCGCTCGTGAATAGCCACGTCGGCTGGGCCTGATAGCCAAGCTCGGATTCGACTCGGGCGCAGATCCTGATGGCCTCTAATGACGTACCGCTGAAGTCGTAGAAGCTGTCCATGCGGCCAACACGGTCCATGTCGAGCACTTCGGCAATGATGCGAGCGACAGACTGTTCTACTTCGTCATGTGGCTCTTCAAAGGCGTGATCAACGAACTGTTCCCTGGATTCGCTCATCGTGACCCTTTGCCCCGCAGCCGGTTAACTCGGCCGGCAGTTGATTCCCAAGCGTTTTAAAGCATTTCGCAGTTTTTAACTTAGATAACTAATGTTTGATTACAGTATCAGCCATAAACAGTCGAGTCAATACTTGACCTAGGGCGGCGGTTAGGGCGGATTTCCGCGTGACCAGGTTGTCACCATTAGCCGGGCGGTGCGCTCACTGCCATCGGCCCGCGCCAGAACCCGCGGTCAGTCCGCTGCCGCGCAGCGAGGAGTCCAATACCTGATGCTTTATTGGCAGGAGTCTAGGAAAGTGGTCAGGCCACCATTTCGCGCTAGCGAGGCTTCCCGCCGGGCCGCGCCTGGCCGTGGCGAGTCGTGACGCGCAGCGAGCCGGCCGAAGCGAGATGGGCGCACCCGGCCAGCGTCATTGCCTGCCTGAACTCCTCGGCAAGCAGCGCGAGCACGCTAGCGGCGCCGGCCGCTCCGCCGATAGCAAGGCCCCAGAGCGCCGGACGGCCGAGCATCGCCCCGGTGGCCCCGAGCGCTACCGCCTTGAGCACGTCCAGCCCGCCGCGAACGCCGCTATCGAGCATCACCTCACATCGGCCGCCGACTGCGTCCACGATCGGGCCGAGTGCGGTGATGCTCGGCACGGCACCGTCCAGCTGCCGCCCACCATGGTTAGACACCACGATCGCGGCAACCCCCAGGTCGGCCGCGCGCCTGGCGTCATCGGCATCCAGTATTCCCTTGAGGATCAAAGGCAGGCTGGTCTGCCCGGCCAGCCACGCCACGTCGGACCAGCTCAGTGTGGGATCGAAGATCGCCGCCGTGTGGCTGGCCACGGCCGACTCGCCCCGCCCGCGGCGCCGAGCCAGGCTGGCATCGCCATCGGGCGCGAGGTTTGCCGGGTAGATCCCGTCGGGAAACGTGAAGCCGTTTCGCAGATCCCTGAGCCGGCGGCCGAGCTCCGGCACGTCTACCGTCAGCACGAGAGCCCGGCACGCCACGGCCTCGGCCCGCCGGACGAGCTCGATCATCAGGCCTCGGTCGCGCAGCCAGTACAACTGCAGCCAGAGGCAGCCGCCGACGACTGCGATCTGCTCGATGGTCACGCTGCTGAGCATCGCCGCCGTGTAGGGAACCCGGGCTTGTTCGCACGCCGTGGCCAGGGCGAGCTCCCCGTCCGGGTGGATCATGCGCTGATAGGCCATCGGCGCGACGGCGACCGGCAGCGCCGTCTCGCAGCCGACGAGCGTCGCGGCCGGGTCGCAGGTCGATATGCCCGTCATTACCCTCGGCACGAGGTAGACATCGTCCAGTGCGGCTCGATTCGCCTGCCGGGTAAGCTCCTCGCCGCTGCCGCCCGCTATGAAGTCCCATACCTGCGGGGTCAGCCTCGCTTCGGCACGTTGCTCGGCTTCCGCGACACTGACCAGCAGCTCCGCTGGCTCGCCGGCAGCGCGGCGTCCGGCACCCTGGCCGTCCTCCGCGGGCACCCGATCGCTTTCGTTCAAAAGGCTCCTCCGAACGGAAACCACGCCTATCCCGTCCATATCCTTTCTAGTTAAGTATGGTTTGGCAACGTTGCACGTTTTGGCCGGTCACGGAGTCATAAGGGCCAGTGAAGTGGACTCTTGTCAAACGAGCGCGATCGAGTATGGTCATTGCTAGGCAGAACGACCGTAATCATGACCCAATCACATTGGGTTATGTCAACGTCACCATTTGACGGTCCGGTCGGTTTTGCCGCGCTTTATTGCCCAACAATAGATCCTGTCTTCGGAGATTGGCCAAGGGCGACCATAACCGGGTGAAGAGGGAGAGAACGGGTGACGGGAGCTGCCTGCCCGCACGCAACTGGCGGCGCGTACCCGCAGCTTGAACCAGAGTGGGTGGACGAGGTGCTGCTGGCAGGCGCCAGCAATGGCGTGTGCCTGCACCTGGACGAGCCGGTCACCCGCGCTGAGCTGCGTCGACTAGTCACCGAGCGCCAGCGTGTCCTGGCTGAGGCCGGCCTCAGGCGCGGCGGCTCGGTCGCTCTGTGCCTGGCGCCATCGCTCGCGTTCATCACCAACCTGCTCGCCTCGTGGCGGATCGGAGCGCAGGCCTCGCTGCTGGACCACCGCTTCACCGCGTACGAGGTCGATAACGCGCTCCGGCGCCTGCAGCCGCAGGTCGTCGTGACGGCCGAGCAATCCACGGGCGGACCGCTCAGAGGCTTTGCGCAGATCACCGAGGCCGTCCGTGCCTACCCCGGCGAGCCTGCCGCCACCTCCCACGCCGTCATCCAGCTCAGTTCCGGGTCCACCGGACCTTCCAAGATCATTGCGCGCGACGCCGGCAACCTCGTCGAAGAGATCAGGCGCTATACGAAGATCGCGGGCGTGCCCGGCAGCGGCGAGCGCATCGTGTCGCTCGCGTCGATGGTGCACGTACTCGGACTCGTCGGCGGCCTGCTCTACAGCCTGCACGCGGACGTGATCCTGACGATCCCGGCCCGGATGACCGCGGACGGCATCCTGTCCGCGGTTGCCGCGGGACCGCAGCCGACCACGCTGCTTGGCGTTCCCTTCCACATCGAGCTGCTGGCGTCGGTGGCCGAGCCGCCGAGGCTGCCGCAGCTCACCGGCATGACCACCGGCGGCGAGCTCGTGCGCGCCGACGTCCACTCCGCGTTCATCGACCGCTACAACGTTCGCCTCGGCAATATGTACGGGATGACCGAGGTCGGGGTCATCGCGACCGACCTGTTCGGCGAGCACCGGCCCGCCGTGCTGCCCGCGCCCGGCCTGGCCGTCCGCGAAGAGGGCGGAGAGCTGCACGTCTCGCTGCCCGAGTCGCCCTATCTCGGCGTCCAGGATCCGAGCCGGTGGTCGGACGGCTGGCTGCACACGAGGGATGCCGGCTCCGTCGACCCCGGGACCGGGCTGGTCCGGGTCCTTGGCCGCCGCGACTCCCAGGTCTCCGTCGGTGGTCTCAAGGTGGACCTGACCGAGGTCGAGCACATGCTCGCGGCGCTGCCGGAAGTCGGGGCGGCGGTCGTGGTTTACGACCACACGATCGAGGCGTATCTGGTGCTCGCGGACGGAGCCGAGGTGACCGCGGTCGAGCAGGCGATCACGACCCGGCTGGCCCCCTACAAGCGCCCGCGGCGGCTGCACGTGGTCGAGCAGATGCCGCGCACCATCACCGGGAAACTGGTCCGCGACCACGCCATTCTGCGCGACGTCGGGCAGAGCGAGTCAGCGACATCGTCATCCGCCGCGCCCGCCGCGGACGCTGACCTGCAGGCCGTCGCCTCAAGCCACTCCCTCCCGGAAGGAAGCGCTAACCATGATCGATGAGATCCGCCAGTTCGTCCTGGACTCGCTGACGGACATGAACTACAGCATCGAGGACATCGACGACGACACCGTCCTCGGCCCGGCCGGCGCCGATCTCGAGTCGCTCGCGCTCGCCGAGCTTGCTGTCCGGGTAGAGGACCAGTTTGGCGTCAAGTTCGATGACGACGAGGGCGAACAGCTCGCCGGCATGACCGTAGGCGAGTTCTGCCGCACCGTCGAGCCGCGGATCCAGCCCGCGTCGGCGCACTGACCCGTGCCCGGCGTGCTGCGGCGGTCCGACGTGGTCGACATGCTCGCGACCTACGGTGACCGCCAGCCGGACCAGGTGCCAGAGGCGATCGATTCTCTGGAGCTGGCCTGGCTGATCCATCAGATCGAGCAGCGCTACGGAGTGCTCGATGTCGATGACGACATGCTCGAGCGCATGTCAACGGTCGCCGGTGTGGTCGACGTGCTGAGCGATCTGAAGGTCGGCTAGCCGGATGACCGACGGACGCGCCCTCGCCCCCGAGCCTCCCGCGAACACTGCGCGGACCGCCCGCAGAGGGCCGGGCTCGGCCGTCGTGACCGGCGCCGCCGTGCTGAGCGCCTACGGCCGGGGCACGGACGCGTTACTGGCCGGGGTGCTGACGGGCCGGCCCGCGTTCGCGCCGGTCCAGCGGTTCGCGGTCGAGGGCAGGCGGGTTCAGTTCGCTGCCACCATGTCCGGGTCCCCGGACCTGCGCACCGAGGTTTCCCGCTCGGTGCGCGAGGCGAGCGAGGACGCGGGCCTGTCCCCCGCCGAGCGTGCCCGCACTCTCCTGTTCCTCGCTATTCACTGCGACCCGGCGATGGCCAGGGCACCCGATGCGGCCAGGTCCGGACTCGGGCCCGGGGCATTCGCAGCCGGGGTCGCCGACGAGTGCGGCCTTTCCGGCGACGGCGTGCGCTGCTACACCTCCGCCTGCGTGGCCGCGAGCACCGCGGCCGCCGACGCGGCTGCGATCATCGCTCACGGCCAGGCTGACCGCGTGATCGTAGCGGGCGGTTATCTCGTCGACAGCGACCAGTTCGCGCTGTTCGACGCCGGCCGCGTGCTGGCCGCCGACGGCCAGGTGCGGCCGTTCAGCACCGGGCGGCGCGGTCTCCTGCTGGGCGACGGCGTGGGCGCGGTCGTCATCGAGTCCCAGCAGTCGGCGCGGGCGCGGCAGGTGCCGCCGCTGGCGCGGCTCGCCGGCTGGGGCCGAACCGGAGACGCCTACCATCCGTGCCAGCCGCACCCGGAGGGCGTCGGCCTGGCCCGCGCGATCGTCGCCGCGCTGCAGCGAGCCGGCATCGCCGCCGATGATCTCGGCTACATCAACGCGCATGGGTCGGGTACCGGCCACAGCGACCCGGCCGAGGCCAGCGCGCTCCGGCGGGCGCTCGGCGACGCCGTCACGACCGTGCCGATCAGCTCCACCAAGTCCATGCACGGCCAGGCGCTGGAGGCGTCCGGTGTGCTGGAGCTGATTGTCACGCTGCTCGCGGCCCGCAAGGGGATGCTCCCGGTCAATGCCGGCTTCCTCGGCCCCGACGAAAGCTGCCGCCTCAACCTCGTGCTCGGGGAGGCTCTAGCGGCGACGCCAGAGTTCGCGATGAGCCTCAACGCCGCCTTCGGCGGGGCCAACACCGCTCTCGTGATCGGCCTGCCATGACGACGCTCACAACCGCGCAGTCCCCCAGCCTGGCCGGGCTCCTGGAAGCGGCGGCCGCTGCGGGCCTGGCGGTCTCGTCATCGGCCGCCTGGCCCGGTGCCCGCGACGCCGCCGAGCCCGCCCCGCTGGCCGGCTTCATCGACTCCACCTTCAGCCCGCTCGTGGCGGAGGTCGCCGGGCGGGCCCTCATGCACGCTCGCCGCGAGCCGGCTCCGCCAGGCCCGGCCACGGTGTCTGGTCCGGTCACCGCGATCGTGCTCGTGACGGCGTTAGGCGACGTGACCAGCGCGACCCGCGTCGCCGCCGCCGTGGACGCCGGAGCGCGCGTCCCGCCGCTGCACTTCTTCCAGTCCGTCCCCAACGCCGTCGCCGGCTACCTCGCGGCCCGGTGGCACCTGACCGGACCCGTTGTCTGCGTCAGCTCGACTGCCGCGGGGCTCGGCGTCGCCGGGCTGCTGATCGAGGACGCCGACGCCGACGAGGCGCTGGTAGTGCGGATCGACCTCGCAGTGACCGACGGCGACCGGGACAGCGCCGCCGCCATTCTCGTGACCGGCCCGGCCAGCCGGAACGCACTCGAGTCGCATGAACCAGAAGGAAGGAAGCAATGAACATCTTCGACATCGACCACATCGAGCTTTATGTGGGTGATGCGATCGCGGCAGCACGTTCCCTCTGCGCCGCCTACGGCTTCCGGGTGTACGGTCACGGCAGCCCGGAGACGGGGCTGGCCGGACAGCGCAGCGTCCTGCTCGGCCAGGGGGACGTCCGCATCCTCATGACCTCCGGCCTGCACAAGGACCATCCCGCCAGCCAGTTCGTCGCCAGGCACGGCGACGGCGTGGCCGTGACGGCGTTTCGCACCGACGATGCCGCCACCGCCTACGCCGAGGCGCTCGCGGCCGGCGGCTCCAGCATTCGCGAGCCCGCCACCTGGCAGGACGACAAGACCTGCGTGGTCACCGGGGAGGTCGCGGGCTTCGGCGACGTGGCCTACCGCTTCGTCGAACGCCGCGGCTCGGACGCCCAGTTCCAGCCGGGCGCGATCGACATGGCGCCGGGCGCTGCCGCCGGGGCCGAGAGCGACATGCTGCGCATCATCGACCACGCGGCGGTTTGCGTTCCCGCCGGGGAACTGGACTCAACCGTCGCCTTCCACGAGAGGGTGTTCGGCTTCTCGGTGATATTCCAGGAGTACATCGAGGTCGGCGAGCAGGGCATGAACTCCAAGGTCGTGCAGAGCCCGTCCGGCGGCGTGACGTTCACGATCCTCGAGCCGGACATCAGCCGCCGGGCCGGCCAGATCGACGATTTCCTCGCCTGGCATGACGGCGCCGGCGTCCAGCACGTCGCGTTCCTGACCAAGGACATCGTCAAGGCGGTCGCCACGATCAGCGCCCGCGGCGTCGAGTTCGCGCTCACGCCGTCCAGCTACTACGACATGCTCGCCGGGCGCCTGGGCGCGACCGACATCGACATCGAGGCCCTGCGGCCGCTCGGCATCCTGGTCGACCGCGACCACTGGGGCCAGATGTACCAGATCTTCGCGAAGTCGACGCACATCCGGCGCACCTATTTCCTCGAGCTCATCGACCGGCACGGCGCGCGCACCTTCGGCACCAGCAACATCCCGGCCTTGTACGCGGCGAAGGAGCGCGAGCTGTCGGAGATCCGCGACCCGGCGGGCACCGTCCACATCTGACCAACCTGACCCACCTGACCGCCCCGCCTACCGCCACCAGTCCGCCGAGGAAGGAATGAACCGTGAGCCTTTCGGTCACTCCCGCATTCACGCTGACCGACGAGGAACAAGCCCTGCTGCCGTCGGACTCTGACGTCGAGTCCTACGCCGAGCACGGCTGGTACCTCAGCAAGAAGCTGTTCACCGACGACGAGGTCGACGAGCTAGTAGCGGCCAGCGAGCGGTACTACGCAGGCGAGCGGGACCGGATGCTGCCGGTGCGGCCGCCGCGGCTGGCGTACTGGGACCCGTCCAAGGGTGACGTTCAGCGCCACAACGACTACGTCCACTACGAGCACGACGGCCTGGCGAAGCTGCTGCGCAAGCCGATAGTCGGCGCCGTCGCGGCCGCGCTGGCCCGGGCCGACGAGATCCGCGTGTTCCAGTCAACGCTGATCTACAAGCCGCCGATCGCGGGCGAACCGACCAACGTGGTCCCCTGGCATTTCGACAAGCACTACTGGTCGACGTCGACCTCGGACAACATGCTGACCGCCTTCATCCCCTTCCACGACTGCGGCGAGGAGATGGGCACGATCACGATGATCGACGGCAGCCACCGGTGGCGGGAGATCGGCACCGATGACTCGATGACCAGGCATTTCGCCGACCGTGACGGCAGCGATCTGGACCGCGTGCTGGCCGAGAACGCAGCCTATAACGGGGTCGAGGTCCGGAAGGTCCCGATGATCATCCCCAAGGGCCACATGAGCTTCCACCACTGCCGCATCTATCACGGCAGCCCGTCCAACCGGAGTCCGCGGCCCCGCCGGGCCATCTCGTTCCATCTCCAGGACGGCGACAACGCCTACCGCCGGTTCGAGCTGAGCAGCGGCGAGGTCCTCGCCTATAACCACGACGTCGTGGTCCGGCGCGCTGCCGACGGCAGCCCCGACTACAGCGACCCCGAGTTCTGCCCCGTTCTGTGGCGTAACCCCGACCGTCCGGCCAACCGGCAGCCCACACAGGAGGTATGAGATGTCTCGCTATGACTGGGGCCAGCGGCACCCGGGAATCGACCGGCTCGAAGCCGAGATCACCGACGCCCGGCGCGCAGTGATCGAGCACCCGATGTACGCGGCGCTGGACAGCGGCGACGCGATCCGGACGTTCCAGGAGCATCACGTCTTCGCGGTCTGGGACTTCATGTCCCTGCTGAAGTCGCTGCAGCGCAACCTCACCTGCGTGGAGCTGCCGTGGGTGCCGACCGGCCCGACCGGCAGCCGGCGCCTGATCAACGACATCGTGCTCGTGGAAGAGAGCGACGAGCGCGCCGACGGCTTCATCAGCCACTTCGAGCTGTACCTCGAGGGCATGACGCAGGCCGGCGCCAACACCTCGGTCATCGACGCCTTCATCGGCCGCCTCCGCTCCGGCCAGCCTGTGCTCGCGGCCATCGACGAGGCCGACGTACCCGGGCCCTCGGGCGAGTTCGTGCGGCTCACCTGGGGCTTCATCGAGGGCGCGCCCGTCCACGCGCAGGCCGCGGCGTTCGCGTTCGGTCGCGAGGACCTGATCCCGGACATGTTCCAGCAGGTGGTCGGCGTCAACGAGCGGGTCGGATCGCTTGACACCTTCGTCGACTACCTCGCGCGTCACATCCAGGTCGACAGCGAGGAGCACACGCCCATGGCGATGCAGATGCTGGCCGACCTCTGCGGCGACGACGAGGCCAAGTGGGCCGAATGCGCCGAGACCGTCAACCTCGCGCTCGACGCCCGTGCGCGCCTCTGGGATGGCATCCTCGCGGCCATCTCCTCGCCGGTGGCGGCCTGAGCGGCGGCGGCAGAGCGACGAGCGGACGGCAGGCAGAGGTCACCGTGACTGACTCCGCCGAGCTGTACCGGACCGTGCGGCTCATCCGCCGGTTCGAGCAGCGGGCGATCGAGATGGTGCGCAGCGGCGTGATCCAGGGCGGCATCCACCCCTACATAGGCGAGGAGGCCATCGCGGCGGGAGTGTGCGCGGCGCTGGGTGCCGACGACCTCATCACCAGCACGCACCGCGGCCACGGGCACGTCCTGGCCAAGGGTGCCGACCCGGTGCGCATGCTGGCCGAGCTCGCCGGCCGTCAGACCGGCCTCAACGGCGGACGTGGCGGCTCGATGCACGCCGCGGATGTCAGCTCGGGCATCTACGGCGCGAACGCCATCGTCGGAGCCTCGGCCGCAATCGCGGCCGGGGCTGCCTGGTCGCATCAGCGGGCCGGGCGCGACCGGGTCGTCGCGAGTTTCTGCGGCGACGGCGCGGTGAACCAGGGCGTGTTCCTCGAGGCGCTGAACCTGACGTCGCTGCGCCGGCTGCCGGTCATCTTCGTCTGCGAGAACAACGGGTTCGCCACCTCGATGCGCGTCCAGGACACGACGGCGGGCTCGATTACGGGCCGCGCGGAGGCGTTCGGCATCCCGGCCGAGACCATCGACGGCATGGACGCCGAGGCGGTGCTCGCGGCATCCGCCCGCGCCGTCGCCAGGGCCAGGGCGGGAGACGGCCCGACGTTCCTGGAATGCCTGACTTACCGGTTCGACGCCCACCACACCTGGGAGTACAGCGTGCGTCCGCGCTACCGGACCGACGAGGAGGTCGCCGCCGCCTGGGCCCGCGATCCGGTCGACATCCAGGCGGCGCGCGTGCCGGAGGCAGTGCGGTTGCAGATCGACACCGAGATCGAGGAGCTGCTGGACGAGGCGCGGCGGTTCGCGGAGGCCAGCCCGGAGCCTGACCCGGCCGGCGCGCTGGACTTCCTGTATGCCAGCAGCCTGCGCGGGCGAGGGGGGACAGCCTGATGCCGCTTCTGTCGTACCTGCGCGCGCTCAACCGGGCGCTGGCCGCCGAGATGGAACGCGATCCCGCCGTGTGCGTGTTCGGCGAGGACATCGGCATCGCGGTCAGCAACGTGACCACCGGACTGCTGAAGCGGTTCGGACCCGAGCGCGTCCTCGACATGCCGATCTCGGAACAGGCGTTCACCAGCTTCGCGACCGGAGCGGCGATCGCCGGGTCGCGGCCCGTGATCGAGTTCCAGATACCGGCGCTCCTGTTCCTGACCTTCGAGCAGATCGCGAACCAGGCGCACAAGTTCCCGCTCATGACCGGCGGCCAGGTCAAGGTGCCCGTCACCTACCTGATGCCCAGTTCGGGGTCGCGCGTCGGCTGGGCCGGGCAGCATTCCGACCACCCGTACAGCCTGTTCGCGCACGTCGGCATCAAGACCGTGGTGCCGGCCACGCCGACCGATGCGTACGGCCTGCTGGTCAGCGCGATCCGCGACGACGATCCGGTGATCGTCTTCGGGCCGGCGGGTGCCGTGGCGCGGCGCGAGGACGTCGACTTCGGCGCGCTCGCCCCGGTACCGCTCGGCGTCGGCCGGATCCGCCGGCCGGGAACCGACGTGACGGTGGTGGCCGTGGGGCATCTCGTCTACGACGCGCTCGCGGTGGCCGACGAGCTCGCGGACACGATCTCCGTGGAGGTGTTCGACCCGAGAACCCTCTACCCCTTTGACTGGAACGGCCTGGCGGGTTCGCTGGCCCGCACCGGGCGACTGGTCGTGATCGATGACTCCAACCGCACCTGCGGCATCGGCGGCGAGATCCTGGCCACGGCCGCCGAGGAGATGCGCCTCATCGCCCCGCCGAAGCGAGTGACCCGGCCGGACGGCGCAGTGCTGCCGTTCGCCAGGGAACTGGACCTCGCGCTGCAGCCGACCCGCGACCAGCTGCGCGCGGCGATCGAGACGGTGGCCAAGAGCCAGTAACGCAAGCACAGCCAGCCGATAGTGTCGAGCCCTCCCGGACGGTACGTTGCTGCCGAATGCAGCCCCGCCCCTGCACCCGAACACAGAGCGAGGTACGACAGGCTTATGACGGAGTGCACTGGAGCGCGACCGCACCGCAGCCACCTCGGCCGAGCGGTGGTCAGAGCATCGTGACCGGCGAGCGCAAGGTCCTGTTCGGCATCGGCCTCGAAAACGGGGTCGACCAGGTCGACGAGCTGCTCCGGCACGCACGCGTCGCCGACGAGACGGGCCTCGACCTCGTTAGCCTCAGTGACCACCCCGTCTTCGCCGACCGCCTCGACGCCTACGCTGCGCTCGGGATCGTCCTCGGCGCGACGAGGAATGTCACCGGCGCGGTGATCATGACCAACCTGCTCAGCCGCCCGGCGCCCGTCCTCGCACGAACCGTGACGACGCTGTCCACGATCTCCGGCGGCCGCTTCGCCCTCGGACTCGGCGCCGGCGGAAGCTGGGAGGAAATTGTCGCTCTCGGAGTCCCCCGCCTGTCCCCCGGAGCCCGCACCCGCGCCCTCGAAGAGGCGATCACGCTCGTCAGGGCGCTGTCGGGCGGCGGCGACCCGGTGACTTTCAACGGCGAGTACTACCAAGTCGAAGCGCTCACGCCCGCTACCGCGCCGGCGCCACCGATCTGGGTCGGAGCGCTCGGCCCGAAGACCCTCGCGGTCACCGGCCGACGAGCAGACGGATGGATCCCTGGGCACCTTGCCGACTGGCGAAGCTCGGAAGTCGCGAGCTCACGGCCCCTGGTCGACGAAGCGGCCACGGCCGCGGGCAGGAATCCCGCCGAGATCGCGACCATCTACAACGTCTCCGGCCGCATCCAGCAAAACCCCCTGCCGCACACCCGGGACGAAGAAGGACGCTGGACCGGCGGCGGAGTCGCCCAATGGGTGGAGGAGCTAACCTTCGCCGTCCTCGAACACGACGCCGCCGCCTTCATCTACCTGGTTGCTCCCGGCGAGAGCATCAGCGACGGCGCGCTGAACCTCTGGGCCCGCGAAGTCGTACCCGCCGTCCGCGAAGCCGTCGCCAGACACTGACGCTACTCGTCGTGCTCCTCGAGCTCGGCGATCGCCTGCTCGGTGACGAGATCGACGTCCGCCCGCAGGATGAGCCGCCGCTCGGCGAGCCCAAGCGCCGCCGCGCGCAGATGCTCGACGGACGGCGCCTGGCCGGACAGGCGGGGCAGGCGGCCGCCGAACAGGTCGTACAGGACGTCGGGCAGTCCGTCGATGTGGCGGCGCGGGTTCCATCCCGCATAGGCGGCAACTCCGGTCTCAACCGCTGGCAGGCGGATGCCGGCGATCTCGTTCCCGCGCTCGTCGACTGCCGACACGAGGGCGACGCGGGGTTCGCCCAGCGGTAGCGGCCACTCGACGACATCGGGATCGATCTCGGGCGTGTAGGGCAGCACGGCCGGGTCGGGCCGGGTGCTCGCGGGGAACGACTCGAGCACGGTCTCGCGGGTCACAGCGGTGCCGTCGGCGGCGCGCGGGACCATGCTCGGGGTCGGCTGCACCCCGTCCAGCGCCCACTGCTGCAGCTGCACGAACAGCGCCTTGGTGACTGGCCCCTGGTCAAGGAAGTGCGGCGGGTTGGCGACCGGCATCATCTCTTTGAGCTGCCTCGCGCCGGCCATGTTGCCGATGTGATCGGTGCCGCTGACGAGATAGGCGCGCGCGTCCGGATCCTCGGGCAGGTCGGCCCCCGTGACCGGATCCTGATGCACGAGCGCGGCGTCGCCCCGCCAGTACTCCGCGGCGCTGTTGACGAAGAACACCTTCGGGACGCCGCCGCGGTCGCGCTGCCGGTCCAGCAGCGAGGACGAGTCATAGGGCGGCCCGTACTCCGGCATCATCGGCGCGAGCAGGCCCGGCTGGGCATAGCGGCGGTTAAACTCCCCCCGCCGCGCACTAGCGATCTCGATGAGGACGCCATCGAACACCTGCCGCCCGTCCTCCGCGAGGTTCAGGCCCTCGAACAGCAGCTCGCGGAGGAACCGCCCGCACTGCGACTGGCCGCTGGCGAACACGTCCGCGTGGCTATCGCGGAGATATGCGCCGAAGTCGCGTACGGCGAGCAGACCGGTCCCGACGACTGGCGCGCGCGAACTGCGATAGATGAGCTCGTACCACCGGTTCGGCTGGAAGCCGCCCTCCAGCGCGAGGGTCGTTGGCGATGTGAACGACCAGGCGGACCGCGGGATGATCTCGCTCGGGCCCATCTGGGCCACCCGCACCCGCAGCGTCGCCTCCGGGTCGTCGACATCGGAGGTCGGGTACGCCGCGAACGCCAGTGGCGGTCTGCCCGGCCCCAGCGGGATTGCGTCGCTGAGGCCGCGCTCGGATATCGGCACATCGATGCGAAAGTCGGCGCGCATCCAGCCAGGCTTCACGTCCACGAATGGCGCCGTCAGGCCGATGAAGCCGTCAGGCACGTCCCACTGCCAGCCAGCCAGCGCGACGGTCCAGCCCTCGTTGAGCAGGTAACCGTTTCCGAGATCCGCGGCTTCGCCGGTCCCGACGAAGCGCATCGCACTGCCGCAGAACGGGAGCATGGCCATGCCGCGGTTGGGCACGGCGAGCAGCGCGCGCCCGTTGCCGCCGTCTGTCGGACGCAGCAGGACGACGTCGCCCGAGAAGCGCACCTTCCCGTCTGGGTCCCGCGGCACCAGCCCCAGGTCCGCGACCCGTGCCGTCCCGCGGTCCTCGGGGTCGACCGCGTACTGAGCGCGTGCGGACACCCATTCATAGGGCCGGCCAGCGACGGGGCTGGTCTTGGTCACCGTGAAGGTTTCAAGCACGGCGATCTTCCTTTCCCCGGAGCCGATCGGAGCTGAGCTTACTTCTGGTAAAGCACCGCTACGTCGGCGCTGGCGGCCACGGCGATGTCCGGCCGGCCGTCACCGTTGAGGTCGCCGACGGCCAGGCCGCTGATCTCCGGTGCGCAGCACTTGAGTACCGGGTAGAGGTCCTCGCCCACCAGCCGGCCGTCCGTGCGAAGGTGCCCGGCGAGGCAGGCTGTCCTGGCCAACGCGACGGCCGGAACGGCCATGGCAGCGAGCGCAAGAAGCGCCGCGGCTCCGGCCGCGGCGTAGAGCTTTCTCATCGGGCATCTCTTTTCGGCCGGGGGGCGCTGCTTGCGCGACTTACCCGAAACGCAGCCGCTAAACGGTGCGCAGCTCGCCCGCCTCGTGGCGAACGGACTGCCGCGCTCGCTGGCCGGCTGAACGGCGCGTGTACTTCCGGGAAATGTCAGTGCCTGCCGGTAGAATCGAGCATAGATTCGAACTACCGGAGGCCACCGATGTGCCAGGCAGGCCAGATTTCCAGC
>Ga0209380_10000825_pt1 | contig 21871 bp, 21 predicted proteins | sample HubBroMetageWFT6_FD_188347 | JGI IMG/M metagenome (GOLD analysis project Ga0209380, IMG submission 188347) | Warmed and freeze-thawed soil microbial communities from the Hubbard Brook experimental Forest, New Hampshire - Hubbard Brook CCASE Soil... | ecosystem: Environmental > Terrestrial >...
GCGCAGCTAGCGATCGAACTACGGTCCGAGCGTGATCACACCGAATAGACCATTGGCATAGTTATTCGGACCCGCAGTAAAGAAGAGCTGGTTGGGTGCTCCGTTGGGACCGCCGCCCTGCCCGAACTGAAGAGCCCAAATTCCGTCTACCTCGATTGGCTTCCCACTAGCATCGCGAAGCGGCCCGAGGAATTGACCCGTCTGCGGATTAAATGCGTTAATCCGGCCTCGAGAGATGTTGTTGCTGATTAAAATCGCATTGCTCATGGGACCGAAGTCAGAGGGCGCTTGGGCAATGCCCCACGGCGAATGAAGGGGTCCGTGGACCGCGAAGTGTTTGACTAAGGTGCCTCCGGTATCGAACACGTCCACGAATCCACCCTGTGCTTTATTGAGAGCCGTATAAGTTACCCAAATCTGGTCACCGATTGTCTGAATCCCGTATGGTGCGAAGCCTTTCGGGATGCCTGGGTCGCTAAAGGAATGCACGAGTTTGAACGTACTGTCGAACACGTCCACCCGGCGATTCGGTCCGTCATCGGCAGCGAACAAGAAAGCTTGCTGCGAACTGTTAACGGCAATGGCTAAGCCTGTGTAGACAGCTCCAAAGCTGGAGCTATCAGCCGCGATGGTGGCATGACTAAGTCCCGTGGTCGGGTCTACACCGTCAACAACGGGATTCCAAGCACTGATGGTCCCGTCCAGAGTGGCAAAAATAAAAACCGCTGCACCGGACTTGTCATTCTCCTTATTCGTAAACGTGAAGTCTGTTGGGTTCGGGCTAATGTTCCCTACGATGCCCGTCGGAGTTCCCAGGCTTCCCGCGGGGCTTGTGGGTGCAGGGGGAACTGTCACGAACAGATGAATCTGCTGACCAGCCCCAGTATAGAGGGTTGAGAATCCGGTACCATTATCGCTTACCCAGAACGGACTTGTGGGGAGTGCAACAAGGCCCCATCCGTTGACCAGATGTGGGTCTTGAGTTGACGCCGCCCCGGCCTGGTTGGAGACCAAATCAGTACGCTTATATTGACCGAAGACAGGTGTTTCGATCATCGACAAACATATGAGCGCGGAAATCACAAATGCACCGCGCGAGAGGGAACGAGCGAGCCTCGACCGCACACTTCGGGAACAGTTCATTAATTGCTCCTGTTTTAGGAATTGGCTGGTTTTGTTAAGCAGTTATTCGAGGGCCGTTTTCAGGAACTTGTAGAGTCCTCTGCCCGGGCACGCCAGGCTTGAGGCTCCGAGGGGAATCGGGTATTTGCCCCTGATTCGGTCCGGACCCGAGACTGCTAAACGCTGTTGCATTCGATGATGGGATGTAGCGACCGGTTGCAGACCGATGCGAATTTAATTTCCGCTGCGTCAATCAAGGAAGGATCCGACTGTCGAGCACCCTAACTGTGATTAATCCGATTCTGTTTGGCAACCGCATCAGTGGACATCACCTGTGCAAGTCTTTGCCATTACGGCAGGTAGAAAGTCGGACGGGACAGGTTCCTTGCCGGTCGAGTTGGGGAGAATGTCCCAACCCGTAAAGGTCACAATCAGACCTTCCTTTGGAAACACCAGCAGGTTCTGCCCGCCGAATCCGCGGCACATCCAGACGTACTCGGTGGAATCCGGCAGTCTGGACAACCACCACTTGAAACCATACTTGAACCGCGCCTCGTCGGTTTGGAAGTAGGGCGTCACAGACTCTTTCACCCATTCACTGGAGACGATCCGCTTGCCGTCCCACACGCCATCGTGCAGATACAAGTAACCGATCTTCGCCAGGTCGCTGCCGTTCAGGTACAAGCCGCCTTCGGTGTCCACCACTCCCAGATACGTGCGCTTCCATTCATGCCTGATCCCCAGCGGTGCGAACACAAATTTCTGACCGTAGTCGTCAATGTCCTCGCCGGTTTCCTTCTGAAAGATATAGGCAAGCAGTTCCGTGGCGCCGCTGCTGTAGTTCCACACCTTGCCGGGTTCGGCGGCCATCGGCTTGTCGATCACGTATTGCACCCAGTCATCACTGGCTTCCATCAAGCTGGCATCGTTGTGAGGGTCGTCGTACGGCACGTCATCCTCATGCCATTCCAAGCCCGCGGTCATCGTCAGCAAGTCGCGCAAGGTCATGCGGCGCTTGCGGTCGTCCACGTTTTTCACTTTGGATGTGTCGAAGTATTTCAAGACTGGTGTATCCAGGCCGGCTTTGAAGTCGCCGCGTTGCATGGCAGCGCCGATAATCACCGAAGTCACCGTCTTGCTCACCGATTGCATCGTATGCAGATCCGTGCCGTGATAATAAGGGTGCCAGTATGGATCGAAATAGTTGTACCGCCCCATCAGCCGAGCATTGAGCGGCCCTCGTTCCCCGGCTTCCTTGCCATAGATCTTTGCGTAGTCGTGCGGGTAGGAGCGCTCAAAAACTTTCTTGCCACACCGGAACACCGCGAAGCTGTCCATCATCTGCGAATATTTCCCCGAGGCCATATCCTTGTCCAGCCTCAGAAGAACCTGCTCATCCAACCCAACACTGCCCGAGCTGGCGGTTGCCCAGCCCTTGGTCGGCCACGAGTCTTCACCCGCAGGCCGAGCGGCGGGGTCGCCGGCAAGCAGAACGGCCGCGGAACCCAAAAGCAGGCACACGATAAATGCAAGAAAGAGGTTGAGCTTGTTCATCGGGGTTCCCGTGCAAACTTATAGCACAGCCCGCGAGACTAACGTCAAAACACGGATACGAACATAGGGGCCGCCGGAACATCCGGCACGACCGCCATCAACGCTTGTGCGTCAGGATGCTCGCCGCAAGAAGCTTCTGAGCTACGCCAACCTCGACGAATTTCCCGCTCGAAACTCTTAACTGTCAGACAGGCGTCAAATGAAATAGTGTTTACTAACTCAGCCGAGCTATCATCATCGCGATGAAGAGTTGTAGTATTCTGACGAACTGTATATGAAGAGTTCGTTTATGTTTGTCACCCGCAAATTGGACCGCCGATCTTTACTGCCCCTTCTTGTCGTGTGCTCTTGCTTGTTATTGATATTTGGCTTTGTGGGTAGCAGCGCGGCGGCTCAAGAAGCACAGAAGGCGGCGGCTGCTCCGGTTTCACTCGGGCAACAGCTTGCGATTTCGGATTTTGACGGAGACTTGCAACCAGATCTGGCAATCGTTCAAGCCGGGACCACAGATTCCGGCAGTACCGATTACTGGATTCAATTACAGTTGTCGGCGGTTGGGCGCGAATCGATTCGAATAGTCGCGCCGGCCGGTGGCCTGCTCATCGAGGCGCGCGATGTAAACGGAGATCATGCTGTCGATCTGATTCTCTCTACCTCGCTCAGACAGCCCGTAGCAATATTTCTTAACGACGGCCACGGTAGCTTTTCCCGAGTTGCACCATCGGTTTTCCCCGGTGCTTTCAGCAATCCCCTCACAAATTGGGCTTCAGCCTCGGATCAGTCGACGGACGCCGTCGGCGTTCCTCCGCAATCGCGCCCAGAAATTTTGCAAGCAGCGAAGACTCTTGCGAATATCCACCCTCGCGCCCACTCGATTTCGCATCCGGATGCAGGATTCGCTGTCGATTCCTCCCTGGTTTCCCACGCAGGACGCGCACCACCAGCCTAACCCTCAACGATTCACATCTAGCCCATCGATTCGTAACGTTGCAGTTCAGCTCTACAGCTGCAGCTCTATCGATTCGAAATCCAATCCGTAACTCCATCTCTTCAATTGGAGCACAGCTCTATCGGCCGTGAGGCCGCTCCTTTTGAATATTGCAGTTCAAGAGGTGAGGCCGATCCTATGAGATTCGCGACGTACAACTTGATCGCTCTGATCTTCTGCGCGATTCCGGCGGTCGGCGGTTGTGGAACTGACAAAGCAAACCCTGCAGCCGAAGCGCCGCCGCCGGCCCAAGTGGAACACGAGCAGGACGGCAGCGTAGTCCGAGTGGATCATCCCGAGCGGTTTCCGCTTGCGACGGCAGCTGAATACAAGGCTGTTCCAGCTCTGAACGTGACGGGTGTGGTCCAGCCGGATGTGGCGCGAGCTGTGCCGGTGATTTCACTGGCGGCAGGCCGGGTGGTGGAAATTAAGGCGAGGCTTGGCGACTTCGTTAAGAAGGGCCAGTTGCTGCTCCGCGTGCGGAGCAATGACGTATCGGGCGCGTACCAGATCTATCTGAAGGCTGCGAACGATGAACGATTGGATCGCCAGCAGCTTGAACGCGCGCAGGATCTCTATGCCCACGGCGCCACCTCGAAAAGTCTTCTGGAACAAGCCGAGGATACCGAACAGGACGCCAAGGTCGATCTGGACACGGCGACCGAGCAATTGCGATTGCTCGGTGTGGACAAGAATCATCCGTCCGGAATAGTGGACGTCTTCGCGCCAGTCTCCGGTGTGATTACCGATCAACAGGTGACCAACGCCGCAGGAGTGCAGGGCCTGACTGGCCCCAACCCGTTCACGATTTCGGATCTCTCCTACGTCTGGATCATGTGTGACGTCTATGAGAACGACCTGGATGCGGTGCATCTCGGGGAGTACGCCGACATTCACCTGAACGCTTATCCAAACAAGCTGCTTAAAGGCCGCATCGATAACGTTTTCCCAATTCTGGACCCCAGCATCCGCACAGCAAAAGTCAGGCTCGAACTGCCAAACCCGGGGCCAATGATGCGCATCGGCATGTTTGTCACCGCCACGTTTTACGGAAAGACGCCGGTGCTGCGCGCGGCCGTTCCCGCAAGCGCGATTCTTCATTTGCACGACCGCGACTGGGTTTTCGTTACAGCGGGCGACAAGACCTTTCGAAGAGTTGAGATCACGAGCGGAATCATGCTTCCCGGAAACATGCAGGAAGTTATTTCGGGAATCCAGCCCGGCACACAACTGATTCGGGACGCGCTGGTGTTCCAAAACACGGTGGAGCAGTAGATGATTCGGAAATGCGTCGACTTCGCTCTCGAGAACCGCTTCTTAATCCTTGCAGGGGCGCTCTTGCTGTTTGGCTGGGGCGCAATCTCGTTCCATCAGCTTCCTGTCGAAGCATATCCGGACGTGGCCGACAACTACGTGGAAATCATCACGCAGTGGCCGGGGATCTCGGCTGAACAAATCGAGCAGCAAGTAACGATTCCGCTCGAGATCGTTATGAATGGCGTTCCTCACGTGGTTCACCTGCGCTCGTTCTCCCTTTTCGGACTGTCGGACCTGAAGCTGATTTTCGATGACGAAGAGGAGAACGCCTGGAACCGCGAGCGGGTCCTCGAACGGCTCTCGCAGGTCACCTTGCCGGCTGGCGTCAGCCCGCAAATGGGGACGGACTGGAGTCCGGTGGGCCAGATCTACTTCTTCACGCTGCGCAGCACAAATCCCCAGTACGACGTGATGGAGTTGAAATCGATCGAAGACTGGGTGATCGAGAAAAATTTCAAGGCTGTTCCCAATGTCGTGGACGTTGCGAGCTTTGGCGGTCCCACCCGCGAATATCAGGTTCGCGTTGATCCCAACAAGTTGTTTGCTTATGGACTGAGCCTGGCCCAAGTGGAGCAGCAGCTCACGAACAACAATGCGAATGCGGGCGGAAGCTTTATCGAAGCAGGCCTCCAGCAACTCAATCTCCGCGAAGTAGGCCTGGTAAGGAACGTCCAGGATATCGAGAACACCGTGATTGTTTCGAAGACCGGGACGCCGCTGCGCGTGAAAGATATCGCCGTCGTTGCGCAAGGGCCAAAGATCCGGCTCGGCCAATTCGCGCGAGCGCTTCATCGCGAAGACGGGAAGATTGTCGACAACGACGACGTGGTTTCCGGAATCGTGCTGCTGCGCAAAGGCGCGAATGCCGACGAAGCGTTGGCGGGAATTCATGCCAAGGTGAAGGAACTGAACGAACGAATTCTGCCGCCCGGCGTAAAGGTAGTTCCGTTCATTGACCGCAGCAATCTGGTGCACTTCACAACGCATACCGTCCTCCACAACCTGACGGAAGGCATGATTCTGGTGGTCATCATTCTGTTTTTGTTTTTAGGGAATGTGCGAGGAGCAATCATTGTGGCTCTGACCATTCCGTTCGCACTGTTGTTCGCTGCAACGTGCCTCAACCTGAAGGGAATTCCCGCGAACTTGCTCTCGCTCGGCGCGCTGGATTTCGGCATGGTGGTGGATGGAGCGGTCGTGATGGTGGAAAACATCGTCCGCCACATACATCAGCGCGAAATCGGAAACATCTCGAAACCGATACTCGAAGTAGTTCGCGAGGCCGCACACGAAGTGCAGCGGCCAGTCTTCTACGCGATCGCCATCATCATTACCGCGTACTTACCCGTATTCACACTGCAACGCGTCGAAGGGCGTTTGTTTAGGCCCATGGCGTGGACGGTGGCGTTTGCGTTGCTGGGCGCGCTGATATTTTCGATGCTGATCGCTCCACTACTGGCAAGCATGTTTTTTGCGAAAGGCGCACACGAATGGCGAAATCCAGTGATGGAAGCCCTTAAATCGGGATATCGCAGCGCCGTGAAATGGGCGATCGAGCATCGCTACGTTACCGCGGCCATCGCTCTATTTGGATTGTGTATCGCCTTGTATGTGTCGTTTGGAGGAGTGATTGGCTCAGAATTCTTGCCGCACTTGGATGAAGGCGCCCTGTGGGTGCGAGGCACTCTCGCACCCAGCACCGGGCCGACGGAAGGAATCCGCCTTGCGAATCAAGCCCGCGTACTGCTTTGTTCCTTTCCCGAAGTGCCGCAGTGCACGAGCCAGGTGGGGCGTCCGGATGACGGAACAGACACAACCGGCTTCTTCAACACGGAATACTTCGTTGACTTGAAACCCAAGGAGCAGTGGCGGCCCGCATTCGGAGAGGACAAGGACCGGCTGATCGCCGCCATGGATCGCGAACTTGAGAAAATTCCAGGCGTGAGCTGGGGATTCTCGCAACCCATCGAAGACAACATGGAGGAAGCAGTCAGCGGCGTGAAAGGCGAACTGGCCACGAAGATTTATGGCGATGATTTGAAGGTTCTCGAGGAGAAGGCCAACGAGATTGTAAATACGATGCGGCAGGTGAAGGGAGTGGAAGACCTCGGAGTTTTCCACGTTCTCGGCCAGCCGAACATCAACTTCGAAGTAGACCGCGAGCAAGCGGCTCGCCATCAGATTAACGTCGCCGACATTCAGGACGCCATCCAAACGGCCGCCGGAGGCGGCGCGCTCACGCAGGTGCTGAAGGGTGAGGCTCGTTACGACCTGGTCTTGCGGTATCTCCCGCAATACCGCACCACCAAGGAAGCTCTCGAGAACATTCGTTTGCTTTCCCCATCCGGAGAGCGAGTCTCTCTCGCGCAACTTTGCAAAATCAAACAACAGGACGGCGGATCAGAAATTTACAGAGAGGAAAACCAACGCTATGTAGCGATCAAGTACGGCGTGCGTGGCCGCGATCTCGGAAGCACGGTAGAAGAAGCAATGAACAAGGTGAATGCCAAGGTTCAATTGCCGCGCGGCTACCACATCGATTGGGAAGGTGAATACGAGAGCCAAAAGCGGGCGGAGGCTCGGTTGTTCGTTATTGTGCCGCTCACGATTCTTATGATCTTTCTGATTCTCTACTCGATGTTCCGCTCGTTCAAGTGGGCGATCCTGATCCTGGCCAATGTGGCGCTGGCGGCTATTGGCGGATCGTTCGCACTTCTCGTGAGCGGCACCAACTTCAGCGTTTCCTCGGGCGTCGGATTCCTGGCGCTATTTGGAGTCTCGGTTCAGACGGGCGTGATCATGCTCGAATACATCAACCAGCTTCGCTCCAAAGGTCACCCGATAGAACATTCCGCGATTGAAGGAGCCGTTCTGCGGCTCCGTCCCATCTTGATGACAATGCTCGTTGCAACGCTCGGATTGTTGCCCGCAGCGCTGTCGCACGCCATCGGTTCGGATTCGCAGCGGCCTTTCGCAATCGTCATCGTAGGTGGACTGATCGTCAACCTCGTAATGAGCATTTTCGTTCTGCCCACGCTGTACGTGTGGTGTGCGAGAGCGGGCGACAAGCTGCCGAAGCCGGAGGAAACCTTTGAAGTCTGACCCCACGATTCGGCGTTCCCGGAATATCCACGTGTGTAGAGAGAGGTTAGGAGCCTTCGTGAACGCCATCAGCAGAAAGAGTCTGATTGCAATCTTGAACATGTTGGCTGTGGGGCTGTTTTTCCCGGCGTTACTTTTTGCAGGGCCGGATTCAGCTCCCTCAACCGAGATGACAGTCACCTCCAAGCGAACGAAAGATTTGATCATTTCGATCACAAGCTCAGATGGCAGGCTGAAAGGCGGAGAAAACACCTTTTGTGTCGTATTCGAGAAGAGAGGGACAGTTCAGCCTGTGGATGTCCTGAACGTTAGCGTTGAGTTTTCATTGCTCGGTGGCAGAATTTACGGAACGCCAATCAAAGGTAAGGTCACTGAGGTTCAAACGGGCCGCTACTGCGGTGAAGTAAACCTACGCAATCAATACGACAGTCCAGCCAGCTACTATGCTTTGGTGTACTACACAATTGGGGCTGGGAAGAAACGGAAACAGCGCCTTTTCTTGAACGTGAGGTAACTCAAGCCACAGATACCTTCTGACGCCCGAGCGCCTTTTCATTGAGGCTACGCCGGAATTTCCGGCACAGCTGCTAGCAGCGCTACCGTGTAAGGATGTTCCGGTGCCGTAAGAACTTTCTCCGCCCCGCCAATCTCCACGAACTTCCCCGCCTGCATCACCGCCACCCGCGTCGCCAGCTGCGCCACCACCGGCAAACTGTGCGAAATCAAGATCAGCGTAAGCGAAAATTCGCGCTGCAGTCGCGCCAGCAGCTCGAGAATCTGCGCACCCACCGAAACGTCCAGCGCCGAGACCGGCTCATCTGCGATCACAAGCTCCGGACGCAAAATCAGCGCCCGCGCGATTCCAATCCGCTGCTGCTGGCCGCCTGAAAACTCGTGAGGGTAACGGTCGAAAGCTTCCGCGCCGATTCCCACTGCCTGCAAAATTTCAATCGCGCTTTCCCGGCGCTTCACGCGCGATAGCCCCGGTTCATGAATCGCCAACGGTTCTCCGACGATTTCTCCCACTCGCATCCGCGGATTCAACGACGCAACCGGATCCTGAAACACCATCTGCATCCGGCGCCGCAACCCTCGCAATGCAGCGCCCCGCGCCGCGAGTAAGTCTTCACCCCGGAAAAATATCTCCCCGGAATCCGGCTCAATTAGGCGCAGCAACATCCGCGCAAGCGTCGTCTTGCCGCAGCCCGATTCGCCCACGATCCCCAGCGTCTCGCCCCGCGCCACCGAAAAGCTCACACCATCCACGGCCACAGCCCGATGCGAAGATTGCAGGAACGCCCCGCTTGATGCCGAATACAGTTTTCGCAGGTTGCGGGCTTCGAGGATAACTTCGGCTTCGGTCGAAGGCACGGATGGCGTCATCCGATTTTCTCAGCGGAGAAGAACACGACCGTGCTGACCAAGTCGATCTCGGGGAGCCCAGCGCTTCCGGTTGGACTTGTGAGGCTGTAGCGCGGATGGAATGCCGCGAGATCGTCAGGGATGGTCAACTCCATCAGGCGCCGCGTTTCGGTGTATTCGGGGTCGCCGGGTTCGCGGCCGGCGTTGTGCATCCATTGATCGAAGGTCGCCGGATGCTCCTCGACGTGCATGCCGGTGATGCGCAGGTGATGTGCGGCGAAGAGTGACGCGAACTCGCTGCGCGCCAGCGTTCGCACGTGGGAAGGGTCGCGAACGCGTTCGATGCGGTCGTGCATTTCGGCGCTGCGCGGATCTTCCTGCGCGAAAATGTCAATGATTCCGGCCCTGCCGCCACGCTTCAACACGCGCGCCATCTCGCCGATCACGCGCCCCGGTTCCGGCACATGGTGCAAAGCGTAGCTCGAGAGAGCGAGGTCGAGCGACTCATCCGGGAACGGGATGTCCTGCGCGTTGCCCAGTGCAAACGCGATGTTCCGGGCATTCGCCTCACGCGCAGATCGCTGTGCCACGGCGAGCATCGCGGGCGTCAGGTCAAGACCGATAATCCAGCGAACATGCCGCGCGAACGCCAGCGCCAGCGCTCCCGTGCCGCTTGCGAGGTCCACGGCACAGTCGCTTTTCTTCGCCGCGACCATTTCAGCCAGAATCTCCGCTTCAATGGCGCGCGTCTGCATCACCGCATTGCCAAAAACCTCGGCGGTGCGCGTGAATCGGTCGCGTACGATTGCCTGCTGCTGGTGTTGGTCCAAATCTGCCATTCAAACCTGCCGCGCTAAGATAAGAACCCTCGCCCATCCCTGATTCTGAGATCCTCTGGGTCAAGGTACTTGACCGTTTTAATGTCCGTTTTTCTTCGCTTCATCTTCACTCAACTCAACCAACGGCCGCTCAAATCCTTTTCCATTTCTAAGCAAGAATACACCGCGCCCGATGGTCACCTGCGCCCACTTCCCGAAGCTCAGGCACCGCCGAATCGCACTCCGGCACATGAATGTCACAACGAGGACCGAACGAGCAGCCCGGCGGCAGCGCGTTGAGGGCCGGGACTGTGCCGCGAATCGGAGTGAGCTTGCCGCGCTCGAGGCGCGGCGCCGCGCGGAGCAGACCTTCCGTGTACGGATGACGCGGATGGCGCAACACTTCGGGCGTGGGGCCTTCTTCAACGATGCGGCCGGCGTACATCACCATCACGCGATCGGCAATTTGCGAGACGACGCCCAGATCGTGCGTGATAAAAAGCATCGAGAGCTGCAGTTCGCGCCGCAATTGCGCGAGAAGTTCCAGAACCTGCTTTTGCACGGTGACGTCGAGCGCCGTGGTGGGCTCGTCCGCAATCAGAATGCGCGGACCAGGCGCGAGCGCCATCGCGATCATCACGCGCTGCCGCAATCCGCCCGAAAGCTGATGCGGATACTGTCGCGCCCGCCGCTCTGGTTCGGGCACAGCCGCACGCTTCAGCGCGTCGATCGCCCTTCGGTGGATTTCGGTGCCACCGGCCGAGAAGTCATGGACGCGAATTGCCTCTTCCACTTGCGCGCCGACACGCATCACCGGATCGAGGGCCGTCATCGGCTCCTGAAAAATCATGGCGATATCGCGGCCGCGCATCTTGCGAAGCTCTTCGCGCCCAACCGTGATGAGACCCATGCGGCCGCCGTCGCGCGTTTCGAGCCAAGCTTCGCCGCTGCGACGCGCACCGGGAGGTTCGAGACCCATCAGGGCGAGCGACAGCATCGTCTTGCCAGAACCCGACTCGCCTACGATTCCGAGCGTCTCGCCCTCGGCAAGCGCGAATGAAACGCCGTTCACCGGGCGCACCCATCCGGTTTCGGTGGGTAGTTCGACCGTAAGTCCACGAATCTCGAGTCGAGTCGCAATCGCGGTCACCATAACAACATCATAGGACGCGCTCGCGTTTCGTGGCGAAATTTTGCGTAGTGAATTGTGAAGATTTTGGGCAGTCAGCGGTTGGCTATTGGGATGACGAAGCGAAGGGCGGTGTGCGTGCTCGAGAAGCCGCAGACTTTGTTGTCAGTTAGACCAGCGGCTTTGCCTGCTGTGATTACATCGAGCTCGCGCATGTCTTGACGGCCTTTGGGGTAGACCACCCAGATTCCGCCGTTCTTAGTAATTGATTTACGCAGTTGGGCGAGGCGGGCTAAATCTTTTTTCTGCTCGGCGTTGAAGAATATCAAGTCGATGTCGGCGGCCGGCTTGCGTTCGGCGAATTCGGGATTGAATGGCTGGATGTCGCTGATGAAGGCACCGTCCGTTACTCCGAGGATTTGGATTTTCTGGTCTGGCTTGACGCCAAGTTTGTCGAGGAGCGAGCGGTGGGAATAATCGCGCTCGGGCGGGCGCGGCTTGGATGGAGTTTTGCGCGGCATGGCTAATTTTGAAGTGTGACTTGCTCGCCGAACTTCTCACCCAACGATTTCATGTAGGAATCGAGCGTGCTGGCGTAGCCGAAAACGAAGCGGGCCATGAAACGGAAGAGCGGGTTGTTGACGTAGCCGTCTTCCGTGATGCGCATCACGGAACCGCCTGGCGCGGAAGTGATTTCGGTGGTCCACGTGCCGCCCCAGGGCAAATTGGGATCGGCAATGCGCGTGACGAGGCGACGCGGCGGAACTGCTTCGGTAACCTGCAATGGAATCTTCATACCGTTCGATTCGATTTCCGTCCACCCGGGATAGCCGTTGAGAGACTGGAAGGATTCGACGCGCGCGACGCCTTTGATCCAAGTGGGGAATTTTTCGTAGTCCATGATTGTTTGCCAGATTGCTTCTGGCGGCTGGCGATAAGTGGCCTGGCGCGAAACTACGTGCTGCTTCGGGAGAAGCGCGCCGATCGCGACGACGAGTAGCGCGATCGCAACCACAACTCCGAGAATGCGGAGAATCCACTTCATGGCGGCTCCTGGCATGCGCTATGGGTGATGGCTGAATTCGTGGGGCGGATTCTATCGCAGTTTACGGCGGCGAGGGGTTGGCAGATAATGCGGCGCGGACGATACAAACGAGGCCGGCGAGCCGGGCGTCACAGAGAACGCAGACGAATTGTGGCAGACAGCAAGCGAGGTTTGATCTAACGTCGTTTTGTGGGCAGCATCCTGCCATTAAGTGACGCGGAGCAAAGTCAACCCCTGCCGGTCTGAAGACCGGCGCTACAAAGTCAACACCCGCTGGCAGTAGCCGGCGAGGAGAATCGTAGATGCTTCCTGGCCTAAGAGCTGCGCTTAACTACCATCCGATGTTTGTGCATTTTCCGATTGTGTTGTGGCTTGCGGCGCTTTTGTTTCAGGTGCTGGCTTTGTGGCGGTCGAGCGACGAGTTGCAGCGGGTTGGGGCCTGGATGCTGTATCTCGGAACGCTGGCGGCGATCGTGACGGTGCTCACCGGGCTTGCGGCGGAGAATTCCGTGCCGCCGGGCGATGCAATGCGAGCGGTGGGGATTCACGAAACCCTGATGCTCGTTTCAACGAGCCTGGCTCTGGCGCTGTGCATTTTCGCATTCCTCGCGCGGAAGAATTTCACATTGCAACTGCGCAAACTGATGCTGTTGGGACTGGCCGTTCTCGCAGTGCTTCTGACGATTGGGGCCGATCGCGGCGCGCAGTTGGTGTACGGATACGGAACCGCCGTGAATTGGACCACGGCTCAGGAACAGAAATAGGCATGCCTGCAAGCAATCCTCGAATGAACACGACGGCTCCCAATCGCAGCGCGCTAGTGGGATTCGCGATTGGAATTGTAGTAATTCATTTCGCGACTAATGTGGCCCATGGAATTGCACACCAGCATCTGGCGATTGGGGTCAATGCCTTTCAAAAGGCTTTCGTTGCGGCTGTGATTGTGGTTGCGCCGTTTTATGCGGCTTATCTGATCTGGAAGCGCAGGATGCGCGCGGGAGGGGCGCTGCTGGCTCTTTCGATGGCCGGCGCGCTGGTTTTCGGCGTTTATTATCACTTCATTCTGCCGGGGCCCGACCATGTGACGCACATCAACCTGCCCATTTCCCTCGATATGCGAGACATCTTCGACGTGTCGGCAGTGCTCTTGGCACTTTTCGAATGTCTGGGCGTGCTGGCGGGCGCTCGAATTTTTTCGAAATCCTGAGCAAGAATTCGTTCATCCTATGGGTACCTGCCCGTTTATAACCCTGGGGAGAATCTACCTTGAAAGTCTTTATCGCAGGCGCTACCGGAGTTCTGGGCAGAAGTCTGATACGGCAGTTTCGAGAACGGGGGCATAACGTAGTTGGGCTGGCGCGCAGCGCCGAAAACGAAAATACGATTCGCAAGCTTGGCGGAGAGAGCCGGCGCACGGATTTATTTGACGCAGATTCGGTGGCGCGAGCTGCGGAAGGCGCGGACGTGATCGTACACGCGGCGACTGCGATTCCTACAAAGACGAAGCCGCGGCCGGAAGATTGGAAGACCAACGATCGCATCCGGCGCGATGGCACGCGAGCGCTGGCGCAAGCTGCAGGGCGAGTGGGCGCGAAACAGTTTCTGGTGCAAAGCATCACGTGGGTGGCGCGGCCGGAAAATCAGTCGGCATTTGACGAGGATTCGCCGCCGCATACGGATTTCATCACGCGCTCGACGGTGGAGATGGAAACGATCGCGCGAGACACGGCGAATAAGGAGGGATTCAAGGCGGCGATTTTGCGCTGCGCCTGGTTTCACGCGCCCGATGCGGCACACACGCGCTATTTCGGGGCGCAACTTCTGGCGCGCAAACTTCCAATCATCGGTAAAGGTGATGCCATGTGGCAATGGGTGCATGTGAACGACGCGGCCTGCGCTTTCGTAACGGTCGCGGAATCCGGGCGGGGAGGTCTGTGGCACGTGACGGACGATCAGCCGGTGAGCGCCGGCGCGTATCTGGCAGGATTCGCGCAGCGGCTGGGCGCGGCTGCCCCGCGACACGTTCCGGCATGGATCGCGAAAATTGTGGCGGGACCTGTGGCGGTGAACCTGATGACGGCGTCCACACGGACTTCGAATGCGCGGTGCCGGCGGGATTTCGACTGGCAGCCGCGATTCCCGAGTTACCGCGAAGCACTCGACCAGATCGTAGGTGAATGGCGAAACGAGAATTTTCTGGGGCTAAAAGGCAGAATCGCCGCGTGAGAGCACGGACAGTCGAGCTCTTACTCGGACTCGGCTGCAGATGAAATCTAAATCAAAGGTTGTTTTGAAGGAGGTCGAACGGCATGAGAGCCGATATTGTCCCTGGCGCAATATTCCCCGATTACGAGCTGACCGATCACGCTGAAAAACGGCGCAAGCTTTCCGAGCTGCAAGGGCCCGATCCGATGATCCTAGTGCTGAGCCGGGGAGGATTTTGTCCGAAGGATCGGCGCCAGGCGGAAGGCTTGGTCCAACTTCACCACGAGCTGGAAGTGGGTTATTGCCGGCTGGTGACGATCAGCACCGATAACATACTTCTGACCAATGAGTATCGCACCGGCGTCGGCGCTCATTGGACCTTTTTGTCCGATCCGGGGCGGAAGGTTCAGAAGGATCTCGATATTGCCGAATACACTGATCCCGATCACAACCCGATGATCCCGCATGTGATCGTCCTCGAGCCGGGTTTCGTGATATTCAAGATTTACAACGGCTACTGGTTTTTTGGCCGGCCGACGGTCGAAGAGCTTCGACAGGATTTACGTGCTGTGCTGAAAAAATGCCGACCGGACTGGGACATCACCAAGCCCGAACTGAAAGCTGCCTGGGAACGCGGGGAACGTGATGGGTTTTATCCGTATCGCGGGAAAACCTACGGGCAGGTGTTTCGGGAGCAGCAGTAGACGGAATCGTCTGTGCGGCAAATAATGGCTGGAATCTCGAGAACTTTTCGGATCTTGAAGTAGAATCGCCGCGTGAGGCCGCGACGATGCCAGCAAAGAAACCGAAAGAGACGAAACGTTCGAGCGATGAAGCGGTAAAGGCCAAGACAGGGAAAGTGTGGGCGGAGTGGTTCAAGATTCTCGACAAGGCGGGCGCGAAGAAGTGGGCGCATAAGGAAATTTCGGCTTTCTTGCGCGACAAGCACAAGATCGGCGCCTGGTGGTGCCAGATGGTGGCGGTGGGCTACGAGCACGAGCGCGGTTTGCGGCAGAAATTCCAGAAATGCGACGGTGAATTCAGCGCTTCGGGGAGCCGGACCATGGCGGCGCCGCTTGCGAAGGCTTTCGCGGCGTGGACGGATGAGAAGTTGAGGAGACGGTGGCTGCCGAATGCGAAAATGGAAATCACGTCGGCGACGCCTGGAAAATATGTGCGCGCGAAATGGGATGGGGATTCTCGGGTGGCAATAGGCTTTTACAGCCGGGGCCCGGAGAAAACTCAAGTGGCCGTGGACCACGGCAAACTGCCCAACTCGAGAGAATGCGCAAAAATGAAAGTTTTTTGGTTTGAAGCGTTGAACCGTCTCGAGAGAACTCTAAAACACTGACGAATGCGAATGAAGTCTAAGAAGCCTGAATCGCCCAATATCGACATCCTCATAGCACCGGCCCATCCGAAGTGGAATCTGCGCCGAATTGGCGGCCTGCAAGTTCTCGAAGCTCCTCCGCTTGCGCGGCTCAAATGGCTCGTCCACGGCTTCAGCACCAGACCGGGTGGCGCGAGTGAGTTGACAACGATGCGCGGCGGCCAAGACACCTGCGAAAAAGTGCTCAATCTCGGGTTCACGGAGTGGGACAAGAGCGAACGTGTTCGTGACAACCGCGAGAACTTCTTCCAGGCAATCGGTGCGGGCAAAATGCGCGTTGTTGCACTGCGGCAGATTCACTCCGACGTCGTCCATGCAGTTGCGCATGAAGTTCGCGCAGCGAACCAGCCGCTAGGCGGAGCCGAATTATCAGGAACCACTTCCTCCGATGCGCCCCCGCAGGGCGACGCTCTCATCACGCGCGAGCCGGGCGTCCTGCTCGTAGTTCAAACCGCCGACTGCGTCCCAATCCTGCTCGCCGATCCTAAGAGCCGCGCGATCGCTGCAATTCATGCCGGATGGCGCGGCACGGTTCGCCGCATTGCGGCAAAAGCGCTGGGCCGCATGCAAATGGAGTTCGGCACGAATCCGAAAGATGTGATCGCTGCTCTCGGCCCCGGCATCGGCCAATCGTGCTATGAAGTGGGCAGCGAAGTAGCCGCGGAATTCCAGGCACAATTTCCGAACGCGCGCGAATGGTTCGAAGGCCCCTTCGACCAACTGGCGGACAGCGACAACGATCCCAACTGGCTCCCCTGGCTTACCATGAAGCCTCCCGGCCATGCGCCACCACCGCCTCGCGCGCACCTTGACTTGATTGCGGCCAACCGCGCCATTCTCGAGGAGGCAGGGATTCAGGCGCGGAACATCTCTTCTTCCGACCTGTGCACGGCGTGCCGCAGCGATCTCTTCTTCAGCTTCCGCAAAGAACGCACCACGGGCCGCATGATGGCCGCCATCGGCATTCGCTGACAGGATTTCGAGCCTGGATTTTTAGTGCTGCGAAATCTGGGTGAGATTCGACGTCGCTGCGCCTATTTCCATCAGCGCGAGCTGCCCGCATGCAGCCATCACGTCCTGCCCGCGCGAGTAGCGCACAAACGCTCGCACATCCTTGTCAGCAAGAATCCTGCGAAACGCTTCGATGCGCGCAGGATCGGGTTTGGCGTAAGGCAGATCGCCGGGATTCCACGGGATGAGATTTACTTTCGCGCGCAGATTCGCAAGCAGCTTCACCACTCGCCGCGCGTCGTCGGGCGAATCGTTGAATCCGCCAAGCAATACGTATTCAAACGTCAGGTGCTCCCACGGCCGCAGCGGATAATCGCGGCACGCCTCCAGCAGCGCCTCAATCGGATATTTTCGATTAATCGGCATGATTTCGTCGCGCTGCGCGTTCGATGAAGCGTTCAGTGAGATGGCGAGCTTCGGCCGTACTTTTTCTTTCGCGAGGCGTTCGATGCCCGGAACGATTCCGCTCGTCGAAAGCGTCACATGCTTCGGCGAAATGGCCATGCCGTTGGGATCGAGCAGGATGCGCAATGCAGCCATTACCGGTTCAAAGTTCAAGAGCGGCTCGCCCTGGCCCATCAGGACGACGTTTGTTTGCGGCTTGAGTGCCGCGCGATTCTCTTCGAGCGCAATCAGCACCTGGCCGATAATTTCGCCGGCGCTCAGGTTGCGGATCAGGCCGAGCGTAGCCGTCAGACAGAAATGGCAATCGACGGCGCATCCGGCCTGTGTTGAAACGCAGATCGTCTGGCGGTTTTCTTCTGGCATGAACACGGTCTCGATCGTCGCAGGTGTCAGCGAGCGGGAGGTTTTCTCTGAATCTTTGGCCGCCGAATCCTGAGCGACCGCATCAAGCGCTAGAACATAACGAATCGTGCCGTCATCGGAGCAGTGCTTGCGGATGATTCGCGGCAGTTCAATCGCGGCTCCGCGCGCCAGGCGTTCGCGCAATTTCGCGGGAAGATTCGTCATACCCTCGAAATCAAAACGGCGCTCGGCGTACAGCGCGTGATAAATTTGGGCGCCGCGATAGGCAGGCTCGCCCAGCGATTCAAGAAACGCGCGCAGCTCTTCCGGAGATTTTCCCAGCAGGTTGCAAGGGCCAGCGAACGCGGATTCGGCAGTCTGCGATGCCATCTTATTTTGATGATAGCACGCGCATATTCGCGATTTTTATCCACGGCGCGAAACGCAGAGAGATATAATGAAATGTTTGGAATGGTTCTTTGTGCGCGCTGGAGGTGAACGCGATGGAACAAGTAATGATGGAACAACTGGCAATCGGCGAATGGACAAAACAGCTCTGCGCCATTCCCAAGCAGGATTTCACGATTCCGCGCGTGCTGAAATTTGCGCGAGAGAAAGCGATTCGCCCGGAAACTCTGGCGCCCTATCTTTTCTACGCAAAGAGCCACTACACCCGGAATCTCATCTACAAGTGCGAGCTGTTCGAAGTGCTCGCGATCTGCTGGAACGTGGGCCAGGTCAGCCGCATTCATAATCATCGCGACCAGAACTGCTGGATGGTGACGCCTATTGGCCGGCTGCGCGTCCAAAATTTCCGCGTGGAACATCGCGACGCATCGCACGGCGCCTGTAATCTTATTCCCACCGATTCCTACGACATGGACCCCACTCATCCCGCCGTTGTTGCTCCCGAAGAGCCGGTGCACCAGGTGCTCAACCTTCCCGAATTTGGAGCGCAAGCGACCAGCGTTCACATTTATTCCTATCCGTATGCGAGCTGCGAGGTGTATTCGATGGAGCGCGGGTCGTACGCGGACGTTCCGCTGCACTATTCGAGCGAGTATGGCAAGTTATCGCCGGACGAGAAATTGATGTAGTGCGCAGGACCGGAAAGTGACAGTTTTTGTCGTCGCAACTGCAGCCACTAGGTTGCCGCAAAAAGCTGTTTTCCGGACCTTTGAAGCAAGAATCTGAATGGAAACACCGCGCCGGGCCGCCAGTGACTTCGCGGCGTGCGCATGCGAAAATTTGGCTCCTAACTTCCAGGAAAATTGATGGCTGAGACGAAAAACTCGGTTCAAAAAGAAGTGCTGCCGAACGGACTCGTGATTATCACCGAGCCGATGGAGCACATGCATTCGGTTTCGGTGGGAATCTGGCTGCGCGCGGGATCGCGCCGCGAGCCAGCGGAACTTAACGGCATCTCCCATTTTATCGAGCACATGGTGTTCAAGGGCACCGCGCGGCGCACAGCCGAAGATATCGCCCGGGAAGTGGACAGTGTAGGCGGAATGCTCGATGCGTTCACCGCGAAAGAGATGGTCTGCTTCAATACGCGCGTGCTCGACGAGCATCTGCCAAAAGCATTCGACGTGGTTGCGGACATGGTGCTCGAACCGAAGCTTGCGAACGAAGATATCGACAAAGAAAAATCCGTGATCCTCGAAGAAATCCGGATGACGCAGGACAATCCCGAAGACCTGGTTCACGAGCTTTTCACGCAGAATTTCTGGACGCCCCACGCGCTCGGAAAGCCGATCCTGGGCACGCCCGAAACAGTTTCGTCATTCACGCGAGAGACGCTCGACAGCTGGTTTCGCCACTGGTACGCGCCGAATCATCTGGTGATTACCGCTGCAGGCCGGCTGACCCATCAGCAGCTTGTGGATCTGGTTGCCGAGCGGTTCGAAAAGCTTGTGCCGTCATCGAATGGCGCAGCTGATTCCGTTCCTGTCGCTGCTCCTCACATCACGCAGCGCACGAAGCACGAACTCGAGCAAGTGCATATTTGTATCGGCGTGCCGGCGTTGCCTATGACGGACGAGCGCCGCTTCGTAGTTTCCGCGCTCAACAACGTGCTGGGCGGCGGCATGTCGTCACGCCTGTTCCAGAATATCCGCGAAAAGCAAGGCCTGGCGTATGCGATTTTCAGCGAGATGAATTCGTATCGCGATTCCGGATCTTTTTCGGTGTATGCAGGTACATCGCTCGAAAACGTTTCGAAAGTGGTTCGCTCGGTGCTCGATGAATTCCGCCGAATCAAGGATGAGCCTCTTCCAGAAGAGGAATTGCGCCGCGCCAAGGACCATTTGAAAGGCGCCACGCTGCTTGCTTCCGAGGGCACCGGGCAGAGAATGAACAGCCTGGCTCGCTATCACATGTATTTCGACCGCTACTTCTCGCCAACCGAACTGATTGCGCTGCTCGAGAAAGTGACACCTGAAGACATTCAGAAAATCGCGCAGGAATTCTTTCAGCCCGAGCGCATTGCCGCAAGTGTCGTTGGCAATCTCGAGGGCTTCGAGCTCACCCGCGAGCATCTCACATTCTAAGGTCCCTAATTGTAGGCTTTCACTGATGGCACGGACCAGGTGTGTGCGCCGCGGGCGGGTCTGAGACCCGCCCCTACTGCGCGAGCCGGCGCCCAACAGTGCTTCGGACTGTGATGCGTAATAGAAACGGCTGCTGCGCTGGTTCATGTTGACCTGCAGGCGGCAGTTTGCCATTATCCATTGCGAAGCTGGTGCGGCGAGGGCATGCCCAGCGGACGGAGGAGCGCATCGCGTTCCGCATTTCGATTCTAGCTTCGGGCAGTGCGGGCAACTCCACGTTGCTTGAGACCGAACACACCGCTCTCCTCATCGATGCCGGCCTTGGCAAAAAAGAAATGCTGCGGCGCTTTGAGGCGCTGGGCCGGCAAAAACCCGATCACCTCGACGGCATCCTGGTTTCCCACGAACATTCCGATCACTCGAACGGCCTTGGCCAGTTGCAACGCGAATGGAAGTGCCTGGCATTTCTTACCGAGCCAACACATCGCGTAATCCAGCAAATGCTCAAAGATCAGGGCATCAAGAAAACAATCGATCACGTGCAGTACGTGCATCCCGGCGAGAAATTTGAAATTGGCGATATTGAAGTCACACCGTTTGCGATTCCTCACGACGCATCCGATCCCGTCGGCTACTGCTTCAAGGCCAATGGAATCAAGGTAGCGATCGTTACCGATCTAGGCTATCTGCCCGAGCTCGTGAAACACCATTTGCGCGAAGCTGATTTCTTGATTCTGGAATCGAATCACGATCTCGAAATGCTTAAGGTGGGGCCTTATCCCTGGCACATCAAGCAGCGAGTGATGAGCAGGACGGGGCATCTCTCGAATGCCACCGTGAGCGACTTTTTGGCGGATTGTGAAGTGTTTGACGGGTTGGCGCGGCATCTCGTTCTGGCGCATCTTTCTGAGCAGAATAATAATCCTTCCGTAGCTCGCATTTCCGCTGAAGAAGCACTGGGGCGGCGTGCGAGTTTGTTTGCGTTTGGCGGCACGTTGCATATTGCTTCGCAGCATTCTCCGCTTGGGCCGTTTGAGCTGTAGTCACCTCTTACAGACGAACTGCAGATTCCTCTCTACGCCGCGCGCCCATCGCGCAGCGATGGGAGATGCAGAGCGCGCGGCTTCGCTCGGAATGATAGGTTGAGCGTTGGCGTTGAGTGGTAAGTTGATGAGCGATTGGATCGAAGCCACGGCTTTAGTGACTGCGGAGTGAAATTGGACGCTGAGCCTTCAGGGCGGGCATCCTGGACGGATGCCTTCAGGATCGTTTTGCGGAGTGCTTCGTAGTGAGACGCGGATCGAAGAGGGCGAACCGAAGTCAAAGAGCGGGCGGGACGCCCTTCGTGTCTCAGGGCAAGCCGGCGTTACGGAAGTGCAGCTTCGCCGTCAGGTAGCTGCTGGGTCTCCCTTGATTTTGCTTTCTGCGAGTTTCGGAGCGACACCGAACCAGACACCGGAGTCTATTCGAGCCTGGCATTAAATTCCATAAACCGGCATCTTGCCGGCTCTTTTTGCAAACAGAGGCAG
>Ga0209380_10000826_pt1 | contig 21870 bp, 22 predicted proteins | sample HubBroMetageWFT6_FD_188347 | JGI IMG/M metagenome (GOLD analysis project Ga0209380, IMG submission 188347) | Warmed and freeze-thawed soil microbial communities from the Hubbard Brook experimental Forest, New Hampshire - Hubbard Brook CCASE Soil... | ecosystem: Environmental > Terrestrial >...
ATCCTGTCGCCCCTCGGCACGGTCCCGTTCGATCCGACCGCGATCCCCGACCAGGTCGGCTGGGCCGCCGAGACCACGCTTGACGTCGAGTGGTCCCACGCGATGGCGCCGGACGCGAGCATCGTGCTGATGACGAGCCCGGTCGATGAGACCGAAGGCGTCCAGGGCATGCCGCAGTTCAACGAACTGGAGAACTACGCACTCGATCATCACCTCGGCGACGTCTTCTCGCAGAGCTGGGGCGCGACCGAGAACTCGCTGTTCACTCCGGGAGGTGAGCAGGTCTTCCGCAGCTTCGAGAAGACCTACAGCCGCGCGGCCGCGAGGGGCGTGAGCGTCTTCGCCTCCACTGGAGACGCCGGCACCGCGAACGTCGACGTCAACGGCAACGTCTACCCGTTCCCGACCGTGAACTTCCCGGCATCCTCGCCGCTGGTCACGGCAGTCGGCGGTACGAGTCTCACCGCGGACACGAACGGCGACTACCAGTCCGAGACCGTCTGGCCCGACGGCGGCGGCGGCATCAGCCAGCAGATCAGCGAACCGCTGTACCAGCGGTTCACCCTGCCGCGCTCGGTCCAGAAGGAGCTCGGCGGCATGCGTGGCATCCCGGACGTGAGCTGGAACGCCGACCCCGGCACGCCAATCTTGATCTACCTATCGTTCTTCGGATTCAGCCCCGGGTTCTACACGATCGGCGGCACCAGCGAAGGCTCGCCCGACTGGGCCGGCCTCGCGGCCGATCTCGACCAGTTCGCGCATCACCCGCTCGGCCTGCTGAACCCGTACTTCTACGCCCTCGGCGCCGCGGGCATCGGGTTCCACGACATCACCGTCGGCAACAACTCCCAGGACGGAGTGCCCGGCTACAGCGCAACGCCCGGCTGGGACGCCGCTTCTGGCTGGGGAACGCCAAACCTGGCCCAGCTGTTCGGCGATATCGCTTATCTGGCTCGGGGCAACCCGTCACTGGCAACGGTGCGAGCCCGAGCCCGGTCGCTCCAGCACCACAGATAGCAAGTCCGCCCGGCGCGGCGCAAAACCCGCGCCGCGCCGGGCGGCCCACCTACTTTTCGTTCCAGTAGTCCACTTCGTCGACGACGAGCCCGTCGGCATCAAACCTCAGCACCGAGACGCCGGCCAGCTCCTCTGTGCCGCCGTCCACGAGCACGGTGCTCGCCTTCCACGGCACCGCGGCCCGCTCGCCGTCCACGATCGGCGTGCTGAACTCGCACGTCGCCGACAGCTCCTCCGCGAACACGCGGGCCAGATAACCGGCCTCGGGTTCTTGGAATGGATGCTGCTGCCACACCGCCCCGTCGGCGTACAGTGCGCCGATCGCGTCGGCGTCGTGCGCGGGCCAGCCGCGCTCCCAAACATCAGCCCATCGTTGTGCAGCTTCCCGGACATCCACGCAAGTGAGTCTAGACCGCCTCGAACATACTGTCGGTGCCTCGCAGCACAGTGGTCCTAACGCGTTCACCGTGAACGCCCGAGGGAGGCAGCCAATGTGCTGGCTATGCGACAACCCAGGCGCATCGCGCCGGGACTACATCAGGCACCTGAGCAGGATCGTCGAGCGAAACGGATGGGCGGTGCAAGGCGTTGAACGCGGTCGCGTCCAGCCGCCCTGGGCCTACACAATCGGCCTGACGCGGCACGGGCTTCCGGAGTTAGTTGTGACCGGGATGCGGCCGACGAAGGCGGCTGAGCTTCTGAACGACGTAGCCGAGCACTGCCTGCACGCCGCGCCGCCGAAACCTGGTGAGGTCGTGCCGATGGTGGGCGGTCCGACGTTCGAGGTCGTCAAGGTCGCCCAACCCGCGGGGCGCATGATCGTCGCCACCGAGATCCTCAACACTAAGTTCACGGCGCTACAGCTTGTCCACGCCGACTACCGCGGCACCTGGCCGTGGGAGACGGGGTACCGCGGCGTCCAGCCCGTGCTCGGCGCGCGCGCATGCCCGCCCGCCAGCGCGGCCTGATCGGCCTCACGGCAACGGCGGCGGTACGGCCTCGTCGATGCGGCGGCGCACGTTCGGGCTGAGGAACACCGCGCGCAGGACTCTGTCCCCGGCGGCCAGGTCTTCCGGGCTGACCCGGTCGCGCAGCCTGTTGTTCAGCGCATCCTGAGTCGTAGCTACCGCCCACGCGTACGCCTCGCCGGCGCTGGTCAGTACCACCATCGTCCGGCGCGCGTCGGCCGGGTCGGGGCTGAGCGTCGCGTAACCGCGCTCGACCATCCCGTTGGCCAGCTTGCGGGCCGCCTGCCGCGTCACCCCCATCGCCTCGCCCAGCTGACCGATCGCCATCGGCTGCTGAGCAAGCAGCCGCAGCACCCAGGAATCGGTCTGGCGGTAACCGGGGAAGCCGGCCCGCTCCATCGCCGCGGCGACGTGCCGGATCCAGGTCCGCCGGGCAAGCGCCAGCAGATCACCGAACCGGTACGGAGGGTTTGCGGGAGGAGTCATGTTGCGGCACACTCTAACTTATGCAACCGGGTTGCCTAAATGAGCGTACGATAGCTGCGCGGAAGGGTCCCGTGCGCAACGGGCGGGGAGCGCACGGGACGTCCGCGCACGTGACGCCGGCAAACCGGAAACTGCTCAGCGCATGCGCCCTGGCGGCCGCCTTCACACTGGCGGGGTGCTCGTCGGGCGGGAGCGCCGTGACCGTCCCGACGACGGCCAGCGACAAGACCGGCACCGTCTGGCTCTGCAAGCCCGGCATGGCGAACGACCCGTGCGCTTTCAGCCTCAAGACCACTGCCGTGGCGGCGAACGGCAAGCGCACCGCGGCCACGTTCGCCGGACTCAGGCCCTTGTCCACGGCGAAGAACTTCGACTGCTTCTACGTGTACCCGACAGTGAGCCTGCAGGACACGGGCAACACCAGCCTGACGATCACCAGCGCCGAGGTCGATGCCGCGATCGACCAGGCCGCTCCGTTCTCCCGTGTCTGCAACGTCTTCGCGCCGATGTACCGCCAGGCGACCTGGCCGAGCGTGGACGCTGGCCTGAAAGGCTACGAGTCAACTCTGCGCGACACGTTCAGCGTCGGCTACAACAGCCTGCTCTCAGCGTGGAACGACTTCCTCGCCCATTACGACAATGGCCGCCCGGTCATCCTGATCGGGGACTCGCAGGGCTCGGCGATCCTCATCCACCTCATCGCCGCCCAGTTCGACAGCAATCCCGCGCTGCGCAGTCGCCTGGTCGTGGCGATCATCGCGGGCGGCAACCTGCAGGTCCCCGCGGGCAAGACCGTGGGCGCGACGTTCAAGCACGTTCCCCTCTGCGCCAGCGCGACTCAGACGGCATGCGCGATCGCGTACAGCTCGTTCCCTGGCCTGCCGCCCGCCGACTCTCTGTTCGGGCGGGCCGGGCAGGGGGTCAGCCTGCAGTCAGGGCAGACGACTGTGCCCGGCGACCAGGTCGCGTGCGTCAACCCGGCCGCGCTGGGCGGCGGCACCGCCGATCTCATGCCGTACTTCCTGTCGGTCACGCAGCCCACGCTCTCGCCCACGGTCAAGTCGCCGTGGGTCACGTATCCCGGCCTGTACCAGGCTTCGTGCAACAGCGAGGGCGGTGCCACCTGGCTGCAGGTCACCTACGTCGGCACGTCCGGCGACACCCGGCCCGCGGTCGCCGAGTCGCTCGGCCCGACGTGGGGCTTCCACGCCTACGACGTCGGCCTCGCGCTCGGGAATCTGGTGCGCGACGTTGCCGGGGAAGAAGCTGCCTGGACGACCGCCCATGACTGAAAACGGCAGAATTGCGAACCATCGGGCCGAGTCCCGCGTCATCTGGAGTAGCGAGAAATGGCGGATGAGCCGATTATTGGAACGAGATTCGCCTGACCTGCATCCCGCGGCCGTTCGCCGGCGGCAGGATGGGCGCTGCGAACAGAAACGGAAGGCGTCGTGGATCCATTCGAGCGGGCCAGGGTGCTCTACGAGCAGGCTGTGTTTGATGGTGATGCCGACGCAGTGCCGATCGCCGATCAGGTCCTCGACGGAGCCGAGGCCGCGCTGTCGCTGGCGCGCGGCCGGATCGTGCATGCCCGTTTCCTGGCCGACCGCCGCGATGACCCCGGCGAGCTGGTGCTCTTCGAGCGGGCCGCGCTGCTGTACCGCCAGCTCGGTGACCTCCGGGGCGAGGGCGAAGCGTTGTCCTGGGTAGGCACCTACCACCAGGTGGTGCGCGACGACGTCTCGACCGCGCAGCCCTTCCTCGAGCGGGCCAGGGAGCTGGCCGCGGCCGCAGGCAACAAGCTGACCCTGTCGTACGCGGAGCGTCACCTCGGCTTCTGCGACATGGCGACCGGGGACCTCGCCTCGGCGCGCAAGCACTTCGAAGAGTCTGTCCGGCTCCGGCGCGAGATCGGCTTCATGCCGGGCGTCGCCGCCGGGGTGCTCGCGCTTGCCCAGCTAGCCGCCAAGAGCGGCGACAGTGAGCATGCGCGCGAGTTGTTCGACGAGGCCGCCAGCATCGCCGCGGACTCCGGCGCCCACGGGATCGAGCGCTGGATCGAGCGGGCGCGGCGCAAAGACGTCTGAGCCCGCCGCCCCGCCCCTAGGAGCACGGCCCGAGCGCGTAAACCAGTGACTGCGGGGAAGACAGTTTACGTATGCCTAAACCCTGCTGACCTGAGTGTTTCGCGCGTTTCAGCCGGGTTTCTACCGGGAGGAGCACCCCATCGTGCGCAAGACTCTGCTTCTAGGCGGGCTGCTGGGTGCCGCCGCCCTGCTCGTGCGGAGCCAGCAGCAGGACATCGTGCGGTACGTGAAGATCAAGCAGATGTCGCTCGGCGGGGGCCACCCGGAGAACGTCCCGGCCGGCGGATCGCACTCCTACCCCAACCCTGGCATGGGCGCGCCGGACGGCATCGGCGACTTCGACTCCGCCCGCCGCGGCGGTCTCGCCGCAGCCGCGACCGTCTAGCCGCCCGACTCTGGGGGCCGGAGAGCTACCGGCTGCCCGACCCGGCCAGCCGATCGCGCATGGACCGCTGCCCGAACCGGTTCTCCCGCCGTCGGCGCAGCACGCTCCGGATCGTCGACGCCAGCAGAACGAGCAGGACGACCCCGACCGCCAGTGCGGCGCCCGCGATCTCGGCCGCCCGCACCGGATGGAACACCGCGTACGACACGAGCGCCGCGACCCCGGCGTCCTCCATCAGGCTGGCGATGATATTGCTGAACGGCTCCGGGCTCGCGTTGATCCCGATCCGCACGCCAGTCTTCACCGTGTGACTGACCAGCGCCGACCCCGCGCCGAGTGCCGCCGCGGCGATCGTCGCGGTCTGCGACCCGTGGACGTAGTGCGACATCACAACGCCGATCGCGCCGCCGACCACCGGCCGCAGCGCGGTGTGGATGACGTCCCAGACCGAGTCGACGATCGGGATCTTGCCCGCCACGAACTGCCCGACGTAGAGCACGCCGGCCGCGATTAAGATGTTCGGCCGCTCGAGCACCGTCGGGATCGACGTGATGTGCCCGTACTTTCCGATGAGGCCGAGCAGCAGGACGGTCGCGTAGGAATTGACCCCGCTCGCGACGCCGCTGGTAAAGATCAGGGGAACGGGAAGCATCCGCGGCAACTCCCACCTCTGCGCGCGCAGTCCCTCGGCGCGAACGAACTGGCCCTGCTCCCAATGTGCCCGGACACAGGTGAGCTAAGCAAACTCGTGGCCGGTCAGGCCGACATGCCGGGATGGCTGTCTGTCACCGCCGCGAGCGCCGCCCGCGAGTTTTCGAGCAGTCGCTGCACGGTGCGCTCGCTCGTGGCCATGACCGCGGCGGCATCTGATTCACCGAGGTCCACGTAGAAGGTCAGCACGACGGCCTCGCGCTGACGGACTGGCAGTGAGAGCAGCGTCCGGATGACGGCCAGTTCGCCAACTGCTGACGCGGCCTCGGCCGAGCCGTCCGCCTCTTGGCCAGGAACGTCGGTGACGCAGCCATGCAGCCGCGCCTTGCGCCGGGATCTCGCCACCACCTGCTGCCGAAGCCGGAGAAGTTCGCGCTCGGGATCCCGGGTGCCGTCCTGCCAGTTGATGACCGCGACCAGCGAGTCGGCCGCGATCTGGTCCGCGAGTAACGCGTCGCCGGTCAGCAGTGCCGCGAGCCGTACCAGGGATCGGTAGTGCGCGTGGCACAAGCGATCCGGGGCCTGGCGGGCGGCATCCGCACCGGCGTCGGCACGTTCGCGTTGCCCGTCCGACCCGGAACGCGCGTCAGACGCAGAGTTGCCTCGCGCCTTCGGAGAAGCGCTCGTCATGCCGGTGTCCCCCCCAGCACTCCGAAGCTCCCGACCCCGCCCGCCAGGAGCTTCTGCCTAATCTTGAGCCGGATCGTCACGTATGAATACCTAGCATGCATAGTTTAGGAAGAAACAGGAAGAGAAGTCAATATCATAGCACCCATCTGGTTACTCCTGAATGGGACGGAAGTGACTCGGCGTTAGTGTTGTCGCAATCGGAAGGGACTCGCGATGGCCGCTGAGAACTGGCGACGGCTCGCCGACTACGTCGTCGCGCGCCGCGTTGCTCTCGGCATGCGGGACCGGCGCGCCCTCGCCGCGGCCACGGGCATCACCGAGCGGACGCTCGGCAAGCTCGAGAACGGCCACCGAGTCTCCGCCAGCACCCTCGGCGCGATCGAGAACTGGCTTGGCTGGGCCCCGGGATCGTGCCGCCGCATTCTCGCCGGCGGCGAGCCGGTCGAGGGTTCGGCGCCGCTCCGCGAGGAGGAAACAGCGGACCCGACGCTGCGCCATCTGGCGAGCACGCCCGGCCTGCCGCCCGAGGTCGTCCGCGGCCTCATCGCGCTGGCCCGCAACTACCGGCAGGCTGAGGGCGACACCGAATCCGGCGACGGCCAGGCCGAGCGCCGCGCCTGATCGGCCAACGTCTGTCGCTCTGGTGTGGTGCCAGCAACGCCAGAACGGCAACCGTTCGCGTGCTGCTGCCCCCTCGAGCCGGCTCAACCGATTCGCGGCGTGCCTGCCCTACAGGCAGACCACGATGCCGAGCAGGTGGATGCAGACCGGGCTGCTCCGGCTCGGCGCCGGAGACGGGGCGCTCGAGCTCGGTGTCGCCGTGGGCGAGGGGTTGCCAGGGGGTGAACTCGTCGGCGGCGGGCTGCCGGGCGCCGAGCTGGATGACGCCGACGGCGCCGGGGTCGGCGCGCCGGTTCCGGTTGAGCTCGGGGACGGATTCGGCATCGGCCGCGGGCTCACGCTCGGCGAGTTGACCACGACGGTGGTCGGCCCCGGGCCCGTGCTGCGCGACGGAGAGCCCGGGGCTGAATGTCCGCGGCCGTGCGAACGCTGCGGAGAAGTAGTCGTGCCGTTCGCCCCGTGAGACTGCTGATATCCGGGCGCGGCCGGCCCCGCGCCCGCGACGTTCCCGTTCGGATGAGACGGCGAGACCAGGAACGCCGCTCCTGCCAGGGCGACGCCGGCGACCGCAGTGCCGGCCGCGGCGCTGGCGACGGCGTGCGCGCGCACCACGTGGCCGATCCGGCGCAGCCCGCCGCGCAGCGCCGAGAGGACGAGGACCGCCGGCAGCGGCAGCACGCCGAGCCGCCAGTCGTGACGCCGGGCGGCCCGCATGGCGCAGCGGACGGCCGCGCGCTGGCGGGCGGGCGCCAGCGCGTCGGACACCGTGATCGCCAGATCGCCGCCGGTCTCCCGGCGGGCGACGGCGGACAGGCCGGGCGGCAGCGCGCGATGCTCGATGCGGATCATGAGGCGTCTCCGCCCGGCTCGGCGACATCGGCGATCGCCGACCACCATTCGCGCGGGTCGCCCGGTCCGCCGATGACCGCGATCAGCTCGCTCCCGCCCACATCCAGCCGGATCGGGAACTCCTGTCGCTTCTCCTCCCGCGCGGCGGCCACGAGCGTCGCGGGCGGCGGGCCGGCCTGCCCGTGAGCCTGCGCGGCGCCCGGCCGCGGCGACGGCATATCGACGTCCAGCGCGGCGCCGGCCGCGCTCGCGATCATCTCGAAGACCTCGAGCCGACGGCGCAGGTCCGCCCGGTCGGCGCGGGCAAGCTCCAGTTCAGTCTCCAGCCGCCGCATGCGGCGCCGGCCTGGCCACACGGCTCCGCCCCTTCCTCGCACGCCCTGCAAACAACATGCCCTTACCGGTCGAATTAAACATGGGATTGCACGAGGAGTACATTCCGTGAGGTCAGGGCACGGTCACTCCCTGCAGCGCCACCCCCGACGGGTTCTGCGTCGGGTCGAGTTCGGTCTGCACGTTCACGCCGGCGGGCGGGATCGTGTCCAGCACGAACGGGACGTTCGCCGGGTTGTACGAGCACACCGCGGGCGGCGTCGGCTCGCTCGCGACCGCCGACGAGCACACGCCGAACGTGTACGCGCCCGGCGTCGCCGTGAACGTGCGGGCATCATCGATGCCGAACCCGTCCTGGCCGGTCAGCGTCACGGTGAACGTCCAGCCCGATCCCGGCGTGCCGAGCTCGGCCGTGGGCACCGTGATCGTCACCAGCCCCGGCGTCTCGCCGCCGGACGGGCTGAGCTGCGCCACCGACACCTGCGGCGTTCCGACGCTCGATGACCCGGAGATGCCGCTGGTCGAGGTTGCCGGCGTGACCCAGTCGTCCGTGCCGAACCCGTCCACCTCGATCAGCTGGTTCCACGCGTCCGCGGGCGCGATCGAGTAGTTGAACGCTCCGGCCGCCGCGGTTGACTGCAGCTCCCCGGCGGGCACGCTGCCCGACGGCGCGTGGACGTAGACGTCGATGAGCTGCGCGCCGAGCAGGGAGCCGAACGTCGACTGCAGGTTCGCGATCTGGACCTGGAACGTGACCGTGCTCCCCGAGTTGATCACGGTGAAGCCGCCCAGCCGGAACGAGTCCGGCGCGAACACCGCCGAGCCGTCGGAGTTCGTCGCGGTCGGGTAGGCGTACGTGCCCGGTCCGCTGCCGCCGCCCGGGGCCGGTGCCGCGCTCAGCACCACGGTGCCCGGCACGAACAGGTCGGTGACCGTGAAGATCGCCTCGTTCGTCCCGGCGGCGGATGTCGACGCGACCTCGACCGAGTTCGTGCCCGGCTGCAGGCTCAGCGTCGATGAGAAGGCGCCCGACGAGTCTGCGGTCAGGGTCGTGATCGACGTTGCCGGCGTGCTCGCCCCGGGCGCGGTTCCGGTTACCGCGATGTCGACGGTGGCGCCGGGCGCGGTCGTCCCGGACACCGGCACCGAGGCGGCATCGACGGTCACGCTCGGCCGGGCCAGGTTCAGCGGGACGTCTCCGCCGCTGACCGTCAGCGGCGCGGTCACGCTCAGCGGGGCCGCGGCCGGCCCGCCGTTCGCGTAGCGCGAGGCGACGACCGACGGCTGCTCGACCAGCCTGCCTGCGGCCATGTCCGCGACCAGGCGCAGCAGCTGCGCCTGGGCCCAGGTCAGCGGCGCGGCCGAGCCGTCGGGCTGGCCGTCGGTGAAGCCGATCGACGCAGTGGCCGGGTCCGACCCGTAGGGCGAGGCGGGCACGTCGGGGTAGTTCCACACCTGCTCGGGGACCAGGCCGACGCCGGAGGCGGAGTTCAGCATGAAGTCCAGGTCGGCAGTGGCGGCAGCCGGGTTGCCGGCCAGCACCTGGTACTCCGCGTTCTCGCCGGACAGGACCGGCCACGGATGCCCCGTTCCCTCGTCGTTGGTTGCCCAGGGCTCGCCGTCGGCCGAGCAGTCGCTGAACACCGACTCCTCGCAGTCGCCGTAGCCGTCGCCGTTGTAGCGCAGGACGCCCGTGCCCGACGGCGTCGGCGCGCTGATCGTCGTGCCGGTCACCGCCAGCGAGTTCGTGATCAGCGGGTCGCTGGCCGGCAGCTCGCCGAGCCGGACCAGCTCCAGGAAGCCCTGGTCAACGACCGATCGCTGGTCGTAGCTGGTCGGGTCGCCGTTGCCGAGCGTGTAGGAGAACGCCGAGTCCGGGTCGCCGTTCTTCGAGATCCGGATGAAGTACGGCGACGAGGACAGCGGCCCGTTGTCGGTGACCGTGGTCGTGAGGATCAGCCGCCGGAAGTTGTCGGCCGTCGCGAGGAACAGCCGCGCCGACGTCGCGTCGCCCTGCACCCGCGCGATGTCCGCGGCCGCGACCAGCCCCGCGACCTCGTCGGCCATCGTGGAGGGGGAGAAGCCGGTCTGCTCCTCCCAGCGCTCGACGCCGTCGGCGGGTCCGTTCGCGACGAGGAAGTCGGCCGCGGGCAGGATGTGATCGGCGTAGAGCGACTTGTCGCCCGCCATCCCCGCCTGCCACGCCGCGAGGATCGGGTCGGCCGTCTCATCGAGCTGCAGCCCGCCGGTGTCGGGCGCGGCCTCGCCGTTCAGCAGCCCGTTGCGCGGGAACGCCCCGTCCGGCAGCTGCATGTCGTCGAACCAGTACCTGACCATCTGGCGCGCGGTCGTGAGGTCCCCGTCGACGAGGAACCCGGTGAACGTCTCGTACGCATCGCGCGGGAACACCTCGCGGTACGAGCCGAAGTACGGCGCCAGCCCGTCGCTGGCGGTCTGGCCGGCCGGCACGGCCTGGCCCCACGGGCTGGCCAGCGACGCGGCGGTCGCGCCCGCGAACGTCTTGTCCTCGCTGGCCTTGAGCACGTTCGCGCTCAGGTAGTAGGCCCGCCGCTGGGCCGCGTCGACATGCCCGAACGACTCCGGGGAACGCAGGGTGCCGTCGTAGGCGTGCCATCCCGCCTGGTACGCCCCGTAGACGGACGGGAACGACGCTGCCGCGGCCGCCTGCGCCGTCCGCAGGGCACCGTGCTCGGAGCCGCCGAAACCGAGTGCCACGGTGCCGGTGTCGCCCGCAAGCTCGACCGTCTGCACGACGTTGCCATTACTGGCGTCCGGTGCCGTCGAGGTCAGGGCGCCGGAGCTGTCGAGCTCGGTCAGCCCGTCGCTGGCCGTTCCCTCGAACCCGGTCTCGACGGCCGCGAACGGGTGGTCCGCCGCCAGCGCGGCGTAGATCGGCGTGGCGTAGCTGCGGTTCACCGCCTCGGTGAACGAGTTCGTCGAGTACGACAGCGGGATCTGCCCGTCCGGAGTCGAGACGATCGTGGCGGACTCGCCGCCGGCGTTGTCGGTGCCGCCCCCGCCGTGGCCGTTGAGCAGCGGGTTGAACCGCAGGTACAGGTTGAGCCCGCTCGGTGCTCCCGCGAGCGGGACCAGCCTGATCCGCATGACGACGGCCTCGGCCGCCGGGTCGGTGATGAAATCGGTGACGACGTTGAAGTCATGCGCGGCGTCGTGCGCGGTGACCTCACAGGCCATGCCGGTGTCATCCAGCGAGGCGACGGTGTAGGTCATGTCGCGCGGCTGCAGGGCGGTGAATCCCGGCCCGGTGACGATCGGGTCGAGGCTCTTGACGTCGGTGTTGTCGATCGTCGGCGCGTAGACGTCGGACAGCTCGCCGTCGGCGACCGTGTACCAGACCTTGGACGAGCTGTTCGCGGCCGTGCCGACACAGTCCTTGCGGGCCTCGTCGTAGTAGGACGCCGCGCCGGGTGCTCCGGCGGCCTCCTGCCCCGGCGAGCCGATCGTCAGACTGAAGATGTGCATGGCGGGGACGTTCTTCCCGACGCTCGCGCCGACCGTGGGCAGCGTCACCGAGACGACCTGCTGGCCCGCCGTGAGCGGGATGGCCGCGTACGACAGGCTGACCGGGATCGTGCCGGCGGGGTTCCAGCCGCCGGTGGTCGCAAGCAGGTCGGTCCCGGATGCAGGGCTGGTGTCGATCCAGTCCGCGAACGTCACCGTCGCGGTGCTGGTCGTTCCGTTCGCGTAGGTGACGGTGAAGGTGCCGGTCGTGCTGCCGTAGGCGGATGAGCCGACGACGCCGAGCGTGGTCCCGGTCCCGGCGAGCGCGACGGTCTGGCCGTCGGCCACGACGTTGTCGGGCTGGCCCGGCGCGGCGTCGGGCCAGGTGACGCGGAGCCCGTCATGGAGCAGCGGCTTGCCGGGCGCGAGCGCGTCCGCGGCCAGCCCGGCGGCGGAGAGCGAGTCGCCGATGCCGTCATAATTGCCGGCGGTGGCGTCGGCCGCCGTCGTGATGCCGACGTTGTTGAAGGCCTGCTGCAGCGTGGGCGGCGCCGCGGCCGCCGCCTCCTGGCTCCCGAACCCGGTGAGCAATCCGAGCGGCAGAGCCAGGACTGCCAGTCCTGTCGCCGCGTGCCTGACTCGATTGGAGATGCTGCGTCGGCCCATGACGCGCATGTTCCGCCCGATCTGCCCAGCGTCCTAGGGCCTGCGGCGGATGTTAACGGAATATTTCTCCCTCTAGCTATCCACTCTCCGGCAACGTTTGCGCGGTTGCTTTCGGCGCTGGGCCTGGCGGCTTCAGGAGCTCCCGCTCGTCCCTGATCTCGCCAGCGGTGTCGAGAACGTCCCGCACGACGAGGGCCAGCGCGCCGACGGCCGCGATGAGATACCCGGCGCTGCCGCCGAGCAGGTCGTTAGCGATAGACGCGAACGCGAGGCCCACGGCCGAGAATCCGATGTACTGGCCGCTGCGGCGTCCTATGTAGGTGGTGTGCCGGTCCGGTATCCGGAAGAAGATCGGTACCGCGATGAGAACGGCAGCTCCGACGAGCAGCAGCGTCCTGCTCGCCGGACTCACGTGCGAGGCCGGCGCCTGGTCTGCCACCGCGAACAACGCCGTCCAGGCGGCGAGCGCGAGCGTCCCGACCAGCAAGGAGGTGTCTGCCATCCGGTTCGTTTCGGCGGCGACGCCCTGGTGCACGGTTAGCCGTCGCTGGTCGTCGCCGCCCTGGTACAGGTCGCTAGTCAGCAACGTGAACGGCGACCGGCTCCGGGCGACGTACAGGTACGAGACAAACCAGAGGACGCGGATTCCGGCGACGACGGCCAGGCCGACCCAGAACAGCACGCGCGGGAACCCGGCCCCGGCAACGGCCGAACTCACGCGCCCGGACAGGGGATGCGCATGCATAGCCCGTCGTAGCTCGGCAGGCCATGCGGGCACTTCCGGGGAAGGCCCGGCAACGCCGGAGACCCGAAGGACTCCACGAGTGCGCGAACTTGCATCTCCAGCGCGGCGACGTCGGGCGGTGTAGCCGGCTCAATCGCAATGGCCCGCGCCGCGCCCAGGTCACTGAGGACCGCGTTGGCGATGGCCTGGTGCGGCTGGGCGGATGGCGAGCCGGGATCAAGCTGGCTGAGCGCATCGCGGCTCACCCGTAGCGCATGCGTTGAAAGCCCGATGGCGGCGCTGTAGTCGCCCGCGGAGATGGCGTTCGCTGCCTGAGCGCGCAGACTGGCTACCTCGCCGTACTGCTCGGCCGCCGAACTTTGGCTTTGCCCTTCCATATGACAGCTCCATGCAGGCTTGCCGGGGCGGGGTTCTCATCCGTTGTACTCCGTCCCAAACGCCCACGTCACCATCAGCGGTAGTTCCTCTTGCCAGAACGCATCACCGTGCGATCCGCGACGCTCGGTCATCACGACGTCGGCGCCGGCATCGCCCAGCGCGGTCGCCCATCGGGCGGCGTTCTCGCGGAAGAACGGCTCCCGGGTGCCCGCGACCAGGTACGCGCGCGGAAGCGGACTCGGCATAACCGCAGGCGGCTTGTAGCCGCCGCCAGGCGAAGCGCAGAAAATCGCGCCGTAGACGTCCGGATGCCTTAGCCCGATCGCGAGGGCCAGCTCGCCGCCGGCCGAGACACCGAACACTGCGGTGCGTTCAACGGGCATCCCGACTCCGAAACGCTCTCGCACCCAGTCACGGACGTCCTCGGCGAAGAACTTCTCGTGGGCCGCGAACCGCTCCGGCTCGAAGCCCGGTGAGTACTCATGGAGCCGGTGCATCTCATCGGACAGCCGATGGACACCGACGATCATGGTCGGCAGTACGGCGGCCGCCTCAAGGGACTCGCTCCATCGCGAGATCAGCTGACCGTCTCCGGCGAATACGACAGCCTCGGCCGGAGCCGGCGGGACGTACACCGTCACCATCCGGCCACCGTCGTATCCGAGTCTCTCGGTGATGAGCTCACCGGCGATCGATGGCATCGTCGTTCGGTCCCCTTCCACTAGGGCGGACGCTACTTGTCAGAGGCCGTGAATAGCATGCCGGGGTGGAGATGCGCTTCCACGGGTGGCCGGAGCAGGCGTACCCGGTGCTGCTGGAGTTGGAAGGCGAGCCGTCGCGGGAGACGCGCGAGCGTGTCCGGCGTGACCGTGAGAAATACGTGCGGCGCCCCATGATCGATATGCTGAACGATCTTGCCGACGTAGACCCGTGGTACGAGGACTTCGCCGTATGGCGCTACGGCACCATGGCGTACTGGTGGCAGAACCAGTCCGGCATCGTCCGGGTGGCCCGCAGCATCGAGATTGGGTTCCGCTTCAACCTCGACGGCCTGCGGATCACAGCTGCCTGGTGGTACGCCGGTCCCGAGCAGATCGCGTTGTTCCGGGCCGCTACCGCTGCGGATGAGAGCGGTCGCGCGCTGAGCGACCTGGTGTCCGCGCTTGCCGCCGACGGGCACGAGATCCTCGGCGATGTCATGAAACGCGTCCCGCGGGGCTACCCGGCCGATCACCCTCGTGCTGACCTGCTCAGGCATCGCTCTCTGCTTGCCGCCCGCGAGCTTGAGGCGGACACGTTCCGCGACGTCAAGCCGGTCTACGAAGCCTGCGAGCGGATGCGTCCGCTACTCGGCTGGCTGACAGATCACCTGGCCGCGCCGGATCCCGGCCCGAGTTAGACAGCTGTGCGGCCGCCGTCGACGGCGAGCACGGCGCCGGTTATGTAGCTCGCCTGAGGGGACGCAAGGAAAGCCACCAGCCCGGCGATTTCCCCTGGCTGTGCGGCCCGGCCGAGAAGCGTCGTCTCACCCAGCGCCGTGGTCCGCTCGCTGGCCGCCCCGCCCGTGTAGACGGGGCCAGGAGCGATCGCGTTGATGCGCACCCCGCGCGGGCTGAACTCAGCCGCCCACGCCCGGGTCAGCGACTCAAGCGCCGCCTTGGTGGCGCCGTAAACGGCGCCGCTGGCCAGGCCGATCCTGGCCGCCATGCTGCTGACGTTGATGATGCTGCCGCTTCCGCGCTCTGCCATCTGCGGGGCCAGGGCCGCGACCAGGAAGTACGGCGCCCGGACGTCGCTGGCGAACAAGGCATCGAACTGGTCGGTTGTCAGCTCGGCCGTCGGACCGAACCAGGAGAAGCCCGCGTTGTTCACCAGCACGTCCACCGTGCCGACCGCTGCGGCCAGCTGCTCTGGACCGGCCGGATCACCCAGGTCGGCCGCGGCAAAGAGGGCCTGGCCGCCAGCGGCAGTGATGGCGTCCACGACCGCCTGGCCGCGCCCGGCGTCCCGGCCGTGCACGGTTACCGTCGCCCCGCGGCGGGCCAGCTCCTCCGCAAAGACCCGGCCCATGCCCGAAGTGGCGCCGGTGACCAGCGCGCTCAGGCCGTCAAGATCCTTGATTCCATCCACCGTCTGCTCCTCCGAACCAGGTCGTCAGGGCGTCGCGCAATCCGCGGTCAGAGCCATCTCCCACCCAGGCGACATACCCGTCAGGGCGGATCAGCACCGCGACCGGGGCGCTGACTGAGCCGAGGACCGGAAGCTCCCACGGGCCGCCATAGTCAGCGTCGATCAGCTGGACCCGGTCAGCCCAGGGGATGATGTCGAAGATGCCTGGCTGGCCGAGGTTGAGCAGCACCGGCCTGGCCCTGTGCAGGAGCTCGTAGACGCGGAGCGGGCCGCTGGCGGTCGCGATGTCCAGATCGGGCATGCGCCGTCCGAGCAGCGGATGTCCCGGTCCGAGGTCGTAGTGGATGTCCAGACCCGACATCATGGCGGCGATACTGCGACGCGGCTCGTCCATCCGCAGTAGCTCGGCCATGGTGTTGCGCAGGGCCTCGTGACGGTCGCCGGGGCTGGTCAGTGCGACCTGGGCCATGGTGTTCTGCAGCACTCGGGCGCCGACCGGGTGACGTTCGTCGTGGTAGGTGTCCAGCAGGCTCTGGGGTGATGTCTCCTTGACCACCTGGGCCAGCTTCCACCCCAGGTTCACCGCATCCTGGACGCCTAGGTTGAGACCCTGGCCGCCGAGGGGCGGATGGACATGGGCTGCATCGCCCGCCAGCAGGACGCGGCCGTCGCGATACGACGTCGCCTGCCGGGTGTTGTCGGTGAAACGCGAAGTCCAGCTAAGGCTGTGCACGCCGTAGTCCGTGCCGTCGGCGGCGATGAGCGCGTCGCTGACGTCCTGCAGGGTGGGCTCGGTAGTGTGCTCAACCTGAGGTTCGGTCAGGACGACCTGGATCCGGCCTTCGGTTCCGGCCGGGCCGATCCCGCCGCCGGGACGCAGGCCGAACTCCGGCTTCTCAGTCATCTCGACCTCGGCCATGAGCCAGCTCGTCGAAGGATCCCACCCCGCGAACTCGATACCGGCCGCCGTCCGGATCACGCTGCGGCCCCCGTCGCACCCGACCAGATAGTCCGCCCGGATCGACGCGCCGTCGGACAGCGCGACGTCGACGCCGGTGTCGTCCTGCGTGAACCCGGTCACCTCACGTTCGCGCATGACCGGCACCCCGAGCTCGTCGACCCAGGCAGTCAGCAGGCGCTCGGTCTGAATCTGCGGGAGGGCGAGCCCGTAGTTGTGGCGGGACGGGAAATCGCTGATGTCCAGGCGGATCCGGCCGAATCCCTGGATCTGCATGGCGTTCCCCGCCTCGAGAAAGCGGCCGGCAACGCCGCGCTGATCGAGCACCTCGATGGTGCGCGCGTGCAGACCGCCCGCGCGGGCGCGGTCCGGATCCGGCGTGGCCCGTCGTTCAATAATGACGACATCGACCTGGGCCAGGGCCAGCTCAGCCGCCAGCATCATCCCGGTCGGGCCTCCGCCGGCGATCACCACCGCATGTCTGGCCACTCGCCACTCCCTTGGCTTCTGCTCGGCGGGTTCCGTGCCGCTGACGGGGCAGCAAGGCGATAGGACTGCTCCATTGTCGCGTCGCGGTCGCAGCCCGACGACCATGGCTCCGTCGCCGGCCGTGGTCGGGCTTCGTCGTAAATTTGCCGGCGCGGCATCGAAGCGGTCTCCTGCCCGCCACTGGCGGTTTACCTACCGTCCTTACTGTCCGAGGCATGGACGATTCGGGCTTCTTTGGTTCTGAACCTTCGAACGACGGTTCCGGCTCCGGCCTCACCCGTCGCCACTTCCTGAGCAGCGTGGTGGTAGTCGGCGCGGCGGCAGGCCTGGCCGGCACCGCCGACGGCGCGTTCCTGCCATCGGAGGCGCTTGCCGCGACGCCGCCGAGCGGACCGCCCACCACGACCGTGCCGCTGCCGACCACGACGGCACCCGAGCAGCTGTGGCTGACCTGGGGCGCGAACCCGGCCACCGACGTGACGGTGACGTGGATGTCGCCGGGCACCGTGCCGCAGCCCGCGCCGGCGCTGACCTACTCGCGCCACCCGATCACCGCGCAAGCCCCCGGCCGCACCGTCCAGCTGCCCGCGCCGCAGCCGCTGGACGTAACCCAGCGCTACCCCAGGGCATCGGCCGTGAGCTTCCAGGACGGGCTCAACGCGCAGACCACGTACTACTACCACGTCGAACTCCGCGACCTGGACCCTGGCACGACGTACTACTACCAGGTCAGCGACGGCGCGACGCCGACGGCATCTACGGCTGGCGCCTCGTTCACCACCGCGCCGGCCGGCCGGGCCAGGTTCCGCTTCTCCAGCTACGGCGACCTGGCGACGCCGTCCTACGACCTGAACGCCAGCGGCAACCAGTGGCACGAGTCCTGCGACAACTCCTACTACGCGGTCGCCGCGATCGAGAACCCCGGCGACGGCAACGGCGCCCCCCTCTTCCACCTGCTCAACGGCGACCTCTGCTACGCGAACCTCGACGTCATGAACGCGCCGAGCGTCTGGCGCGACTTCGGCGTCAACTGCTCGCGGTCGGCGGCCAACCGCCCGTGGATGCCCGCACTCGGCAACCACGAGACCGAGTTCGGCACCTGCGATCACGCCGGCCAGGAAGGCACCGCCCCGGGCGGGATCCCAGCCCAGGCCGCAGCCGGCAACTACTGGAACGGCCCGTACGGATACGGCCACTACCTCAGCCGGTTCCTGCTGCCGGACAACGGCGTGCGGAACTGGGACGGCAACCACCTGCGCGGCAACTTCTACGCGTTCCAGGTCGGCACGGTGAAGTTCATCTCGCTGGACGCCGACGACGTCATCTATCAGGACGGCGCCTCGGCCTACCTCAACGCGACGCCGAACGCCGTGCCCGAGACCACCACGTCGGGTGTCCAGATCCCGAACGGCACGGTCACCTACAACCACGGCTACACGGGCGACCTGAAGATCGTCGCGGCCGACAACTCCGCGGTGCCGGACTTCAGCACCGGCACGCCGAACCTGCAGACGATCTGGCTCGAGCGCACCCTGCGCGAGACCCGCGACGATCCGACGGTCGACATGATCGTGGTGTTCATGCACCAGTGCGCGATGTCCACCTCGGTGCCCGGCAACGGCTCCGACCTCGGGATCCGCCGGGCCTGGCTGCCGCTGTTCGACAAGTACGAGGTCGACCTCGTGCTGTCCGGTCACGAGCACGACTACGAGCGCAGCTACCCGGTCCGCGGCTACGACGCGGACTACCAGGGCTGGGTGGCTTCCCCGAACCCGGACCAGACCGCCGGCGAGGCCGTGAACACCAGGCGGCCGAGCGTCGTCACCACCGAGCCGCTGACGTTCCGCGGCGAGCAGGCCTGGGACACCCAGCAGGGCACCGTGTTCCTGGTTCTCGGCGGCGGCGGCACCGACGGCCCGACCAACACGTACGGCACCGACACCTCGACCGGCCTGCCGGAGGCCAAGGTCATCACCGAGCGCAACGCGATCTCCGGCTCGCAGGCCTCCGGGTTCACCCGCAACGCCGCCGACTCGCGCGAGGACGCGCCGTGGTCCGCGGCTACCAACGGCGGCGACGCCTACGGGTACGCGATCTTCGACGTCGACCCCGGCCGGCGCCGCGGCGAGACGACGATCACGTTCAGCTTCTTCGCGATCCCGGCGGTCAGCGACGAGACCGGCCCCCTCCACACCGGCACGACGACGCTCCCGTCGACCCCGTACGAGACGTTCGTCTTCGGCCGCGGGCTCGCGCGCCGCGCGGGCGACGCCGGCCACGACGCGGCGCCGCTCACCACGAAAACCGCGTAGCGCCGGCTGACGTCAGCGCCGACGACCCTCGTTCCCGTCATGATCGCCTTGCCGGGAACGAGGGTCGTGTCGCGAACTGCCCCCCGCCCGCGCATCGGTCCTCAGCGGAACAGCGCGCTATAGGCGTTGAGCGCCGGCTGCCCGCCGAGGTGGGCATAGAGGACCGTGGACGTCGGCTCGATATCGCGGCGGCTGATCAGGTCGATCATGCCGGCCATGGACTTGCCCTCGTAGACCGGGTCGGTGACCATGCCCTCGGTCCGCGCTGCCAGCCGCATGGCCTCCAGGGTGGCCTCGTCCGGGATGCCGTAGGTGCCGGCGTGGTAGTCCTCGTTCAGCTCGATCGCTTCGTCGGCCAGCTCGCGCTCGATGCCGATGAGGCGGGCGGTCTGGCGCGCGATGCGAGCGACCTGCTCCCGGGTCTCGGCGGGCTTCGCTGATGCGTCGATGCCGAGGACGCGGCGCGGACGCGCGCCGGCGTCGGCCAGGGCGGCAAAGCCCGCGATCATGCCCGCCTGCGTGCTGCCCGTGACCGAGCAGACCACGATCGTGTCGAAGAAGATGCCGAGCTCGCGTTCCTGCTCGGCGACCTCGAACGCCCAGTTCGCGAACCCGAGGCCGCCGAGCGGATGGTCCGATGCCCCGGCCGGGATGGCGTAGGGACGGCCGCCCTCTTCCTCGATCCTGCGGAGCGCTTCCTCCCAGCTCTGCTTGAAGCCGATGCCGAACTCGGCGGGAACGAGCCGCACGTCCGCGCCGGCCAGCCGGCTGATCAGGATGTTGCCGACCTTGTCGTAGACCGAGTCCGGCCAGTCCACCCAGCTTTCCTGGATGAGCACGCAGCGCAGGCCGGCTCTCGCGGCCACCGCCGCCACCTGGCGGGTGTGGTTCGACTGCACGCCGCCGATCGACACGAGCGTGTCGCAGCCCTTGGCGAGCGCGTCCGGGACGAGGTATTCCAGCTTGCGGGTCTTGTTGCCGCCGTACGCGATGCCCGAGTTGCAGTCCTCGCGCTTGGCCCAGACGGACGCGCCGCCCAGGTGCGCTGTGAGCCGTTCCAGCGGGTGAACCGGCGAGGGGCCGAACAGCAGCGGATACCGCTCAAATTCATCGATGGACATCGCCGGCTCCTATGGTCAGCTCGCGCAATGGGCGTCCCCCTAGCATCGTCGGCCGCGAGCGCCCGGCCGGCAAGCGAAGCCGCCTGGGCCGGCCCCGAGGCCGATTTGCACCTTTAATCCGGGCTACTCGGCAGTTTCCGCATCGTGGGTGTGCCGTAGGTATTGCCCTAGCAATAGCTATCTCACATCCACGATGCGGAAAGGCCCGCGGACGATGGGCGAAAGCCGCAAAGCGAGCCTAGCGCGGCGAGACGTCGCCCGGCCCGGCCGGCGGGTCGTCGGCGAACATCGCGCCCAGGGCGGCGCGGCGCCTCGCCATGATCTCGGGCGGCGGCTGGGCGAGGCCGAGACCCGCGCCGGCCCGGCGCGGCCGATGCGCCGCAGAGGGCGGCCGCGGGCTGGTGGCGGCCTTCACGCCCGGAGTGAGCCGGGCCGCCCGGGTGTACCGGCCGCTATGACACCACCAGCCGGCGAACGCGGTCGAGTACGGGTTGATCAGGTCCCGCACGCGCCGCTCGATTCGGTTCACAACAGGCCTCCGGACTCGGCGACAGCAAGCCGATAAAAGCCAGGCTACGCCGCCGGTCCGTGCGGTCCGCCGTCCGCGATGTAGGCCATGACCCGGCGGAAGTTGTCGACCACCGGCTCCACCGCATCCAGAGACAGCCGGTCGCCAGTCAGCGGGATCAGCTCGGCCCGCATCCGCTCGACGTGGTCCCAGCCCACCTCGTGCCAGCCCGGAATGCCACGCACGCGGCCCTCGATCCGCGTCCGGTGCAGCGCCTCGTCCGAGCACACGCACTCGATGACGTACAACCGCGCGCCGAAGCGGTCCGCGGTCTCCTGCCACAGGGTGAGCTGCGGGTCGCTGACCAGGTCATCGACGACCGCGCTCTGATCGAGCATGAGCTGCCTCACGACCAGCGTCCGGAGGAGGCTGAACCAGGCCGCCAGGTACTGCTCGCGGTCCAGCTGAGCTATCGCCGCGTGGGCAGGCTTGAGACCGCCCATCAGCCAGTCACCGGCGAACGCGGGAGCGCCGATGGTGCGGGCCAGCTTCTCCGCGAGCGTCGACTTGCCGGTGCCGGGCAGTCCGGTAAAGAGGATCACTGCCGGCAACGGTCACTCCCCATCGATTGTGGAAGCCGCCCGCAGGGCGATCTCGTGGTCCTCGATGCTCGTCGCGCCCGACACCGCGACCGCTCCGGCCAGCCGCCCGGAGACCAGCAGCGGAACCCCGCCCCCGAACGGCACCACGTCCGGCCGCGCGATCATCCCGTGGAACAGCTCGGGCTCCTCGATGCTCTCCTCGCGCCACTCGCGGCCGAGGTCGAGCGTGGACTTGCCCGTGAGGATCACCGTCTGAGTCTTGTCGACCGAGGTCCGGGCCGACAGCCGGGTCGCGCCGTCCATCCGCGCGAACGCCAGCAGCGAGCCGGCCTCGTCCGCTACCGCGACGGAAATACGCAGCCGGAGGCTTGTCGCGTCGCGGATCGCCTCC